>Ga0193743_1003284_pt1 | contig 10898 bp, 9 predicted proteins | sample L2c2metaG_FD_143038 | JGI IMG/M metagenome (GOLD analysis project Ga0193743, IMG submission 143038) | Soil microbial communities from a riparian zone of the East river system, Colorado, United States - L2c2 | ecosystem: Environmental > Terrestrial > Soil > Riparian zone | place: USA: East River...
TCAAGGCGCGCGACTGTAAGTCGCCGTACCCTCCCGGCGTTCCACCGCGGAGAATCGTCAGGGTTTTCCCTTGATAGTAAGCCGTCTGCGCCAAGGATAACCCCGGTAAGGCGAAAGCATAAATCGACAAAATAGCCGCGAGAAAACTTAGCAAGAGAAAACTATTCTTTGTTGGTTCCATCTTTGTGTTCTCTTTATATATTGGACCAAGCGCTTCGCGGTCAAGTTGCCCCCCGTGTTCGACCCTGTGCGCAATTGAGCAAACGTCAAGTCCGCCGATCCGTTCAGCGTGTCAGATATGGATACCTCTAGGGATGCCGGATTAATTCATCAATCGGAAACAGTAGATGAGAAACTCTACCCGCGCTAGGCAAAGGCGTGCCAGGTTGCGGAAAAAACTCATCGGAGGCGGTGCAAAGTATCTGGTGGTTCTTTCGGCATTCGTGTTTTTGGCTATTTCGTGCGGGCGCCCGCGCTTTTGGCAGAGCGGAGCCTCATGGAAGCGGCAAAGAAGGAATGCGGGAACGTCGTCGTCTACGGCTCCCTACAAGACAACAGCGTGGAGCCGATCGGTGAGGCGTTTCTCTACAACATAGGATTGTCAAGCCGGCGGACGCAAGTCTGTTTAGCGCAACTTCCGCCGCAAGTGCGCGCGGAATGGCGAGTGGTGAACCGCAGAGGAGTCTGTCCACCGATCGCTGAATAGAAGAACTCAAACTCGGTGCCGCTTCCTTGCCCCTCTTCATTTCACGTTATGATTTCCAGGCTGTTGTGCATCTACTTGCCAGATTGCCCCGCTTGCGTTTCGTTGGCAATCACAATTTCGACGCGTCGGTTCATCTGCCGCCCGGACTCTGTACTATTCGAGGCAACGGGATAAGCTTCGCCGAGACCACGCGCGGTTATCCGATCTTGAGTTAAGCCATTCTCCAGGAGAAACCTGCGAACCGCTTCGGCCCGGCGTTGAGATAGATCGAGATTATAAGATTCCGCTCCGACATTGTCCGTGTAGCCTTCGATGGTGACCGCTCTGGAAGCATTTTCCTTCAGAAACGACACTAGCGGATAGAGGTTTCGCAAGGCTCCGGCCCTCAAGTCCGCCTTATTAAATTCAAACAGTACATCGCCCAAAGTAAGCACGAGGCCGCGATCTGTTTGCTTCGACTGCAAGTCGGCGAGTTGTTTTTGCAGTTCCTCTTCCCGTTTGCGCGCCGCATCCGCCTCGACCGCGGTAGTTTTTCGTGTTTGCTCGGCCTCATCTTGCGCCTTCTTTGCCTCCGATTGTGCGGCAAGAGCCTGTCTTTGCGCTCGTTCCGCCTCTAGTCCTCGCGCTTCAGCTTCCTTTCGTGACTGCAAAACTTCGCGCTCTCTCGCCTCAATAATAACCTTCTGCCGTTCTGCACTTAGCCGCTCGATATCTTTCTCTGCGAGGTTGCGTTCTGCTAGACGCTGGGCAATTTCGACTCGTTGCTTGGTCACGTAAGCCAGGTGTTCCGCTTCTTCTTGATCATGATTTTGCTCCCACTCTCGTTCGCCGCGGTTCAACGCCAGCTGCGCATCGCGTAATGCCACCGCAGCGTTGCCGGCCATATTGGGATTCTTTTCTGCCTGCTGGTACGAGTCGCGGGCCTCGATCAGAGCTGAAGGTGTGGGCACGCTGCAGGCCAAAACGCCTCCCGTGAGGCCGATAAGCGCTGACGTAACAACGAAATTCCTAGTTGAAAAATAAGCGCGTTTCATTGACTGAACTCCTTTTAGTGTCATGGGTTATCGGCTTGATCCTCGCTCCGCCTCGGCGCGCAAGCTTTGAATGGTTTTTTGCAACTCTGCGGCATTCTGGCGGGCGATTTCCGATTCTGCCTTCACTTCAGCAAGCCTGGCGTCCACCAACGCTTGCTCGCTTAGTCGGCGTGCTTTGACATAGTCTTCGTTTCTCATGGCTTTTTCAGCGTCATTGAATTTCTCCCGCGCTTTGCTTAACTCCACGGGAGCGTATTGTGACGCCTTGCTTTGGTCAGCCTGACGTATAGCCAATTGAGCCTGAGAAACAGTTCCTGTCGGCGGTTGTACGGAGCTGCATCCGCTAACTCCGATAAACGCAGCCGTTAGAGGAACCATTAGGTATTTGCGAAAGTTTAGTCTTGTCATTGCATCTGCTCCTATCTTTCTTCTGCACCAACAACGGGAAGCCCTGCCAAGAATAGGCAGCAAGCTAGATGCCATTCACGTGACGTGCGGTAACGCGAAGCGACCCGTCTGCAAGCGGGCTCGCTCGCCGACAACCAAAAAGCTATTCAAGTACTTGGTAAAATGGGTAGTGTGTAAGTCAAAGAACGGGATTTGCTTTATTTGGATATGCAACTTTCAAAGGCAACTCTTGCATAGAGAATTCACTAAGAAGTTTTTTTATAGACGGAATTTACCGACCCAGAAGAAATCGTCTAATGGTCGCTTCACCGACGCACGCGGAAAAAAGCATTGCGCACCATGAGACTGCAGGGCACGGAAACGCGAATACGACCCATGGTGCCGCGTCAGGGTGCCATACTCATTTATCGGTATGGCATCCAAACTGGCGCGAATTATGAAACAGCTCGAGATACCGAGGCAGAAAGGCAAATTGCTAAGTTGATCGACAAATAAGTCACACTCCCGGCCTAGCGCCCGCTCCCCTAGCCCCTAGATCTTCGACTTTTGCGTCCATTTAAACGCGTTCAATCATCAGTACGGCCGTCACCAACTGAAGAATCGTTGCCTTGGTTAGGCACGGATGAGCGGGTCCGACATAACAATCACTACAATCTCGGGTAGGTTTCTCGGTATCGGATCAGAGTATTGATTTAGTTTTGTTCGCCTCGATCACACTTGCAATCGCCGAAGCCACCGTGATCGTGTTCACCAAACGTGTTCGTACAGAGTTAGATGCCCCGGATCTCGCGCATCAGATTTCGCAGGCTTAATGCCGGAGGAGTTCGAACCCGGACTTCGCCAACAGTTCGCGGTACTGGCTAAGAGTCCGCTCGTGACCACCCACGTTGCACATCATTTGTATATCCCAGGCCACGGCCAGAGATGGCGACTCGTCCTCGGGGAGGAGACGTTCGACGATGAGCAGCTCCGCTTGTTCCGGCATGGCCGCAGCGCATCTCTTCAGCAGGGCCCGACACTGTCGGTCATCTCAGTCGTGCAGAACCCGTGACAGGATGTAGACATCGCCGCCGTGGGGAATGTGGCAGGTGAAATCACCGGAAACCAGCTCGGCCCGATCCCCGCAGCCCACCCGGGGGTCGGCTGTGGTCGGGCATGGATAGTTTACGAATTGTACGCTCGGCACGTGGACACCCGCCAGAAACTCTGTGGTAGAACGCTGGACGGTCAAGCCTGTTTCCTCATGGCAAACTGGACAGAGCCACACATTGACAGCACCCGACACCTCTTTACTATATTTGCGCGCTAACTAATTATCCGTTTATAGTCGCGCTAGTTTGTTCTACGGAAGCAACTGAAACCATCAGCGGAGGATATCGATGAATAATGTCGCATCAATTTCGACGGGCTTAATATTCTTTTTATTTGGAACGGCCTTCGCCCAAGACGCAAAGCTTATAGAAGTGGCCAAGAAAGACGGAGGCAAAGCGGTCGTCTACGGGTCTCTCGACTCCGATACCGGCGATGCCATAGGCAATGCCTTTTTCAAGAAGACCGGGATCAAAATGGACTATTGGCGCGCTTCGTCGACCAAGGTCATGGACCGGGCGTCGAGCGAATATCGCGCCGGCAAACCGCTTTTTGACGTGCTCATCAACAATGCCTCGCCGATGCAGATACTTCTGAAAGATGGAATGTTGACCAGGTACAATTCACCTTCAGCCAAGGGTTTTTCGAAAGACGTAATCGACTCGAACCTAGGGCCGAGATATCGAAACGTGGTCATCGGCATCATTTATAACAAGGAGGCGATCAAGCCGTCGGAGGCGCCGAAGTCGTTGGAGGATCTCGTCAAGCCGCAATATAAGGGCAAAGTCGTTATGCCGGATCCCAAGCAGCACACCACGACGACCCAATGGCTCGCCAGCCTTCATAAAATCATGGGCAAAGACAAAGCGGATAAGTTCATCCACGATCTCGGAGCATCCAAGCCGGCGCTGGTGGAATCCTATATTCCCGCTGCCGAACGCGTAATAACGGCGGAAACGCCCATCGCCATCGCCTTCGTAAGATACGTATATCTATACGGACAAAAGGGAGCGCCGCTCGATTATGTGAGGTTGGGCAAGATGTTGGGCGACGGCCATCATGTGGCGCTGGGCAGCAAGGCGCCCAATCCGAACGCAGGGAAAGCCTTTATCGATTTCTTTCTCAACGACGAGAGCATGGACCTCATGAGCAAAATCGGCGGCGAATTTGTCAATCGCAAGGGAATCAGGCCGCCGTTGCCCGACGTCGATAAGATCCAGTTTGTAGAAATGATCGAGCTGGATAAAGACGGTTATGCGGAGAAAGCCAAGGAATACGACAAACTCTTTGTGAAATAGTGATGGCTCCGGTTTTCCCGGCTAAAAGAGGAAATGATGGATAACGCTCAATTTGTCACTTTAGATGGCGTGAGAACCCGATACTTCGAGGCTGGCAAGGGCGATGACCTTGTGCTGATTCACGGCGGCAAGTACGGAACGTTCTATAGCGCTTATCATTGGAACCTAAACTTCCACGAACTAAGCAAGCATTTTCATGTATACGCATTCGATAAACTCGGCATGGGAGATACGGACAATCCCAAGAGCGATGCGGATTACACCATGGCGGCGGTGATCGAACATGCGTGGGCATTTGTCCGGACTCTCGGCATCAAGAACGCCACATTGGCGGGTCATTCCAGAGGCGCCTTACCCGCCGCGCGTATTGCGATAGACCACCCGGATTTGGTCAAAGCGCTGGTCATATTCGACAGCAATACCCTGCCCGCCGAAGATCCGTCGATGTCGTATGATTTCTATACGAAATTAGAAGTCGGCGCGCCGCCGATACCCGATCGAGACTTCATCCTCAGAGAACCCATAGCCAATTCGTACTCTCAAGAGCATATCAGCGAAGACTTCGTGCAAGAGATGTTGAGAATCGGCAAGCTTCCAAGAACGCTCGAGGCGCGCAAGAAAATGGAGACCTTTCTCGAAGCGGTCTTTCTGCCCAGCATGCGGGAGAAAAAATATGAGACGCTGAAGCTCATCGAAGCGGGCCGATTGAAAGCGCCGACGCTGATTATTTGGGGCGTCAACGATCAGTCCTCTCCGATGAAGCTCGGTATCGACTTACTTCGGGTCATCGGCTCGGTAGTACCAAGAACCGAATTTCACGCCTTTAACCATGCGGGCCACTATGTGTTTAGGGAACATGCCCAACAGGTCAATCAACTGATTGTCAATTTCGTGAAAAGCTTATGAGTCGTAAAATTCAAACGCGGCACAACAACTCTATTGTATCACCGACCTAGTCGTACAAGTCTTAATAAACCGGCTATCTTCAATCGACTTTAGGATGCTCGGATCGGTGAACGAGCTCGGGTCGGCGCCTTTAGACCGGCATCAAAACAGTCCTGGAAAGCCTCGCGAAAGAAAATCTCCGATGGATACGGGATTCGCTCGAAATAGAGATTGCTGCATACTGATCGGAGCAGGTAATAGGGTCGCGTCTTTACTTTTGATGTTCCACTTCTCGATGACTATTTTCAACGCCTGAATCGTGCGGGTCCTACGCAGCACTCCGAGACTACAAGAAAGAATCAGGCTCTCCTCAATGACAATTTTCTATCGTTCCTTGCCGAACCAGACAAACATCAATGGAAAGTTTTGTGTTAATACCTTCAAGTCATCGCGCGAATCCTACGAACAATATTTGATTGCGAAAACTCTCTCGCCCTTTCGATCGATGACCGAACGTGGACATCGGGAATTTTTCTGCAAAGTAAAATCAGTTATTCAACTCTTGCGCGTTGCAATGAATGTCGAGCACCGCTGTCTCTGGTCTTTGCCAAAACCGGCCGTCGCTGCTTGGTGTGCCACAACGCCGACACAGATTTCATTTTTCATGGAGGGATTGTGCGGGATTGAATGATCAGGGTGCATTCGTAACCGATAGAGCACGGACTTTCGTTTATCGTAGAGCTTCTGCGTAGGAACGTAAGTGAGTGAGCGTATGGCTCAGCTTGAGGTGCGCTCTTGCTCCAACGCTATGCAATTCTCCACCATGGGCAGATCCTCCCTCGATAGCCAGAAGTCGACGGCTTGCTTCGCCACGTGCTTGAGCAAAAACCTTGGGGGCAAGCCGTGCCTCACTTGACTTCTCACCCCGATACATCGGCCCCTGCGACTTGCCGACCTTCTGGATATTACAATGTTCCTCATCCGCTGGGACCGGATAGGTATGGCACTAACGATCCTCAATCGCGCATTCCGAGCTCAAATCATCCTTCTTCTTGGCAACTCTTCAGCGCCCTAGCAATAGGCATTTCTGCAATTTCGCAACAGTCGATTCGGAAGAGCTCTGCAAGAAACCAAGCGCAGATGGGGACGCAAAAACGCCTGCCGCGCGGGATGAGCCGCGCGGCAGGCACCATGAACAGGTTGTGAAAACTAGCCGACGTTGTGGGATAACGCGGCGAACATCGTGCTGCCGTCGGCACGCCGCACCAGCATCAGCAAAGGCTTGTCGCCGGTGTTTTTGGCGGCTTGTTGCTTCACGGCCTCAACCGAATTGACGGGCACCTGGTTGACCTGCAAGATCACGTCGCCCGGCTGGATTCCGGAGTCTGCGGCCGGACTTGCCGGAACCACGGCGGTCACGACGACACCGGAGTTGGCGTTGAGCCCCATCTGACGGCGCTCCTCGGGCCGGATGTTTCGCAGTGACAATCCCCACTCGCTCTGGTTGTTTTCGGTTTGCACTGCCGCGGTTTGATCGTTCATTTTGCCGGTCTCCACGTTGACCGTGGTCATCTTACCGTCGCGGATCACCTGAACCGGCACGGTCTTACCCACCGGCGCCGAAGCCACGAGCATCGGCAGGGCCGTGGCGTCGTTTACTTTATTGCCATCGAAGCTAACGATCACATCGCCCCGTTTGATGCCGGCCTTCTGTGCGGGTCCGTCAGCCGTGACGTCGCCGACCAGCGCGCCTTCGGTTTGCTTAAGATTGAATGATCGCGCCAGTTCCGCGGTCACCGGCTGGATCGATACGCCCAGCCAACCGCGCGTGACCGTTCCCTTGGTTTCCAGTTGCGGCAGCAGGTTTTTGACCAGGTTCACCGGGATCGCAAAGCCAATCCCGACGTTGCCGCCGCTCTGGCTGAAAATGGCGGCGTTGATGCCGACCACTTCTCCGGCCATGTTAAAAAGCGGCCCTCCGGAATTGCCGGGATTGATGGGCGCGTCGGTCTGAATGAAATTATCGTAGGGGCCGGCGCCAATCGTCCTTCCCTTCGCGCTGACGATGCCCGTGGTGACGGTGTTGGTGAGACCAAAGGGGTTGCCGATCGCCATCACCCAGTCTCCGACTCGAAGGACGCTTGAGTCGCCGAGCGCAATCGTGGGCAGGGATTCTTTCGCTTCGATCTTCAGAACGGCGAGATCGGTCTTCGGATCGCGTCCGACGATCTTGGCTTTGTATTGTCTCTTGTCGCTCAGCGTCACCGTGATCGTCTGGGCGTTATCAATGACGTGGTAGTTGGTCAAAATCAGCCCATCCTTGCTGATGATAAACCCCGACCCCGTTCCTTGTCTCTTGAATTCCTTGGGCTGCCGCGGAATCGGAAGTTGGAATCCGGGAGAGGGGAAATCCTGGCCGAACTGGTCGGGAAAGGCGGCCTTTTCGACCGAGGTTACTTTGACGTTCACTACCGCCGGCGAGACCCGGGCCGCGAGGTCGGCGAAGGATGGAAAGGATCCATTCTGCGACGGGTTAGGCACCGGCGCATTGTTCCCGTTTGGATTCGCCGTTGTTATCGCTTTCTGTGTTTCTCGACCGACGGCGAAACCTCCTCCCGCCAGGGCGAAAGCTACCGCCGTCGTGGCGACAATTGTTTTTTTCGATTTCATCTTTGCTTCTCCTTTTTGTGGAGCGTGTCCACGTCAGTGGTTTCTATGTAACGACCTTAACTCTCGATGATGTGAATTTAAACGCAAATCATGAGAGGAGAATGAGACGCGGATTAGAATTTTTTAATCTTCGCGGTCGGGCGCGTCCGGTGCGGGGACGAGCGGCAAAACAACACGGAAGCAACTGCCTACGCCCACGGCGCTGGAGACTTCGACGCGGCCATGGTGCAGCTGAACGATCGAGCGCACCACAGCCAGGCCCAGCCCGGTGCCGCCGCCCTCCCGGGCGGGATCGCCGCGGTAAAAGCGCTCGAAGAGATGCTCCTGCGCTTGGGAAGTTATTCCGGGGCCTGTGTCCTTGACTTCCCAAACGGCCGCGCCGGCGCATTGGCGCAAAGTGACTTCGATCAATCCGTCGGCGGGCGTATACTTGATCGCATTTTCGCCTAAGTTAAATACCAGGCGGAAAAGCAACGACTCAGAGCCGTTTACCCAGAGAGACGCAGGCGCATTAATTTTGCAGATGTTGCCGGCGCGCGACGCCAGTTCCATCAATGCCGGAGCCACATCCTCCGTGATTTGAGCCAGGTTGACCGGTCGTAGGGCCAGGCTCAACGCGTTGCTTTCGATGCGCGCCATCAACAGCAGATCCTCCACCAACGAATTCAGCCGATCCACCTCTTCCAGGCAGCTTTGCAAAGCCTGCCGAGCCGACTCAAAAGAAAGCGATGACCCAAGCGCGACCTCGATTTCTCCCTTGAGAATCGTCAGCGGCGTGCGCAATTCATGGGCGGCATCGGCGCTGAAACGGCGAACCGCCGCAAACGAAGCTTCGATACGCTCGAGCATGTCATTCAGGACCGCGGTCAAGCGGCTCAATTCGGCGTCCTTGGAAAAAGTCGGAATGCGTTGGCTGAGTTGCTCGGCTTCGATCTTTCGCGCCGCCTCGACGATGGCGTCCACCGGCGCCAATGCGTGCCGGGCGAGAAACCAACCGCCAAGAGCCCCGACCGCCAAAATCACCGGGGAAAGACCGAGAAGAATAAACGCGAAACTGGAGCGCGCCCCTTCGACGGTCTCCAAAGACATGGCGACTTGCACGATATTGGCCGTCGCGCCGTTTCTCATGACCGGCATGGTGAGCAGACGAAACGCCCGGTTCGATCCCGCCGGCAAGGCAATCGTTTCAAAAGTCGGCCGGCCTCTTACCGCGTTGCTCCTTGCCGCCGCGCTCAGGGGCAATTGCGAGCGCTTCGGTGGAGCAAGACGCGGATCGAGCCGGCCAAACGGATCGAGCAATTGAAAAAATCGCTCAGCCAGTTCCGGTCCTAGCAGCGACTGAAGCGAGTCTTCGATATCAGGGACTCGCGAGGGCGGCTGCCCAACCGAATCGGCGATGGCATGCGCCAAAGAATTCAGCGAGTCGTCCACGGTATTTTGCAGACCGTGAGCCAGTAGAATGAAAGATGCCGCGCCCAGCAGGGCGAGCAGGGAGGTCAGGACGCCGGTGTACCAAAGAGTCAATCGACCCCGCAGGGTCTTCGGACGCAAGCTCATGGCGCTGGCGGCTCCGCCTTCAAGACGTAGCCGACGCCGCGCACGGTATGGATCAGCTTCACATCGAAGTCATCGTCGATTTTTTTTCTCACATAATTGACGTAGACATCGATCACGTTGGTAAAGGTGTCGTAGTCGACTCCCCAAACATGCTGGGCGATCACCGCGCGGCTTAGGATCTGTTCCTGCCTGCGGAGGAGAAACTCGAGCAGGGCAAACTCCTTGGGCGTCAGCTCGATGCGTCGATGGCCGCGGCTTACCTCGCGGGTCGCCGGATCGAGCCGCAGATCCGCCACGGTCAATACCGCCGGCGTAGCCGGGCCGCCACGCCGGAGCAATGCGCGCACGCGCGCCAGCAGCTCTTCGAAGGCAAACGGTTTGGTGAGATAGTCATCCGCGCCCAGATCCAAACCGCTGACCCGATCGGTAACGGCGTCTCGGGCGGTGAGCAGCAGAATCGGCAGGCTGATTCGCTGCCGGCGAATTTGCTGCAGCACGCTAAGACCATCGAGGGTCGGCAGCATGACGTCGAGAACGACCAGATCGAATCCGCCTTCCAACATCCGGTTCAAACCCGCTTTGCCGTCATGCTCGACATCGACGGAATAGTTGGCCGCCTCAAGCCCGCGCTTGATGAAACTGGCGACTTTCTTTTCGTCTTCGACAACCAGGATATGCATGCGGTTCCTTCCCGGGTCCTTTTAGTCCGTTGCGAGCCCTTTCCTAGCATAGCTTCTGCCCGGCAAAATTCCAGGCATTCAACAACCGCGAAAGGAAACCGCATTTCCTAAAAATAAGCGACGCCGGCTACCGCAGGCCAGCGGATTCCGCACGCGAGCCGTAAAATAATCGAGCACAACGAGCACCTGTTGCGATTCGGCTAATGAGGGATGATTGTCGGCCGTGGGTGAAACGCGCATGGCGGCGCTTTACACTTGGATCTGTGTGACGCCATCTACGAATAATCCACGCGATCAGCAAAAGAAGGTCGGCACGCTCCGGGGTGGCGAACTCAATCGAAGGATACTGGGTATACGCCGTCCTAATCGAGATGCACCGCTCACCAAAGATGAATTCCTAAATGCGCATTGCTTGATGATGCGGCGAACAGATGGTTGACGTGGCTTCAACATGCCACGGGTCAGTTGCTGGAGGTCGCCACCATTTACGGGAAAAAACTCAGGGAGGGAAAAAACTCAGAACTCAGTCAGAACTCAGCAGAACTCAGGGTCAGGCATGAGTCTGGATTTT
>Ga0193743_1003285_pt1 | contig 10898 bp, 7 predicted proteins | sample L2c2metaG_FD_143038 | JGI IMG/M metagenome (GOLD analysis project Ga0193743, IMG submission 143038) | Soil microbial communities from a riparian zone of the East river system, Colorado, United States - L2c2 | ecosystem: Environmental > Terrestrial > Soil > Riparian zone | place: USA: East River...
GTGCTCCTAAGAAACGAATCCCTGCACCCAGAGCAGGAACCGATCCCAGTAGTCCGACATCCACTGCAGGATTGTGGCATCGGCACGCGAGACCCACAGCGCCACGATGACGGCCACCAGCATGGCCAGCACCAGAAGTGCGATGGCGCCGCCGGAGACCCGGCTGCGGTAGAGGGTGGCGACGGCCTTCGCGTCGACGAGCTTCTCCCCCACCTTGAGACGGGTAAGGAAGGTCGACGGATTGCTCTGCTGCCGCGTGCGGTCGAAGAACTCCTCGATGCTCGCGGTGTGGCCGGCGGTGACGATCAGGGATGCGCCGTGGTGATCGGCCAGTAGCAGCGCCAGGTCGGCGGCTGATCCGGCGGCGGGGAACGTCATGGCACCGACGCCAAGGTCCTGGATGCGTTCCAATCCCTTGGCGTGACCGTCGGCGTCGGCGGGCAGCACCACCTGGGCACCCGAGCGGAGCACCTCGACGCTCATCGATTCGGGGTCGCCGACGATGAGCGCGGGTCGGTAGCCGCCCCTGCGCAGCACGTCGGCTCCGGCCCCGACGCCGATCAGCACCGGCTGATACTCCTTGATGAACGGTTTGAGCGCCTTCAGGTCGTCGGCGGCGTTCGGCTCCTCGGCGACGATCACCACGTGCCTGCGGTGGAGGTCGACGTCGATGTCAGGGATGCCCATGCCGTCGATGAGCAGCGGGCTCTCGCTGCGAATGAACTCGATGGTGTTTCCGGCGAACGCCTCGAGATGGGCGACGAGGCCGCTCTTCGCCTCGAGCATCAGTTCGTGAATCTCCTCGGCGGTGCGTTCGGTGCCGAGCGCGATCCGGCGGTCGCCCGCATACACCCCACCGTTGTGCAGGCGGATCCGTGCACCGTCCTTGATCTTCTTGAAGATCTCGGGGCCTGCCTCGTCGATCAGCGTCACGCCGTTGGCCACCAGTACCTCGGGGCCCAGGTTCGGGTAGCGGCCCGAGATCGACGGTGAGGCGTTGATCACGGCCACGACGTCGGCCTCGACGAGTGCGTCAGCGGTGATGCGGTCCAGGTCCAGCGCGTCCATGACGACGATGTCGCCCGGCCCAATGCGGCGCAGGAGCCGATCGATGTCCCGGTCGACCCGGGCGGTACCTGCGACGCCCGGACGGGAGCCGGCATTACGCGAGAGCAGCGCTGACATCTTCATTCCGGTGATTCTGTCGGCCAACCCTCAGGTAAAGGTGGAGGCGCGCCGTAACACCAGCCTCACAAGTTATCTTCTGTCACATCTGCAACACGTTCAGGTTGCAGTGTCGAGCCGTGCCGCCTCGAGCAGTTCACGAGCATGCGCGCGCCCGCTGTCGGATTCGCCGAGCCCGGCCAGCATCCTCGCCAGCTCGGCGACCCGGTCGTCGTCCTCGAGTCGACGCACCTCGCTGGACTTGCTGCGGCCTGCGCCGCTGTCGACCACGAGGTGGACGTCGGCGTAGGCGGCAACCTGCGGCAGATGCGTGACGACGATGACCTGATGCGTGCGTGCCAGCCGCGCCAGCCTGCGCCCGATCTGAACCGCCGCGCGCCCGCCGACGCCGGCGTCGACCTCGTCGAAGACCATCGTGGTGCCCTCGGCGGAAGCTGCCAGCACCACCTCGAGCGAGAGCATGACGCGGGACAGTTCACCGCCGGAGGCGCTCTTGGCCAGCGGAAGCACCTCGGACCCGGAGTGCGGGGTGAAGCCGAACTCGACGGCGTCCACACCGTCGTGGCCGGCGTGCACCGTCTCGCCGGACGGCAGGGTCAGGGGCGCCGAGTCGTCGCCCCGCGCGACCAGCGGCGTCACCGAGATACTGAACCCGGCGCCGGCCATGGCCAGACCCGCCAGCTCGGCGGTGACGGCCTTGGCCAGGGCCTTCGCCGCCTTGGTCCGAACCTTGGTCAGATCCGCCGCCGCCGCCACCAGCGTCGCCCGCAGCTCGTCGACACGCAGTGCCAGCGCCGCCAGGGTTTCTTCGGAGACGTCGAGCTGCGCCAGCCGGTCCCGCGCATCACGGGCCCAGCCCAGGACGCCGTCGATGTCAGCGGCGTACTTGCGGGTGAGGTTGCGCAGCTCGCCCTGCCGGGCCAGTTTGGTCTCCAACGTGCTTGCGTCGCTGGGCAATTCAGCCAGGTAGCCCCCCAGCTCGGTCGACACGTCGCCGATGACGGCCAGCGCGTCGCCGAGCCGGTCGCCGAGCGCCCGCAGCGCCGCGTCGTCGGTCGACTCCAGTGCGGTCTTCGCGCGCGCGACCCCGTCGACGGCCGACGTCGCGTCGGGCTCGGGCACCTCGTCCAGCTCGCCGGACAACGCGGCCCGCGCGGACTGCGCCGCCTCCCGCAATGCGTCCAGTTCGGAGAGCCGCCGGATCTCGGTCACCAGCGCATCGTCTTCACCGGGTTCCGGCGCGGCGGCGTCGATCTCGTTGAGCCCGAACTGCAACCGGTCGGCTTCCTGCGCCAGTTCCCGCGCCCGCTCCCTGCGGTCGGCCAGGTCGCGACGGGCCGCCAGCCATTCGTCGCGTGTGCTGCGGTAGCGCGACAACCGGGTGTCCTCGTCGACGAACCGGTCCAACGCGGCGCGCTGTTCGTCGGGCCGCATCAGCCGGAGCTGATCGTTCTGGCCGTGCAACGCGAGGAGTTCGGTAGTGAAGGTGCTCAACGACTTTGCGGGCACGCTGCGGCCACCCAGGTACGCCCGCGACGGGCCGTCCCGGCTCACCGAACGCGCCGCGATCACGCTGCCGTCGTCGTCCCGCTCGGCCCCCGAGGAATCCAGGATGTCGTCGACCCGGACGGACACGTGCTCGCCCAGGTCGGTCGTGGTGAAACGGCCCTCGACGACAGCGCGCTCGGAGCCCGACCGCACCCGGCTGGCGTCCGCACGCCCACCGCCGAGCAGGTGCAGGCCGGTGACGACCATCGTCTTGCCGGTGCCGGTCTCCCCCGTCAGCACGGTGAGCCCGCGGTCGAACTCAGCGGTGGCGGCGTTGATGGCGCCGAGCGCCTCGATCCGGATCTCGGCAAGCACTACTGGCCGCGCCAACCCGTGACGGGCAAGCGGAACTTGCGCACCAGACGGTCGGTGAATGGGGCGCTGTCCAGCCGCACCCACTTCAGCGGGGTGCCGCAGCGCGTCACCTCCAGACGCCCACCGGCAGGCACCACCATCTCGCGACGACCGTCGCAGAACACCATCGCGTCGTGCCCGTCCGCCTCGATCTCGATCGCGATGGACGCTTCGGGGCTGGTCACCATCGGGCGTGCGAACAGTGCGTGAGCATTGTTGGGCACCACGAGGATCGCCTCGAGGTCGGGCCACAGGATCGGGCCTCCCGAGGAGAAGGCATACGCCGTGGAACCGGTCGGCGTGGACACCAGCACGCCGTCGCATCCGAACGATGACACCGGACGACCGTCGACCTCGAGCACTACACCGAGCACGCCGAGCCTGGACCCCTTCTCCAGGCTGGCTTCGTTGAGCGCCCAGCCGCGGTGCGCGATGCGCCCGTCGACGCGCACGACGATGTCGAGCGTCATGCGTTCCTCGACGCGGTAGTCGCGGTCGATGACGTGTTCGAGGACGGAGTCGATGGCGTCCGTTTCCGCCTCGGCGAGGAATCCGATCCGGCCGAGGTTGACGCCGAGAACCGGAATCTCGACGTTGCGGGCCAGCTCCGCGGCGCGCAGGAACGTGCCGTCACCGCCGAGTGCGAGCACCAGCTCACAGCCCTCCGCGGCGCGTTCGTCGGCGTCGACGATCTCGATGCTGGAGCCAAGGGAGCGCAGGACATCGGGCACCACCTGCTGCAGACCGTGGTCGACCGCCTCCGCCGCAAGCACGCGCAGCCCGATGCCGCGGTCGCGGAGCGCCTTCTCCACCCGTCGCGCTGTCTCGGTGGCCTCTTCGCGGCCGGTGTGGACCACCAGCAGAACGGTGCGCTCGGTGGTCACTGTGGTCCCTCCGCGACGGCACGAGCGACGGCGTCGGACAGCGCGTCACCGACGAGCGGCCGGTCCGTGTCTGCCCGCAGCCGCAGGAAGTACTCCACGTTGCCGGACGGACCCGGCAGCGGACTCGCGGTGACATCGGCGGTGTGCCAACCGAGTTCGGCGGCGCGGTGTGCGACCCCGAGCACCGAATCGGCCCGGAGTACTGGGTCGCTGACCACTCCGCCGGGACCGACGCGACTCTTGCCCACCTCGAACTGTGGCTTCACCATGGGAACGATATCGGCGTCTGCGGACGCGCACGACACCAACGCGGGCAACACGGTGGCCAACGAGATGAACGAGAGGTCCGCCACCACCAGATCGACGGGTCCGCCGATGGCGTCGGCGGTGAGCTCACGCACGTTGGTGCGTTCCATCACCCGCACCCGGGGGTCCGACCGCAGCGGCCAGGCCAGTTGACCGTAGCCGACGTCTGCCGCGACGACTTCGCGGGCGTCCCTGTCCAGCAGTACCTCGGTGAAGCCGCCGGTCGAGGCGCCCGCATCGAGGCAGCGACGGCCCTGCACCGTCACGCCGAAGGCGTCCAGCGCGCCGATGAGCTTGTGGGCACCACGCGACACCCAGCTGCGTTCGTTCGCGTTGGCGACGGTGAGGCTGGCGTCCAGGGCGACCGCCGTCGCGGGCTTGGCCGCAGGCATGCCGTCGATCCTGACTCGGCCTGCGCCGATGAGCTCCGCGGCCTGCTGGCGCGACCGCGCCAGGCCCCGCCGGACCAGCTCCGCGTCAACACGGGCACGCCGAGTCACCTGTGCTCACCCGTCGATTCCGGCTGCGCTCGGTCCCCTCTCGACCGACTCGAGTGCCTGCACCAACAGGTCGTGCGCATGTTCCAGGCGCGCTGCGATGTCTTCCACGTCGGCGTCAGCTGAGTCCGGATCGGGTAGCACCGCGAGCAACGAAGTGATCTCCGAACGGATCTGGTCGGGGTCGGTAGTCATATCGACATTCACGCTAGCCGATTCACGACACGAGTCCATCGGGGGCGCGCAGCAGCGACCAGCGTTCCAGCGCCTGGTGTGCGGTGTCGTCGCCGCCGGTGACGGCGAACGGCCGGCCGTCCAACCCGGCATTCCATACCGCGCTCGCGGTGGCGCGTACCACCGTCAGGGGATCCTGCGTGTCCTGCCCGGTCGAGTGCACGGTCACGGCACCCGGACCGATCTCGATCCGCCAGGCCGGATGCGGCGCGATCCGCAGCGTGCCGGCGCTCTCGTAGAGCGAGCGCAGATCGGCAGCGACGTAGTTGGGGCGCTCCTCCGCGACCGCGTACACCATCTCCGCGGCCGTGCTGACGCCGGTGAGCACCAGCAGGCTCGGCAGCCGGGCGGCGTTGGCACCGGCGATGTCGGTGTCCAGACGGTCACCCACGACCAAGGGACTGTGGAACTCTCCGCGGGCCAGGGCGTCGTTCAGTAGCGTCGGTGCCGGCTTGCCCGCAACCTGTGGCTCCTGATCGGTCGCGGTGCGCAACGCGGCGACCATCGAGCCGTTTCCCGGCAGCAGGCCGCGCTCGGACGGCAGCGTGCGATCTACGTTGGCCGCCACCCACAGCGCACCGGCGCGAATGGCGAGCCCGGCCTCCGCCAGATCGGCCCAGCCCGTCTCGGGCGAGTGCCCCTGCACGACCGCCACCGGATCGTCGGAGAACTGCCGGACGGGACGCAGGCCGACGTTGCGGACCTCGGTGGCCAGCGACTCCGTACCAATGACGAGAACCGTTGACCCGGCCGGCAATTGAGCGGCCAGCAGTCGCGTCGCGCTCTGGGCGCTGGTGACCACGTCGGCCGGCGTGGCGGCGAAGCCCATCGCGATCAGGTGCTGGGCCACCTCGCCGGGTCCGCGCGAGGCGTTGTTCGTCACGAACAACGTGCGCGCCTCGATCGCCGCAAGGGTGTCGACGGAACCCGGCGTCGGTTGGTCGCCGCGGAACACGGTGCCGTCGAGGTCCAGGAGCAGGCAGTCGTGCTCCTGCGCGAGTGTCGTCACGTCAGGGAAGCTCCGCGATGCGTTCTTCGGCGTCGGTCACGCCCTCGACGTCGGCTGCGGCGGCATTGATGAACCACTGCAGCGCATCGGTCTCCCGCCCCATCGCGAGGAGCGTCTCGGCGTAGACATAGAACAGGCGGGCCGCGGTCTGCCCCGTCCGCGTCCGATCCAGTTGCGGCGTCGACAGGATCGCCAGAGCCTTGTCGTTCTGCCCGAGGTCCGACCTGGCGCCTGCGACCACGATCCGCAGCTCGTCTGCGTCGTCGCCGGTGAGTTCTGCGGCCTCCGGACTCTTGGCGAGCTCGATCGCCCGTTCTGGACGGCCGACGCCACGCTCGCAGTCGGCGATCAGCGGCAGCAGCGGCGACTTGCTGCCCATCCGGCGGGCGGCGCGCAACTCCGCGAGTGCCTGCGCCCAGTCGCCGCAGTGATAGGCCGCGATTCCAACCGCCTCGCGGACGGCGGCGATTCTGGCCGCCCGGTTGCGGGCCGCCTTGGCGTGTTCGAGGGCGGCTTCCGGGTCGTCGTCCAGGAGTTCGCCGGCCGCAACCAGGTGGCGGGCAACGTAATCCGCGGTGGCTTTGTCCAACGTGGTCAGTTCACCGCGAATCTCGGGCGCCAGTTGCCTGGCCTCGATCTTGGCCGGCAGCGGCGGGCCAGAGCCCTGCGATGCATCGCCGGCATCGTGTGGCCTGGGTTGCGCTCGCCGTGCCCGGTCGGGACTCGACGACCGTGGCGCAGCACCGCGGCGGTCGCGCGGCCCGCGAGGCGATCCGCCGGCGTTGGAAGCCCGCCGCGGAGGTCGCTCCTCGCTGCCGTCCTGCCTGTCGCTAGCCACGTGTGCCTTCCCTGTTCTGCCGACCGTCCCGCAAAGGATACGGGGCCATTCGACACTTCGCGAAGAGCGGCCGAATTCAATTCGTCCATTCGCGAAAGCAGAATCACCCCCCACGCAATTGTGGGGGGTGATTCTGAATGGGTGTTCGGCGGTGTCCTACTTTTCCGCCCGTGTGGGCAGTATCATTGGCGCTGGTAGGCTTAGCTTCCGGGTTCGGGATGGGTCCGGGCGTTTCCCTGCCGCTGTTGCCGCCGTAACTCTATTATTTTTTTCAGCCCCTATTCACGCCCCTGGGTGTGGGGGTGTTTTTGGTGGTGGGGTGGGTGTGTGGTTGCGCGGATGATTGTGGTTGCGAGTTCGTGGCTTACATTTCTTCCCTGAATTTCTTCCCGTTGCGGGGAAGTGTTCTTTGGGGTGTTGTGTAAGTTTTCGGCCGGTTAGTGCCAGTTCCCTGCGTCTATTACTAGACTTCTAGGTCTGGTCTATCGATCCCGTGGTCTGCGGGGGGCCTTATCCCACTTGATGGGTGAGAAGCCTGGTCTTGGAAGAGGTTTCCCGCTTAGATGCTTTCAGCGGTTATCCTGTCCGAACGTAGCTATCCAGCGGTGCCCCTGGTGGGACAACTGGTAGACCAGAGGTTCGTCCGTCCCGGTCCTCTCGTACTAGGGACAGGTTTCCTCAAGCTTCTGACGCGCGCGGCGGATAGAGACCGAACTGTCTCACGACGTTCTAAACCCAGCTCGCGTGCCGCTTTAATGGGCGAACAGCCCAACCCTTGGGACCTGCTCCAGCCCCAGGATGCGACGAGCCGACATCGAGGTGCCAAACCATCCCGTCGATATGGACTCTTGGGGAAGATCAGCCTGTTATCCCCGGGGTACCTTTTATCCGTTGAGCGACACCCCTTCCACTCGGGGGTGCCGGATCACTAGTCCCGACTTTCGTCCCTGCTCGACATGTATGTCTCGCAGTCAAGCTCCCTTGTGCACTTACACTCAACACCTGATTGCCGTCCAGGTTGAGGGAACCTTTGGGCGCCTCCGTTACATTTTAGGAGGCAACCGCCCCAGTTAAACTACCCACCAGGCACTGTTCCTGAACCGGATATACGGTTCGAGGTTAGAAGCCCAATACGATCAGAGTGGTATTTCAACGATGACTCCACCAATACTGGCGTATCAGCTTCACAGTCTCCCACCTATCCTACACAAACCGTAACGAACTCCAATACCAAGTTGTAGTGAAGGTCCCGGGGTCTTTTCGTCCTGCCGCGCGTAACGAGCATCTTTACTCGTAGTGCAATTTCGCCGAGTCTATGGTTGAGACAGTTGAGAAGTCGTTACGCCATTCGTGCAGGTCGGAACTTACCCGACAAGGAATTTCGCTACCTTAGGATGGTTATAGTTACCACCGCCGTTTACTGGGGCTTAAATTCTCAGCTTCACCCCCCGAAAGGGGTTGACCGGTCCTCTTAACCTTCCAGCACCGGGCAGGCGTCAGTCCGTATACATCGTCTTGCGACTTCGCACGGACCTGTGTTTTTAGTAAACAGTCGCTTCTCACTGGTTTCTGCGACCCCCCGCCGCTGCCCCCAGCTAGTGGGATGACGGTAAGGGGTCCCCCTTCTCCCGAAGTTACGGGGGTATTTTGCCGAGTTCCTTAACCATAGTTCACTCGTACGCCTCGGTATTCTCTACCTGACCACCTGTGTCGGTTTGGGGTACGGGCCGTGTGAGCACTCGCTAGAGGCTTTTCTTGGCAGCATGGGATCACCGAATTCGCCTCACTCGGCTATGCATCACCTCTCAGGATATGTGACACCCGGATTTGCCTAGGCGTCTCCCTACCGGCTTGCCCCAGTATTACCACTGACTGGTACGGCTACCTTCCTGCGTCACCCCGTCGCTTGACTACTACCAGTGAAGATCCCACGCAGCCCCCCAAGCCCTCACACCCGAAGGTGGTTGGTGCTCGGAGTTTTGGGTGGTTAGTACCACTGATTCATCACGGGCGCGCACACACGGGTACGGGAATATCAACCCGTTGTCCATCGACTACGCCTGTCGGCCTCGCCTTAGGTCCCGACTCACCCTGGGCGGACTGGCCTGGCCCAGGAACCCTTGGTCTTTCGGCGGGCAAGGTTCTCACTTGCCTTATCGCTACTCATGCCTGCATTCTCACTCCCACACCCTCCACCACTAGATCACTCTGTGGCTTCACCGGATGCAGGACGCTCCCCTACCCAACCAGACAAAAGTCTGATTGCCGCGGCTTCGGCGGTGTGCTTGAGCCCCGCTACATTATCGGCGCACAATCACTTGACCAGTGAGCTATTACGCACTCTTTCAAGGGTGGCTGCTTCTAAGCCAACCTCCTGGTTGTCTTCGCGACTGCACATCCTTTTCCACTTAGCACACGCTTAGGGGCCTTAGCCGGCGATCTGGGCTGTTTCCCTCTCGACGCACGGAGCTTATCCCCCGCCGTCTCACTGCCACGCTTTCACTTACCGGCATTCGGAGTTTGGCTGACGTCAGTAACCTTTTAGGGCCCATTGGCCATCCAGTAGCTCTACCTCCAGCAAGAAACACGCAACGCTGCACCTAAATGCATTTCGGGGAGAACCAGCTATCACGGAGTTTGATTGGCCTTTCACCCCTACCCACAGCTCATCCCCTCAGTCTTCAACCTAAGTGGGTTCGGGCCTCCACAACATCTTACTGCTGCTTCACCCTGGCCATGGGTAGATCACTCCGCTTCGGGTCCAGAACACACCACTACACCACGCACTCTTGCATGGATACGCCCTATTCAGACTCGCTTTCGCTGCGGCTACCCCTCAACGGGTTAACCTCGCGACATGTCCCTGACTCGCAGGCTCATTCTTCAAAAGGCACGCCATCACCCCACGCTATGAAACGAAGGCTCTGACGGATTGTAGGCACACGGTTTCAGGTACTCTTTCACTCCCCTCCCGGGGTACTTTTCACCATTCCCTCACGGTACTAATCCGCTATCGGTCATCAGAAGGTATTCAGGCTTACCGGGTGGTCCCGGCAGATTCACAGCAGATTCCACGGGCCCGCTGCTACTCGGGAAAACGACACAAGGCAGGCAACGGGTTTTCACGTACCGGGCTCTCACCGTCTACGGCAGGCCATCCCAGGACCACTTCCGCTAACCACGTCACTTTCTCACTGCCCTCCAGCCAGGTAGAACTGGAAACATCGCTCCCACAACCCCGCACACACAACCCCTACCCGGTATCACATGCATGCGGTTTAGCCATCCTCCGCTTTCGCTCGCCACTACTCACGGAATCACAATTGTTTTCTCTTCCTACGGGTACTGAGATGTTTCACTTCCCCGCGTTACCCCCCGCACCCTATGTATTCAGATACGGGTAACACGACATCACTCGTGCTGGGTTTCCCCATTCGGACATCCTCGGATCCACGCTCGGTTGGCAGCTCCCCGAGGCATATCGCAGCCTCCCACGTCCTTCATCGGCCTCTGATGCCAAGGCATCCACCATGCGCCCTTAAACACTTACAAAAACACAAAAACCAAAAAACAATTCAGAGAAAATTACACCACAACAAACCAACACCAGAAAAAGCCCAACCCCCACACGGGAACCAGACCACCGATGCCAGCTTGATGCTCGCAACCACTATCCACGAATCAAACACCACACCCCACCACCAAGCAGGGCAACAACACACCTCCCACCCCGCAGGGCAAGAACAACGGGCCTGTTGTCTCAGGACCCAACAGTGTGTTTGGCAGTCATCTCTCGCAGCTCAAAAACCCGTGAACCACGGTAATCGTCGCATGTGCACCAGAACCGAACATCCACTACAGATGCGGTCCATCCATCGAATCGCCCAGGAATCCGGTAACCCCACAACCTGTGGGCCGGCCCGAGTCTCGTGGTGCTCCTTAGAAAGGAGGTGATCCAGCCGCACCTTCCGGTACGGCTACCTTGTTACGACTTCGTCCCAATCGCCGATCCCACCTTCGACGGCTCCCTCCCACGAGGGGTT
>Ga0193743_1003286_pt1 | contig 10895 bp, 5 predicted proteins | sample L2c2metaG_FD_143038 | JGI IMG/M metagenome (GOLD analysis project Ga0193743, IMG submission 143038) | Soil microbial communities from a riparian zone of the East river system, Colorado, United States - L2c2 | ecosystem: Environmental > Terrestrial > Soil > Riparian zone | place: USA: East River...
AAGGTCGATCGATACCTGTATGGCAGTAGATATTGATGTGAAATCCTTGTGCTAACAGAGGGTTATTTAGCGCCGAGCCGGTCTACCATAGTTCAAAATGTACATACGGGCCTGGGGTAACGTGTGTGTTGATTCTTGAAGCTCTGGTCTCGCTGGTTCGTTGGATGCTTGAGTTGATGCCATTCGGGCGGTTGCTATCAATGATCGTCGTTGATGGGCCGATGGTCGTGTGCCGGGCGATTAGTGACGGTTGAACAACTTGAAGTCCGATGCAATGATGTTTGATCGATGAGTTCTCGGTAGATTTTTCGAGTTTCTAAGGTGGCTTTGAACTTGGAACTTGCTTGCCAGCGTTAAAGTTGTTTACAAAGTTCGGATAACATCAGTAACTGAAATAAATCTTTGCTGACTACGCAATCTGTGCTGACTCCTTGAACACTATTATTTTCGCTGACTTGTGAACTGTAATTGGAAGTATCTGCGAAACAAACCTAGAAAACACCTAGATCGATAAGATGGACTCCAGCACAAATTGATAATACTGACCACAAAGAAACGCGAATGTTGAGGAACCACTGATAAAATTACATACTGGATGTGTTATAAATTCTCCTAGTTTACATATGCTTCCCGATGTCGTTGATGAACCAAAGCTTGATGTCAATCCCCCGCTCTCAACGGAAAACACCTCTGTCACTCAATAGACAGGCAGCCCATCGAATGGAGAAAAACGAGCTATAAACGGTGGAGGTGGATGATATAAAATAGTAGCCGCGAGTCCCGGTTGTTTGGATGCTAACTGGAGTTCTGGAATGATGTCATTGAGAGGACGACGGTGGCCCGGAAATATGATGAATACAGTTTTGAGTTTTGCAAGCCCCGGAATTGGTGGTTCACCACTACTGTGATCACCGTTTTTCCTTCTGATGAATTGGAGAAGAGTGGATTCCGAAAATTTAGTCTCGGATGAACTTTCGAAATCCTCTAGGTTGGGACAAAGACAACCTTCTGGATCCTCGAGGTCGATCTCCGCCCCGTTGTTGCCATGGCCATTTGAATTGTCGTCATCTGAAGAGCTTGAAGAGGTGAACATGTCCAGAAACGCGTCATCAATCGCACAAGTAATAGGACCCGGTTGTGTCCACGCCGATGGAGAACCCAGTGCATGCGTGATAGTCAACGATTTCAAAAGGGGACAAAGTCTCAAACACTTTATAAAATCTTGTTGTTTGATGAACTGAGGGTCTATGGTCAGATGTTGTATCATGCCGCTGGAGCGCATTAGGAGGGAGAGGAGGCCTGTGCTTGAATTTGGGCCAGGCCAGATTACGGTGCGGAATTCAAGGGAGATGAGGGATGGAAGGTGGAGGAGAGTGAACAATGTGGAGAGGTTGGTGCCTTCTCTGATAGAGAGTTTAGTTAGGAAGGGAAGGGATACGAGAGCAGTACGGGTTTCGCAGATTATGGGTTCTTCGTCGTCCGGCACCACGGCGGTGCCAATTTCCAGTCGACAACTAATAAGCTTCCAACACGAGGAGAGTATTTTATAGACAGTTGCGACGGAAAATGAGATAGATGTATTCCAGGAGTTCGCATCCAACGAAAGATTCGTGAGCTGGCTCCAGTTGACTGGAAATTGCGCCGCATCCTCGTAGAGTTGGGTTAAACATATCTCACGAAGCTTGGGGGCTTTCATCACTCCACTGGTTATCCAAATGGGTCGATGGATGGGATGAGCGGGAATATCTGTTGCGAAATGTGATTGAATTCCGTTGAGAGATAAAGATTCCAGTAAAGGAAAACTCGAAGCGGGTAACGCTGCCACGGGGATTAAAGCCTGGTAGGGGGCCGATAACGAAATTTCCCTCCATCTGTCAGAGAACCGAATGAGATACTCGATTAACCTATCGTATAACCCATCCGGAATGCTGCTTCCCCATTGGCCGAGGGGGATACCGAGGGAGATATCGAGAGGACACGCTGCGGATCTTGTTATCCACTCCAGCGCGGCTTCTGAACGTCGGTGAGATAACTGTTCATGGTGTGTATTTTCATGCTCATGAGCGTATATTCCTGGAGGAGTACAGGGAACAGCGATATGCAAAGACTTCCACAGCTGAGGAGTTTTATGAGCGATGTTTCTCCACGAACTACAGACTTGGGTAAGCAAGATGGGCGGTTCCTGTTTACTCATAACAGCGTTGTGGGCGGTAGGGAGGCATGCGATGAAGATTTCTTGGAGGATTTCGATGGGGAGTTTGCGGACTAAGGAGGTGAGAGCACGGTGTTTGGATATGTAGAGAAGAAGCGAGGTATGATCGTTTCGTATTTGGGCGCATTGTTCGTCAAGCTCCTGGAGTCGGATTGATAGCTCTTCGAGGCGACTGGTAGGACCTTTGAGGAGAGATTGTATTTCGAGAGATTCTGAGTTGGTGGCGGCATAATTCGAATATATTCTGGAGGCGAATGGAGAGGATTCCAAGGATCCTAATCCAGCTTCCATGGTTAGTATTGGACAACTATCGAGATGATAGAATCAGATAGGAGTCACGTTTAGTATTCGGCGTGATCGGAGTTTTGATCCGAGTTCGGCATCGAACCCTCTTAACGCCCTAAAACCCATCCCATAAAATATTGCCCGAATTGTAAAGGCCAGATACAAGCTGAAGGATGTGGGGCGATGACGAGGTATCGGGAGGTAAACGTGTAGTGTACAAGACCGTAGACTAGTGTTGTCAATGGCTAAGCAGCTTCTCACAGCGACTACAGTCAAAGAAATCACAATTTAAGACGCTCGTCCCATACAGGTGTCCTCGTTCGTGATTTTGCCGCGGTGGAATATATTGGTTGTCCGCCCAATGAGATCTGTAAGAACGGACTAGGATTGCGACACCATTGACTTTCCCATACCATTTCGGACATTTTGACAACTGCAAAACGCGTCAAGTCTCAACTTGAAGATTGGTAATTAATTTCGACTTCTTTTATCAGTTGCAGATATTGCAAGGAGGTCATTTCTGTTGAGAATAGATGGGGCTGAATGGAAGGCGTTTTGTAAAAAAAAATTCGGAACAGGGACCAGATATCTGAAGAGTTGAAAACTTAAACGACGAATCCCACCCATCCTAGAGCGAAATGAGCTCGAGGACGCGTCTCTCCATTGGAATCTAATTAACGAGAAGCGCGGGAACAACACGTGACCAAAGAGTGCGCGTTTTGGACACAAGACTAGGCTCAGTGTGTGTTTGGTGGAACAAAAACCAAATAATAAACACATTTTGGTTGGACTGGACATAGTAGTATGTGCGATATCTTTGTTGTGACCCTCAAATGGTTCAACTAGGGGATGTTATCGAAATCGAATCGTCACCAGAACCTGCCCCTCGTTCCGCTACCCCCAAACCGCGAGACAAAGGAAAAAGAAAGGCAACTCCGTACCGACTTGGACTTGCTCCCTCAGTCATCGAACTCACAGATTCAGAAACGGAACCTAATGTCAAGTCTCCTACTGGTCGTCCTCAAAACCATGTCGCTCCTATGGGTCAGAGTCCGTCAGCCCAAAAACAGAAAAATAAGGCTTCTATTCCGGATTTGGACCTATATACGCTTAGACCAAGTGGATCGTTGGATAATATCCCTACACCAAACGACATTTTTGCGTCTAGTTCTGGTTCCGGAACTGGCGCTGGTCCTTTAAACCAGCAGCCTACACCTACTAACGCTCATGCTCAAACCCTCTTCCTGACAAGCGACGAAGAGAATGAACAGCCTGCAAGTATTGCTCCTATTGGACGTGTAGATGGTGAAGTTATAGAAGAGCCGCTTGCCGCCATTATACGAGAACCTACCATCCCTATCCTCAACCCTGATCCACAACCTCAGGTCCCTACACGAACCAACTCACCTGATTCAGCCCCAACACCCGACTTGGACCCAATCTTAATCGAAGATATGGACCCCACCTCCACAGCAGTAGCTCAAATACTCGAAATCATACCCAACGTCGAACCAACCCACCTCTTGGAATTGGTTGAAACCCATCTACCCACTTTTTCAGTGTTTCACGGAGATCATGATGCTGACGGCGGAGAGGGTGTAGAAGCAGCACGAGAAGCAGCACGAGAAGGGGAAGGTGCACGGGAAGCAACCGTAGAAGAACGAGTCCAAGGAGTCGTAGGACATGTATTACATCTTCTATTTGAGGATTCGGACTATCCGAGAGCGGACCTACGGCATGGAAAGGGGAAAGGGAAGAGAGTGGCGGAGGATGCAGAGGACAAAGGAAAAGGAAAAGCGAAAGATGTTGCTCCCAAGAAACCTAGGATCGACTATTCAGTTGTAGATCGGCCATTCCCAGGTGGTCCAAACTACTTTGAGCTAGCCCTCGTATGTCCCTCTACTCGACTACCCAACTACTCTCTCTGACTTTTCTCCTAGTATCACCTTCAAACATCCTTCCCACTAATCCCAAAACCCTACCTCCGTCGTCAACTCCAAATCCACAAAAATCTCTATGCACCTACACATCTCTCCGTCATGGATATTGAGTAGCGTTTTGAGGAGGGAGTCGACAAACAAAGACCGTATATCCTTAAATATAGTCGGTCTACGTTAAGGAAACCACAGGGTGATGTGGCATTTGAAGAGGAGAAGGCGTGGTTAGATATAGGGTTGGCTGGCAGTGCGGATGGAAATGGAGAGAATTCCGCTATGGATGACGATGACGAGAAAGTTGCTGATGATGCCGTTATGGATGACGCAGACGATGGAGAAGATGATGGTACCGGCATCGAATGTCAATGCTGTTTTGCCGACTACCCATTCGTAAGTCTTCTCCATCTATACTCGTTCTATCCATTCCTAGACCATTCTCCTTTTTAGTCCAAAATGGTTCAATGCCCCGAAGCTCATCTCTTCTGCTCTACCTGTATATCAACCTACGCAGCGACCCAACTAGGCACCCACAACTCTTCTTTAACATGTATCCACCCTTCCTCCTGTTCTCTCCCCTTCCCTTCTTCCGAACTTAAACGAATCCTCCCAGTCAAACTATATGAGCTTTATGAGAGATTGGAACAACAAAAACAGATCATGCAAGCTGGGCTGGTTGGTTTAGAAGAATGTCCGTTTTGTGAATGGAAATGCGTGTTGGAGGTATCAAGTGAGGAGGATAAGCTATTTAGATGTGGGAATGAGGAAGGGGGTTGTGGAGTTGTTAGTTGTAGGGGGTGTAAGAAGCTGGTATGTTTCTTTTTCTTTTTTTCGGAGTGAAGACGATCCTGAAACTTTTTTCTTTTGATGAATAGGATCATGTACCGAAAAGCTGTAGAGGTGAACCGAAATCCTCTCTCTCCAATCCTCAAATACCTCTCTTTTAACCCCTGTTCATACTGTACTCAGAAGTCGAAGAAGATAAACACCTCGACGGCCGACATGCAATCGAAGAAGCCATGAGTACGTTTTACCTCTTTTTGGTTTCATTTATAGTAATCGCATATATAATTTTTTTTTATGCTACTTAGCTCGAGCCTTGATGCGCAATTGTCCTAAATGTCAAAAAGGTCTGTCCAATCCTTTTTTCTCTAACTTTTCCCCCTTTAGCGGCTGAGTTGTGTTTGTAGCGTTCATTAAAGATCATGGTGTACGCTTTTTCTATTTCTTCTTCTATTGCGTTCCTTTCTTCCCTCCTTCCCCTCTAAATAACTATTCGCTAACCCTTCTTTTACTCATAGTGCAACAAAATGTCATGTTCGAATTGTCACACTTTATCGTGTTATGTTTGTCGGCAGATTATACATGGTTATGATCATTTTAATCAGGTTGGTAGGTTTGGTGCTTTTTTTCTTTGGTTTTCGTCCCTTTGTTTCTTCCTTTTCCTTTCGTTTTATGATGATGATTCACGTTGGCGTCTACGAACCTCTCTTTTGTCATTTATTTAATCCATGATCATTTTTGACGATTCGACGGTTTTTTTTATCGACCTATCTAATCTGATGTTTCTTCTATATCAAACCTCCCAGGGCGCCCCCGGACATCCATCAACCAGCGCTAACGCGAAGAAATGTTTACTATGGGATGCAGTTGAAGAACGACATGCTCAAGAGGTCAGTTTTTTTTTTTAGAGTGCCTTCTCCTTCCTTCAACCTTTTGAATTCATATCTCAAAACAAATTTATCCAGGTAAAAGAAGCAGCCGAAAAAGCAATGGAAGAATATAAACGCGTCCTGACGTAGACGAATCAGCTATCAAAGTCGACCTTCCCGAAGCTCCTAATAAAGCCGCTCCCCAAGTCCAAGCTGGTCATCAGATCATACCTGGGAATGCTATTAATAATATGCCGCCTATCGTGTTTCCTGGTGGTGCTATGGGTTATCCTGCGTTTTACAACCCTCAGCATCAGATGTTTGGGCAAGCTGTTCATCCTGCGTATAATATACAACCACCACAACCACCACCACCACCTCGATATCGACGTCAAGTGGCTCGTCATCAGCAGCAGCCACCACAGCAAGCTCCAAATACGCGCGCGCGCGCAGCTCTCATCGCAGAACAACAGCGTCAGCAAGCTCAACAACAACAACCCCCTCGTCAGCATCGGCAACGACCCAAAAAGGCAACAGTTGCAGCCGAAAGAGCTCGTATGGCTGAACAGGTTAGATTAGCGGAAGAAGAAAATCGAGCTAGACAGAGATTGGAAAGGGTTAGGGATCAGAGGGTTGTTGCTAGGAGGGAACAGCAGGAGAGAGCTCGGATGGCGATGGAGTTGGGACGACAGAGACAGAGGGCGAGACAGAGGCAACCTCAGATGCAGCCTCAACCTCAGCCTCAACCTCAACCTCAGGCCCAACCTCAGGCTCGGGCTCAAGAACCGTATCATCATCATCATCACGTTTATCATCATCATCATCTTCCTCCTCCACAACCGCCTCATCGTCATCAGCAACAACAACAAATACCCGTTCCTCACTACCCGGCTCTACAAAACCCTTTCGCGTTAGGAGGGATGCAACAGCAACAACAACAAGTGCAACCGCACCCGGTGCTAGTTCCACCACCCAAAGTTGCTCAGAATCCAGGTCGAGGTAGGAGGAGACGATGAGGAAATAGTTATGTATCAGAATGCATCTGTACATAATGCGCCCTACGAAAGTCGGACGGCTCAACGCTTTTTTTGGGGCGGTGTTCTTTTTTTCTATACCCTCCCCCCCCCGGTTCTTTTGTTTCTATTCTCCTGTTGGAATAGTCTAATCGTGAATAGTGAGGGTGAGGTCAATTGTAGGGTATGTGGCATGACAATTTCCCATATTTTTCAATGCTCCTTAGCTGGGGGGTAAGATTTCATCTTAGCTTGAACATCTGCTGAACTATTCCTTGCCTTTTTGTGAAATTTCTTTGGTATGGTGCGTTTATGTTTTACATAGACCCATATGTTTTCTGTGTGTTTTTAGTATTGTATATTATGCGTCACTGATTGACACCGAGGTTCGCGTGCTTTCGGCTGTCTCTTAGAGTCGAGTTGATGCTGATAGAAATCAGCTGACAAAGGCCCTCGAAGGCAGTGTCGTTTGCAGTCATCTGTCAACGTGCAGTGGTCTACCCATCAGGCACGCCTCGAAACGAGCGAAAATCTCGTGGGAACGAGTAGAGCCATCGTGGAGAAAATTTGTGCCTTCCGTGATGAACACGGTAGTCAACGACGGTGAAGAAAACGCTGCAAGTTGTCGACGTTGCGACCTGGACAACTTCTCGGGCGCTGCAACCCAAGTCTCATCACCGTAAATTGTTTTCCGTCGAAAGCTAGCCTATAGAAGAATTAGACAGAATCAACCAAAAGTAATTGTATATAAATTACGGCATGTGTCATGAATTTACGGTATCCAAACGGAGATCGAAAGAAGGGCGGCCATCACGGCATCAGATAGTTATTCGGACCCCCAACCTGGTCTCTCGCCCCAGTCATTTGGGTAGAAAGGTTTTGACTTTTGAACCCTACATACAGCCCACAGTTATGGGGTTTGCACCTCACACTCAATCTAAACCCTAAATGCGAACGCTGTTCACTACTAGTACTACAACCACACGCAATCCGTCTCATTTAGTGAGATTTTCCCCACGTTTTCGGGTTCACTCAGCTTCAAGTTGAAAGTTGTTGCAAGGTCCAGCCTTGTTTCGAAAATGCTTCCGAACGAGTTCATATTGAACCCCAATGCTTTTGAGGTTCGAAATTACTCATCATGTGTGTCGTTTTCTAACCTTTTCCTTTTCGTTTACTGATGGTCTACCTCGTTTCCGTGTGGAATAGTTGCGGCCTTAGTTTTTCTCATGTTGGAATACTTTTCGAATTGTCATTCTGAGTTCAACTACATTTGGAGGTAGGTTTCGAACCTCACATTGTGCATTATCCACTGTGATCATTGACGAAACATCTGCAAGGGCACGACCAACACCTGTCAAATACATATACCTGATATCGCGATATTCTGGTCTCATTGGGCAGATGCAAGTTCTAAAGAGTCACTTTTTGCGTTCGACTTCTGAGCGCTTCCCTTCGCAGCGTCCATTACACTCTCATCCATGTGCTCCTGACGAATGCCCCTGTGAAGCCCGAGCAGTGTAGAGTCTGGTTTCTATTTCTCTTCGGGACCTGTTCAATCACGGTGGCCTGTCTAGATGCTACCTTGCTTCTACGAGGTATGGTTTTTTTTCCAATACTGCAACATTTCATATGATTCTTGCTAAGCTCAGCCGCCCGAAACCAGTTTACGCCTTGTACAGAAAGGATGTGAAAGTGCACATACTAACACTGCCGCTCATACTCCAATTCGTGGTGGGATCAGTTTTGATGCAACGAGTCACCGATATCTCTAGGTTCAACCCCCACTGTGATAAGACGACCTCGCCAGTCGAGATTGGCCTTATGGGGTGCGTGTTCAATTGTTCTTTGGATTCAATTTCTATATAACATATTTTGTCTCTCAGAGGTATCGTAATAACGGCTCACGCCGCATTATGGTTAGCTACTTTTGCAAAGCGAAATGTTGCGGGAGGCCGTGCGGCAGTGGTTAAGCTCGTAGTCCGCGAGGGTGCCTGGATCATTCTCGCTCTTGTCAGTTAGTGTCTACCTCCCATTCTCATATCCCATTTTATCAATGCTAGCATTGCATACTTTCCAGGTATCGTTGTTGCTTCAGCGGCATGTGCTGTCACATCTGAATCAGCCAATCCTTTCACTATCTTTGTGTGAGAAATCCTCCATGCGTCAATTCAAAGCACGTTCTGATATCCATCTTGTATTGTTACAACAGTTGGCCAACTGCAGTCATGTCGGTGATAGTATGTCCTTCTTTATTTGTCTTGCCTCAAATCATCTTATTTATAACCGAAAAAGACGTGTAGAATAATTCTGAACATGAACACACTTAAAATTGAGTCACCACAAGAACAAGGAGGGCTCGCTAGCACAGAACTCCATTTATCTACCATCATCTCTAGAGTTTAGCGTGTGGCATTTGCGGCAAGAGTCACTCTTAACCGAATATTTTCGACCACCATAGCACCATGATACCCTTTCCTGGGTTGGTTTTAATATCAGTTGTATTGTTAGCTGTACAGTCGTCTGCCATTGGGAATTGTCCATGAAAATGCAGGGTCCCATGTCAGTGCCATAGCCAGCAAACATTGATTCTAGTATTCAGGGTCTTGCCCTTCCCTCTGCCCAATTGCAAAATATGCCACCATCTATGCCAGACTCAGAGAGGTATGTTCAAAAGGTTGGTTTCTGGTAGTGGAAGGGGGAAGAGGAGGCTCATATATGCCATGCTTCATGACAGCCCTCTCAAGCAGGTATGTAACTTGAATCAGTTTGTTTCTGTTGCATCATATGTGCATCCTTTTTCTCCTCTTTTCAATGATCATCAGGCCAGCCAGAAAGTAAAATAAGAATGAGCAAAGTGTCAGCCTGCTTCCCAAATGCACTGCAGTCACGAATATCAACAACAGTGTCCAAGCATTTTTATTGCTTCTTAACTTGTATCCAAAGGAGGCTGTGGAAACCTGTTCTCTACACCATTGGAAACACTAGCATTTGGAAAAATACTCACTGGAGAATCACATAGGAGAATGAGCAAGTGCAATGTCTATAGTGTGAGAGTCTTTTGAAAAGCAAGAAAAAAAGACAAAGAGAAGGAATGGGGGAAAAGGAAGAAAGGAACCTGTGAATTAGTGATGTGCTAGCTTAGGTTTCCAGGCACAAGCCAGTCATGACAAGGTGTCCCAGGCCATTGCTCATGCCTGGATTTTCAGAAGCCTGGTGCCACAGCACAGGCCATGGCTTTTGGTGGCTGAAAACCACTGTACAGTAGCAAAAAATTAACTTAGTTTTCATCTGAAAAGGTATCAGTAACCCAGCTGGTCCCAGTATGATGGACTCCACATTTCACTGTGCAGCTGCAAAAGCTGTTAGGGACATTCCGCTTTGTATGATGTTTCTTCCAATAGTGCCCCATCACCTCAATACATTCCTCCTCATTGTCTCTAACTCAAGACAGAGTACACACGCAACTCCGATAGCGGAGTCTGATGGTCACGTGATGTAACTACCTTTTGCATTCCTATCACTTTTTCACCATTCTTCATCTTTTCATCATTTTATTATTTCAACTCTGATTTTTGGTATATAGACACGCACCCCACCTTAGCAGGGCTTTATCCTTTTCTTTTAGGATCCCCTGCTAGGTGCGCTTTCTGTCATGGTCCGTGCTTGGTCACATTCTTTCCGAAGAACAATCAAAGGACGGCTCTGACGGAGTCTCCGATGATGGCCGCCTCACCATTGTTCAGTGCCACCATTACCACCGGCCACCTTCGTCGGACTTATATCGGAGCTCCGTCGGAAT
>Ga0193743_1003288_pt1 | contig 10894 bp, 7 predicted proteins | sample L2c2metaG_FD_143038 | JGI IMG/M metagenome (GOLD analysis project Ga0193743, IMG submission 143038) | Soil microbial communities from a riparian zone of the East river system, Colorado, United States - L2c2 | ecosystem: Environmental > Terrestrial > Soil > Riparian zone | place: USA: East River...
CTCGGATCCTCCTTCACCGGCACCTCGAACGTCCTGCTGGCGATGGACAACGACCTCGAGGCGATCGGGACCAATGCGCATGAATTGCCGATGGTGGCCGCTGCGCTCGCTAACGACGATGAAGAACTGCGCCACGCGCCGTATCGTATCCTCGACCAATGGCGCCACACCTATGGCGGCAATCTTCTGATCGCGCTGCCCGACGCCTTCGGCACCAAATCATTCCTGCGCGACGCGCCGGAATGGGTGGCGGACTGGACCGGCTTTCGCCCCGACAGCGCGCCGCCGATCGCCGCCGGCGAAGAGATCATCAAATGGTGGAAGCAGAAGGGTAAGGACCCCAAGGAAAAGCTTCTGGTATTTTCCGACGGGATGGATGCCGACTCGATCGAAGAAACCTACCGGCATTTTGCCGGCCGGGTCCGCATCAGCTTCGGCTGGGGCACCAACCTGACCAATGATTTCGTCGGCTGCGCGCCGGACGGCTCCGCCGACCTCGATCCGATCTCGATCGTGTGCAAGGTGACGTCGGTCGACGGCCGGCCCGCCGTAAAGCTCTCGGACAACCCGGAAAAAGCCACCGGCAGTCCGGCCGAGGTCGAGCGTTATCTGCGGATCTTCGGCAACGCCGGCCGCGTTCGCAGCCCAGTTCACGTCTAGAGCGCGTTCCGATGGAATCGGAACGGGGCTCTAATCTTTTGTTTTGACGCGTTTTCTTCACGCGAACCGGTGCCCACTTCGCTCGAAAACGATTTAACCCTTGGAGCCGCCCTGGAGCATGATCCGGAAAAGTGGAAACCGGTTTTCCGAAAAGATGATGCTCAAACAATAAATTAGAGCGGGATGACGATTCGAAGATAAGTCATCCCGCTCTAACGTGGCGATAGCGGGCCCTTTGGCGACGGGCCGATCAGGGCGACCAGCGCGAGAGCGGCGATGGCGAACCAGACGGTGAGCCAGAAGCCGTCGATATAGGCCAGCGTATTGGCCTCACGCTGCACGAGCGTCGACAGCAGATCGAGCGCCCGCGCCGGTGCCGCGGCGCCGCCGGCGCCGGCAAAATGCTGAGACATTTTCGCCAGCACGTGGTTGACGCCGGCGCTGCCGTCGACGACGTGCTGGCCGAGAAAATTTGAATGAATCTGCTCGCGTACCCGTAGCCAGGTCGCCATCAGCGAGATGCCGATTTCGGCGCCGCCAAGCCGCATCACCTGGATGTAGGCCGCGAACGCCGTTGCTCGCGCAGGGTCGGCATTGGACAGCGCCAACACCACGATCGGAGTCAACGTGAACGTCTGCCCCACCGATTGCAACAGCACCATCGGGATGAAATCCCCGAGCGACCAGTCATGCGTGAGCTGCGTGCCCAACAGGCCTGCCGTCCCGAACGCGGCGAATCCGATCACCATCACCGCTCTCGCATCGAGGCGCCGCATCAGAAATATCGAGAGCGGCAGCAGGGCCAGCATCGGCAGGATCGCATAGGCCAGGAACAGCGGGCCGGTTTGCTCCGGCCGCAACGCGGCGACGGCAACCAGGAAGTTCGGCGCCAGCGAGGAATTGGAAAGGCTCGTCAGCGAATAGAGCACGATCACCACCATTGCGAGGCCGGCATTGCGCGAAAACAGCACGTTGGCGTGCGCCCATGGCTGGCGCACGATGGTCTCGTTGATGAAGAAACCCAGCGTCAATAAACCACCCGCGGAAAGCAGCGCCACGATGGTGCCGGACTCGAACCAGTTGAGCCGGTTGGCCTGATCGAGGCCGGAATAGATCATCGCCATTCCGAGGCCGAGCAACAGCATGCCGCCCCAGTCGGCGTCCCCGACCAGTTCATGGTTCACGTTCTCATGCGGCGTTCCCAAATAGACGAACAGGCCCAGCAGTGGAGCGATGATGATGTCCTGCCAGAACAGCCATTGCCATGCCCCGTGATCGACATAGAAACCGACGACCGAAATGCCGACATTCAGCGAAAAGCCTACCCGGATCGAATACAGCGCGATCGCCGGCAGCCACCAGTGCGTCGGGAGATTGCGCAGGATGATCATCAACGTCGCCGGAACGAACGTGCCGAGCAGCAGGCCGTGAATGACGGTGAGGACCATCAGCACGTTGAAATCGCGCACCAGCGGAATAGCCAGCGAGACCAGTGCATAGACCAGGCTGGGAATGCCGAGCACGCGACGCAGTCCGAACGCGGTCGCAAGCCAGGCAACCGCCGGCGCGATCATGATTTGCGAGGCGGTCGCGGCCGTGCTGAGCCAGGCTCCCTCATCGAAGCTCAGGCCGAACGCACCCTTGAGATCCGGCAGCCCGATCGTGAACAGGCGGCTATCGAAATTAGCCAGGAACGCGCCGAGCAATACCGCGCCGACCGCAAAGATCGGCCGGTGCGATACTGTGCCGGTGGATACCGGTCCGGCTTCGATGTGCTTGGCGTCCGGCATTTTGGTAGCTCATCTCGCGACTATCGCGCGCCATCCTCGACATGGATACGGGTCACCGCTGACATGCCCGGCAGCAGCCGGTCGATCAACGGCTGCCCCTTGTCGAGCGCGATCCGGATCGGAATGCGCTGGACGACCTTGGTGAAATTACCGGTGGCATTGTCGGGCGGCAGCAACGCGAATTGCGATCCGCTGGCCGGCGAAATGCGCTCGACCCGGCCGCGCAGCGTTTCATCGGGGAAACTGTCGATCGTGATTTCGACCGGCTGGCCGGGCTTGACCCGGGTGAGCTGGGTCTCCTTGTAGTTGGCGATCAAATAGACGTTCGGCAGTGGCACGACGTTGACGAGGTTGCTGCCGATATTGACGTAATCGCCCGGCTGCACCTCGCGCTCACCGACCACGCCGTCGAACGGCGCCACGATCTTGGTGTAGCCGAGCCGCAACTTGGCGGCGGCGAGCGTCGCCTGCGCGCCCAACACATCCGCGCTGCGCTGCTTCTTGGTTCCCGCAAGCACGTCCAATTGGTGGCGCTGGGCTGCGATCAACGCCCGGTTGGCGCGAACATCAGCCTCGGCCTTGGCAAGCTCGGCAACGGCCTGTTCCAGTTTTTGCCGGGTGCCGGCCTCCGTCTGCGTCAAGGTTTTCTGGCGATCCCGCTCCTGTTGCGCCTCGACCTGAATAGCTTCTGCGGACAATTGCTGCGCCTCGGCCTGGGCAATCGTGGCGTATTGCAGCTCAACCTGATTGTTGAGATTGTCGAGCGCGGCCTTCGCGCCTTCGACGCCGGCTTCCGCCTGCGCGACTTGCGCTTCGTAATCGGCCGGATCGATCTGAATCAAGAGATCGCCGGTCTTGACCCGCTGGAAGTCCTGGAACGCGACGACGAGAACCTCGCCGGCAACGCGGCTGCTGAGTTGGCTCGTCTCGGCACGAACGTAAGCATCGTTGGTGGTCTGCACCGCGGCGCTGCCGACCCAGGCGTCCCAGCGCAACGTGGCCAGTACGACAAAAGCCAAAGCGGCGACCGCCGCGATCAGCGGGGTCGCCAGGCGGCGCAACGTGCCGTGCGAAGTCGAACGGGGAATGCTCGCTGCGGGTGAATCAGTCTGCGACATGCGACAAACAACTCCAGAGGCACCGATAGCCCGAACCACACCTTCCAACGAGAAACGTCAACCGAAAATTTCCCCCGGGACGCGCTGATCACACTGGCCGCTTGGGGCCGCGAGGCACAGGTCGGCAATCATCCCTCATCGATTCCAAGTTCCAGGCCCGTTCATGATAGGCCTTGGGCGGGCGCCAAGTCGAGGCGCGCATCGCACGGGAAAATCGATCTGTAAAATCGATTTATTTCACATTTATAATCTGTTGGATTGATTGAATGCGAACCTCGATAGTGGGTTGGACCGTTTGAGGGAGCCAACCTATGACCGCGATATCGAATGCCAACATCAGCCAAACACCACGCCAACGCGCCGTTCGCGCGCTTCCCGCCAGGGCAACGAACTGGTCGGGCCTGCACGCCAACGGCATCTGGCCGGGCCTGTTTCTCGCTTCCATGGTAGCCACCGCCGCCTACGCCATCAGGCACTTGCCGGAGATGACGACGTTCAGCCCGATGATTCTCGCCATCGTGATCGGGATCGCGTTTCATAATCTGGTCGGCACGCCGGCCTGGGCGAAACAGGGCGTGACCTTCAGCCTGCGCCGGCTGCTGCGCATCGCCATCATCCTGCTCGGCCTGCAATTGACGATCGTTCAGGTGATCGAGGTCGGCGGCCGCGGCATCGGGATCATCGCGGCGACGCTGGTGGCGACGTTTGCTTTCACGGTGTGGATGGGAAGACTGCTAGGCGTCGATCGCAAGCTGGCGCAACTGATCGCTGCCGGCACTTCGATCTGCGGCGCCTCGGCGGTGATTGCCACCAACACCGTCACCAACGCGCATGACGAGGACGTCGCCTATGCGGTGGCGTGCGTCACCGTGTTCGGTTCGGTCGCGATGTTTGCCTATCCGCTGCTGCCGGGATTGCTGCACCTTGATCCGCATGCGTTCGGGCTGTGGAGCGGCGCGTCGATCCACGAAATCGCGCAGGTCGTCGCGGCATCGTTCCAGGACGGCCAGAAGGCCGGCGAGTTCGGCACCATCGCCAAATTGTCCCGCGTCATGCTGCTGGCCCCGATGGTGATCGCGCTCGGATTGATGGCGAACCGCGCCGCGAGCAAGACCACCCCCGACACCGAGGCAACTTCGGCTCGCCCGCCGATGCCGTGGTTCGTGCTGGGCTTCGTCGCCCTGGTCGGCGTCAACAGCATGGTCTCCATCCCCGCCGAAGCCAGGGTCTGGATCGTTGCCGCCACGACGTTCCTGCTGTCGGTCGCGCTGGCGGCGATGGGCCTGGAGACTGATATCCGCAAACTCACGGCCAAGGGCTTTCGCCCCGCTTTGCTCGGCGCGCTTGCCTTCCTGTTCATCGCCAGCTTCAGTCTCGGCCTGATAAAACTGATGGGATAGCCGGCATGACCCTGGAACAGCTTCGCATCTATATCGCGGTCGCCGAAAAGCAGCACGTCACCCAGGCCGCGAGCGAACTGAACCTGACGCAATCCGCAACGAGCGCCGCCATCGCGGCGCTCGAAGCGCGCTATGACATCAAACTGTTCGACCGCGTGGGACGCGGCATCGTGTTGACGCAGACCGGGCGTGATTTCCTCGAGGAAGCCCGCGCCGTCGTCGCCCGCGCCAAGGCCGCCGCCGAGGTGCTCAACGATCTCGCCGGGCTGAAGCGCGGCTCGCTGATGCTGGCTGCGAGCCAGACCGTCGGGAATTACTGGCTGCCGCCCCGCATCCAGGCCTTTCAGGGGGCCCACCCCGGCATCGATCTGCAGGTGACGATCGCCAACACCGAACAGGTGGCGCAAGCGGTTCACCAGGGGCATGCCGACGTCGGATTCGTCGAAGGCGATATCGATGATCCCGTTCTTTCGGCCCGCAAGATCGACGGCGATCAACTCGTCGTCGTGGTCGGGATGCGCCATCCCTGGGCCGGCCAAAGCAGGATCGCCCCGAAGAGCCTTGCGGCGACCGGATGGGTGTTGCGTGAAAAAGGCTCCGGCACCCGTTCGATGTTCGAGGCCGCGGTCAGGAAACTCGGCGTCAAACCCGCCGAGCTGAAGGTCGCGCTCGAACTGCCGTCGAACGAAGCGATTCGCGCCGCCGTCGAAGCCGGCGACTGCGCCACCGCGATATCAAACCTCGTGGTGGATCATTCCCTCGCCGCCGGCACGCTGCATCGCGTCAGGATCGAAATGCCTCGGCGCCCGTTCCTTTTCCTGCGACACAAGGAGCGATACCAGAGCCACGCCGAGCAGGCCCTGCTGAAGGCGTTCCGGATCTGAGCATCCGTTGTTGCGACGCGCCGGCGTCGTGCTACGCGGCTCGGATATTGGCCAGGAAGCGATCGACGTCGGCACGCAGGGTTGCGGCCTGGCCGCTGAGTTGTTCGGCCGAAGACAACACCTTGCTGGCCGCCGATCCGGTCTTGTCGGCCGCCTGATTGACGCCCGAGATGTTGCTCGATACCTGGCCGGTGCCTTGGGCGGCTTCCTGTACGTTGCGGGCGATCTCGCGGGTCGCCGCTCCCTGCTGATCGACCGCGACTGAAATCACCGATGCGATCTCGCTGATCGACCCGATGGTGCGGCCGATGCCCTCGATGGCCTGTACCGCATCCGCGGTCGCGCCCTGCATCGCGGCCACCTGCGCCGATATTTCCTCAGTCGCCTTGGCGGTCTGGTTGGCAAGCGATTTGACTTCGCTCGCAACCACCGCGAATCCCCTGCCCGCGTCGCCGGCGCGCGCGGCCTCGATCGTCGCGTTCAATGCCAGAAGATTGGTCTGGCTGGCGATATCGCTGATCAGTTTGACGACGTCGCCGATCTTCTGCGCCGCGGCCGACAGGCCCTGCACCGTGACGTTGGTGCGGTTCGCCTCGGCGACCGCCTGGCCCGCGATCTCGGTCGATTGCGTGACCTGGCGTCCGATTTCCGAAACCGACGACGACAATTCTTCAGTCGCGGCCGCCACCGTCTGCACGTTGGCCGAAGCCTGCTCGGCCACGGCCGCAACGCTGGTCGCCTGATGGCTGGCTTCGCCGGCCGTCGTGGACATGCTCTTCGATGTCGCCTGCATCTCCGTGGCAGCACCCGTCAGGGTGTCGAGCGAAGCGCGGACGCCGTGTTCGAAATCGTCGGCCATCCGGCTGACAAGCTGTTTGCGCTCGGCATCCGACCGGGCCTTCAAGACGTCCTGCTCGCCGCGTAGCCGGGTCGCCTCGATCATGTTGTCCTTGAAGACCTGCACCGACTGCGCCATGGCGCCGACTTCATCGCGGCGTTCCTGCGCCGGGATCGCCGTCGACGTCTCGCCATCGGCGATCTTGCGCATCGCTACCGTCATGGCCTTGATCGGATTGACGATGCTACGGCCGAGCAGCACGAACATGCCGACCACCAGCACCAGCGCAACGCCGACCAACAGGCCGATCTGGCGTACCTGCGCCCAGAAGATCGCATCGATGTCATCAAGATAGATTCCGCCGCCGATGGTCCAGTTATAGGGCTTGAATTCGGTGGCATAGGAGATTTTCGGGAGCGGCTCGTTGCCGCCCGCACGCGGAAAGCGGTAGCCGACAAAGCCGCCGCCTTGCGACGCCAGCTCGATTTGCTGCCGTGCAAAGAACACGCCGTCGGAATCCGGCGCATCATACAAATTCTTGTTTTCAAACTTCGGGTTCGGATGCGACTGCAACACCCCCTGCGGGCTGAAGGCATAGAAATAGTCGTCCTTGCCGAACCGCAGCGTGCGCAGCAGCGCCTTGCCGCGCTCCAAAGCTTCGGCATCGGAAAGCCCCGCCCGATGCGAAGCCTGATAGTTCAGATCGACCGCCTGACGCGCCAACAGAACGAGATCGTGGAGCTTGACCTTGCGGTCCTCCAGCAAATTGTTTCGCAGCGCGGACAGCCCGACCGCGGCGACCGCGGCGATGCCGAGCACCGAAAGACAAACCATAATCAACAGCTTGGAGGATATTTTGAGATTGCCAAGCATGAAGCACCTTGCCGCTGGAATGGAGGTCGCCGGGATAGCGCCAGACCCCGGTGACTAACTTGAATTAATGAAATAGCTGCTAATGCGAGACGAGTTATCCAGACCCGGGCACGCAGGTATTATCGTGCAGGCGAGCTTGCGGCGCACGACCACGCGGGTCTGTTCAAGCGGCGTGCTTGGCGGTCGCGCCTGCCCCCTCGGCTCGCTTCCTGTCGCGAGCGCTATTCACCTTAAGATTGTAATTTCCATTTCATATCTGAAACTTGAGGCGCCATCTGGTCCATCGCGCATTCCGGCCAGGTTATCATTGTGCAGCTAACGCTGGGCGCCGCACGCTTCCTTACGTCAGCCTTACACGGGCCGGTGTTTTTCTAAGATTCGGCTCTTGTTTGACGATCTGACTCGGTTCATGGCTAGCCTTGATTTTCGGTCAATCGATGAGGCGCTGCACATGCGGTTGTTGATTGTGGAAGACAATGAGGAGCTCGCCGAACTGTTGGCGAAGGGCTTGCAGGGCGCTGGCTACGAGACCGACGTGCTCTCGACGGTTGAAGAAGCGACCAGCGTTCTTCTCACGACGTTCTACGCAGCCCTGATCCTCGACCTCGGATTGCCTGACGGTGACGGCCTAACGCTGCTGCGCGAGCTACGACACCGGAACAATCCGATTCCCGTTCTGGTGCTGACCGCGCGTGGCGGCTTGCACGACCGCGTCCACGGCCTGCGCAGCGGCGCGGATGATTATCTGGTCAAGCCGTTCGCGTTGGAAGAACTGATCGCACGGCTGGAAGCTCAATTGCGGCGGCCGGGCCATCTCCTCGGCAGCACGCTGCGGATCGCCAATCTCGAATTCGATACCAGAAACCGGCAAGCCTCGATCGACGATAAGCCGCAACTGCTGTCGGCCCGCGAAACCGAGGTGCTGGAGCTGTTGATGCGCAGCAAGGGCCGTGTGGTTTCCAAGAAGCAGGCCGAAGATCACATCTTCGGACACTCGGGAGAGGTCGCCTCGAATGCCATCGAGGTGTACGTTCACCGTCTACGCAAGCAGCTTTCGGAGCGCGGCGCCAAGGTCCAGGTGCATACGATCAGGGGAGTAGGATATCTGATCGCCGAGGAGAACTAGCGTGTTCCGCTTCAAGTCTATCCTTTCACGCATCGTTATTCTCCATATCGTCGCCGTCGTCATCACCTCCGTCTTCATGTCGCTGGCGCTGTCGTGGCTGTTGAACTATGCCACCAACAACATTCACAACGAAGCGATGCAGGAACAGGCCGTCTCGGTTGGTGAACATCTGACCGCGCAACCCGACGGCCATCTCGAATTGGACCTTCCGCAGGACCTGCTCGGGCTCTATTCGCAGGCCTATGGCCGTTACTCCTATGCGGTGATCGACGATCACGGGCGCGTTTTATTCTCCTCGCTGAGGGATAACGCGGCGCTGTTTCCCGCCGATGCCCGATCGAGCGACGTCGAATTTCTGCAACAACGGTTTGGCGACGCCACGGTATCCGGCGCCAGCGTCAGGAAGACCGTCGGCGGCCAGTCGATCTGGATCCAGGCCGGCGAGGATCTGGCCAACCGCGACGTGCTGATCGACGACATCGTCGCCGATTTCTACCGGGATGTCGGATGGATCACGCTGCCGATCCTTCTGGTGTTGCTGATCGCAGACATTGCGATCTTCCGCCGCGCGCTGCGGCCGCTGCGGGAGGCCTCGGAGATCGCCAGCGATATCGGACCGACGCGTACCGACTTGCGGCTGCCGACCGACGAGATCCCGCGCGAGGTGCGCCCGCTGGTATCCGCCATCAATCTGGCGCTGGACCGGCTTGAACAAGGTTTCCGGATTCAGCGGGATTTTACCGCCGATGCCGCGCACGAACTGCGCACGCCGCTGAGCATCCTGCGAACACGGCTCGACCTTCTGCAAGATAAGAAAATTCGTCAGGCCTTGCAGCGCGACGTCGAAGGCATGGCGCATATCATCAGCCAGTTGCTCGACATCGCGGAGCTGGATGCCTTCGTCGTGGACCCGCTCGAAAAAGCCGATCTTCGATCCGTGACTGCCGAGGTCGCGGAGTTCGTTGCCCCGCTGGCGCTGGCGCAAGGAAAGGATATTGCCCTTCTGGGCACCGCCGAGCCGGTCTGGGTCAAGGGCAATCCGGAAATGCTGAGCCGTGCGATCCGCAACCTTTCGGAAAATGCGATCAACCACACCGCTCCCGGGACGACCGTGGAATTCATCGTCGACCAGAATGGCACGGTAAGTGTTCTGGATCAGGGACCGGGCATCGCCGAGGGGGAACGCCATCTGATCTTCCAGCGCTTCTGGCGCCGCGATCGCCGGAAGGCTGGCAGCACCGGCCTTGGCCTTTCCATCGTTCAGCGCATCGCGGAGTTGCATTCCGCCGTGGTCACGGTCGAAAACCGCGATCCTTCGGGAGCGCGCTTCTCGCTTAAGTTCAAGCCATTGGCGCTTTAGGTGATAGGATAGTCCCGGGCGCAGGTCATCGACGGCGCAGTGCTGAGCGTTTTACGCGCCGACATCCGGCAGGCTGGCCGCCGCGATGGCGACGAGCTCGGCGAGACGGCGCCGGATCTGCGACGGCGCCTTCCAAAACAATGTTACGACCTGCTGCATATCGCAATTCCCAAAAAGCGCCCGCGGAACAGCCGTTCCGCCAACAGCACCTGTCGGAAATGTGGTCTGAGCCCGCTTTGGTGTCGAGGGCACGGGGAAAATAGCAACACTGCCATCGTCTTGCTGGACGATGGCAGTGGTTTTGTTGCCGTGCCGAGGCCGCCAAGGGGAAAAATTTCTCCCCGAAAATCCGGCCAAACGACCCAAGCGCTCAGGCCGGGGCGAATCCGAAAGCGCGTTCGAAACGCTTGACATAGCCAGGCCATACCTCGGGATTGATGATGCGCGGCGGCCGCTTGCCGTCGAGCGCATCGAGCACTTGCTGGGCCGCGATCCGGCCCATGTTTTCCCGCGCCTCCTTGGTCACGCCCGCGGTATGCGGGCTCGCCAGCACATTGTCGAACTGCAACAGCGGATGATCCGGCGGCGGCGGTTCCTTGGCCCAGACGTCGAGGCCGGCGCCGGCGATCTGCTTGTTGCGCAGCGCCTCGGCCAGCGCCGCCTCGTCGTGAATGAACCCCCGCGCGGTCGTGATGAAATAGGCATGGCTCTGCATCAGCGCGAACTGGCGCGCGCCGATCATGCCGCGATTGTCCTTGGTCAGCGGGCACGAGATCGACACGTAATCGGAACGGCGCAGCAGATCATCGAGCTCGACCTTCTCGCCGCCACGCGCCGCCATCTCG
>Ga0193743_1003289_pt1 | contig 10894 bp, 16 predicted proteins | sample L2c2metaG_FD_143038 | JGI IMG/M metagenome (GOLD analysis project Ga0193743, IMG submission 143038) | Soil microbial communities from a riparian zone of the East river system, Colorado, United States - L2c2 | ecosystem: Environmental > Terrestrial > Soil > Riparian zone | place: USA: East River...
GAAGCTGCAATCGGTTGAGCAAGAGCGGCGAGGCGAACACGATGGCCTCCATGCGGTCCAGGATCTGGGCCAGATGGGTGGTGGCGGCGGTAACCGTATCCAACTGCTTCCGCGAGATGAAATGCGGACGCAGAACCGGTGCCAGGAGGCGGCCGGATTCGGTTAAGTGGAACCGGCGCATGCGTTCCTGCAACTGCTCGGCCCAAACGGGGTTCCGATATTCCTCCAGCTCTAAGAGCTTGTGATAGCGGCTGATGGCGTTCCCAAGCTGAGCCATGAAGACGATTCTAAGGTATTGAGTATGTCATGAACCCCAAACCGGGCAATAGGAACGGCGTCGGCAAAGCGTTGTAGAGTTGAGGTGAGCAACGAAATGGCAGAATCTCTGGAAGTCACCCCGGCGGAAGCAAGAACACGTCTAAACGCGAGTAAACAAGGGACATTGATCGACGTTCGCGAGCCGTGGGAGTTCGAGATTGCGCACCTGGATGGGGGGCTGTTGATGCCGATGGAGACCGTTCCAGCCGAACTGCAACGCCTGGAGGGTTTGGCCGACGAAGGTGACCTGCTGGTGCTCTGCCATCACGGGGTGCGGAGCTTGCAGGTGGCGGTCTGGCTACGGGCGCAGGGGATTGAGAACTGCTACAGCATTACGGGCGGAATTGACCGCTGGAGCGCGGAAGTGGACCGGGGGATTCCGCGATATTAGGGACAGCCGGACCAGGGGGTCCGCCTTACTTGGCTGGTTTTTTACGGGCTGCGGTTGCAATTTCGAGAAATTTGCGCGCGCGATCGGTTACGGCGCGGTAGTCGCCCGAAGCGACTGATTGGGCATCGATCAACTCGCTTCCGACTCCTACCGCGCTTGAACCGGCAGCCAAAAAATCGGCTATGGTTTCGAGATTTACGCCGCCGGTAGGAACCAGATCGATGTGCGGAAACGGGCCTTTGAGCGACTTGATGTACTTTGGACCGCCCAGGGCATTGCAGGGGAATACTTTCACTCCGTCCGCTCCGGCTTCCCAAGCCGTCAAGATCTCAGTAGGAGTCAGGGCGCCAGGAAAAATTGGCCGGCTATAGCGGCGGGCGAGCTCAATCACTTTCACATTGAGGCTGGGCGTAACGAAGAACTGCGCTCCGGCCAGCATGCAGGCGCGGGCTGTTTCCGGGTCGAGTACGGTGCCGGCTCCCAATAAGACCTTGTCGCCGTAACGGTCCGCGACGCTTTCAATCGCCTTCAACGCGTTCGCCACCGTCATGGTGATCTCCACGCAATTGATTCCGCCTTCGAGCACCGCTTCGACGGCGGCCAACGCGGTCGTCAAGTCGGGAGTGCGAACGATGGGTACGACAGCAATTTCTTTGATGCGCTGTATGATCTCGGTTGATTTCATGCAAACTGCCTCTTCCAGGAGTTGAGCTAGGATTTCAATTTCTTAGTCAGCTTAAGGTTCAGCACCACTTTATGGTGACTATCGAAAACACTGACGGTTTTGGTCTTGCTGGTCAGCCCTTGCGCCTGCGCCCTCAATTGATAATTGGCGGAGGTGCTAAGGCCGTAAAAATGATACTTACCATCCTGCTGTGCAATATAAGAGCGAACCTGCAGGGTTTTGGAATCTTTGATTAAGACGACCGCCCCAGGTACGGGAGAGCCACCGGCGTTTAGCACCATTCCTTCAATCGAGCGCGAAGAGGAAAGGTCTGACCGGCTGGTCTGCGGCGGCGGTAGGGACGGTGACTGGGTCGGCGGCGTCTGCGCCCAGCATGGAAAAAAGGCAGAAATGGCAAGCAATGCAGACAGCGCCACCCGCCTTTTCGGCATCACCAGTCCTCTTCTTCTTCGTCCGCTTCTTCGTCTTCATCCTCGTCGTCGTCATCCTCATCGAAGTCCAGATCGTCTTCGTCTTTGGAGACATCCCCTTCCGATTCGAGTTCTACCGGGTTCACGCTGGCGACCTTGAGGGCAGCGCCGCATTCGTCACAAGAGACAACGTCTCCTTCGTCCAGTTCTTCTTCTTCCGCGTCGATCGCGGCATCACATTTCGGACAATTCACCATGGAAACTTAATCTCCTTTCGCTAAGGAAGGTCTTAGCGAATGCTTCAAAATCTTATTCTTAACACATGGGAACACGCTTGCTGCACTCATCATCGCCGTATCTCCGCGTACAATTGGCTCCGTCTGACGTGGGTTGAATTTAGCGGCTCACGGGAACCGCAGCCTGGTGTAATTGACGATCGTAAGCAGCCAATTCCAGCGCGGACAGCGTCACGATAGTCTTATCCATATCTTCGGATGTTTCGATCATATGCCGGAGATGAGCGGCTGCCAGACGCATACAGTAAGGGTCCGTAAGCTTATGACCGCCCGCCCTGGTCACCTGCAGGAGGGCGGCGTGCGGCAATGCAATCACTTTTTCCTCCGCGGCGCCACCTTCAGGAGTGGCCATAAATTTCACGTCCACGGTGTCCGCATGCCGGATGGAGATGGCGGTTTGGAGCCAGCGGAACTGGACATTCCACATCTTGCCAAAAATGTCCGGACCTGCGTCGAATTGACGGCATTGGTCGCTCATGTCCCGATGCTAGCATGTGCAACAGGTCTATCGCGCGGCACGTAAATTAAATTCCCGACAAGCTCCGGCCCAGCAGAGAAAGAAGCTCATTACGCGTTTCTTTGTTATTGCGGAAAGCGCCCAGCATGGCGCTGGTGACGGCTCCCGAGTGCTGCTTTTCGACGCCGCGCATCATCATGCAAAAGTGCCGCGCTTCGCAAATGACGGCCACGCCTTTGGGCTCGATCAGCTTTTGAATCACCTCGGCCACCTGTTGTGTCAGGCGCTCCTGGATCTGCAGGCGGCGGGCGAAAGCGTCCACCAGGCGTGGGATTTTGCTCAGTCCGATCACCTTTTTATCCGGCAGGTAGGCCACATGCATTTTGCCGAAGAAGGGCAGCATGTGGTGTTCGCACATGCTAAAGAACTCGATATCGCGGACGATGACCACTTCGTCGTAGTTGACTCCAAAAAGGGCGCCATTGACGATGTCTTCCGGCTTGGCGGCGTAACCGCTGGTGAGGTACTGCAAGGCTTTTTCCATGCGCTCCGGCGTGTTCGCCAGGCCTTCGCGTTCGGTATCCTCGCCCAACATACGGATGACTTCCCGCATGTGCGAGGCGATGGACGCTTGCGAAGAAGTCTTCTTCTTGATTTCGACCACGGCAGCGCCCTCCTTCGCGGCAGCGCTCTTGGGAGCGGGCAGTTCGTTCATCGCGGACGCCTTGGATTTAGACATGAACGGTTACGCTTTCTTTCTGACGATCGTGGGCAGACACATGGGTCCGCTTGCCTAACAGCAATTCAAAACCATTTCGTCCGGTCTCCTGAATATGGATACGAACCGGGCGTGCCCCCATTTGATCAAAGGAGCCGGGCCAGTGTTCTTGCAGCAGTGCGGCCATCACGATGGCCAGATTCTCGGTTGTGGGCACGAGCCGCGCAAATTGCGGTACGTCCAAGTTGATGTTGCGATGGGCAAATAGCCGCAGAATCTTCTCTTCGATAAACCGGTCGAGGGCGGCAATGGGTACAATCAGCCCCGAAACAGGATCGGCATTCCCCGCCACGGTTACCTCCAGGGCGTAATCATGACCATGGCCGAACGGATTATTGCATTTGCCGTAAAACCGGGCGTTTTCAGCGGCATCCAGGGCATCGGAATGCAGCCGGTGCGAAGCGGAAAAATGATAGCGGCGGGTGAGGGTAATCATAGGGTGTCACGCACCACGTCGACCGGCATCACGTCCACATAGAGATCCGGAGTCTCAAACAGCCTGACGCGGGCCAGGATGTCCGCGCCGAAACGGCTCCGCAGGCTGGGGTGCAGACGGCGCCAAATTTCCCTGGCCAGGTTCGCGGTAGTCGGGATCACCTTGCCAAAAGGCTCTACTTCATAATTCAGGAAGCGGTGGTCCATGGGAGCCACAATCTCTTCCTCTATGACGTCTTTCAGGTCTTTCAGGTCGATGATCATGCCAGTGACGGGATCGGGATCGCCCTCCACGCTCACTTCCAGAACGTAGTTGTGACCGTGACCGTTCGGGTTGGCTTCCTCACCAAACAATTCACGGTTCTGGCTGTCGCTCAGGGACTCGAGGCGGCAGACGTGGGAGGCCGAAAATTCTGCCCTCCGGGTGATTAGCATGGTATATACGTTCGATGTCCAAGCGTAGACATTAGATACTGTAATTTAACAAGCTCAGTAAACCAGCAGGAAAACCAGCACAGAAAAAGTGAATACCAATACCAGTTTGCGCTTATTGATGACTCTCTTGGGCCTAAGTTTCGTAGGCCTAATCGTCATCAGTCTTAAGGACACGTCGGCGAAAGAAGGCGGCCGGGCTCCGGAATTCTCGATTGTCACCGATCACGGCAAGAAAATAACGGCCACTTCTTTTGGGGGAAAGGTGCTGGTGCTGAATTTTTGGGCCACTTGGTGCCAGCCTTGTGTGCAGGAAATTCCATCGCTGAATGCGTTCCAGAAGAAATTCGGGAACGCCGGCGTAGTCGTCGTGGCGGTGAGTATCGACAAAAATCCCGAGAAATACAAGGCCTTCCTGTCAGCCGTCCGCCCGGTCTTCGACACGATGCGCGACCCGGCCGCCGATGTCAGCGCACAATACGGGACGTTCCAGTATCCCGAAACCTACATCATCAAAGATGGCCGGGTTTTGCGTAAATTTGCGAATGCCGAAAACTGGTCGAGCGATAGCATGACGCAGTATGTACAAAGTTTGCTCTAGCGAGGTGTCTTTATGGTGCTCTCTGAAAATGCAATCACGGAGTTAACGGCTGCGCTGGGCGCAAACGCGATACTTTTGGACGCCGCAGACAGAAAGCTGTACGAATATGACGGGGGCGTGGATAAGCACATCCCGGACGTGGTCGTGTTTCCGCGCAGCACCAAGGACGTGGTGGCGGCAGTGAAGGTGGCGCTGCGCTACAAGATGCCGATTGTGGGACGCGGCGCGGGCACGGGACTGAGCGGAGGCGCGATTGCCACTTCGGGCGGCATGATTATTTCGTTCGCCCGGATGAACAAGATCCTGGAGATTGACCTTGCCAATGAACGCGCGGTGGTGGAGCCGGGAGTGGTCAATCTGGATCTCTCGCTGGCGGTTGCGGCCGACGGCTATTTCTACGCGCCGGACCCCTCCAGCCAGCGTGCCTGCACGATTGGCGGAAATGTGGCTGAAAACGCGGGTGGGCCGCACACCCTGGCGCATGGGGTCACCACGAACCATGTAGTGGGCCTCGAGGCGGTGCTGCCCGATGGCACGGTTGTGGAGTTCGGCGGAAAAGAGCTGGACGTGCCGGGCTATGACCTGTCCGGGCTATTAACCGGTTCAGAAGGCACGCTCGCGCTGGTGACAAAGATCGTGGTGCGGCTGATGCGCAAGCCCGAAGCGGTCAAAACCCTACTGGCGGTTTACACCACCGTCCGGCAAGCCGCAAATACGGTGGGCACGCTTACGGCGGAAGGAATTATTCCGGTTGCGCTGGAGATGCTGGATGGACCGATGCTGCGCATGGTGGAGGCGGCGACGCATGCCGGTTATCCGACAGACGCAGCGGCGGTGCTGTTGATTGAGCTGGAAGGTCTGGTCGAAAGCGTGGAGGAACAGGCGCTGCAAATCAGCGACCTTTGTAAAGCCTGCGGAGCGAGCGAGGTGCGGGTGGCGCAGTCGGAGGCGGAGCGCGCGCTGCTTTGGAAGGGCCGCAAGAATGCATTCGGCGCGATTGGGAGAGTGAGCCCCACCTATTACGTGCAGGACGGCGTGGTGCCGCGCACAAAAATCGCCGATACGCTGATGGCGATTGAAGAAATCGGGCAGCGGTACGGCATTGCGATCAGCAACGTGTTCCACGCAGGCGATGGAAACATGCATCCCATCCTGCCTTTCGACCCGCGCAAGCCAGGCGACTTGGACAGAGCGCGCCAAGCGGGTGACGAGATTCTGCAGTACTGCATTTCGGCCGGCGGCTCTATTACGGGCGAGCACGGGGTGGGTCTGGAAAAAATGGAGATGATGAGCCATCTGTTTCCGGAAGAAACATTGGACCTGATCCGTAGTTTCAAAAACCTGTTCGATCCGCAGTGCCGCCTGAACCCAGGCAAGGTATTGCCGACCGGAAAAGGTTGTCTCGAAATCCGGCAAACGCCGGAATTCGTGGTGTAGCGATTATAAAAATGAAGCGATTCGCAATTGATATGGACGAAGTGATGGCCGATACCATTGCGCACTTCCTGGAGAGATACAACCGCAATTTCGGGTGCGCGTTAACGCCGGTCGATTTCCACGGGCGGGCGATGTTCGAGGTTATCGACGAAGAGCACAGACTGGAGGCGCGCGGCTATTTTCACCAAGAGGATTTTTTTGCCGATATCCCGGTGATGCCGGATAGCCCCGACGTGGTGCATGCGCTGATGCAGCGCAACGAGGTGTTCATTACCACGGCGGCTATGGACGTACCGAAATCGTTCACTGCGAAGTTTCACTGGCTGCAGCGCCATTTCCCGTTTATTCCGACAAGCAACATTGTGTTTTGCGGAGATAAGAGCATTATCGCGGCGGATTATTTGATTGACGATAATGTGCGGCAGTTGGGGAATTTTGGGGGCGAAGGAATTATTTACACCGCGCCGCATAATGTGCATGAAACGCGGTTCCGGCGGGTGAATCGCTGGCGCGATGTCGCGGCGATGTTTTTGGATTAGGTATATGGGCTTCGCGGTGGTCAGAGGCCGCGCAGTTCGAAGCCGAGGGTTTGCACCGCCTTCCTTACCGGCCTGAAAATGGCTGTCGAAGAGAATATTGTGGCCGTCGCCACGGATCGGCGCTCTTTTTCGGTTCTGATAAAGCGGATCCTGTTTTTCGCGACACCAGTATCCATCACGTGGAGTATCGTACATCCGTAAATGGGCGAGCGGCCAGGTCGTTTCAACAAGGGTCTTTTGCGGGAGTTCACAAAGGGTAAGTTTTGGAACATCGCTGAAAGACCGATAAACATTGGGGCTTGCATGTTGTAAATGTCTGGTTGTGGATCGTGCGTCTCCACCCCGGATATCGACAAATCTAAACAAACATTTTGATCCTGTACGCTTCTAGCTCCTGCGCTCTGCGCTAAATCCCGTCGCCAGAGGGGATTTTCCCTCCCTGGCGGGCTTGTACAGATTCTAAACGGAGGTTTAAATTTGTACGAAACACCCGGCCATGCAATAATCCAAACCACCGTTTGGAAATAGTGCATATTGACTCATGGCGGCGTCACGCGGCTGAAAGAGACTCTCCTTAACAGTCGGATGGCGAATCCCGACTATCGAAACAGTGATAGAGAGCAGGCTCTTTAGCCCGTCCGATTAAAGAAATGAGAGGGGTGATTGTCCCCCTTCGGGAGAGAACATGCCAAATTTCGAAACAATCCGAGTATTGATAAACCAAATTTTTGACCTGGCAACCTCGTGGTGGTGCGGGTTTTGTTGCTTGGACTGGCTATCGTGGGTGCGTATGCGCTGCTGCGTAAGTAGGTGTGCATGCAGGCACCCCAAGTTCCAAAGGGCTTTGACGCCCTGCGTTCCGTGCTGTACTCGTTAAAACGGACGTTTAAGAAAAGTACAGAGGACGGATTATGACGCAATACGTGGCCTACCACCGGGTTTCCACCGACGAGCAGGGCATCAAGGGGCTGGGCATGAATGCCCAGCGGGAAGCGGTTGCCCGCTTCGTGGCAGGCAAGGGCCAGCTCGCCGGTGAGTTCATCGAGGTAGAAAGCGGGCGCAAGGATAACCGGCCCCAGCTCTTCGCCGCCCTCGCGGAATGCCGCAAGCGTCGCGCCGTGCTGGTCATTGCCAAGCTCGACCGCCTGGCGCGCAACGTGCATTTCATTTCCGGCCTGATGAACGGTGACGTGGAGTTCGTCGCCGTGGATATGCCGAGCGCAACAGGCTCACCATTCACATCCTGGCCGCCGTGGCCGAGCATGAGTGTGAGATGATCTCGCAGCGCACCAAAGCGGCGCTTGCAGCAGCGAGGGCCAAAGGCACCAAGCTAGGTAGTCCGCGCGGAGCCGAAGCCGCTGCGATCGCCAGAGCCGCTAGAAATGTGCAAGCGCCAGCGCCGGAAGTGTTTAAAGCTTATGACGGATTGGAGAGGGCAGGGGAGAGGTTTGCGCGACATTACCCGCAAACTGAACCGGCTGAATATTCGCACCCCGCAGGGAAAGCAGTGGTATGCCAGCACGGTCAGAAATCAACTCGTACAATCCTGAAATATCAAGTAAGAAAGCAGGGCGCAGGAAGTGAAAAGGATGAGCGGGCCAAATTCAAAAAAGCAAAAAGCAAGTTGGCAGATTTTAGATGTTCTATTTGCCGATGCTGCACACTTATGGGTCATCCACTATTCGTGTGAAAGCTTTTATAATCGACCTAACGGTCAGTCTCCTAGAATTACTTCCATTGCCGTCCGGAAACTGCTTTCTGGTCAAACTCGATCATTCTCCATTCACCAGATAGCAGAACTGAAAGGAGTTCCTTTTCAAGAGATTGATCAACATTATGATCTTCTCGAATTGGAAATGCTCAACGCTTTTTATGCTCATGTAAGCAGCTTCCAAAGCACGAAGTATCTTCACTGGAACATGCGAGATATTAACTATGGATTCGCTGCAATAGAGCATCGTCATCGCATTCTTGGCGGCCAGCCCGTAGTTATCGACGATGACAAAAAAATAGACCTTTCCCGTGTTTTGATCGATATCTATGGGACCGATTATGCTGCCCATCCTCGACTAGCAACCCTACTGACGATCAATTCAATTCAACCTAAGGATTTTCTAAACGGTGAGAAAGAATCTCAGGCATTTGAAAACCGGGACTTTGTGGCATTACACCAGTCAACCTTACGAAAAGTAGATATTCTTGCAGATATCTTCCAACGGGCACATGAACGTCAACTCAAGACCAATACGACGTGGTGGACGATGCACGGAGACCGTGTCCGAACCGTAGTTGATTGGCTTGTTGAAAATAAAATAATTGCATTTCTCATCGCACTGGCCGGTCTAGTTCTTACCCTCTGGTCGTTTAAGAAGTGACGACGATTGCTTTAAGCCTGCGTTACAACTGTTTGAGGTAACGCCACCGTTTCGGTTGTTCCTTGGGCAACTGTAGCTATGTGAAAGAAAGAGATACCCCCCCGTCGAATACATTCCCTGGGCCTTGAATCCATTGGAGTACTCAACTTCAATATCACGCCCGTTTCCTGGATGTGTTTCTCGATCGTGCTGGTCATATTCATGCCAGATAGCAGTTCCTAACTGTCCTGAGACTATCTGTAAGCCGAAATGCTGTCAAATGTGACGATCTGCGACAAATCATCGGCCTTATACCTCAGATGCAGAAGGAGATATTGTATAAGTACTTGGGTACTGGTACTTTGGTTTGGAGGCGATGATTCAGCGATTAGAAAAAAGAAACGGGAAAGTCGTAAGACCTTCCCGTTTCTAGATTCGTTGCCCCAGTCATGTTCCTTGCGGAAGAGATGGCTCCGGAAGCGTTCAAAAGCCAAGATATAACAAATATCTCCAGAAGTCAAACATGACTATAAAAAACTATACGCCGGAGTTCCTCGCCCACATCGAACGAATAATTTCTGTGGAAAGGCTCACTCGCTATCTCACTGCAACTAAACAAGATATGGCGATGGCGTTAACGCTTTATGAGTACAATGTAGAGATTTCCGAAGCCCTTTTTGGGTTTCTTCATGGCCTTGAAGTAGCTGTCAGAAATAGCATTCATCACACGCTTTGCGCCGATTTAGGAGTTTCCGACTGGTATACCGGTGCCGTGCCGCTTCCCTGGTCTAAAAGCGGCGGGCGGCTTTCTTTAACTAGTGTCATGCAGGACATGATTGCGGCTGCACAGCACAAAGCTGGTGCGATTCCCACGCCAGGGAAGGTTATTGCAGAGCTTACATTTGGATTCTGGCCCAGTCTTATTGCCAAAAATTTCAATGCATCCTTGTGGGTGCCGAGTCTCCATAACGCTTTTCCTCATGCCGGGCCGGTCAAGCGCCGCGAGATTCATCGACGGCTTGATACCATTCGATGGCTTCGGAATCGCATTGCCCACCATGAGCCCATTGCCACATCCCGAAATGTAGTTCGTACGGGGTTTCCGGGACAACCAGACGTAACTCTCGGGCAGATTTTGGAGTGTGTGGAATGGATCTCCACGGACGCCGCGATTTGGCTTAAAGCGCATTCCCGTTATCAGCAGGCGGAAAACCTACTTACAGAAATCAACAAAATGGGGATTTCGCTTTAAAGAGAGCTAATGGAATGCCTTCTAAATCATTTCGCTTTAAAGAGAACTTCAATCGCATAGGCCGGGGCTATATCGTTTGCGCCAGCTAATGGAATGCCTTCTAAATCTAGCCTTCCGCGACCGACGTAGCTCCTGCATCAATCCCGCATTTTTCTTCCCCAGCGTTTTCGACAGTGAGGGCGGCTTTTCAGGCGGTTGTATCGAGTAATGGTATTTCAGCCTCGTTCGTTCGTCCGGCGACAATTCAGCCAGTTTTTTAAATCCTGGTTAATTCTGCTTCCTGGCGATTAAAAAAGACATCTCCAGTGGGCACCCCCTCCACGCCATAATCTTTGTGAAACAACAACTGGTACAGCCTTTCCATGCATTGAGCCTAGAGGAATCTCCGAGCTACTACAACACAATGCAGAGCGTTTTTAGCCCAGCGGCGCGGCGACAAAGATTGAAAGGGTTGGATGCTGAAGGCCGCGGCGGTGAGCTAAAAACGGGTTGGACTAAACCGCTATACG
>Ga0193743_1003290_pt1 | contig 10893 bp, 8 predicted proteins | sample L2c2metaG_FD_143038 | JGI IMG/M metagenome (GOLD analysis project Ga0193743, IMG submission 143038) | Soil microbial communities from a riparian zone of the East river system, Colorado, United States - L2c2 | ecosystem: Environmental > Terrestrial > Soil > Riparian zone | place: USA: East River...
GGTATTTAGAGAAATAAAATTGTTTCTCTTCAGTACGCTTATCGCCAGCCTCATAACTTTTGAAAAAGTCGTCTGTAGGGATCATCGCGCCCAGGTGATCCCCATAAGCTCCTACCTGAAGGTTAAAAGGAACTGTTAATTGTGTTATTGCATTGGTGGCTACCCCTACCAGGTACTGGCTTTGGAATATTAATTCACCCAGATTTTTATGTGGATTATCATGCAAAAAGGCATAATCATCAAATAATGTATATAATGGCAATACCTGTTGGGCCTCAGCTGCTGCTTTAGCATAATTTTCAGTTTTCTGCAACGGATAACCAGCCATAGTAAGGTAAACACTTGATAATAGCGTGTGAACCGCACCTAATGATACCTTACCAGTTTGATCAACATTTGGCATGCCTGATTTTTCGGCTGCAAGCAGATCATTTACTACCTGATCATAAACCTGTTCTTTAGGCGTACGTTCAGGATATAAAAGCGGGCTTTTGATGTCAACAGGGGTTGTGAGCAATGGAACATCACCATATAACCTTACCAAATGATAGTAATAAAATGCCCTTAAAAAGTAAACTTCTCCCAGCATCGCGTTTTTTGTAGCGTCAGGCATGCTGATAGCCGGGATGCGGGCCAAAGCAATATTACATTCTTCAATAGCGGTATAGCAGCTTTTCCATACAGTTTCAAAACCCGGGTTAGTGGGATCTGTATTTTGATTTATTACTTTTTTGTTATTTGTACTTTGACCAAGCGTAGTGGTATGCCCGGCAAAAAGTTCAAGTGTAATAAACGGAGCCTCGCCATAAGCATCCCCATTCTGGAAAAAGTAAAGGCCATAGTTGATGCTATTAATATTACCTCCATAAATACCGTTTACAAAAATACGGGCCTGATTCTCGGTAGTAAAGTAATTTTCTTGTGTAAAGTTACTCCGGCTATCTTCATCGAGATACTTCTTACAACCGGTGGCGCTTGCTATAACGATCAGTGCTAACAGACCGATCCTGTATTTTTTCAAATTAAATTTCATAATAAACTTATTTAAGTATTTAATTAAAAACTTGCATTTAAACCAAGTAAAAAGGTTCTTGGCTTAGGATAATCATAAAATTGTATACCCTGGGTAAAGTTGCTGCTACCGTTGTAAGTAGAAGTTTCAGGATCGTACCCGGTGTACTTGGTGATCAGGAACAAGTTTTGAGCCTGTGCATAAACCCTTAAGCGGCTTAATTTAATTTTGTTGGTTATTGAAGTAGGGAAAGTATAACCCAGGGTAACGTTTCGGCCCCGGATGAAATTTCCGCTCTCCACCTTGGTAGAGTAAATTTCTGTTGAATAGTATACATAGGCTGGTCTGTCCTCGGCTATGCTGGTATTTTGGTTGGTTGGAGTCCAGGCGTTTAACACGGTTGCATAGCTATTAGCCTGCCCGGTACGGTCCTGACCAGAGTGACGGGTTAAGTTCATGATCTGGTTACCATAGTTAAACTGCAGTTCAACACCTAAATCAATGTTTTTGTATTTAAAGGTATTGGTAAATGTACCGTAGCCAGAAGGCGTTGATTTACCTAAAATTTCCTTATCGTCTACAGTGATCTTTCCATCGCCGTTCTTATCTAAAATCTTCAGGTCGCCTGGCAGCATGTTATACTTGGCTGCTTCGGCTGCTTCGGCAGTTCCCCAGGTACCTAACACTTTGTAGCCGTAAAAAACACTGGCCGGCTGTCCTACACGCAATAAGTTAAACTGCGACAGGAAAGTTGGATCAAGGAATATATCGTCATTGGCATCACCTAAATGCAGAATTTTATTTTTCAGGAACGATATGTTAAATGTGGTGTTCCAGCTAAAGTTTTCTGATTTTATATTGACGGTGTTCAGTGTTAACTCAATGCCTTCATTTTGAAGACTTCCTATATTTTTATAAACGCTGCTAAATCCGCTGGTTTCCGGAAGTGGTGCATTGAGCAATAATGCCTTTGTTTTTTTGTAGTAAGCATCTGCATCTAAAGTTATCCTGTTGTTAAACAACCCAAATGCAATACCAAAGTTGTATTCAGATGTTTTTTCCCACTGAAGATCAGAATTACCCGGGCTGCCGATATCAATTACGGTTGCCGAATTACGGTTACCGCCAAATGGATAGCTGCCTATTGGTAAAAGCGCCTGTGACCTGTACTGACCAATTTCGGAGTTACCGGTTAAACCATAGCTAAACCTTAATTTCAAGTCTGATATGGTTTTGTTATCCTTCAGGAAATCCTCCTGAGATACACGCCATGCCAAAGCCGCTGATGGGAAGAACCCATATTTTGATCCTGTACCAAAACGGGATGAGCCATCTTCACGACCGGTAAGGGTTAACAAATATTTATCCTTATAACCATAATTTACACGGGCAAAATATGATTGTATCTGCCATGCAAAGTAACCTGATGCAGGAGTACCTGGTACGGAGCCAGCGCCAAGGTTATTATATTGAAAAAAATTATCAGCTAAGTTTGACGTAGACGATCCCACGCTAAGCTCTTTGAAATTTTGACGCTCGGTACCTAAAACAACATTTAATGAATGTATTTTATTAAACACCTTGTTATAGGTAAAGTGGTTTTCCCATTGCCAGAACGTATCATTACGCTCATTGATGGAAGCTGAACTGTTGCTCTGGTCGGCCGTAGCACCACCTACTAAACCGCTCGAAAAATGAGGGTCGTAATTTGATGAAGTGGTAACACCAAGGGTACTGCGGAATTCAAGGCCTGGAGCAAGATTAAAATTCAAATAACCATTACCGCTGAAAACACGGGTGCGGTACAGGTTATATACTTCATTGGCTTGTGCTACCGGGTTATCGCCGCCTTCCATGTTGGGATAGTCGGTTCTTTTTCCGTATGTGCCATCAGGATATTTGATAGGAACAATTGGGATCATTTCAATTAACATACGAGGTATGTTATTGCCGCCTGTTCCGTCATCGGCAGAACGACGCTCTGAGTTGTTATAGTTAAATGTAGCGCCAACTTTTAACCATGGCTTTATCTGGTTATCAATAGTTAAACGCGCGTTATAGCGTTTTTGGTAACTGTTTAAAATAATACCTTCATCATCGGCATAGTTTAAAAATAAGCCGTAAGTAAGGTTATCGGTACCACCAGTAAAAGTAACGTTGTGGTTTTGGCTGTAAGCTGTTCTGGTAGTCGCTTTTTGCCAGTCAACATCATATAACGGGTTCAGGTTTTTATCAAAAAGCTTTCCGATAAGTGCTGTACGGATTTTTACCGGATCGTCATCAACATATTTTCCGGCAGCCCAGCCTGTTGGGTCGTATTTTTTAATATTAGCGTAGGATACATCTTCAACATGTAAAAACTGCTGCGCGTTTAATACCGGAAGTTCTTTGGCCATGTTACTTATACTTCCGTAAGCATCATAACTAACACTACCGCCTTTTTTACCACGCTTGGTAGTTACAAGGATAACACCATTTGCACCTCGTGTACCATATATAGCGGTTGACGATGCATCTTTCAACACATCAATAGTTTCAATATCATTAGGGTTAAGTGCACCGCCTCCTTCTGTCCATACCACACCGTCAACCACATACAACGGATCTGTAGCTGCATTGATTGAGCTGTAACCACGAATACGGATCTTAGTTTCGCCACCCGGTGCACCTGAATTGGTTGATACGTTAACACCCGCGATTTTACCGGCAAGTTCCTGCTCCACATTAATAGCCGGCCTGTCCTGTAATTGTTTTGCATTAACACTGCCTACAGAACCGGTCAGGTCCACCCGTTTTTGCGTACCGTAACCTACCACAACAACTTCACTTAAAGCTTTAGAGGATTCGGCCAACAGCACATCAAGCTGTGCTTTGTTTGCAATAGGAACTTCCTGTGTTGTATATCCAACAAAACTAAAAACCAGTGTTCTATTACCATCGGGGGCATTCAGTGTGTACTTGCCGTTTACATCGGTAACTGTACCAACGGATGATCCTTTAACTTTAACACTTACACCGGGCAGCGGTCCTTTAGCGTCGCTTACGGTACCCTGTACCTTAAATGCTTCTATTGGAGTTGTAAGTGCACCCTCATCTTTCTTTTTAACCACTATTGTTTCCTGAAAGATCTTGTAAGTTAAGGGCTGGTCTTTAAAACATTGGTTAAGTGCTTCCTCAAGGGATACACCCGCCACTTCAATATTTATTCCGCCTGCCTTTGATACGTCCTGTTTATCATATAAGAAATGATAGCCGGTTTGTTTTTCAATTGATCTTAGTACTTTTTCAACTGTGGTGTTTTTTTGATGTAGGGTCACTATTTGACTATAACTTTTTGCACTTACATTAGTAAGGGCAGCAATTATAATAATAGCTGTTAGCTTCATAGCCAGTATTATTTTTGATAATTGGGGCCATACCAAAGGCGTGGCCTTAGAATTAAAATTCATAAGTTTGTAGAGTTTGGGTTAAACATTAACTTTCAATTCGTCGATTGTATTTTTTTGGGACCCAGATCATTAGCCGGGAAAGTGCAGCGAACACTTCCCGGTTTTTTTATACCCGGCATTTTACTGCTTGCATGTATATATCAGATGATAAAAAGGCAGTAAGATCAAGGCAATTGGGTCCTGCCGGGATTAACTTATTTTTTGTATTTCTTCCATCATAGCGTTGTTTAAGGTGAACAATTGATTGCGGTTATTTATTATTGTTGGTATTGGTAATTTCCTTACATTTTAAGCCGTTACTCCATTATCGTTATATGCTTGTTTTCTATTTTATAATTAACACCCGCGTACTTAAGCATACCCAATAATTCCGACGCCTTTACATTTCGTGATATACGGCCTGTAAATTCCCTCTCCGGCACCTTACCTTCGTAGCTCACCTCCACATCATACCAGCGGGCCACCTGACGCATTATTGCTTCAATATCCGCGTCTCTAAACTGAAACAGACCGTTTTTCCATGCTACCGAATCGCCTGCATCGGCATCATCAATCACGTTAATTTGCCCGTTTTGACCAAGCGATGCCCGTTGGCCAGGTTTTAAAATACTGGTATTTTGCATGTTGCTTATTTTTACCGCTCCTTCAAGCAAAGTAGTTTTCATTACTGTTTCATCATGATAAGCCATGATGTTAAAATGGGTGCCTAAAACTTCAACAACAGTATGGTTAGCTTTTACCCTGAAAGGTTTTGCGGCATTCTTAGCTACTTCAAAATAGGCTTCGCCGGTAATTTCAACCTCCCTTGTTTTACCGGTAAATACCGCGGGAAAACTAAGTGATGATGCTGAGTTGAGCCAAACCTTACTGCCGTCATCCAGCACCAGCTGGTATTGCCCGCCCCGGGGGGTTGTTACGGTATTCATGGCAGCAGCACCGTTATTTGAACCATTGCCCCCGTTTTCATATACCAGCTGGCCATCACGTGTTTTATTTATTTGGGTGTTACCTTCCTTTGCTAAAACTCCGTTTTGAGCATTGTCAAGATAAATCGTTTTACCATTTGCAAGGGTCAATAGTGCCCTGTTGCCCCCAGGCAAAACATCATGTGCGGGCCTAATTTTGGCTATATCTTTTACACCACGTTGTTTTCTTTGATTTAAAAAAACATAAGCACCAAACCCCACAAAAACCATAAGAGCGGCTGCTACACCCAACTTTATCCATAGCTTATTGCTGTCGGGAGGTCGTATTTTATACTCGTCATCCTGCTGCGCTTTGTTTTGCAAAATACTGTTGAGCATATCCATGCTTTTTGTGGGATCAAAAAGCGGTTCACTGATTTCAAGGTTATTCCAGGCCTGATGAATAAGTGCAGTTAACTCAGCATCATTAGCTGATGCGTGAATAAACTGAAATAATTCATCACGCTCCTGCTGCGTAGCCGTTTGATTATAATAGCTGTTGAAAAGGTAGGTCAACCTTGCATTCAATGCACTCATATCTGGTAATTGTTAGTCATAAAGTAAATAATTGGTAAATGCGGTTCCGGGTGACCTTATTTAGATGACAACTACAAGTACAAAAAAGGGGCTATTACTTTTTAAAAAAAATTGAAAAACTTTTCAGCATAGTTAATAATAGGGCGGTAACTTCCAGATGTTCATGCACATACTCTGTTATAGAGGTAGTAGCTATTTGCAGATATTTTTTTACCGTTTCACGTGATAATTCCAATTGATCGGCTATCTCGGCATATTTAAGGCGGCCATGCCTGCTCAGCAGGTAAACCTTTTGCTGTTGTGGTGGTAACTGGTCAATAGCCTCATCCAGTAAATTATAGTACATATCGGTATCTGTAGTTTCGGGCACAAGGGCTCCGAAACCGTTATTTTCCATTGTTTTGATCAGCAAACGTTCTTTCGCCAATTTTTTCAGGCAATTTAAAGCATGGTTTTTGGAGATCACAAAAAGATAGGCCTTAAAATTATCAACCCCCACCAATGTTTCGCGGGTAAGCCATATTTTCAAAAACACATCCTGTACTATCTCTTCGGCCAATTCAACGGAGTTTGTTATACGTAACATATGTACACCTAATAGTTGGTGATGTACCATAAACAATTTGCGAAAGGCATATTCATTGCCCGAGGCTACCTGTGTCAGCAGTTCTCTCTCATTTAAATGGGCAATTTCAAACATAGATAAGTGTAATAATAATGGCAAATAATGAAAACTTTACAATATGTGCAACGAATTTTTTACATAATAAAACAAGTGCAATAACAGTATTATTGTGATAAAGTTTCCTCTTTTTTGCAACAGGCTCTTTTTGAGGCAACAATTTTAATTCTAAATCAGCTATAAATCAACAGCTATTCGTTGTTTTCAGCGGTCTCATGCTTTAGTTTATTTTCAATTCTTTTATCTGGAATAAACCAAACAGCAGCCACAATTCCATACAAAACAAAACTCGCGATAGGATTTATCCACGCAAAACCAATGGCAACCGCGTAAACAACTACCGAAATTTTAGCTTTCAAATCATTACCCAATGCTGCCGCTATAAGCGAGTTTTCGCCATGATGCCGTATCAGCGCCTTCCCCAGAATAGTATAGGCAGCGCCATTCATGGCAAGCACAAACCCATAACACGCTACCGGCCATTTGGTAAAATGGTTTTCGCCCATCCAGCCGGTTACAAAAGGTATGAGCGACAACCAAAAAAGCAGGTGAAGGTTGGCCCATAAAATAGTCCCGTTTACCGACTTCACCACCTGCATCATGTGGTGATGGTTATTCCAATATATACCTACATAAATAAAGCTTAAAACATAACTCATAAAAACAGGAACAAGTGGTTTTAACGATTCAATGTTATCACCATGAGGAACTTTCATTTCCAAAACCATAATGGTAATGATAATGGCAATAACACCATCGCTAAAAGCCTCTATCCTACCTTTGCCAAAAGCCATATTTTAAAATTGAGGTTTATACTTGTTTTTATTTTTTAGTTCCAAATGCCTGGTATCTTTTCATTGCTTCAATAAAATAATAGTCGGCATAAGTTAAGGGCACATCAATTTCTGTACCTGCAGGAAAATGCCCTACGCTATGCTCCAAAATAAAGCCGCCATTTGTTCCGGCTGTTGCTTTATAAGCTGGTGATGACAATGTCTTAAGGATGGTTTGCGCGGTATTAAAATATTCCTGACCGCTATTATTATCAGCATATGTGCAAAGCTCCAACAATGCCGAAGCCATAATAGCCGCTGCCGATGCATCCTTTAAGGCGTTGGGGATATTTGTAGCGTTATAATCCCAATACGGTATTTTATCAGCCGGCAGGGTTGGATTTGTCAGTATAAAATGAGCTATATTTTGGGCCTGGTCAAGATATTTTTTATCCTTTGTTTCACGATACATTACCGTGTAGCCATACAATCCCCAGGCCTGCCCGCGTGCCCATGCCGATTCGTTAGCGAAACCCTGCGCGGTTTTCTTTTCCTTTACCGCTCCTGTTTGTACATCATAGTTAATCACGTGGTAGGAGCTGTAATCGGGCCGGTAGTGGTTTTTCATGGTGGTATTGGCATGGGTAACCGCTATTTTATAATAGCTGGAGTCGCCGGTCTCCCTTGTGGCCCAAAACAGCAGTTCCAGGTTCATCATATTATCAATGATCACCAGGTAATCTGATGGATTTTTTGAATCCCATGATTTAATACACCCCACTGTTGGGTTAAACCTTGTCGACAGTGATTTGGCGCTATTGATCAATATTTGTTTATACTCCGGTTTTGGTTCAATAATATTGGCATTGCCAAAGCTGCAATACATCATAAAACCAAGATCATGCGTATGGGTATTAAACTGCTCTTTTGCCAAAACGCCCATAATGCGGTTAGCCTCGGTCAATAATTGCTGATCATGATTTTGCTCGTATAAGTACAATAAGCTACCCGGGTAAAAGCCGCTGCACCACCAGCCCGAATTGCTATTTTCCTGCTTACTGGTATTGGGGTGATATGTTTTGGGAAACTCCTCGGGCCCTATTTGCTTGGCCAGCAATTTATACTGGGCATCGGCATCTCTAAAGTTTTTTTTGATGGTAGATAAAAGTCCTTTTTCCGGTTTAAAATTAGCCTGGGCAAATGAACTTAAAGTAAATAAGGTTAAACAAACTGCGAAAGCAATAAGAGGTAGAATTTTGAATTTCATAAAAGGTATTTATAACGGATTTTGGCAGCCATAAAAATGCATATTTTGATTGGAAATTCAAGCAAATTAAAAACATTAGGCTATAGCAGCACCAAACTGTAAGCCTGAGACAATACCAGGCACACTATCAAGCTTAATATTGAGGTAAAACGTGCATTTTTTTCAATTAATAATATAAAAATTTGGTAACTTAACCATTGTATTACAACCAGTTGCAAATGGAAAGCAGTGTAATAAACGAATTGAAAAAGCTCCTCAGTTTTATTCCTTTTTTAAGGGGTGATACGCAACAGGACACTGTACCCGAAACTGCACCTGCTCAGGAGGTAACGCGCATTGAGGCATTAAAAACAGTTAATGAAGAATCAAACAGGATCATTAGCTGGTCATTGCTAATTATTGGCGGTTCCATCTTAGCCATATTGCAAAAGGATTATTTAAAATTAAATGAATATAAATGGCTGTACTTTGTTTATATTTTAGGATGGATATGCTTATGTATCTCCATCTATTGGGGTCAGCGTGTAACCCGCAGTTATCTGGCGAGCATGTTTGTTCCTCCAAAGTTGGTTGAGGACGTCAGCGAAGAAACCAACAAACGGTTTAAACTGCAACTTACGTGGTTTATGGGCGGCGTGGCCATATTTGCTGTTTGGATGATCACTTTTTTAACCATCTGGATTTTTAATTGTAAAATTATAACTTAATCAATATGTCAGATTGTAACTGTGCCGACTTCCCTTTTAGCCCACATAAGCCTTGCTATGATGTGTGTACCGGCAGGATATTAAATTATGCCAGCCCCGATGAACTGCGGAGTATTTTTCATATTCCCGAAGATATTATGGATACGATCATCGGCTTAAAACTCGAAAACAGAGTAGAAACATTGGAAGAGTACGCCAATGAGCTTGATCCTGGGCAGTCCTTAACGTTAAGGAGTATTTTTTCCAGCTTGAGTAACAATGCCGAAGCTATAAAATGGTTAAAGGAAAATATGAAAACCACAGTAAATTCATTTGCATAATGGCTTCCATTTTTTCTCAGGAAAACCGTTCTTTCATAATATCGTTTATCTGTTTTAAGGAAAAATCGCTGCCGGGGTTTGCGGCAGATCGTAACTGCACATGCGGCCAGTCTTTAAACGAAATCCAGAAACCACCAGGTGTTAAGCCTAATTCCTTAGCTAAAGTTGCATAAACATGATAGCCGTTTTGTCCGTTCACCTTCCTGGTTACCGACCATTCTTCGTCGCCATTAACTATCCAAACACAATCAACCGATTCACCCCACTGGTGCCAGGATAACCCGGGTATAGAGTTGGTTACATGGTCGCCGTTTTGCCGGCCCGCGTCTATGATACATTGCGCTAAAAAATCAGCTTCACCGGCCCGCAGATCGGCTATTTTTTCCTGAATCACTGATGTTGCTCTTGATTGCCGCCACAATTTTGCCTGCCTTACCGGGTGCCTTACTGTTTCGGTAGGTTGCATGGTGATGCCCGCGTTATCACAACGCTCCAGCAATTGGATTACTTTTTCCTTAAATTCTGGTACTAACAGGTTTAAATCGGCTGCCATAGCGATAAGTTTTAAATAATGTTTATGTTAACATGCTAACGATATACAGGCAGAAAACATGCTATAACAAATCCATTGTTTGTTGTTATTGGCATAGCAACTACCTGCAAAAGGTCAATAAAGCTAAAACAACTATTCGTATCTATCAACCGTAAAAATACGCAATTTTGCAATTGTATAAATATTACAAACTATGTATCAGTGCTTTACAAAACAGTTTACAAATCGGGTTCGAGCCCCATTATTTACCAATTCATCCACAAAACGGTGATGATGTCCAGTTTAAGGTTGTGTCATTATTAAATATATGGAGAGATAAGCATTAACAGCCTCATCCAACATTTAGTCTACCGAGTAATACGGCATTTTTAAATGGTTAAGCACATATACGCAGGATTATTATACGATGTATATGGATAATATCTGTTTAGATAACCAAACCAGCAAAAGTACTACTCTTTAAGTTGAGATTTTATCCCTCCGTAGTTTGGAATTATGTTAAAAATAAACAAATAACTATTTGTTTATTAATGATTTAGGTATTGGGCACAACTTTCAGAGATGCGCTTGCGTAACAATGCTTGCTAATTAATTTAACGTTCTTTAAAATGAAAAAAAAACTAATTTG
>Ga0193743_1003291_pt1 | contig 10889 bp, 5 predicted proteins | sample L2c2metaG_FD_143038 | JGI IMG/M metagenome (GOLD analysis project Ga0193743, IMG submission 143038) | Soil microbial communities from a riparian zone of the East river system, Colorado, United States - L2c2 | ecosystem: Environmental > Terrestrial > Soil > Riparian zone | place: USA: East River...
ACACGTCCATCTGAATGGCCACTACACTTTCCGTGGCGACGGAAAACTCATTGACCTTGACGCGGTCATGGCGGGACTCAATCTGACGTGACGGAATTTTCGGCGGTTTGGGCTTACAACCCCTACTTGTCGGACATCGAAGGCGGCGGCGCAGCCGTGTCCCAGTGTGTGGGCTTGTCGGTCATGGTGAGATGCAGGTCGCCGCCTGCCATCAACTGCGCGTGGGTGAACCAGGCGCGGTGGTAAGGCTGGCCGTTCCATTTGGCCTTGGCGATGTAGACGTTGGTGGGTGAGGTGTTGTCGGCGACGACCGAGAAGTGCTTGCCGCTGGGTAGCGTGATGGTCGCGCGCGGGAAGGTTGGCGAGCCGATGAGGTAGACGTCCTGCGCGGCGACGGGGAAGAAGCCCATCTGGTTGAAGACGAGGAAGGAGCCCATGGCGCCAGAGTCGTCGTTGCCGGGCAATCCGGCGAGACCGGTGTGATAACTCTGCGGCAGGATGGCGCGGATTGTCTTCGCGGTACTCGACTGTTCTCCGATCCAGTTGTAGAGGTAGGGTGAAAGGAAGCCGGGCTCGTTGCCGACGTCGTAGCGATAGCGAATGTGCGAGCCGCTGGTGGAGAAGACGGGCGCGAAAAAGAGGTCGAGGCGCTTCTTAAAGTGGTCCTTGCCGCCCGTCATTGCAATCAGGCTGCGCGTGTCCTGTGGGACATAGAGCGAGTAGGTCCAGGTTCCGGCCTCGTAGAAGTTGTCCTGGTACCAGGTTCCAACAAGGCGCGGGTTGAAGGGCTCCTTCCAGCTGCCGTCGTCGTGCTTCATCCAGATGAAGCCCTTGATGTCGCCGTCCTCGGTGTGGTCGACGGCATCGGTGCGCCAGAGCTTCTTCCAGTTCGATGCGCGTTCGGAGAAGAGCTTCGCATCGGCGGTGTGGCCGAGCCCCTTGGCTATCACGGCGACGGCGTAGTCGTTGGCGTAGTACTCCATGGAGCGCGAGCCGGGGCGATCGGGGCCGCCGAGCATGTCGCTGTTCTCGATGGAGAGATAGCCGAGGCGCTTGTAGTCGGCCATGTCTCCGCGTCCGAAGCGCATGGGCTCAGGCGAGTCTGCATCGGCGTCGTGGCGCATCGCTTTGTAGACGCGCTCCCAGTCGAGGCCTGGGAGATGCTTGACGTAGCCGTCGGCGAACATCATCTCTGCATCGGAGCCTCCCTGCGTGCGGCCGGAGTAATTTCCGGCGCGGCCGTCGGGGAAGAAGCCGTCGTGATCCTGAATATCCATCAGCGCCTGAAGAATGTTGGTGACGCGGTGCGGCGCGATAAGCGTGAGCAGAGGTGTCGAGGAGCGGAAGGTATCCCAGATGCAGTAGAAATCATCGTAGGTGGGAGCGCTTGATTGCCAGAGGGGGTTCTCGCCAGTGCGATCAACCGGCATCAGCATGGAGTGATAGAGGCCGGTGGCAAACTGCTGGCGCTCGTCAGGCGTGCCGCCGCCGATCTTGATGGTGGAGAGCTCCTTGTTCCACGCGGAGACGACAGCTTTGCGGGTGCCGTCGAAGTCAAAGCCTTGCACCTCGCTCAAGGCGTTCTGCTTCGCCTGCTCGACGGAGATAAAGGAGAGGCCGACCTTGAAGGTGACCGGCTTCGCACCGGGATCGAATGTGAGGTACGCTCCCGTGCTGACGAATGGCGCGGGGTGCGGCATTGTGACTAGCGTGTAGGGCATGCTGTAGCGTGCGCGCTTGCTATCCTCGACGGGCTTCTTGCCGTCCTCCCATGTGCCGCTCTCGACGGCGGGCGTATCGGTAACAAGGTAGAAGAAGACGCGCATAGGAACGGTTTGGATGTTCCAGCCCATGACGGAGGCCTGCATACCGCTGATCTCGGTGGGCGAGACGACGTGGACGTCGGTGGAGTAGAGGACTTGGCCCTCGTTGTAACGGTGCGGCGAGTCGTGGATCTTCATCAGCATGTGGCCGACGTCGAGCAGCAGTGTGCGGTCTTTGCTGTCTGGATAGGTAAAGCGATAAACAGGCGTGCGTCGTGCGGTGGTTAGCTCTGCCTTGATGCCGGAGTTTGCGAGCTTTACGGAGTAATAGCCAACCTCGGAGTGCTCATCTTCACGTGCCGATGAGGCGTGAGCAGGGTCGGCTTTGCCGGCCTGCGCCTGGACGAGGATGTTGCCGTACTTGGGCCCGCCGCCCGTGCCGGAGACATGCAGCTGAGAGAAGCCGTGGAGATCGCCTTTGACCTCCCAACCGGCGTTGCTCTCGTTACCGCCGTAGTCGGGACCGGGCTTCGCCATGCCGAAGGGCAGCGTGGGACCTACGAAGACGTTGCCGCCCTTGTCTGCACCGAGCATTGGGTCGATCTCTTGCGCGGTCTGTGCGTGGAGGAGAGAGGCTGCAGCGAAAACAAGGGGCGAGAGTGCGCTTACAAGTAAAGTCCGCATACCGCTGACCTTTATACAGTATTCAGGATTGTGGTTCCCTGAAGGCCACGATGGAACTAGGAGGTCGCTGCCTCTAGCGAAGAGTTGTCTGCAGCCAATGGTTTCGAGCTCTTGATTACAAGCCACAGCATGAAGACGATCTCGCCAAGCAGCACGTGCGAGAGCGCGGTTGGGACGGGATTCCCGCGACGCTTTCGATGACGTACGCGACGCAGTTAAGGAAGAAGGCTATTTTTGCCCAACCCCTCGAAAAGGTCTAATTGGCCTTTGTCAGTCACCAGTCATGGCGCGGTTTTGCATCTGGGCAATGCGTTTGGCCATGGGATCAAAGGCATCAACGAAGATGTCCACTGTCTTCTTCGGAACGTCCGATCTCTTCAAAACAGAGGTGAAATGCTCCAGGTCGGCAACCCACTTACGGTGAAGCTTTTTCAGCTCATTCATCTGCAACCGCCACTCAGGTGATTTGTCCGCATCCAGCGCTTCCTGATAACTGCGCTCCAGCGTGGCGGCAGTCATAAGGAGCGCAGCCATTGCATCCTTGAGTGAATCGTGCAGTTCAGGCACGTCGTCGTAAGGACGCGACGCTTTCCTGCGTTCTGCATCAGCCGCCTCTTCCATGAGGCTGGCATATCGGGAAAAGCCGGGAAAGTCATTGCACAGCGTTGCTAGCTGATGATCAGAGGTGCCAACCCATATCCGGTGCAGATCGGGCAGATGGCCTACCATGCGTTCGATGATTGCAAGGCCGTGAACTCCTTCAGCGGTAAGCTGCTGGATGCGCAGGTCCATTGCAGCGGCCATTCTACGGAATTCATGCATGGTCATTTCCCATATCGTGTGATCCGCAGGCAATCGGCTTGTTCATCGAATTCAGTGGGCTTTTACGAATCCAGATCGGTTCCTTGCAATGCACCTGGGGCTTGGCCCAATTTTACCTTTTCGAGGCGTTGGGCATTAGTGACCACATTGGTCTGACAAGTAGACAGATTTTGCTTGCCAATTGCAGATCCTTGGGCTATCGTTTTGCCGTTATAACAAGAGGCATCGCTATCCCCTTGAAGTCGAGCGAACGAGTGTCAGTTTCGCGGCTTGGCTCCAGCTTTTACAAGAATCGAGCGTTATCCGTGATCGAGCCCTTTCGATCGAAGTCCAGAAGTGAAAGAACCCGTCTGCACGCTAATCAGATTTGTTCAACCCCTGCAGAACCAGCGATTACACCCGCTCTAATGGTCGCTTGCTAGTCAATGCCGATTCTAATTCCCTCAAGAAGAGAGTCCTCACCATGAACCTTCGACGAGCTATAAAAACTGGATTTACCATGTGTCTTTTTGTTCCCAGCTTTGCCTGGGCACAAGGCTTTGGAACTATTAGCGGAGATATCAGCGATCCCTCTGGAGCGTCGGTTTCCACGGCGAATGTCACGGTGACAGAAGTTGCCACTGGTCAGTCGCGAACGGCGCTCAGCGGGTTGGATGGACACTACATGCTCAATGCGATGAAGCCGTCGATTTATGTAATAGCGGTTGATTCGACTGGATTCAAAAAGTTCGCACAAACAGGAGTGACGCTGTTAGCCAATCAGAGTCTGACAGTTAATATCGCCCTCACTCTAGGCTCAGTGGACCAATCCGTGAGCGTAAGTGCCTCGACAACGCAGGTGGACAGCACGACCCCCACTCTTCGCCAGGTTGTGGACACCGCCAGAATGGCTGAGATGCCTTTGAATGGCCGAAACGCGGCCAGCCTGACTACCTTGGTTGCGGGAGCGGTACTCGCTCCATCAAATAATGCCGATCAGGGGAATGCAAAGACCTTTCCGGCGGCAGCGACCGTGTCAATCAATGGAGCCCGGCAGAACCAAATCGGCTACTACCTTGATGGGGCTCCAAACCTCGACATTCTTAGCAATATCAATCAACCGTTCCCGTTCCCAGATGCGCTGCAGGAGTTCAGCGTGCAGACCAGTAACTATACGGCAGAATTTGGGCAGAATGCCGGAGGCGTCGTGTCAGTCGTGACAAAGTCTGGAACGAACAAATTTCATGGCAATGTCTTCGAGTTTCTCCGCAACAGTGTATTCAATGCGCGGAACTACTTTGCGACATCAGTGGATCCGCTGAAGCGAAGCCAATTCGGAGGTACTATCGGAGGTCCAATTATTAAGGACCGGACTTTCTTTTTTGGCGGTTATCAAGGTACGCGTGTCCGCAGCAATCAAGGCGGACAAAGCGCATTCGTTCCGACGGATGCCAATCTAGCAGGCGATTTTAGCGCGATGCTCTCGGCAACTAACCCGAATAATCCGCTGGGCAAAGCAGTCATCATTAAGGATCCGCTTACGGGATTGCCCTTCCCCGACAATAAGATTCCAGTAGGTCGCTTTGACCCGGCGACGGTCGCCATGTTGAAGCTCTTGCCACATGCCCAAGGAAACGGGCAGGTGTTCTACTCTACGCCAATCATTCAGAATTTCGACGAATATATCGCCCGCGGAGACCACAGCATCTCTCAACGGGATAAAGTCGTTGCCAGGTATTACTACGACCGCTTTTTCAACGTAGGAAGCTATGGCGGAAATTTGCTTGCATACAGGCAGGGCTCTACGATCACCTCTCACAACGCAGTCATTCAGGAGCTACACATTTTCTCTCCAAATCTCTTGAACGACTTCCGTTTCGGGTTCTCACGGATCGTTTCGATCCGGCAACCTCCAGCAGGCGCTCCGAATGTGAATGATTTTGGAGTCCAGGTTTACCAACCGCTCCCTAAAGCGATCCAGGTCGTTTCTATCGCCGGGTATTTTTCAACAGGAGCGATCCCTACCTCAAAGCTTCCGCGCAACACCTTCTCATACGCCGATGATGTCCGGTGGACCCGTGGTAGACACAGCTTTTCCTTGGGTGGCAACTTCGAAAAAGACCAGCAGAACTTCGTCAATCAATCGGGCCTTCCTGGTAGCTTCGCGTTCTCCGGTGACACGACCGGCTCTGCTTTGGGCGACTTCGTCCTCGGACAGCTACGTACATTCCAGCAATCAAACGGGCAGCACTATAAAGGGCGCAATTGGATATTGAATGGGTACGTGCAGGACTCGTGGAGAATGACTAACCGCCTGACACTGAGCTACGGTGTTCGTTACGAACCTGAACGCGTGTGGAAAGATTCATATGGCCAGAACCAAGTGTTCTCTCCTGCGAACTACGCAGCAGGCGTGAAGTCTACCGTCTTCACCAATGCTCCTGTCGGCCTTCTGTTCACGGGGGACAAAGGGGTCCCTGCGACGGGAACCACCGGCGACTACAAAAACGTCGCTCCGCGGCTGGGATTTGCCTACGACGTCCTTGGGACAGGAAAGTTGAGCATCCGCGGCGGCATCGGTGTCTTTTACGACTCCCGCCTGACGTCCTTTTTCAACAACAGGCAGCTCAGCACCGCTCCATATAGCGCAAGTGTGTCTCTCACGACACCGCAAGGACCGTTCAGCAATCCGTATCTAGGGTTGACAAACCCTTTCCCGGCCACCTTCCCGCCTGCCACAAATGCCGCGTTCCTATTACCGACCCAGGTTTACACGTGGGACCCCAACAACAAATTGATTACCCCTAGAAATTACGGCGGAAATCTGTCAGTGGAGCAGGATCTTGGCCACGGTTACGTAGGGCGCATCGCATACGTCGGCTCCCGTGCCAATCATATGACAACAGCCTATGACCTAAACCCAGCGGTTTACATCGCCGGTAGTGCGCTTGCGACCAATGCGCGGCGACCCTTCCAAGGGTATTCCAATATCTATCAGGTCAGCCAGTCGGGAAACTCCTGGTATAACTCCGGTCAGCTTAGCGTTCTTAAGCCTTTCACCCATGGTTTTACCGTGTCGGCAAACTATACCTATTCGAAGAGTAATGACACTCTTCCCTTTGGTACGGACGCTGCCAGTTTTGCCACTGCCGGCTTCTACACCTTGCCGTCCAATACTTCGGACTTCCGCAGGTTGGATCGCGGGCCTTCTGACTTTGACAAGACACACGTTTTCGTAACGTCCTACGTCTATCAAGCGCCGAGCTTCAAAAAGATGAACGCGTTTGCACGGCAGTTCCTTGGCAGTTGGGAGCTGTCAGGCATCCTAAGCGCACAGTCTGGCAGGCCACTTACGATCTACGCGGGTCAAGACCAGTCGAGAACCGGGATTGGACAGGATCGGGCTCAGCAAATCAGTTCGGTAGCATATGCAAAGGGCACGTGCGGAACGAGTACTCCATGCCTGCACTGGCTCAACTCTGCGGCCTTCACGCTCCCTGGTGTCGGAACTTTTGGGAATGTTGGCAAGGGTCAGTTTCGCGGGCCTGGGTTCTGGAACTGGGATATGGGCGTTTTCAAAAACTTCCCCATACGCGATGCTCTGGCTGTTCAGTTTCGCGGAGAGCTCTTCAACACCTTCAATCACTCTAACTTCGCCCTACCCAACACTGGTGCGCTTGGTCAGAGCCCAGTGACGACAACGACGTCTGCCGGATTCGGAAATATACTTGCAGCCAACGATCCCCGAATTATCCAGCTCGCACTGAAAGTGGTCTTTTAATGAAATGGATTCTCGCTGTTCTGTTGTTGGCTTGCGCCGGGGTAACTGCCCAGGCGCAAGCCATTCCCCCGAAGAATACCTTAGGCTCAGGACCTGAGGTGGTGCAGGCGGGTCACACCTTCTTTAACAAGACCTGCACCGGATGCCACGGAGTGGACGGTGGCGAAGGCGGCCGTGCCCCGGCCCTTGGCGGAACCCGCCGATACTTTCGCCTCAGCGAAGGAGCTATCTTTGACGCTGTCAAAAATGGAATTCCCGGGACCGGTATGCCGAACCTCGGGCTTTCCGATGATGACATATGGCGCACGGTCGTCTATATCCGGAATATCCGGGGTGTCGCGTCAGACAGCATTGTTCAAGGAGATGCTGTTCGCGGCATGGCCGTGTTCGAAGGCAAAGGAGGATGCCTCCAATGCCATATGATTCGTTCAAAAGGTGGCACTATTGGGCCCGATCTATCGAGCATTGGGGCGCAAGTGACATTGGCCCATCTTCGTGAATCGTTAGCTCAAGAACAGCCTATTCCCGCGGGCTACGTGCCAGTTAGGGTGACCGGTCCCAAGGGCGAGATGATTAGCGGTATCGCGAGGAACGACGACGCATTCTCAATTCAAATCCTTGATGACAAGAACAGGCTCCATCTCTACGACAAGAGCGATCTAAGTTCGATTGCCTATGCCACCCATTCACTCATGCCGCATGACTTCGATAAGAAGCTGACGCCGGAAGAGTTTCAGGATCTGCTCGCCATGCTGAGCAGACAAGCCCGCACCAAGGTCCACATATTGCTCGAGCGAGAGAACGAGGCGGGACGATGAATTTTGCCAAACTGATCTTACTGATAGGCTGCACTGTGCAACTGTGTGCCCAAGTGACAGAGAAGCAGCTTCTAGAGCAGCCCGGCGCGAACTGGGTGCACTACAACGGAAGCTACGATACCCGACGCATGAGCACCCTTACCCAGGTAAATACCTCCAACGTGGGCTCTCTGACCAACAAATGGATATTCCACCTTCCCGGTGCGGGGCGTCTTCAGTGTGTGCCAATCGTCGTCAATGGTGTTATGTACGTCACTCAGCCAAACGAGGTATATGCCCTCGACGGGAAAAGCGGCCGCATGATCTGGGACTTCCACCACGTTGGTCCGATCGCTGATCGCGGGCCCAATCGCGGCGTCGCGGTCTATGGAGATAAGGTCTTCGTTTCCACGCCAGACGCCGAATTGATCGCGCTTAACGCCTCGACCGGCAACGTTATCTGGGAGGTCAAGCTCGCCGAACCTGAGGTCGGATATTGGTCACCCGCCGCCCCGATGATCGTGAAGGGCAAAGTAATCGTCGGGGTAGCACCCGGCGATCGGGGGCTCAATGGTTTTCTCGATGCGTATGATCCTGAGACGGGGAAACGAATCTGGAGATGGGATTCTATTCCCAAGCCGGGTGTACCTGGATCGGATACCTGGGCAGGAGACTCCTGGAAGCACGCCGGTGGCAACACATGGCTGACCCAGAGTTACGACGCCGAGTTGAACCTGCTTTATTGGGGGATCGGGAATCCATCGCCGGATTTCAACGGCGATGTGCGCATGGGGGACAATCTCTACACGGAGAGCGTGGTCGCGCTTGACCCCGACACTGCCGAAGTTAAATGGCATTTTCAATTTACACCCCATGACGTGATGGACTGGGACGCAGTCGAACTTCCCGTGCTCGTTGATGCGATGTACGAAGGCAAGATGCGCAAGCTCATGCTTCATGCTGATCGCAACGGCTTCTATTACATCCTTGATCGGACAAATGGGAAGTTTCTCCATGGAAGTCCCTTCGTCCAGCACCTTAACTGGGCGTCAGGCCTGAGTCCGGAAGGAAGACCGATACGTGTACCCGGAGTCGAGCCGAGTATGTTGGGAACGAAGGTATGCCCCTCTTCGATCGGCGCTACCAACTGGATGTCACCTTCCTTCAATTTTCAAACCGGACTCTTCTATCTCGTGGCGCTCGAAGGCTGCGGCATAGCAAGTAAATCGACCGAACAGTTTCGACCGGGAGGGTTTCAGTATCGTGCGACGGGCGATGTACTCCTGCGCGATAGCTCATGGAAGGTTTATGTGCGCGCTCTGGATATGGCCACGGGTAAGCTCGTTTGGGAACAGGAGCGCATTGGCTCCAATGGACTAGGCGGCGGACTTCTCTCTACTGCCGGAGGTTTGCTGTTTTCCGGGGAGATCAACGGAGAGTTTATTGCTTTTGCAGCTAAGTCGGGGCAAATCCTCTGGCATTTCAATACGGGCCAGCAGATCAACTCTCAACCTATTACCTACGCGGTTGACGGCAAAGAGTATATTTCGCTTTCTTCCGGTGGCGACATCTTTAGCTTCGCACTGTTTGAGCCCCAGAAGGCGGTGGCCAAGTGACTTGTCGATCCTACCTGTTGGCAATTCCGCTATGGTTGATCCTTGCTGGACAAACCGCTTCAAGCCAAAACCGTTATACGATCTCGGACGAGGTTGCGACAGGTCCCGGTTCGATACCTGTAGTCGTACTACGCGACACTGTGGCAAATGTTGAAATTGCGGTTGCTCCGACCGAAGGTGGGGAGCTCAGCAGCTATCGCGTCAAGCTGTTGGGGAAGTGGATGGAGCTGCTGTACCACGCTCGTGATTATTCTCTTGGTCCCGGTTTCAAGGGCAAAGCGCCAACCCTCTGGCCCGCAGTGGGCCCGCAATATCCAGTAGGGACACTACCGAAGGCAAGCTGCGGCGATGGAACCTACCGAGCAGGCGGTAAATCCTACCCGATGCCCTGCCATGGTTTCGCGAAAACTCTACCGTGGAAGGTTGTGAGCCGATCCGCCGACAATCAAGGTGCGCAGGTGATGGTAGAACTCACAGATTCAGAGAGCACGCGAAAGTACTATCCATACGCATTCAAGGTCGACGAGACTTACCAGATCAGTGGCGGCCAGGTCATGATCAACTACGTAATTACCTCGCTCTCCGCTAACACGGAGAAAATGCCGTTCTCGATCGGTAATCACATCGCCTTCAAGATTCCTTTTATGGAGGGGACGGATCCCGCCGATATGACCTTCGAAACCGCAAGCACGACGCAGTTACTCCGCAACCCTTCGGGCGCTGGCCTCAATGGACAAGAAAAACAACGCTCTTTCGAAAAGCCGGAACGGTTGGGCGACTTCGATGCCCGAGTTGCCCTGCCCCTTTCAGGTTATCGAAGTCAACCATACGCACGCCTGGTCGATCCTGGGGGCATCTCTGTTCGTATCACCCAGTCCGCAAGCACGGAACTTCCAGGTCAGCTCATACGCTTCAACGTTTACGGCGGCCCACACGAGGGATATCTAAGCCCCGAACCTTGGTTTGGAATGCAGAACTCGCTCAACCAGCAAAAAGGGATGATCAGACTGTCCCCTGGTGCGTTGTGGAAATGGCGCATCCAGATTGTTGCTTCTGGGCCAGCACCCGACATGCAGTCGGCCAGTCCGGGAGTTGAGAAGTTCGGGGGCAATTTCGGCTATGTGGAAGGTCCCGTCTGGTCCAGGCAAGGTACTCTTCTCTTCAGCGATATGCTTGGATCGCGCGTCCTTGAGATGTCGAGTGCGAACAAACCAGAGGTCTATCGCAACTATACGAACGAGGGGAACGGAAATTCGATGGATGTGAACGGTCGGCTCTACACCTGTGAAAAGGATGGTCGCCGTGTCACCCGGATGGAAAAAGATGGCAAGCTCACGGTGATCGCCGACAGCTTTGAAGGAAAGCGCCTCAACGATCCGAACGACGTCGTGGTCCGCAGGGACGGGCAGGTTTACTTCACCGATCCCGCTCCGAAGGACATGCTGGA
>Ga0193743_1003292_pt1 | contig 10887 bp, 8 predicted proteins | sample L2c2metaG_FD_143038 | JGI IMG/M metagenome (GOLD analysis project Ga0193743, IMG submission 143038) | Soil microbial communities from a riparian zone of the East river system, Colorado, United States - L2c2 | ecosystem: Environmental > Terrestrial > Soil > Riparian zone | place: USA: East River...
CGTCTACCTTTCGACCCACGGCTTTGACCGCGCGGTGCTGTTGATCCCGACCTGGTTCCTGCTGGTGGTCTGGGTGGTCGCGGCCGGCATGACCGTCGCGGGCAGCGTCACCAACGACATCGTCGGCCCTGCCCTGCTCGGCGGCCTGGTGCTGATCGTGATGCTCATTGGATTTACTGTCATGCAGCACGCCTTTGCGGGCGGCGGCGCGACCACGGGCGTCGTTTCCGATGTTGAGCGCCGGGCACTGGCGCTGACCGGCTCAGGCGACCTGATCTGGGACTGGGACGTCTCGGCCGACAAGGTCTTCACCAGCCCCGAGACCGAAAGCCTGCTCGGACTGAAACGCGGCACGCTGGAGGGCCCGGCGGCGAAATGGCTCGAGGTGCTGCATCCGCTCGATCAGGACCGTTTTCGCGCCGCCCTCGACAGCGTGCTCGACCAGCGCCGCGGCCGACTGGTGCAGGATTTCCGGCTGCGCACGCCCGATGGCCACTTCATGTGGTTCGCGTTGAAGGCCCGCCCGGTGGTCGGCTCCGACGGCGAGGTCTCGCGCGTGGTGGGCACGCTGACCGACGTCACCGAGGCCAAGAACGCCGAGGAACGCCTGCTGCACGACTCGGTGCATGACAATCTGACCGGCTTGCCGAACCGCAAATTGTTCATCGACCGTCTCGGCGCGGTCGCCAATTTCGCCAAGACCATGCCGAACCTGCGGCCGACCCTGATGGTGATCGATCTCGACCGCTTCAAGCAGGTCAACGATTCCGTCGGCATCGCGGTCGGCGATTCGATCCTGCTGACGCTGGCGCGGCGGCTGACCCGCATCCTCAAACCGCAGGACACGTTGGCGCGGCTCGCCGGTGACCAGTTCGGCCTGATCCTGATGTCGGAACAGGACCCGGCGCGCATCACCGCCTTCGCCGAGACCATCCGCAAGACCATCCGCGCGCCGATCGCCTTCAACGACCGCGAGATTTTTCTCACCGCCTCGATCGGTCTCGCGCTCAGCGACCCTCAGACCCAACTGTCCGACGAGATCATCAAGGACGCCGAACTGGCGATGTATCATTCCAAGCGCATCGGCGGCGACCGCATCGACGTCTACAAGCCGGCGATGCGCGCGCGCAAGACCGACCGGCTGACGCTGGAATCCGAATTGCGCCGCGCCATCGAGCGCCAAGAAATCACCATCCTGTATCAGCCGATCGTGCGGCTGGAAGATCGCTCGATTGCCGGCTTCGAGGCGCTGGCGCGCTGGGATCATCCCAAATTGGGCCGGATGTCGCCGGTGGAGTTCATCTCGATTGCCGAGGAGATCGGCCTGATCGTCGATCTCGGCATGTTCGTGATGGACCAGACGGCGAAGCAGCTTGCGATCTGGCAGCGCGCGATGCGTTCGCGCGAACCGATCTTCGCCAGCGTCAACGTCTCCTCGCGGCAATTGCTGCGGCACGACCTGATCCACGATATCCGCACCGTGCTGTCGCGCTCTTCAGTGGCGCGCGGCACGCTAAAGCTTGAACTGACGGAATCGCTGGTCATGGAGAACCCGGAGCATGCGGCGCAGATGCTCACGCGCATCCGCGAACTCGGCACCGGGTTATCGCTGGACGATTTCGGCACCGGCCATTCGTCGCTGGCCTATCTGCAGCGCTTTCCGTTCGACACCATCAAGATCGACCAGTCATTCGTGCGCACCACCAGCCGCGGCACCCGGCCGGTGATCCTGAAATCGATCATCGCGCTGGCGCACGACCTCGGCATGGACGTGGTCGCGGAAGGCGCGGAAACCGATTCCGACGCGGTGGAGCTGTATCAGTTGGGCTGCGAATACGCGCAAGGCTTTGCGTTCGGCGAACCGATGGACGCCGACGCCGCAATGCGGCTATTGACCGAAGAGCGGCTTGAGGCGGCGAGTTAACAATAAGGTCTGTGGCGCACTGCTCAGGTTCGCTACGTCATACCCGCGAAAGCAGGTATCCAGTACCGCTTTTCGACTCCATCACCAGCGCTCTGGAATACTGGATCATCCGCTTTCGCTTTCGCGGGTGATGACGGTTGAACTGGTTGTCCGGCGCAGTGCTCTTCGCAGTCCAGAATTTCTACTTCATTCTCTTGAATTTCACGCTCTTCCCATCCGCGAGCCGTGTGGCGATGTAACCGCCGGCCAGGCAGGCCTCGCGCTGCGGCATCTTCTCCTGCGGACTGCGCAATGTATCCCACCAAGACGCGCGGTGGGCCGCGCGCGGCAACGCGGCGTCGATGATCTCCTCGATCTGCTCGAAGCTCAGCACGAATTCGGGGAGCGTCTGCTTTTTCAGATAATCGCGCAGTGCGTCGTAATCGTTCACATTGCTTCCTCGGGCAGTTCCACCTGAACCTTGACCGAGCCCGGGCAATTACGTCATTGCGAGCGGAGCGGAGCAATCCAGAGGCAACAAAGGCAGATGGATTACTTCGTCGCTTCGCTTCTCGCAATGACGGCGGTGGGCGCCAACATAAACGCCATCACTTCTCCAGATAATTCTTCATCTCGGCGCGCAGGCCGTCGCGCAGATCCTCGCGCGCCATGCCGAAGGCGATATTGGCGCGAAGAAACCCGGCCTTGGAGCCGCAATCGTGCCGCTCGCCCTCGAACTCGACACCGTAGAAGCTTTGCGTTTTCGCCAGGCCGATCATGGCATCGGTGAGCTGAATCTCGCCGCCGGCGCCGCGCTCCTGCGTTTCCAGGATCTTGAAAATCTCCGGCTGCAGGATGTAGCGCCCGGTAATCGAAAGATTCGACGGCGCGGTGCCCTTGGGCGGCTTCTCCACCATGCCGTCGACCTCGAACATGCTGGCGTGCTGGTGGCGCTTGCCGACGCCGCAGATGCCATACTGATGCGTGAGATGCGCGGGCACTTCTTCCACCGCAATCAGGTTGGATTTGTCGCCGAGCTTGCCCGCAGCCTCGATCATCTGCGCAAGGCAGCCCGGCGTGTTCAGCACCAACTCGTCCGGCAGCACGACGGCGAACGGCTCGTTGCCGACGATGTCGCGGGCGCACCACACCGCGTGGCCGAGGCCGAGCGGCGCCTGCTGGCGCGTGAAACTCATGGCTCCGGCTTCGGGCTGGTCGCGCGCCAGAATCTCCATCTCGGCCTTCTTGCCGCGCGCGCTAAGCGTGGCGTCGAGTTCGAACATCCTGTCGAAATGGTCCTCGATTACCCCCTTGTTGCGGCCGGTGACGAAGATGAAGTGCTCGATGCCGGCTTCCTTTGCCTCATCGACCACATACTGAATCAGCGGCTTGTCGACGATGGTCAGCATTTCCTTCGGCATCGCCTTGGTGGCGGGCAGGACGCGGGTGCCGAGGCCGGCGACCGGGAAGACGGCTTTGCGGATTTTCATGGGGTTTCGCGATGCCTTGAGAGAGCGTTGCGGAAAGTGCGTTTGATTGCACGTTGGTAACTGGTTTGCAGCCGGGAACAAAGGCGGATGTGTGGTGCTAATTTGGATGAGGCATTGAAGAACTTCACCCAAGCAACAAAAGTTCGCCCTTGTTAAACGATTGGAAACCGTGACGGGGCCTTCTGAAAGCGGGAATATTGGGCAGTGTGGGTGGGACATGACGCAACGGACGGGACCATTGACGAATACGCGAACCGGCGCGGTCATCATTGCGGCGGTGCTATTACTGTGCGCCGAGGCGCGCGCGCAGTCGTCCAGCGGCGGCGGCCCCTTGAACTTCTTCGACAGCATCTTCACCGGCCCGCTTTCGAAAGGCAGCCAGACCGCCCCGTCAGGGCCGCGGCCCGACACTTCAGCGCAGGCGCAACCCGCGCCTACCGCCAACAGCGCGCCGCCGCCCTGGAGCGGTGAGGACGGCGCCTCCGGCCATCCGCTGATGACGGCGAGCGCGATCCGCGAGGCTGCTGCGAACTTCGATAATTGCGTCGCTTCGATGTGGCCTGACGCCGCACGCCGCAGCATCTCGCAACAAAGCTTCCAGCGCTTCACCACGGGACTCGCTCCCGATTTGCGCATCATGGATTTGGTGGATTCGCAGCCGGAATTCACCAAGTCGATCTGGGATTATCTCGACATTCTGGTGAACGACAATCGCCTGGCCAAGGGCCGCGAGATCCTGGCAACCTACAAACCGCAGTTCGACGCAGCGGAAAAAGCCTACGGCGTCGACCGCTATGCGATCGCTTCGATCTGGGGCATCGAATCGAACTATTCGACCCAGATGGGCGATCGCAGCGTGCTGCAATCCACCGCGACCCTGGCCTGCATCGGCCGCCGCCAGAAATATTTCAAAGATGAATTCCTCTCGGCGCTGGAAATCCTGCACCGCGGCGATTTGCGCCCGGAGCAAATGCGCGGCTCCTGGGCCGGCGCGTTCGGACCCACGCAATTCATGCCGACGGCGTTCAAGCGGTTCGCCGTTGATGCCGACGGCGACGGCCGCCGTGACGTGGTCGACAATGCAGCCGATCTGATCGCATCGACCGCCAATAACCTTAAAAAGGATGGCTGGCAGACCGGCCAGAGCTGGGGCTTTGAGGTCATGGTTCCCCAGGGCTTCAATTACATGCTGGCGGACCGCGCCAAGGCGATGACGGTTGCGCAGTGGGAGCATCTCGGCCTCAAGCGCGCCGGCGGCAAGCCGTTTCCAAATCCGGCCGACAAGGCCTATCTGCTGGCGCCCGCCGGCGCCGAGGGGCCGGGATTCCTGATGCTGCAGAATTTCCGGGTGATCATGAAATACAACCCGGCGGAAGCCTATGCGCTGGCGATCGGCCACTTCGCCGACCGGCTCCGTGGCGGCGCGCCATTCGTACAGCCCTGGCCGCGGCAGGAACGGGTGTTGTCGCGGGCCGAGCGGCTGGAACTACAGCAGCTTCTGGCCCAGCGCGGCTTCTATCGTGGCACTCCGGATGGCCAGTTCGGCGGCATGACGAGGGAGGCCTTGCGCGGCTTCCAGGCCTCGATCGGGACGCCTGCGGACGGATTTGCCACCTCCGACGTGCTGGAGCGGCTCAGGGGACGTTGAAATACCGATTCCAGCCTCGAAAGTAACCCTGTAGGCGGCATTTTCGTAGCGCCCTTGACGGCGGCAGCCGATGCCCGGTTTATGGCGCAGAATCTGCCCGCTTGCGGCCCGATTCCGCTAGTATAGCGGTTGCCTGATCCTCGATTACGATCGATGCGCATGTCGAAGCCGAAGTCCTTTTTCCGGGTGTTCACCGAAAGCGGCCCGCTGATCGCGCTGGCCGTCGCGGTCGCGCTGCTGGTCGGGATTGTGGCACCGGCATCCGCGCAGTTTTTCGATTTCGGCGGCCCACCACAACGGCCGCCGCCGCGCAGCGGCGGGGGCGGATTTGGCGGGGGATTTGGCGGCGGTGGTGGCTGGTTCGGCGGCGATCTGTTCGCACCATTCCAGCACCAGCAGCAACAACAACAGGCTCCGAAGCGGATCCAGGATTTTTCCAAGGCGCCACCGCCGGAGAAGCGCGAGACCGTACCTGAACGTAACGTGCTGGTGCTCGGTGACGCCATGGCGGACTGGCTCGCTTATGGCCTCGAGGATGCGTATGCCGAACAGCCGGACATGGGCGTGATCCGCAAGCACAAGACCGTCTCCGGCCTCATCAAGTATCAGCCCAAAGGCGATCCGGCCGACTGGGCTGCCGCGGCCAAAGGTATTCTCGCTACCGAGAAGCCGGACGCCATCGTAGTGATGCTCGGCCTTAACGACCGCGTGGCGATGCGCGAACCGGCGGCCGAAAAATCCGACGGCAAGCCGTCCGACAAGAAGAACGACAAGAAAGACGCCCGCGCCAAACCGGATGCCAAGCCTGCAGACGCGAAGCCGGATGGCGCAGCCGACGCCGCTGCAAAGCCCGAGTCCAAACCGGTTGATACCGAATTGTCTCCGGACGACGCGGCCGACAATGCCGATCCACCGCCGGTCATCGCGCCGGAAAAAAGCACGCGCTCGGCGGGCGGCCTCTATGAGTTTCGCGAAGAGCGCTGGGTCGAACTCTACACCAAGAAAATCGAAGAGATGATCGGCGTCCTGAAATCCAAGGGCGTGCCGGTGCTGTGGGTCGGACTTCCGGCGGTGCGCGGCGCCAAGGCGACCTCGGACATGCTGTTCCTGGATTCACTGTATCGCGACGCCGCCGGCAAGGCCGGCATCACCTATGTCGATGTCTGGGACGGATTTGTCGACGAAGCCGGCCGCTTCCTGCAGCAGGGTCCAGACTTCGAAGGCCAGATCCGCCGGCTGCGCTCCTATGACGGCGTGTTCTTCACCAAGCCCGGCGCGCGCAAGCTCGCGCATTATGTCGAGCGCGAGATCACGCGGCTAATGGCGGCGCGTTCCGCGCCGATCGCGCTGCCGACGGAACCTGCGACACCCGACGCCAACGCGCAGCCCGGTCAGCCGGCGCCGCGTCCGCTCGCAGGACCAATCCTGCCGCTGGTGGCATCCTCTGTCGGCACCGATCAATTGCTCGGCGGCCCCGGATCGCGCCCGGCCGCCGTCGATGCGCTCGCCGCGCGAACGCTGGTCAAAGGCGAGCCGCTCGCGCCGCCCGCCGGCCGCGCCGATGATTTTGTCTGGCCGCGCCGCGAGGTCGGACGCGAACAGGTCAAGGGCGAAACGCCGGTGGCATCGGTTTCACCGGATGGACCGGTTGCGGCCCCCAGCGCGCCGCCGAAGCCGAAAAAGCCTCGTCCGATTCAATCAAGTACGCCATCGGCGCAGGATTTTTTTGGATTTGGAAATGCGCCGCCGCGCCAGCCAGCGCCGCCGCGTGCGCCCAACGTCCCGCGGCCGCCGGGCAACGTCGGACCGTCGGCATCGGGGCCGGGCTTTTTCACGTGGTAGCAGCAGTCATTCCGGGGCGCGCGCGAGCGCGAACCCGGAGTCTCGTAGTGTAACTCTTACCCAATAACCTCTGGATTCCGGAGCCCACGCGAAAACGCGTGTCCACCAATGTGCAATGCACATCGGTGCTGGTCGCTCACCCATAATACCGCCAGCGCTGTGGCGGCCGGCGCGGCGGACGCGTCATCATCATCGCCAGCGCAAATCCAATGCCACCTGCGATCAGCAGCGCGCCGAGCGGGTTGTCCTGCACGCCTTTCGCCACGGCCCGCGAGCCGTCGCGCAAAGTGTCGCCGCTATTCTCATAGGCATCCTTGGCGAGGCTGGCGGCGGCATCGCCGGCGTCGCGCGCGGCATCCTTGGCCTGGCCGTACAGATTCTGCACCGTGCCTTCAGCCTCGCGGGCGCGGCCCGAGGCCTGGGTTTTCGCATCACCGGCGATATCGCCGACTGCACCCTCAACCTTACCGGCGACATCCTTCGCCGAGCCGGCAATTCGATCCTTGTCCATCGCAATCCCTCCTTGAGATCATTCTCGCGAGCTAACCGATGAGGTCCTTTCCGGTTCCGAATGCTTCGAAAGCAAGACCGCGAAATGACGTCGCGCGATTCTCAGAGGATCAACCCGCCGTCGACCACCAGGGTTTGACCGACGATGTAGGACGCAAGCGGCGACGCTAGAAATAACGCGGCGCCCGCCATGTCGGCCGGCGTCCCCAGGCGTTTTAACGGAATCCGCTCGATCGCGCCTTCGAGCCGTTTCGGATTTGATGTCGTCACCTTGGTCATCTTGGTATCGACGAGGCCGGGCGCGATGCCGTTGACGCGGATGCCATCCTCGGCCCACGCTTCGCCCAGCGTCCGGGTTAGCCCGACAGCACCGGTCTTCGAGGCATTGTAGGCCGGATTGCCTTTGGTCGAATGATAGGCGGCGGTTGAACTGACAATGATGAGCGACCCCTTGGCCGCACTCAGCATGGCGTGGAATCTGGTCGCGCAGGCCATCAGGCTCATGAGATTGACTTCGATCACCTTTCGAAATCCGGCCATTTCGAATTCGCCGCGCCGGTAAATCACCGCACCCTGCGCCAGCACCAGCACATCGAGCCGGTCGAACGGGGCCCGGAAACTCTCAATCGCTTTGGCATCGCTGACGTCAAGCTGAACGTAATCCAGACCATCGAGGTCCGATCCCTCGCTCGGCGAATAGTCGGCAGCGGAAGCGCGTGTGCCGCAGACATGCACGCGCGCGCCCTTGGCCCGGAACGCTTGCGCAATGCCGTTGCCGATGCCGCTGGAGCCGCCAACCACGAGAATCTGCTTATCCCTGAAATCCAGTTCGTTCATCGCGCCCTCGATCCTTTTTTCACTTCGTTTGACCTCTCTGAGGATCGGTGCCAGCCTTGTCAATCTTGCAAGCCGCACGGTACCCTTAGCGAGCATTCCATGTCCGATTTTAAACAGCTCAGCCGGTCGGTTGCGGGATTGACCGTTCTCGTCACCGGCGCCGCCAGCGGCATGGGCCGCGCCACGGCGCGGGTGTTCGCAGCCGAAGGCGCCAACGTCGCCGTCACCGACTACGCCAAAGAGGGCGCGCAGGCCGTCGCCGCCGAGATTGTCGCGAAAGGCGGAACCGGGAAGGCCTGGACACTCGACGTCGCAAATCGCGATGACATCGACACCGTCGTCAACGAGATCTCAGCGCATTTTGGCGGGCTCGATATTGTCATCAACAACGCCGGCATTTCGGTCGCAACCCCGATCGACGGCGATGGCTACGATGCAGCCTGGGACAAGAGCATCGCTGTTCTGCTCACCGCGCATCAGCGCTTGATCCGCGCTGCGCTGCCATATTTACGCAAATCGAAATGCCCGCGGATCGTCAATATCGCCTCCACCGAGGCACTCGGCGCCACCGCATTGCACAGTCCGTATTCGGCGGCGAAGGCGGGCGTGGTGGGGCTGACGCGCTCGCTGGCGGTGGAACTGGGGCGCGACGGCATCACCGTGAATTGCATCTGCCCCGGGCCGATCACCACCGGGATGACGGCGCGCATCAACGACGAGCACAAGGCGATCTATGCCAGGCGCAGGACCGCGCTCGGCCGCTACGGCGATCCCGAGGAGGTCGCCCACATGACGCTGAGCCTGTGCCTGCCTGCAGCGTCGTTCCTGACCGGCGCGATCATTCCGGTGGATGGCGGCCTGATGGCCCGCAACGCCTGACGGCGGGCATGCGCCGCGACACGTTGACATAGCAATGTCAGGGAGTAGTTTTTTAGGCAAATAGAGCGGAGCAACCGTTCGCCTCGATCAGGAGAAACGCCATGACTGTCACGATCCGGCAGCTTCACCCGCACTTTTTCGGCGAAGTCTCCGGCGTCGATTTGAGGAAGCCGCTGACGCCACAAGAAGCCGCCGATATCGAAGCCGGTATGGATAGATATGCCGTGCTGCTGTTCCGCGATCAGGACATTACCGACGAGCAGCAGATGGCGTTCGCGCTGAATTTCGGCGAGCGCGAGAATCCGCGCGGCGGCAATATTGTCAAGCCGCAGGATTCGCGGCTCTCTACCGGCCTCAACGATGTCTCTAACCTCGGCAAGGACGGCAAGCCGCTGTCGCGCGACAGCCGCGCTCATCTGTTTAATCTCGGCAACTGCCTGTGGCATTCCGACAGCTCATTCCGGCCGATCCCGGCGAAATTTTCGCTGCTGTCGGCGCGTGTGGTCAACCCGAAGGGCGGCAACACCGAATTCGCAGACATGCGCGCCGCCTACGACGCGCTCGATGAAGAGACCAAGGCCGAAATCGAGGACCTGATCTGCGAGCATTCGCTGATGTATTCGCGCGGATCGCTGGGCTTCCTGGATTATACCGAGGAAGAAAAGCAGATGTTCAAGCCGGTGCTGCAGCGCCTGGTGCGCACGCATCCAGTGCACGGCCGCAAGTCGCTGTATCTGTCGTCGCATGCCGGCGGCATTGTTGGGATGACGGTGCCGGAGGCGCGGCTGTTGCTGCGCGACCTCAACGAGCACGCCACCCAGCGGGAATTCGTCTACGTCCACAAATGGACGCTGCATGACCTCGTGATGTGGGACAACCGCCAGACCATGCACCGCGTCCGCCGCTACGATCAGTCACAGCCGCGCGACATGCGCCGCGCAACGGTGGCCGGTACCGCGCCGACCGTGGCGCAGCAGGCGGCGGAGTAAGGACTACAGTAACGGTTCGACGGGTTCTGCGTCATACGCGGGCTTGACCCGCGTATCCATCATCTTCATGAAAAGGCATTTCTCGAAATGGATGGATTGCCGGGTCAAGCCCGGCAATGACGGACGGACTACGCATGCCCGGCTTCGTTCGAGAGCATGCCCGGATCGATCCCGATCTTGCGCAGCGCCCGCAGGTATTTTTCCTCGACGTCGCCACCGAAGATCAGATCCGGATCGGCATCGCAATGCAGCCAGCCGTTGTCCTGTATTTCGGTTTCCAGCTGTCCCGGCGCCCAGCCGGCATAACCGAGCGCGAGGATCGCGTGCTTCGGCCCGGCGCCTTTCGCGATCGCCTTGAGAATATCGACCGTCGCGGTCAGACAAATTCCGTCGTCGATATTGAGCGTCGCGTCCTCGATAAAGAAATCGCTCGAATGCAGCACGAAGCCGCGTCCAGTCTCGACCGGACCGCCTTTCAGCACCTTCATGGTCTCGGCGGTTTCCGGTAGCTTGATCTGGTCGGCCTTCTCGATGATGTCGAGTTGCACCAGCAATTCGGGAAAGTCGATACTGCCCGCCGGGCGATTGACGATGATGCCCATGGCGCCTTCGGATGAATGCGCGCAGAGATAAATCACCGAACGCTCGAAGCGTGGATCTCCCATGACCGGCATGGCGATCAGCAACTGACCGTCGAGATAGCCGCGACCCTCCGAATTGTCGCCAGGGTCGGCGGCTCTGCGGCGAACGGTTCTCGGTGTTTTGCTTTCAGGGTCCATCCGCAGGGAC
>Ga0193743_1003293_pt1 | contig 10885 bp, 8 predicted proteins | sample L2c2metaG_FD_143038 | JGI IMG/M metagenome (GOLD analysis project Ga0193743, IMG submission 143038) | Soil microbial communities from a riparian zone of the East river system, Colorado, United States - L2c2 | ecosystem: Environmental > Terrestrial > Soil > Riparian zone | place: USA: East River...
AACGCAGTACACCAACTATCTCTTCATTGCATTCTGTTTGTCATGCCACGCCTCGATGATCGGCTTGAACCTCTTCAGTTCTAGGCCGATCCGTCTTGCCCGCGGCAAACGGTAGCATCGGTTCGGCTTGTCCTAGGCCTGCCTTGCTACAATCCATCATCCATAAGGGGCGGATCTGGCTCGATTTAAATGTCAATATAATTTTCTGATTTAAATGTGAGTTTAAACTTGCCTAAAAATAAATGATAACATAATATTTAAATCAGTTTCGATGGTGGGTGGCGGCCGGTTGCGGTCCTGCCTTTGACGGGCGAGTCGCGTTTTTGATTGGCTCATTTTTTTGCGACCCAATTCACGTGAATTGCTCGGATAATGGAGTTTGGGATGCGGGAACAATTCCTGGGCGTGCCAATCGACATCTTGTCCTTGCCTGAAACCGTAGACCTCGCAGATAAATCCATGAGCCGCAGGGAGCGGTGCCAGCACGTCGCGCTCAACGTGGCCAAGTTCATCAAAATGCGACGGCAGCCCGAGCTTTGGCGCGATGTCGTCGAGAGCGATATCGTCGGAATAGACGGCATGGGGATCCTGTGGGGTGCCCGCCTGCTCGGCTCGAAGGCGCATGAGCGTGTGGCGGGCATCGATCTCTTCAAGGAGATACTGGGCCTGTGCGAACGGAAGGGATTTCGGCCCTTCTTCCTGGGTGCCACAGACGACGTTCTGCAGAGGATGCTAGCCGGGATTCGGGCGAGCCATCCGGATCTTCAAATTGCGGGATGGCACAATGGATACTTTGCGGCGGAACAGGATCCGCGCATCGTTGAATCAATTCGCCGCTCCGGTGCGGATTGCCTGTTTCTGGGCTTGCCGACGCCCCGCAAGGAACGACTGCTGGCCCGGTACAGGGACGAATTCGATGTTCCGTTCGTTATGGGAGTGGGGGGCTCCTTCGACGTTCTCGCGGGCGCGATCACTCGCGCTCCTGCCTGGATGCAGGACGCGGGGTTGGAGTGGTTCTATCGGCTCTATCAGGAGCCGCGCCGGATGTTCTGGCGGTACTTCAGCACGAATATCTCGTTTGCGACTCTCGTAACAAGAGAGCTCGTGAACAGGGCGGTGCACTCGGTCTTGTGGGTGCGGTGATGTGCCAGCACGTGGCCTTGGTTTTCGGAACGCGGCCCGAAGCGATCAAGCTTTTCCCCGTCATCTATGCGCTGAGGGAGCGCACGAAACTGCGCATTTCAGTTCTCGTCACGGGCCAGCATCGGGCGATGCTCGACCAGGTGCTGGCGATCGCCGATATAAGACCGGACATCGATCTGAACATCATGGTTCCCAACCAGAGCCTCGATGGGCTCACCGCTCGCCTGTTGCTTGCAATCGGGGAAGCATTCGATGCCGATCGGCCGGACGTCGTGGTCGTGCAGGGTGATACGACGAGTGCCATGGTTGCGGCACTTGCCGCTTTCTATCGAAGGATCCCCGTCGCCCATGTCGAAGCCGGTTTGCGAACGGGAAATATCTACTCACCCTGGCCGGAGGAGATCAATCGGCGGATCATTTCGCCGATAGCGTCGCTGCACTTTGCACCGACGAGGCAGGCGGCAGCCAATCTGACCAGCGAGAATGTCGACCCTGTCGGCATCCATATTACCGGAAACACAGGAATCGATGCCCTCTTGCTGACAAAAATCCGCATCGACAGCTTCGGAGAACTGACCAGCGGCGTCCGAAATGTCATCGCACCGTTCCAGTCGCAGAAAATTGTCCTGGTAACCGCCCATCGCCGGGAGAACTTCGATGGCGGCCTCGCCAACATCGCGCAAGCCATCGAGACGCTCGCGAGGCGGGATGACGTGGTCGTCGTGTTTCCCGTGCATCCAAATCCTCGGGTGCGCCAGGTGATGGATGCGACGCTCAGGGGAAATAACAAGATCGTTCTGCTCGATCCCCTGGAATACATCCCCTTCGTTTACCTGATGTCTATCGCAACGCTGATCCTCACGGATTCAGGAGGCATACAGGAGGAGGCTCCGTCGCTCGGCAAGCCGGTGCTGGTCCTGAGGGATACGACCGAGCGGCCGGAGGGAATCGAGGCTGGAACGGCAAGGCTGGTCGGCACCAACGCAAAGCGCATTGTGAGCGAAACTGAGCGGCTGCTGGACGATCGGCGGCACTACGAAGCCATGAGTGGCGCGATCAATCCATATGGCGACGGCAGGGCAAGTGAACGAATTGCGAGTATCATCAATGTACAATGACAATCCCCGAGTATTTTCGATGTTCAACGGCGAGCCCACCGTCTGTGTGGTGGGACTGGGATACATCGGCCTTCCCACGGCGGCCGTCATGGCAAGCCGCGGCTGGAGGGTGTTTGGCGTCGATATCAATCCCGGAATCGTCGAGAAGGTGGCGGCGGGAAAAGTGCATATTGTCGAGCCGGACCTCGATGATCTCGTTCAAAAGGTCGTATCGCTCGGCCGACTTCGTGCCACGACGCAGCCTGTTTCCGCCGACGTGTTCGTCATAACCGTGCCGACGCCGCTTGCGGCATCCAAGCAGCCCGACTGCGGCTTCGTGGTCTCGGCCATTCGCAGCATCGCTCCCAAGCTTCGACCTGGGAATCTGGTGATACTGGAGTCCACATGTCCCGTGGGCACGACGGCGGAAATGAGCGAGCTTATCGCCGACATGCGCCCTGATCTTTGCCTTCCCAGCCGCTCAGGCGCCGCGGCCAATATCCATATCGCTTACTGTCCGGAACGCGTGTTGCCCGGGCGCATTCTCCTCGAATTGCAGGAAAATGATCGGTCTATCGGCGGAATATCGGAGCGATGCGCCGAACGGGCGGTCGAATTCTACAAGACCTTCGTGAAGGGTGAGTGCATCGGCACGACGGCGGAGGTGGCAGAACTGGTGAAGCTGAGCGAGAATTCGTTTCGCGATCTCAATATCGCTTTCGCGAACGAGCTGTCCCTCATCTGCGATCGGATCGGCATCGATGTATGGGAAGTGATCGAGCTCGCAAACCATCACCCGCGGGTCAAGATATTGAAGCCCGGGCCCGGCGTGGGCGGGCATTGCATCGCCGTCGATCCGTGGTTCCTGGTTCATTCGGCACCGGACCTTTCGCCACTGATCCGGACCGCGCGCGAAGTCAACGACGGCAAAGCGGACTTCATCTATCAAAAGGCGCATCGTCTTCTGGAGGCCGACGGCAACGAAAGCGTGGCGTGCCTCGGCCTTACGTTCAAGGCGAATATTGACGATCTTCGTGAAAGCCCTTCGCTGGAGATTGCCGAGCGGCTTGCCGGCAAATTCGGAAAGAGGGTCTCCATCGTCGAACCCAATATTGCTCAATTACCCGCCGCTCTGACTGACACGGGCGCTCGAAAGGTTACGCTTGAGGAAGCGCTGGCATCGTGCGGCATACTTCTGCTGCTCGTAGATCATGATGAGTTCAAGAAGGTTTCGCGCGAAGAGCTTGCGGACAAGACGATCATAGACACGCGCGGCATTTGGAAATCGCCGACCTCGTCGGCCTCCATGGGACATCAGTCTAATGTGCGGCATTTTCGGATGGCTTCTACCGTCGGATCAGCAGCCGGGTAGGGTTGTTCTCGAGAGCCTGACCAATCGCCTGGCGCACCGGGGACCGGATGGCGCGGGCTTTTGGACGGGAACGACGGAAAACGGCAACTGCCATATTGCTTTCGGCCATCGTCGTCTTTCGATTATTGATATCGAAGGCGGTGCGCAGCCTATGGCCAGCCAGGACGGAAGGATCGTGCTGGTTTTTAACGGCGAGCTATACAACTACGTAGAGCTTCGCGACGAACTGAGAAACCTCGGACATCTCTTCAGGACGGCCAGTGACACCGAAGTGCTGATCGAGGCGTACAGGTGCTGGGGACTCGGCGCGCTGCCGCGGCTTCGCGGGATGTTTGCTTTTGCGCTGTGGGACTCGAGCTCCCAAAGGCTCGTTCTTGCTCGGGATGGGTTCGGGAAGAAGCCGCTGTTTTATTCGGAGCACGGCGACGGGGTGATTTTCAGCTCCGAGATCGAGCCGCTGGTACGCTTTCCCAGGATTGACAACAGCCTCGCCCCGGGAGCGATAGGCCATTACCTCCTCAACCGGTTCGTGCCGGGCCCATCCACCTTTTTCCGCGGGGTCAAGAAGCTTCCCGCTGGCTGCCTGGCATTGTGGGAGGGCGGGGCGTTCAGAACGATGCGTTATTTCACCCCGCCGATTGCCATCACGCGTCCCGACGTTTGGAAATTGGGAGATGCGGTCAGCTTGTTCAGGGACGTCTTTGACGATGCGGTTCGGCTTCGAATGCGAAGCGATGCGCCGTTCGGGGCATATCTATCGGGAGGAATCGATTCCTCGTCCGTCGTGTCGACGATGGTCAAGTACAGCTCAACCCCGGTCCGGACGTTTGCCGTTGGCTTCGAAGAGGAGAAATACTCCGAGCTCGCCTTCGCAAGGCTCGTTGCCCGGCAAATGGGCACCAATCACGACGAAGTTGTCGTCAACAGCGAGAATTTTATGGAGGGATGGTCGGAAGCCATCATCAGACGAGGCGCACCTGCGTCCGAGACGTCGGATATTCCGATCTTCATTTTGTCGAAGCTTGCATCAAAGACCGTCAAGATGGTTCTTACCGGCGAGGGCAGCGACGAGCTGCTGGGCGGCTATCCCAAGCATCGCGCTGAACGTGCGGTCGGACTTTATCAATCGATGATGCCGCAAGCCTTCCACGATCTGGTCGTCGCGCCCGTTGTCCGTTCGCTTCCATATGGCATGCGCCGGGCCAAGATCTTTTTCGCCGCCGCCGGCGAGCGGGATTTCACAAATCGGATGCGTTATTGGTTTGGAGGAATGTCGGTCAGAGATCGCGACCTGATGCTCGGACAATCGCTGTCGAGCGAACCGCCGGACCGATTTCCATTTTCGATGAACGCGGGATCGAATGGCCGCAAGACGATGTTCTTCGATCAGACCTCATGGTTGCCGGACGACCTTCTCGAGCGAGGCGACCGCATGATGATGGCCGGCTCGATCGAGGGACGCATGCCGTTTATGGACACCCAGTTGGCCAGGCTGGTTGCGCGTTTTCCCGACAAATTCCTCCTTCGTGGAAAGGGCGGCAAGCTGGTGCTGCGGCTCGCGATGAAAGGAATCTTGCCGGACACGATACTTCACCGCAAGAAAGTGGGCTTTCGGGTTCCGATCGGCGACTGGTTCAAGGGCCCTTATCAGCCATTTGTGCGCGAGCAATTGACCGGCGCGTCTGCAATGACCGCGCATTTCTTCGACCGGAAAGTGGTCGCCCGGCTGGTGGACGAACATATGGCCGCGCGGCAGGATCATGAAAAGATCCTGTGGTCGCTCATGAACCTGGAGCTGTTCCTGCGGCTGTTCAAACCTGGCGGCTGTTAGAATGGCCGGCATCGTCGACTCGATTCGATGGCACAGGTCGCGCCTGGCTGCGATGAGTGTGCCGGAAGTTGGTCATCGCATCGCCGAACAGATTGCCCGTTTGTCGGGACGCCGATTCAGCAAAGGTTGGACTGAAATACCGGCCGCGGGACATATCGCAGAGCTGCCGAATATTCGTCAGGCATGGGGTGAAATGCCCGAAGGGCTCAAGGCCCGCCTCGCCAAACAGGCTCAAAGGACAATTGCCGGCAAATTTGAAATGCTCGGCGTGTCATGGCGCCACACGTCCAGGATGCCCCCGGCGCCGGCATTCTGGCATCTTGACGAGCAGGGCATTCCCTGGAGCAGTCCAGACGATTACTGCTTCGATGTGTCCTATCGCGCGCGCAGAGGCCGCGAGGTCAAGCATGTCTGGGAAATAAATCGGCTTCAGTTTCTCGTCCCACTGGCGGTGCACGGGCGGCTCACCGATGATCCCGAGATCAGCAGGCTCGTCCTGGACATCATTTTTTCCTGGATGCAGGGGAACCCACCGTACCGCGGTGTCAACTGGAATTCGGGTGTTGAGCTTGCACTTCGCGCGATCTCCGCCGCGATAGCCATCTCGATTGTTGGCCTGGAAGAAATTGATCACCACGCCGACCTGGTCGACATCGAGCGCTTCTTCGCCGCACATCTGTTCTGGCTCAAGAGATATCCATCGCTCCACTCGTCCGAAAACAATCACCGGATTGCCGAGCTGGCCGGCGCGCTGATCTGCATGGCGGTTGCGCCGGCAATCGCGCCCAAAAAGACTATGAGGAGAGATCTGGATCAATTGATGAGGCAGCTCGAGTGCCAAATCCTGCAGGATGGTATAGGTGCCGAACAATCCCTGACCTACACCGCCTTTTCGGTCGAGCTGGCTCTGACAGCCTTTCTTTCTCTGAATCTTGCGCCCGGGCAGTTGCCGGCCGTGGTCAGAGAGCGGCTATTGGGGTGGGCCGACCACGTGCAGTGGATGTCTTCTTCTGCAGGGGACGTTCCCATGATCGGGGACTGCGACGACTGCAAAGTCATCGGAACAGACGGTTCTGACGGGCCTCCCTATGTCGCCTCGATCGCCGAATGCGTTGCGGATTACTTGAAGGCTCCGGGCTTTTTGCCGGCGCGTCGCTACCTCGATCTTCGTGATGCGCTGTTTTTTCCACCAAAACTCCCCTCAACTCTGTCGCGGGCAGCGTCGATCGCCGGAATGAAGACCTGGAAGGTGGGCGGTTACACCGTCTGGCGGGAGCGCTCCTCCAGTCCGATTGTGCTCGCCTTCGATCACGGGCCTCTCGGCTATTTGTCCATCGCGGCTCACGGGCACGCAGACGCGTTGAGCGTCTGGTTGTCGGTCGGCGACGTGCCGGTCATCGTCGACGCCGGGACGTATGCGTATAACGCTGCTCCGATGTGGCGAGAGCGATTCCGTAGCTCGATGGTCCACAATACCCTGTCGATTTCCGGAGTCTCTTCGAGCTCAACGTCCGGATCGTTCAACTGGGCGTCGAAAGCCGACGCCCACCTTGTTTCTTGTCCGACATCGACGACCAACGAAGTTTCCGCCGAGCATGACGGTTACCTCAAGAGATTTGGGGTGCGCCATCGACGGCGCGTTTCCATGTCTGACGGGGGAAGGATGTCGATCGCCGATGAGTTGATCGGTGGGCCGGACCCGCTTCCCGTTCAGATATCGTTTCTCGTCAACCCGCGCCTGTCTGTTCGGTTGAACGACAGGAGGCGCAATTCGATTCTTGTCGAGGATGCTGGTCGTCCGATCGTGGAATTCCGCCATGACGGCGTGCTCGAGGCCCATATCGCTTTCGGTGATGACGACACTGGAAAGGGATGGGTGTCGCCCTCCTTTGGCAGGCGCGACCCTGCCTTTCAAATCTCGTTTGAGGGGCTTCTGTCAAAGCCCTCGATTGTCGAGATCGTGCCTCTGGGCTGATGGCGTTTCTCAATGGATCAGAAAAAGTGAATTCGGCAACAGACTTGTACATGGATTTCGGAAAGCCCCGGGTTGGCGTCAACATTCCGGGCCTGGATGGTCTGAGGGCAATCAGCATCCTGTTGGTGATGTTGTCGCACTCGGGACTGCAGAGCGTTGTTCCGGGTGTGTTCGGCGTAACGATATTCTTCTTCATCAGCGGGTTCCTGATAACCTCATTGTTGATTGCGGAGCATAGGGTCGCCAATACCGTAAGCATCAGGCGCTTCTACTTGCGTCGAGTTCTCAGGCTGTATCCGCCCTTGCTAATTTACATCATGGTCATTTCGGCGGTATGGGCCGCCCGTGGGTTCTCGACCGATTTCGTCGGGCTCTTTGGGGCTCTATTCTATTTCGCCAACTACCTTTACGCTATTTGGCCGGAGCACGTCGTCGTCTATGGCGCTCATCTCTGGTCGTTATCGGTGGAGGAACATTTTTATCTGTTCTTTCCTCTGTTGTTCGCCCTGGGAATCGGAAGAAACAAACTCGCACTTTGCTTGCTGATTGGCCTGGCGACAGTGATCCGGATGGTTGAGACACATTACGGGGCGACAGAAACCTACACCTCGGTCGCGACGGAATGTCGATATGACACGATATTGACCGGCTGTCTTACGGCGATCGCGGTGAACAGTCCCGGCAATCATCGTCTGATGCGGGTTGCCGTCCATCCCGCGGTCGTCGTCGTCGCGCTATGTGTCGTCGTCTCTACCTTTGTCATCCGTGATCCGACCTTTCGGCAAACGTTTCGGTTCACGATACAGAATATCGCTCTGGTTCCGCTCGTGCTGTCCGTCGTCTTCACTCCTCGGTACCTCATGGTGAAAGCGATCTTGAACTGCAGGCCGGTGAAGTGGATTGGGGTGCTGAGCTATTCGCTTTACCTCTGGCACTATGCGCTCTTCGACTCTGCAAGAGCGGCGCTCGATGAAGCGCCGAGCATCGTGCAGTACGGTACCGGCTGGTTGCTGGCATTTTGTGTTGCCATTGCAATCTACTTCCTGGTCGAGCGGCCGATGTTCAGGTTGCGCAGATTGGCGGGCTCCAGGGCGCACGAAAATATTGCAGATACCGGCTTGGCCGCGGATCGCGCCGTTCGCTAGGATGAGCGTGCCGGAAGTCGGTCATTGTATCGCTGAACAGATTGCCCGTTTGTCGGGACGTCGATTCGGCACCTAGGCGAAACACACTGCGACGACGTCCCGATGCTTCTCCCCCTGCGTCGGCGTCCGCTTCGGGAACATCTCGTTGGGCCACGCGCTTCGATCCTTGTAGGCGTAAAGCTGATACTGTGGATCAAAGGAGTCTGATGAGCGCTCCTCGACCCGGGAGAAATGCGGCTTGAAGGGCTGAAAATAGTCATAGCCCGGCGCGCGAACGTGGCCATAGTCCCTCTCGTCCGGCGCGCCATACTCGACGGTCGATTCACCGACCATCGGCACCGCCAGGATGGCAAAGCCGCTGGGCTTAAGCACCCGCCGAATCTCGGCAATGGCCTCGCGGTCGTTGGGGACGTGTTCGAGGACGTGGGAGGCGTAGACTAAATCGTAACTGGCATTCCGGAAATGGGAGCTTCTGGATGTCCACCTTGTGATCGACGCCATGCATCTCCAGATCGGCAGTTTCGTAGGTTCCGAGCTTGCCGCGAAAGAGTTCGGCGAAGAATTGCTCCGGTGCGAAGTGAAGGAGGACTCAGCTGCCGGGTAGGACGTCCTTCGAGCACCCTCTGCAGCGTGAGGAATTGGATCCGGTGCCGTTCCGGGGCCCCGCTTCGCGGGCACATCGCATACTTGCGCAACCCGGTCGGATCGTCGGCGTCGTCGAAGGGCCCCTGGTAGCGACAGATTGGACAAGTAAAGGGGATGGTGTTGCGGCTGGTGAGCTTGAATCTCAGGTAACGCATCTGCTGCCTGAGTGGGCGAAGACTGCTTTTGATTCCCATGCGACGACCCCGTGGAATGGCGTTGGCGATATTGGCGGTGATGATCAAGCCATACGCGGCCGCGGGATGCGAGAGATCGCGTTCGCTGTTGACACTATCACCAATCGCTTGTTGCGGTTTGCTACAAATGCACCAAGAAAGATCAACATGCTGGAACTTCCTATGCCTGCCTGGAAGTAGAGTGACTCGGTGATATTCGACAGGATCAGCGCCCAAAAAATGTAGGTCGTGAATGCTCCTGCTCCAAGCAATGTATTTTTCTCGACTGTTGCCCAGTAGGAAAGGCTGTTGAGCAGGGTCCTTACCAGGAATATCAGCAGGCAAACGACGCCGACGATACCTAGTTGCGCAGCTACTTCCAGGTAGCCATTATGGGCCTCGTTGAAGACAAGGTATAAGTCCATTGATCTAAGGGCGAGTTGAATTTCCAGGCCAACCTGCCAGATAGCCCCGTATCCCACTCCCAAGAACGGATCCGTATCGAACTTGCCGATTGCAAAACGCCAGATCTGATCGCGACCGGTCAGCGTCGGGTCGCCGATCAGCATGTCCAGCAATTGACTCGGGCCCAAGCTGATTGTGACGGCGATCGCACAAAGCAATGCGAGCAGGAAAAGCAGCAGCAACGAGGTGCGAAGAGTTTGGTTGCGGGACAGCGCTCGCGACAGCAGCAGCAACGAGAGCCCGAAAACGATCGCCCCAACAGAGGTCTTCGATTGGGTTGCGACGAGCATTGCGATGCCGGAAATCAGGCCGAACCATCCCAGCAGCCGGTTTCCCGATATTTCCTTGTCAAGCGTGCCCAAGAGGTAGACCGGCAGCGCCACCACGAAGAACTGACCGGCAGTGTTCTTGTGGCCGTGAATGCCTGCAAACCCCAGATCCGTGATGGATTCGGGAAAAATCGCATAGGACAATAGATTCAGAAAAGTGATGATGAGAAATCCGCGGAAAAGAACTGCCAGCATGGCCTTTGGGCTCGAGAAGCAGGCCGCAAGCAGAGCCAAGGCGACCGCCTGAAGGAGCTCATTGGACGCCCTTCTGATCGTCAATTCTGGATAATCGGACCACACCGTGGAAAGCATGATCACCAGCAGAAACGGCGCCATCGGGACGAGCACTTGCCACAAGCGCCGGGTGGGGATGCGATAGGCACGAACCAACATGCAGACGGCGAGAAACGTTGCCGGAACGAGCAATTGATTGAACAGGTTTCCGCCGGCGCTTGAGGCATCCGCCTCGGTCTTGCTGACGCCGAGCAGAAGGTCGGGTGCCTTGAATGCGAACAGGAAAAGAATGAAGCCGTAGAGAAGCAGGTTGCGAAAGACTGACGCGAATACTTCATCCCTTGGATGGAAAACGTTGGCGTTTCCTGCAGGCATACAATCACCAACCCGATTGGGTCCGGCAGTATCGGGCCCTGTGCAAAGCTCTGGTCTTTGGGTCTTTTCCGTCAGAACTGAATCGCTGGCTTGCGTGAGGC
>Ga0193743_1003294_pt1 | contig 10884 bp, 12 predicted proteins | sample L2c2metaG_FD_143038 | JGI IMG/M metagenome (GOLD analysis project Ga0193743, IMG submission 143038) | Soil microbial communities from a riparian zone of the East river system, Colorado, United States - L2c2 | ecosystem: Environmental > Terrestrial > Soil > Riparian zone | place: USA: East River...
CAATTGGAGAAAAAGCTTGACGAGGCTATGTTTTTCAGGATAAACCGGGCGCAGATCATTAACCTGAACTTCATTGATAAAATAAGTATAGCCGCCGGCGGGCGGATGAATATACTGCTGACAACTGGCGAGGTGTTTGAAGTATCCGAAAGGCAATCCGTAAAGCTCAAAAATATGGGGCGAACGTAATCAGCAATCAAATAATTTAACGTCAAAATTATGAACAGAAAACTCTGTATGGCATTACTATGCCTTTTTATAAGTACCTATTGCAGGGCACAGCAATTCTATTTTCCTCAAATAACTAGAAATGATAGTATAACCATAGCAAGGCAAATACAGGCATTAGCAAATAAAGTTTTATTGAAATATAAAGATCAGGGGGATGAGGGAACGCACTTTGATAATTTATTCCGTCTGCAAATGCTGGCAGGGCAGTATACAGATGCTAAAGCTACTATTACCTCATTGCGCCGTCTTCACGGATCGACAGGCTTACAATACTCACAACATGATTTATTTGCCGAAGCGCAATCAGAAGTTAAGGGCACTACATCTTTTAAAACGGCATACCATCAATTATTCCGGGACCTGTTTAATGGTCTGTCCGACAAAGATGCTTACCGAAGCTATAACTCATTTACTTCCCGTGATGGCATAGATGAAATAAAAAATGGTTTTGAAAATGCTTTGTCAACTGTGCAGAAAAAGGATAGCCTTAGTATTGCCGAAGCTATATTGCTTTGCAGAAACTATTATACACTCCGGCTTTACCAAAATATTGAGGCAATTTCCAGGTCATTGATTAAAGAAGATTGCAACCGGCGTTATGTTATTGATAACAAACTCATAAAAACCCAAGACGGTACTTTAATCAACGCTGTAATTGTATTAAAAAGGGGCATCAATAGCCCGCAACCTGCTGTTTTACAATATACAATTTACGCCGATAGCAGCAACTGGGCACGTATTGTTGAGCCTGGTGCTTATGGCTATGCAGGTGTAATTGCTTATACAAGAGGGAAAGGCCGGAGCTCCGAAAATATTGTTCCGTATGAAGATGATGGCAGGGATGCCAATGCTGTAATAGATTGGATAAGCAAGCAACCATGGTGTAATGGTAAAATAGGCATGTATGGCGGCAGTTATAACGGTTTTAGCCAATGGGCAGCTGCAAAGTATCATAACCCGGCACTTAAAACCATTGTGCCCTATGTAGCAGCAATACCCGGGCTTGGTTTACCAATGGAAAACAATGTGTTCATCAATGCCAATTATGGCTGGGCATTTTATGTTACCGGTAATAAATACCTGGATAATAAAGTATATTATAATCCCGATCGCTGGCGTAATTTAAATAACAGCTGGTATAACAGCGGCGCGGCTTATAATAAAATTGATAGCATAGATGACGCGGCAAATCCCTGGCTGCAACGCTGGCTAAAACACCCCGATTATGATAAATACTGGCAGGACCAGGTACCTTATGAAAAGGATTTTGCTACCATAAATATCCCTGTGTTAACTTTTGAAGGTTATTATGACGATGGGCAGATCTCCGGCCTGCACTATATGCTGGAACATCTGAAATATAACCCCAAAGCTGTCCATTATTTAATTATAGGCCCCTATGATCATTTTGGTACCCAACAAGGGGGTATACCTGTATTACGCGATTATAAAGTAGATCCGGTGGCATTAATGAACACAAGGGATATCACTTTTCGGTGGTTGGATTATATTTTAAAAGGAGCTAAAAAGCCAGAAATACTAAAAGATAAGGTCAATTATGAAGTAATGGGAAAGAATGTGTGGAAGCATGCGCCTTCGATACAAAAAATGGCCAATCATCAGCTAAAGCTCTATTTAACAAATTATGAAAGAGGAAATAATTATGATCTTTCGGTCACAAAACCAGGTAAAAAGGGCGCACTTGGTCAGGTGATTGATTTAGCTGATCGTAAAACCAGTAACGGAGATTATTATCCGTATCCCATTATAAAGGATACACTCGACAGAAGCAACGGGCTGTTTTTCATCAGTAAACCGTTTGATAAACCGGTGGCTGTTAATGGAATGTTCAGTGGTATATTTAAAGCGATGATCAATAAAAAGGATGTGGACATATGTGCAGCATTGTATGAAGTAATGCCCAATGGTAAATATTTTCAGTTATCTTACTTTATCGGGCGTGCCAGTTATGCTGCAGATATGAGTAAACGGACCCTGTTGCACCCCGGCATTATTGAATCCATTCCTTTTAGCAGAACAAGGCTGGTGAGCAGGCAAATGAGCAAAGGCAGCCGCTTATTACTTGTTTTAAATGTATTAAAAAATTCTTTTTCGGAAATTAATTATGGTACAGGTAAGGATGTTGGAGAGGAAACTATAAAAGATGCACAATCGCCTTTAAAAATCAGATGGTTTAATGATAGTTTTATTAAGGTTCCTATTTCGGATTAAACAAACTACTTCTGCCGCGTTCCCTTATTGAAAAGTATTTTATTCAGCCACTCAATTATCTCATATTTATACAGGGGCTCATAATGGAAAGGCTTTCATAAGACGATTCGAAAGGCACCAGGCACCGTATTTTATCGCCTGGGTTACTCGGTTCGCGCGCCTTATAGGTAGGACAATAGAATTCGAACCAAAATGTACCCATACTTGCCGGAAATGCATTAGTGAAAATGAGTTTCAAAATAAAAATGGCCTTACACTTGTGGCATCCAGATCAGCAAAACTAAGCCGGTACTATATTTAAGCGCAAGATTACCAGCTGATGATATCGCCATCCTTGAAAAATTTACCTGTCCGCCCCCTTTAGGCAAGGTTGCGGCAAAGACGATACTTTTTGCTCCTTCACTTACTGGTCTTCCATCGAAATTAGCCAAAACCTCGTAAGTTGCAGTTACACCGGGGGTGGCCGCGTTAACCAGGATACCATCATTTTTCAGATCAGGAGCCGCTTTTAAAGTAAGACCGTTCAAGGCCAGCTTAGAAATGCTATAGGCGGAGATTACTCCTCTCCACGGATTAATGAGGTTGTATTCCTCACCCCCAAAAGACACAGAGCCCGACGAAACGTTAACATATTTTAATAAAGACATTTTGGACGATATCTTCACTTGTCTCCTTTGATTTGGAAAACAAGCATATATAGCGATAAAGACTATGAATATATCGTGAATAAAGGGCGGTAAAGGCTGTGCGCTCGCCTTCAATAATACACAGTATTAGTGCCCTTTCATCTTCATGCTCGGTCATTTAAATAATTAGATTTTATAATAGTTGGTAAACAAATGTAATAATAAAATGAGCTGGATAATTAATGTTGGATGATATTGGTGACTATGTTCTTGACCTGATATCGCTGGAGCCGTTTGGGCCCGTTGATTATTGACCTAAGAGGCATTTAATGCCGTTTAGTACGTTTTCCCTGAATTTATTCAGGTCTTCTTTGGTAAAAGCGCTCAATAAAGACAATAACTTCATTAAACGCCATATTATCTTATTTTAAAGCGGTCAATACTGCAGGCACTTTCAAGTGCCCTTCGGTCATCATAAAATTAATCCCCTAAATTTTGATGCCGCAATTATAAGCCCTAAATTTAAAACGCGGGCATAACGTTCACCTCCCTCAAATCAAAACAAATGAAGTTAACCAGAATAATTAATCGTACCATAGTGCTCGGTATACTGTATTGCATGATATGGAGCGTAAACCCGGCCTTCGCCCAGATACAAATCCGAGATCCGCATACGCCTGGTTATGTATCAGCAAAGGAATTACCGGATGGTGCCATTCCTTCACCCGACGCCAATGGGAATTTTATTATAGGCCCTACACATGATCCTGCACCGGAATCGTTGGTGCAGGTGAATATGCCACAGGGGATCATAATCCGCTTTACCATGGATTCGAAGGACAGCAAAATTTACCCTGGCATTGCCCGGGAACCAAATACATTTGGCACGGCAGATCCGGCAAACCCTGCTAAGTTAATTGTCACCACAAGCCATCCTGCTCCCTACACCCGTCAAGTGGCAGTATATGTTCCAAAACAGTATGTTGCTGGCATGGTAGCGCCGTTCATAGTTGGCGCCGACGGGCCAGACAATTTGCTTTTCACAGCATTGGATAACCTGATTGCCGAAGGTAAAGTGCCGGCGATGATCGCCATCTCTATCGGGAACGGCAGTGGCGACGCCCAGGGCAGCGAACGGGGCCTGGAATACGATACGATGAGCGGTGTATACGCTGAATTTGTTGAACGTGAAATACTGCCGCTAGTGGAAAGTAAGTGCCAGGTGAAACTAACCAAAGACCCGGCCGGTCGCGCTGCCATGGGTGGCAGTTCGGGCGGATCATGCGCCCTGATCATGGCGTGGTACCACCCGGAATGGTATCACCGTGTGCTCACCTATTCCGGTACTTATATAAACCAGCAATGGCCCTACAACGCAAAAACACCGCACGGCGCCTGGGAATTTCATGAACACATCATCCCGAAGAGCCGCCTGAAACCATTGCGAATCTGGATGGAGGTGGGCGACCAAGACCTTTTTAATCCAAACGTAATGCGCGACGACATGCATGATTGGGTAGTTGCAAATGAAAATATGGCAAAAGTACTTGCCGCAAAAGGCTATCAATACCAGTTTGTTTTTGCCCGCAACGCCCGGCACGTTGATGATAAAGTAAAAAAGCAAACACTTCCCGAAGCATTGGAGTGGCTTTGGAAAGATTATCACCCGGCGAAGGTTACGCAATGACGAATATTTATGAGAAAATCAGGTCTTGGGGGGTCTCAAAGACAGACCTGCACTATGGCAATGATGAGCAAATTCGCAAAATTGTATCAAGCGTTATGAGAGGTATAAACAGGCTCACAAAGACAAATGGTGGTTAAGCTATCTTTAAAAGTACACCACTCTGTCTGTGGTCCCGAAATCACTGCTTTTCCGCAACGAACCAGGAAGCCACATAAGCCGTAAATGTCCCGAAGAGAGACCTACGCCAGCTGTCATCAATACCGCTGCAATAACCCTCCCTTCTGTAGTTACCGGATATTTATCCCAATACCCCACTGTCGTTATGGTCACATAGGCCCACCAGATCGCATCTTCCGCGGACCTGATATTACTCGCAGGATCTTTTTCTACCTGTAAAATGGCAATGGATGAGAAAATGATCAGCAATATCGCCAGTATCGCAGAGGTGAACGTACCCTGCGCCTTGTTTTTAAAAACATGATGGATGAAACTTTGCGTCGACCGGAAAGCCCGGATCAGGCGCAGCAACCGGATCTTTCTATTTCCGCCGTTAATTAATAGACTGGTAAGTTGAGTAAGGATAGAATAGCCATAACCTTTATTGCGGTGGGCAGCCTTGGTGAAAAGCATGCCAATCAGCGGCGATTTAAAATCGTGGCTCATTACCTGCGCCATACTTACAGTTTCCTATCGACAACTAATTTATACATGATACCTTCTTGAACTCCACGCGCAATGATCTCGGCCATAAATTCGGGAGTCCTATGGGCATCCCTGCCATATTCGTCAAGGTTATACTGGTAGGCCCATTGCTGAAAGTTCTCCTATATCCTGGTTGCCCGCCTTTTGCAATGTCTGTCCCTTCACGTCAAACGACATGATCTTTTTGCATTCGACCGCGCCTACCCCATTAAATAAAGCTATTCAAAAATGACCTGTTTAATATTGGTTATAAAGATAGCTGCGCGATATCAGCCATTGGAAGGAACATCTTTCCGCTGTCCGGTAACAGGATAAAGCCAAATTTTTCGTAAAATTTCACAGCGTCGTCATCTAATGGGTCTACCACTACGCCTATCGATCCCAGGCTCTGTGTAGAAATATCAAGGCTGCGCTTAAGAGCGTCTAACAATATAATCCCACCCAATCCTTGTCCTTTAAATTTGACATCAATTGCAAGCCTTCCAAGTAAGGTTACCGGAAGTGCCTCATAAGACCTCGGCATCTTTTTTTTTATCGCTTCAGGCATCAATTCAGCGGGAATGGACGCGTTTGAAAGTGTATAATAGCCTTGTATGGTTGTATCCTCGGACATGGCAAACACCACGCACAACTTGCGCTTAACATCCTGACTTGCCTGGGTATGCAGGTAATTATCGAGCATATCCTTACCACAACTGAAATCCTTTTTATTTAATGAGGAGTCCAGTAGTTCTATTTTAACGCTCATTTATTCTCCTGGATGAATAATTTATAGCGTTCCGCGGCATCACGCAATTTTTGATTCGGTCCTGACGGATTAGCCAGCGCATTAAAAAATGTCTCGCGGTCTTTTTCAGATGCAAGAATGGTGTTGTGTTCTTTAATAATAGTATTAGCTTTTTCCTGTACCGCATTAATAATAAAATCGGTCAAGGTGCGAAAGCCCCCTAAACTGGCAGCATATTCAAAAAGTTCTTTCTGAACTTTGGGTATCTTGGCATCAAATCTTGCCTTTTCGGGTAATGTTAGTTGCTTATCCATAACAAAATCATTTATACAAATATACGGAAATAATACGTACAACAAAAAATTATTGTTATCTACAAAAACATAGAAACAACTCGAATAAGTTAAAATATAATTTCCATTACCGGGCGGTTACATAGTGGGTTGTTTCAATAAACCGGCGGACGTCTTTGTGAAAAACTTTGATTTGGACGTGGTAGGCTCCATCGTCCCTTTTTAATTGGTCATAAACCACAGCATTTACCGTTGCTAAAATTTCGTTTCTTTTAGGCCACCTAAAAACGTCATGACGAAATGGTGACGGTTTTACGTGAAGTTCAACAAAAAATTATACAAGTCCTGACGTTTGCAGATTTACGATGTCAGGGTCGTGGTTAGAAATTTAACCGCTTAAAAATACAAAAAAGCCGCTTTCTTTGCAGTAAAACGGCTTTTTTACTCGGAAAATAAACTCCTGAAGTCTAACTTTTTTTGTGCGCCCACCTGGGCTCGAACCAGGGACCAAAAGATTATGAGTCTTCTACTCTAACCAACTGAGCTATAGGCGCAGCTATTTGTGTTTGTTTAACGGGTGCAATTTTACATATTTGTCGTCAAATTACAAAACCCTTTTTATGCAAAATATCAAAAACATCATCTTTGACTACGGTAACGTTATATTTAGTATCGACTTTTTAAGAGCGCAGCAAGCATGGAAGCAACTGGGAATCAATAATGCAGCAGAATTTTTTGGTCATAAACAACAGGACGAAATTTTTGACAAATTTGATCGCGGGGAGGTTACAGCTGACCAATTCAGGACCTATATCAGGCAAAAAACAGGCAATCCGGCGTTGACAAATGATCAAATTAACACTGCATGGAACAGTATGTTACTCGGAATTGAAGCCGGCAACAACGAATTGCTGTTAAATTTGAAGGATAAATACCGTACTTTCTTACTGAGTAATATAAATGCTATCCATTATGACCACATTATGGCTTATCTGAAATCTGAATTTGGATTTGATGGGAATGATCACATTTTCGAAAAAACATATTATTCGCACCTAACCGGCAAACGTAAACCCGAACCTGAAATTTTTGAGTTAGTATTAAAGGAAAATAACCTTGCCCCTGCTGAAACATTATTTATTGACGATAGTCCACAGCATTTAGCTGCCGCTCAAAAATTGGGTATCCAAACCTTTTTAATGACAGCTCCTGATACCTTGCAACAGTTCTTTAAAAGACAAAAGCTATAGAATATGCAAATTCTATAGCTTTTTAACTGGAAGTAAATTCAATAACGGTTATCCTCTTCTTCTTTTTTCTTTTACAATTAAACTTAGCTCCCGGCTCATTTGCCCTGCTATGGCCGTATTTTCCTGCGCACGTCTAAATAAATAGGGTAATACAGCCTTAATGGGGCCGTACGGAACATATTTAGCTACATTATACTGGGCATCAGCAAGGTTAAAGCTTAGGTTATCGCTCATGCCCAATAGCTGCGAAAAATAAACATGCGGATTTTTATGGTCTATTTGTTTAGCATCTAAAAGTTCGGCCAGTAAGCGGCAGCTTTCTTCATTATGGGTTCCAGCTATAAAAGCTATCTTATCAATATGAGTAGTGCAATAATCGAGTGCAGAATCATAATCAAGATCGGTAGCTCTTTTGTCGGGCTGAATGGGCGATGGATAACCATTTTCCTCAGCATGTTTACGTTCCTTTTCCATATAGGCGCCGCGCACAATTTTTGCACCTAAAATAAATCCCTCGCTAATGGCAATTTCATGATCATTTAATATCGATGCCAGCTTATCATGTCTGTACATTTGATAGGTGTTATATACAATTGCCCTTTTAATATTAAAGCGGCTCATCATGGTCAATGCTAACAGATCAATGGTTTCTTGTATCCAGCTTTCTTCAGCATCAATCATTACCGGAACGTTACTGGTATGAGCTTTATCACAAATGGCCAACACCCTGTTTTGAACTCTTTGCCATTCTTTTTCTTCGTCAGCTGTAAGCGGCAGCCGGGCATCAAGTTTTTCTAATAGTGCAAAACGGCCAACACCGGTTATTTTAAAAACAGTGATAGGGACAGCTTGGTCTGTTGCAGCCCGTATTATGGTTCGTATGATCTCATCGCGGGTATCGTCAAATACAGCTTCATCGTCCTCACCTTCTATAGAGTAATCTAATATGGTACCTACCCCACCGCTGTGTAGATTTTTAATAGTATTATTACATTCCTCAATAGTTTCACCACCGCAAAAGTGTTTAAATATGGTTGCCTTTATAAGGCTTTTAATAGGTAAGCCTATTTTCATAGCCAGGTTGGTTACCGGCGGACCTATCTTTACCAAAAAGTTAATGTTAATTATTCTGAACAACCAGTAGGCCCGGTTAAGATCAGCATTAGATGAATGACGGAAAGCGATTTCTGTATTTTCAAAAGAGAGCTTGGCGTGTTTGGTGTTATTGTTCGTTTCGTTAGAAAGCATTTGCAAAATTATAAAATGATATCTCATTATTCCATGAATAGTTTATTTTTGCTCCTCCATGATAGAATTTAAATTAACAGGCGATTACATCCCCATGATACAATTACTAAAAGCTGCCAACCTGGTATCAACAGGCGGCGAGGCGCAAATAGTTGTAAGTGAGGGCGAAGTGACCTATAATGGTCAGGTTGACTACCGTAAACGGCTTAAAGTTAAGCGCGGTGATCTGGTTGAATTCAGAGGTAATAAAATCATGGTGATATAATTATGGATACTATTCAAAGCGATAATTACCCTATTTATTTTAATAATAGCATTGACGAACTGGTTAACTTTATTAAAAAAGGCAACTATTCGCGCTTCTTTATTTTAACCGATGAGAATACGGGTGTTCACTGCTTACCCATCATAAAAAGTAAAATTGATGGCTTGGGCGACTATGACCTTATCGAGATAAATGCCGGCGAAGAAAGCAAGGACATTGATTTTTGTATCGGTGTATGGAAAATGCTGATCGACTTTGGTGCCGACCGTAAAAGTTTGTTAATAAATCTTGGTGGTGGCGTTGTAACTGATCTGGGGGGCTTTGCGGCCTCAACTTTTAAAAGGGGATTTGATTTTGTGCATGTACCTACTACCCTTTTATCGCAGGTGGATGCATCAGTAGGCGGTAAAACGGGGATTGATATTGATAGTATAAAAAATATCATAGGTACTTTTACCCAGCCCAAAGCTGTATTTATTGAGTATGATTTTTTAAAAACACTTCCGGCCCGCCAAATCCTTTCGGGCATTGCAGAGATGCTTAAGCATGGTTTAATTGCTGATGCTAACTATTGGGAACAGCTTAAATCAAGCGACCTGAAAAAACCTTCGGCACAATTGGTTCACCGCTCTGTAGAGATAAAGAATGTAATAACTATTGAGGATCCAACTGAAAAAGGCATCCGCAAAGCTTTGAATTTTGGTCATACCATTGGTCATGCTATCGAAACCCATTCATTAATAAATGATAAGGACTCTTTATCCCATGGCGAAGCCATAGCAATAGGTATGATCTGCGAGTCGTATCTCTCACACAAAAAAACAGGGTTAAGCGCTGATGAATTAAGTGAGATAACAAGTGTATTTAGCGATCTTTATCCAAGATATACCATAGCCGAGTCAAGTTTTGATACCCTGTTTGCTATCATGCAAAAGGATAAGAAAAATCAGGATGGTAAAATAAATTGCACATTACTGACGCATATTGGTCAATGCAATATTGATAATATCTGTACAGAAGCCGAACTTTGTGAAAGTTTAATGTATTACATTAATTTGTAAGATGTCCAGCTTAGATTCCAGGGATAAAGCAGCACTTGTGCTGATGGGTTTACTGGTAGTACTAACCCTTGTTGAAATGGGTTTAAGCTACTGGGAAAATCGTAAATATTATGAAACGCGCGATACGCTGACTAATATCTATCTTACTTCGCTTGCGGTTGTTACTAATTTGATGGTTAAAGTAAGCACATTTGTTATCCTTACCCTTATTTATCAATACCGGCTTTTTCAAATACATAACGTTTATCTGTACTGGTTTTTACTGGTTGTGGTGCAGGATTTTTTATATTGGGTTTTGCATTATACGGGCCATTACTGCCGGTTTTTTTGGGCCATGCACGTAACCCATCATTCGTCTGAACATTTTAATTTCACTACCGGGTTCCGTTCAACCGTATTTGAGCCATTTTACCGTGTGTTTTTTTACCTGCCGCTCGCTTTGATGGGTTTTACAGCATTAGATATATTGTATGCTTATTTAATTACCCAGCTTTATGGTAACCTGGTACATACACAATATAAAATACCGTTACCAAAATGGTATGGCTGGTTATTTGTAACC
>Ga0193743_1003295_pt1 | contig 10882 bp, 10 predicted proteins | sample L2c2metaG_FD_143038 | JGI IMG/M metagenome (GOLD analysis project Ga0193743, IMG submission 143038) | Soil microbial communities from a riparian zone of the East river system, Colorado, United States - L2c2 | ecosystem: Environmental > Terrestrial > Soil > Riparian zone | place: USA: East River...
GTGCTGTTTGAGGAGGACACGCCGCTGGAGCTGATTCGTGCGCTCAAACCCAACGTCCTGGTGAAGGGCGGCGACTACAACGTTGAGACTGTCGTTGGGCACGAGGACGTGCTCGGCTATGGTGGCCGGGTGGAGATCGTTCCTACGGTCGAAGGGTTTTCGACGACTAACATTGTGAAGAAACTTACAGCGAATCTGGCGTAGAGCGAGGAGAGTCAAGAGTGATTATCGTTACAGGCGGAGCAGGCTTCATCGGCAGCAACCTTATCCAGCAATTGAATCAGGCCGGTGAGCGCAACATCCTTCTGGTCGACAACTTTGCCCCGGCTCCGAACCTGACCGGGCCGAAGTTCCTGAATCTGGCAGGGGCTGAGTACGCCGACTACATGGACAAGCGGGAGTTCCGCAGCGCCCTGAAGAGCGGCGACTTCGAGGGCGCAAAGGTGCGCGCGATCCTGCATCAGGGAGCCTGCTCGAACACGCTTGAGGACGATGGCCGCTACATGATGGACAACAACTTCACGTACTCGAAGGAGCTGCTCCACTTTGCGCTGGAGCACAAGATCCCCTTCGTCTACGCGTCGACGGCTGCGACCTACGGAGCGAGCACGAGCTTCGCCGAGGTTCCCGCGAACGAGCGTCCGCTGAATGTCTACGGCTACTCCAAGCTGGTCTTCGACAACTACGTTCGCCAGCTCATGCCGGAGATGAAGAGCACTGTGATCGGCCTGCGCTACTTCAACGTCTACGGTCCGCGGGAGCAGCATAAAGGCCGCATGGCCAGCGTGATCCACCACTTCACCCGTCAGTTGAAGGACACCGGATCGATCCGCATGTTCGAGGGCTCGGGCGGCTACGGCAACGGCGAGCAGCGGCGTGACTTCGTATTTGTGAAGGATCTGGCACGGATCAACATGTTCTTTGCCGGATTGCTGCAGGAAGGGCCCAAAAAGTCTGTGCATGCGGTGGTAAACGCAGGCACCGGCGAGGCTCGTACCTTCAAGGCAGTTGCCGAGGCTTTGATGCAGGTGCATGGGCAGGGAGGGATTGAGTACATCCCATTTCCCGGTGATCTGAAGAACCGGTATCAGCACTACACGCAGGCCGATGTGACGGGTCTGCGCGCGGCTGGGTATACCGCGCCGTTCACTTCGCTCGAAGATGGGGTCAAGCAGACGTTTGCTGAGGAGCCTGCGCTCTAGATGGCCGCTACATGATGGACAACAACTTCACGTACTCGAAGGAGCTGCTCCACTTTGCGCTGGAGCACAAGATCCCCTTCGTCAACATGCTTCTGAACCGGGAGGGACGCTTCCGTGAGCTGCATCAATTGGCGCTCCTCCAGACTCATATCCGAGAACCGGATCTGGTTCATGTAGCTGAGAACTTTCCCGATCACCTCGGTCTCAACCGTCCCTCCCCCCGTCGCCGAGTAAACTGCTTCGAAGCAAGCGACAAAGAGAGAACCGTCAGGGTCTACGAAGAAGAGGATGAAATCGCCGGAGGAGATGTTGGCGTGTCTGCGTTGAGAGGAAGGGTCAGGCAAAACGTCGCCCCGGGGCCCTCCGTGGGTGTCGCCCAAAGGCGACCGTGATGGGCATCGAGGATGGATCGACAAATCGCGAGGCCCATGCCCATTCCGCTTTCTTTGGTGGTGTAGAACGCCTCGAAGGGTTTGTCATAGTCCTTCAGTCCGGGGCCGTAATCTCGTATTTCGATCAAAATACTAGTGTTCTGCCGTTTCGATCGAATGACAAGCTTCTTCGGATGGGCCGTCAGATTATCCATTGCCTCGATCCCATTCTGAAGCAGATTGAAGATCACCTGCTGGAGTTGCAGCCGGTCGGCCATGACAGGCGGCAGTTCCTCGACCAGGTCCGCTTCGACTGCAACGCCTTGCCGGACGATGTCGCCTGTCAGCAGATGGACGACCTCTGCGATAACCTCATTCAGATTGAGCGGAACCTTCTCCGGCTCAGACTGCTTGAAGAGCGCCCGGATACGCCGCACCACTTCTGCGGCGCCATCACCGTTGCGGATGATCCTTTCCGCCGCCTGGTTCGCCTGGGTTAGATTCGGCGGTTGCGCCTGGAGCCATCGAAGGCAGGCATGACCATTCGTGACCACAGCCGCGAGTGGCTGGTTGACCTCATGCGCGATGGAGGCAGCGAGTTCGCCGATAGTGGCGATCTGCATGGCCTGCGAAAGACGCGCCTGAGTCCGGCGCAGAGTCTCTGCTACATTCTTCCGATCTTCAATGTCCGCGAGCAATCCATACCAGCGGACGATCCGGCCCTCATGATTCCGCAACGGCTGACCGAGCACATGGAACCACCGGTACGCGCCATCGGAGGACCTCATTCTGTATTCAACCTCGTGCCGGGTGCCGGTTGCGACCGCATGAAACCATGAACGTAGCGTGGGCTCTACGTCATCCGGATGAAGGAAGTTGGTCCACCCATGCTCTGTCAAATCGCTCACGGGCACACCAAGGTAGTCAACGATGCGCTGATTCACGTACTCCAGTTTGCCGTCCGGAACCGCACACCAGACCAGGGCAGGAATGGTGTCGATGATTAAGCTCAGATTGCGTTCGCTCTCACGGACGGCTTCCTCAGCAAGCTTTCGGTCTTCGATATCTGTGTTCGTTCCGTACCACTTTACGACGTTTCCATTCTCGTCGTGCAGTGGCACCGTACGGAACAGGAACCAGCGATATTCTCCGTCGAAGCGTCGGAGGCGTGCTTCACACTCACTCGGCGTCCCGGAAACTAAAGCGGCACTCCATACCTCCAGCAAATGTGCGAGGTCATCCGCATAGACGGCGGCTTTCCAGCCCGTACCCCGCACCTCCTCGATCGAAAGACCCGTATACTCCCGCCAACGTCGATTGACGAATTCAAGGCTGCCGTCGGGAGCAGTGCTCCATGCCAGCGCCGGGATGGTGTCAATGATCAATCGCAGTTGATCTTCCGATCTCTGGATTGCGTCAAAAGCATCCCTGAGGGCTGCTCTGGCCCGTGATTGCTCCGTTATATCCATCGTGATGCCCATCATCTCGACCACGTCACCTGCCGCATTCACCAGCGGATGACCTTCGACTCGAAGATTTTGAATCGAGCCGTCAGGGAACGTTCGGCGAGTCTCAAGGGAGAAGTCTTTTCTCTCCCTGATCGACTCCGCCCACTTTCCCATCAGCGTCGCCCAATCTTCAGGCGCGAACCCTTTGCTTATTTCCTCGAGCGGTGGCAAGGGTTGCGTGAGATCGCGACGTTCCAATCTGAAGTGTTCCGCTGACCAATAGATGATCCTCTGATTCAGGAGGTCATAGGCCCAGCTTGCCGTATGCGATAGCTTCTCAGCTTCCGCTAGATAGAATTCGCTTCGTTGAAGAGCTTCCTGAGCCTGCTTGCGTTCACTGATATCTCGTAAAACAGCCTGGGAGTAGCCGTGACGAATAGGGGAGATAGATACCTCAACAGGTATTGTGGTGCCATCCCTTCGCACGAAGGTTCGCTCGAATCGAAGTCTGCGTCCGGAACTGCGTTGCTGCAAACGTTCGAGGTATGCAGCGCGGTCTTTACGCAGGTAGGTCTCGGCAATATTCAGTCCGGAAATCTCCTCGGCGGGGCACCGCAACATCTCCAGTCCGGAAGGATTGCTCGAAACAATGTTGCCTGTCTCATCCATAACGTAAATTGCGTCCGGAGAGAGGTCTATCAGTTCTCGATACTTTTCTTCACTACTGCGCAGCTCTTCTTCGGCTCGCTTCGTTGCGGTGATATCTGTAACGGCTCCAATGTACTCGATCTGATTGAGTCCACTTCTTACCGGATGAGCCACAACGTGCATATATTTCACAGAGCCATCGGGCATTAGGAGACGATGCTCTGTATCCCATGCCGTTTCACTCTGAATTGCGAAATCAAGGGTCTCTTGCACAGGCTGCCTGTCGTCTGGATGAACCAGCTTCAGGACCACTTCCAGCGTCGGGTTAGTTCCCACTTCGAGCCCGGCGATGCGATACGTTTCCTCAGACCAGAAGATCTCCCCTGTAACGACATTCAAGCCGACGCTGCCGGTGTGACTCAGCTTCTGCGCTTCGGCGAGATAGGACTCGCTCTTTCGCAGGATGGCCTGTGCCTGTCTGCGTTCACTGATGTCACGGACGAAACCAGTGACGTTGCGTCGGCCATTTCGGACTACTTCGGCGAACGAAATCTCCGCCGGGAACTCCGTTCCATCGCTGCGCAGTCCGACCACCTCGGTGATAGTTGAAGTGCCGTCGCGGGGAAATTCCTTCATCACCATCGATAGCGGGCATCCAGTCAGATCCGACACGCTCCGTCCAAAGATTTTTCTGGCGGCTTCGTTCGCGAATACGATCTGCTTATTCTCGTCGAAGGAGAGGATGGCATCAGTCGCTGCCTCCGCGACGATGCCGTAGTACTCATCGCTTTCGCGACGCGCTTCGTCTGAGCGCCGCTTGATCGAAATTAAATGGTTGACGAGCAGCACCGCTCCAACGAAGACGCCGAAACGCAGATCTCGAGAGGGGGCGGCCGCTAGTGGAAACTCCGGCAACCAGGATATCAACGCGTTGAACGCAAACGTCGAGAGCCCAACAGACAAAAGGCCAGGCCCCTTGCCTCCGTAAAGGCCGCTCACCATGACAGCAATAAATAAACATGACGACTGTGCGCCCGTGAGCCATGCAACTGCGCACGCAACGGCACAAGCAATCACCGCCATTCCATAGCGCTGCATGTTTGGGGTGCTCTTCATCGCGATTACCTCCCGGCGATCCGATAAATTGCTTTGTTCAGCCGCGGAGCCGTTCCCAAAACGCTCGGACTTTCGGTCGCCCACACCTGCGAATTGGCAAAAAGGCTCGACAGAATGTCTGCCGGCCCGACATGCCGATATGTTCCGAGCCGTACCGTGGCTTTCCACATTACCACGCCCTGTAAAGCAATTTCTATTGCCACAGAGCAGCTTCTAAGGACGGGACCCTATACCAAGACATAATTGTGGACCCCGATGGGGAACTGCTATTGTCACGGACAAGATCGACCATGGCATCGAGAGAGGACTTCGAATCTGTCATAAAAGGGACATTGAAGTGTATCCCCAGGAGGAAAACCATGCGTTCCGAATTGATCTTCATGGCAGTCAACCGTGAATCCAACCGTTTTATGCTCGCTCGCCTGACAGCGAAGGCGACCCGCATACTGCACTGGCCCCACAGTCGCATACAGGACACGATGAACGATGCGCTGCAGCAATTAGCCCGCTGCAGGCCGAGAATCGCCGCCGAGGTCCAGCAGTCGTAACCGGCTCAGCAGCGCAGTCCATCACCCAGGCTTTCTACGCAATCAAACCAGGAGTACCAACTATGGCAACTACGTCAGGTGCAATAACCCTACCGTCACCCGCATCACCACAGAGCGCTACGTGGTGCTTACTGCTCCTCGAGCATCTGGAAGAATTTGCGAAGCTTGTATGGTATCTGGTGGCAGATGGCGGCCTCGTCGGCGAGACATTCTCGCGCACCATGGTCCAGCTTGGTGCAACTCCACTCGACGCTTCCAATCCCCAGCCCGCCTACGATCATGCCCGCGAAGTTCTCATCTCCCAGGCGATCGGTGTCCTGGCGTCGGTACGCAAAGAAGAAGCCGAGAATGGAATTTTCATGTCGACTGGTCTGGGTGGGCTTCCCGATCTTCCTCGCCTGGCATTCATGCTGAGATTGGTGGTCCACTCGTCTGAAATGGAGGTGGCAAGTTTGCTCGGCGTATCACCGATGAATGTGCGGGAGCTTGTCCGAGATGTAGTCGATCATCTCTGTACCAACGTACCCTTCTCTTTGCTCACGGTCTGCCAGGACGCATGGGCATCATAATCACGACCAGAACGCCGTCGGGCAGAGAGCACAAGGGTTATCAAGACGGTGGCCCAATTACTGTAAGGATCGCACCGTTCCATACAGCGCAGCTTGCTTCAGCTTTTGCTCTTCACTGCTGGCGGTCAATTCATTCTGCCCCCGCGCGCGTAAGTCGCTCAGCCATTCTTGTCAGCTCAGCCAGGGAATCGGCCTCCATCTTTTGCATCACATGCCCCCTGTGGATCTTGACCGTGATCTCGCTTATCGCGGCTTCAGCTGCAATTTGTTTATTCAAGAGCCCAGAGACAACAAATTGCATGATTTCTCGCTCTCGCGGTGTCAAGGAATCAAATCTTTTGCGAAGACTCGCTAACTCTTCTTTATCCTTGCGCTCGGTCTGATCCTTTTCCATGCATCGATGGATTGCGTCGAGCAGGTCCATATCATTCGTGGGTTTTGTGAGGAACTCTACGGCTCCGGCCTTGATGGCTTGGACAGACATGCGTATATCGCCATAACCCGTAATGAAGATCGTCGGGAGTTGGATATCTGCCTTGATGAGTTCCTGCTGCAATTCCAAACCACTGATTCCCGGCAGGCGCACATCCAGGATCAGGCAGCCAGGGTCATCTGGGGTTAGCTCCGCCAGGAGCTCACGTGCTGTACTGAAAAGCTTTACGCGAAGTCCAGCGGAGCGCAGCAGACTATCGATTGCTTCACGAAAAGTCTCCTCATCCTCCACAACAAAGACTGTCGGAAGGCGTTCACTCATCTTGTTCCGTTCACTATTCTTCGGGATCATTTGTAGACGCTTCTCTCGTCAGGGCGAACGCTTGAAGCAATAAACATCCGCCATTTGCACTACTCCTTGCTTGCGGCTGAATAGTTTACGTAATGCTATAATTTGTCGCAACTGCGACGGATTGCCTCGCTTGGGTAGGCAAAATGTACGGTTGAGTAAGGCTCGCATGCAGCTTGGTAGTCCCCAAACGTCGAGTTTGGCGCAAAGACGGACATGTCGAACTCCAACGCTATCGCGTCCCGACATGGTGTGAGGTCCTGCATAGCCGTGAATTCCGATCGCCCCCTGGTTTTTGTACTGGATGACGATCTGAGCGTACGAGAGGCGCTCTCCAGCTTTCTTCGTTCGGCAGGGTTACAGGTCTCTACGTTTGAATCAGCGGCGGAACTCCTGAAAATTACGCCACCTGCCTCTCCGGACTGCTTGGTCCTGGATCTCCAATTGCCAGACGTCAGCGGCTTGGAGCTGCAGCGGGAACTCGCCGAAACCAATGGACCGCCGATCGTATTTATCTCTGGTCACGGAGATATTCCTTCTTCGGTGCGAGCGATGAAAGCTGGAGCCGTCGAGTTCTTAGCAAAACCTTTCAGCGACCAGGAATTGCTGGAGGCTATCCACAGCGCGATAGCTCAAGGCAGAAAGGCACGACAGAACAGATCGGAGATTGCTGATCTGCAGGAGTCTTACGCTCTCCTGTCGACCAGGGAACGTGAGGTCTTGCCATTGGTTGTCACTGGCCTCACGAACAGGCAAAGTGCTGCAAAACTGGGTATTGCCAAGATCACTCTTCAGGTTCATCGCGGACAGATCATGCGGAAGATGGGCGCACGGTCAGTACCCGAACTGGTGAGAATGGCCGGCAAACTAGGAATCCTCTAACTACCCAACCAGACTTATACGAAGACATAATAGGCATCCCTGCCTCTCGCCACTAAAGTAAAGCCGTGGAGGGCTTACTCTGATTTGCTCTGCGAAACAAATCGTAATCGTCGTGGATGACGACGCTCAGGTTCGGGAATCTCTCGAAAGCCTGTTGAAGTCGGCCGACTTCGGCGCAGCGGTGTTCTCCTCAGCCGAAGAGGCCCTGCAATCCGCCATCCTCGCCGAAGCAAGCTGCGTCATCACCGACGTGCGGATGCCAGGAATGCACGGTCCCGAGCTGCAGCGTCGCATCAAACGCGAGTACCCTGCATTGCCCGTTATCCTTATTACCGGCCATCCTGACGAGAAAATCAGAGAGAGCGTGCTCTCCGAAGGCGCTGTCGCTCTCCTTTTCAAGCCTTTTGATCCCAATGACCTGCTTCGCGCTATTCACGACGCTATATAGATTCCACAAAAGCGATCTGAAACGCAGCGACCGTCGCCGCCGAGCACCCAGCAGATCGATTGCGTGCTTTTCTAAGACAGCTTGGATATGAGCGCTGTCCCGGCTCTCCAAGGGATCATGCAGACCGGGGGGCTACGCGTGGCGCGTCGGTCATCTCGACGTTTAGTCGATTGGTGCACATCCCGCTATGAGCGGAATGTGCTGTCGGTGTTTACTTGCGGAACAATATGCGGGTGTCGGCGGCGGAGTTACCGATAAGGCAGTCGCGGGCCACGGTGTCGCCGTTCGAGTAGCTGGTCGTGTTTCCGAGAATGCGTCCCTGGCCGCACAGATGGTGGATACTTTCATGTCCTGCCTCCTGTGAGCCTACCTCGCCTCACACCAGGAACCTACAAGCCTAGACCGGCCAAAATCGAATTTGAGGGAAACTAACTCTAAGGATCGAACTGACTGATCTTTTATGTGCGCGAACGAATGGCTAGAACGAAGACACTAAGGACCGGCTGGCACTGGACCTCCTGAGGCAGGGACGTCGTCGGTGGCGTCCCAAACCTCGAAGGTGCAAGGGCTCTTGAACCCCACTGAGACAGTGATCAAAAGGTGGCGAGCTGCGATTGTGCGTTCTGACGAGACGGCTGCTCGTCCTTATAGTGAGATGCCGAAAGTAAGGAATGTGAAACTCTTCGCGAGCTTCATTGACGCCGTTCTTGATAACTTACTGTAAGTCTGCCCAAGACATTAATCGCAACAATGAGGGCCGCATTGAGTCACTACTTCTAACGACCTTCCGAAGTAACATGGTTCTTGGGTACGCTCGAAAGTAAAGAGGCCCTCTTCGGGTGAGAGGGCCTCGTCTTCCGTCTATGTAGTCGTCAGAGAATATTAACGCTTTATTGGCGGGGCACTCCCTGCGAAACATTACGCTCAGTCCTCGAGATGTCCTTATTCACCTCTAATTTGCGGGTTGAGAGCGCATCCCCTTCTGAGATATTGCCAAATGTCCCGCGTGCCCCAGCGGTCTCGTCAGATCCCGTCTCACTCGTAGAAGCAATGTCCCGAGCCCCGGTTTCTTTGAGCGCGGTTTTCGCCGCATCGACTTGGTCAGAAGTATCACAATGGACGGAGAGCAGCGTTCCACCCTCCTTGACCGCGCCTTCGTAACGCTTCGCTTCATATTCGGGAATACCCATGCCGACCAATGCTCCGACAAGGCCGCCCACGGCTCCTCCAACGCCTACACCTGCCAGCGTGGCCATGATTGGGCCAGCGGCAATGAGTGGCCCAACGCCAGGTATAGCCAATGCGCCTATGCCCGCGAGGAGGCCGAGAGTGCCTCCGACCACTCCTCCGGTGGTAACGCCGGTAGTTGTCCCTTCTGGAGCCTTTGTGCTCTTTTCATGGGCAAACGCTTTCGTGCTTTCATCATCGGGTAGAAGCACCGAAATTGCCGCGTTTGTAAAACCTTTGGCGATCAAGAAATCTACTGCTGCCTCAGCTGTGCCCGGTGTTGAGTAGATCCCAAATACTGCTGTATTTTTGCTCGACATAATGTTCTCCTCTGCTACTTGTTACGGCCTAATGTTGGATGGCTTGTTTTACTGCTTCACGGTGAGCGCGTTCGTGACCTTGTCGGCAGAGACGACACCAGCCGCGTAGGAGGCGACCTTCTGCTTTTCATCCTCTGATTTGACTGGTCCCTTGAGCGTGACTTCGCCGTTCCTCGTGATGATCTTGACATTGTGAGCGTATGTCGACAGATCCTTATCTGCGATGATCGCCTTACGGACGTTCGCGGTCGTCATGCGATCTGCTTTCGCATTCTGCTGGTCGTCAGCTGTCTGCGAATGCTCTTTGTTCTGCTTCGAGTTATCTGGGACGGTTTGCGTTGTGGTCGATTGTGCCAAAGCCCTAGGTGTGCCTGAAAGGGCGGTATAGCACAGGAGGGCGAGCGCAGCCGAAGCTACGATGGGAAAACGCGGTAAATTCATATCGAGAAGCCTTTCGTGGAAAGCGAAATTTCGAAGCTGCCGGACCGGTGACGCGAGTCGATTGAATCCTCGGCTCTGTAGTCGCAGTTATTTATTTATGATGACGAAGCATGTGGGCAAGTTGTCCTTGGTCTCGCGCGTACATCACGCTGTTCTCCGCGAATCGTCGAGCCATTGAGAGCAGCGTCCAAATAAGTGAACGTGATAGAGATGAGTTGCCTATAAATTTTTTATAGGTTATTTCGTGAGATTGCCGAAGACTGAAGGGAAAAATATCCCGTCCCCATTCTCGGACATCTAAAACCATTGTTGCTCGGGCCACCGAAGGGGATCTTACAAGCCGACAGTTCTAATCAACTATCAAACCAGTTACAAAGTGGGCCTATGGCTCATAGGTAGTGCGCTAAGTGCGGGTTATGTGTCAGAGGCGGTGACGTGCTGGGTTCGAGAACGAAAGTCGAGATTACGCGACCGCAATAGGGGAACAAAACAAATCCGTGAACGAATCTAACTTTTCCTGGTCCCATTCGCTGCCCTTAGTCGGAGCAGTTGACGGGAGAAAGGAATGCGGAGGACATCGGAGAAAACCCATTGATGCCATAGTTAAAAGGCGATTACAAGGCCATCGTGCGTTCCGTCTGAGGGACTAGACCACCATTACAGTTGGATGGGCGTCGTCATGTGACGAGTAGGGGGCCTCTATGAGAAACCGGCCACTGTTGACCATTCTCACCTTAGTAATCGTGGTTGCTCCATGGGGTCTCGCGCAATCGGGTGTGCGGACCGGCAATCAGACCCAATCCACGCAGAAGCAGAAAGTTGCTAAGGTTGAAGTCAAAACAAGACAAGGCGCACGACAAAAACTCCCATCCCGACAGCGT
>Ga0193743_1003296_pt1 | contig 10882 bp, 10 predicted proteins | sample L2c2metaG_FD_143038 | JGI IMG/M metagenome (GOLD analysis project Ga0193743, IMG submission 143038) | Soil microbial communities from a riparian zone of the East river system, Colorado, United States - L2c2 | ecosystem: Environmental > Terrestrial > Soil > Riparian zone | place: USA: East River...
GAACGAAGCGACGTGCGCCGAGCAACCTGCCCGACTGACACCGCTTGACCTGAACGACGATTGAGGTCATATCGTTCGCGCCATGGCGGCACACGAGTCCCGGATGAGTCTTGGACCCTTCGGCATCACCATCGCCCCCGGCGACTTCGCAACCGCGGCGGAGGTCGAACGGCTCGGGTTCAGCACGCTGTGGATCCTCGGCGGTCACTTCGACCGACTGGAACGACTCACCGATCTGATCCGCGCGACCGAGCGGGCCATGGTCGGGTCGGCGATCATCACACCGGACGTCTACACCGCTGAATCCGTGACGGACTTCTACCACCGGGTCGAAGCGATTGCGCCCGGCCGACTCCTCGTCGGTCTGGGTTCTCCGCATTCCACGCTTCCGCTGACGGAGTTGCGCGGCTACGTCGACCAACTCGACGCCGCTGACGATCCGATACCGCAATACCGTCGCGTCCTTGCCGCCTTCGGGCCCCGCGCACTCGACGTTGCGCGGGACCGGTTCGCCGGCGCCATGCCTGCGCTGCTGGTGCCCGACTACGTCGCGTCGGCGCGGGACCGTCTGGGCCCCGACCGCATTCTGGCGGTGGGCCTGTACGCCGTGCTGGATCGCGACGCCGACGCCGCCAGGGCGACCGCGCGCCAGCCATTGACGTTCCTGCGCGGTCTGACCGCATACGTCAAATCACTGCGCCGGCAAGGCTTTACCGACGACGACATCACTGGTTTGAGCGACGGACTCGTCGACACGCTCGTCGCCTGGGGCGGCCCCGACGACATCGCCGAACGAGCACGTCAGCTGCACGCGGCGGGTGCCGACCACGTACACCTCACGGTGCTGCACGACGCGGATCAGCCTGGAGGGCTCGCCGCGGCCCGTGCGTTGGCTCCCGCACTGGGGCTTGGCTAGGGCCTCGCGGCGGTCCAGTCCAGCAGCTTCTCCACCGGCCAGGTATTGACGATCCGGTCGACGGGCACGCCGTTGTCCAGGGCGCGCTGGGCGCCGTAGCCGAGGAAGTCCAGTTGTCCCGGCGCGTGCGCGTCGGTGTCGATGGAGAAGTCGCAGCCGATCTCCAGCGCCAGCTTCAGCAGCCGGGTCGGCGGGTCGCGCCGCTCGGGTCGGGAGTTGATCTCCACCGCGGTGCCGTGATCGCGGCACGCGGTGAACACCTTCTCGGCGTCGAACTTCGACTCGGGACGCGTCCCGCGGTTGCCCTCCACCAGCCGGCCCGTGCAGTGGCCGAGGACGTCGGCCTGCCCGTCGGAGGCGGCCCGCACCATGCGCCGGGTCATCGACGGGGCGTCCATCGAGAGCTTCGAGTGCACGCTGGCGACGACGACGTCGAGGCGCTCCAGCAGTTCGGGTTCCTGGTCGAGGCTGCCGTCGTCGAGGATGTCGACCTCGATGCCAGTGAGGATGCGCATCGGTGCGAACCGTTCGCGCAACTCGTCGATCACGTCGAGCTGTTTGCGAAGCCGTTCCGGCGACAGGCCGTTGGCCACCGTCAGCCGCGGCGAGTGGTCGGTCAGGGCACAGTACTCGTGCCCGAGCGACTTGGCGGTGGCCATCATCTCCGTGATCGGCGCCGATCCGTCCGACCAGTTGGAGTGCAGGTGCAGGTCGCCCTTCAGCGCCGCGCGAATCTCGCCGCCGCCCAGATCGGTTGCCGCCGCCCGCAATTCGACCAGCGTGTCGGGGTCGCGGCCCGACCACGCCTGCGCGATGACCTTCGCGGTCTTCGGGCCGACACCTGGCAGCGACTGCCAGCTGTTGGCCTTGCCGTGCTTCTCACGCTGCGCGTCGTCGAGTCTCTCGACGGTGTCGGCGGCGTTGCGGTAGGCCATCACGCGGCGCGAGTCCTCTCGGGCTCGGTCCTTGTAGTAGGCAATCTGGCGCAGCGCGGCGACGGGGTCCATGCCTTCCAGTGTGCCCCGTTGGGTGCACGCCTTGGCTGGGGCTAGCTGCGCCAGCCCGGGTCACGTCCGCTGAGCGCGATTGCCCGGTCGAAAGCCGGTGCCTCGTCGGCGATCTCGACGGCGGGACCGAACAAGCCCTCCACCGGGCCGTCGGCCGCGAACGACGCGAGGTGCGCCAGCACCGCGTCTGCCACATCGTCGTCGACCTCATAGCGCTGCCCGGTGGACCGCGCAACGTCCCAGCCGTGGATCACCACCTCCGCGAGCGCCACCGATCCGGCCACCTCGCCCGGCAGGTCGACGCCACCGACGCGGGTCATGCCGTCCCATGCCGCCACCTCGCGCCACGCGTCGGCAAGGCCGGCCAGCGTGACCGGATACCGCGCCCGCCAGTCGGCGTCAAGCTGGTAGCCACCGTCTCCTGGTGGGGTGTCGGTCAGTTCACCGAGGTCCTTGCGGGCGGCAGCGGCGAACGCCACCCCGAGCCCACCGACGTGGGCGACGAGTTCGCGAAGCGACAACTTCTCGCACGGCGTTCGCCCCTCGAGTTGGTCGTCACGCACGCCATCGATCACTCTCGCGGTACTGGCACAGGCCAGGCTCATATCGATCATGTCCATACCGACCAGGGCCACGCAGAAAACTCATCGGCACCATCCAGCTTCCGGGTCTAGGGTTGATTGAGTGCGATTCGCCTTCAAAACATCCCCGCAGAACACCACCTGGGACGAGATGCTGCCGATCTGGCAGACCGCCGACGACATCGACGTCTTCGAGTCCGGCTGGACGTTCGACCACTTCTATCCGATCTTCTCCGATTCCTCCGGGCCCTGCCTGGAGGGTTGGATCACCCTGACCGCGCTGGCGCAGGCCACCAAGCGCTTGCGCGTCGGCGTGCTGGTCACCGGCATCCACTACCGTCACCCGGCCGTGCTGGCCAACATGGCCGCAGCACTCGACGTCATCTCCCACGGCCGGCTCGAACTCGGCATCGGCGCGGGCTGGAACGAGGAGGAATCCGGCGCCTACGGCATCGAGCTCGGCACCATCAAGGAGCGTTTCGACCGCTTCGAGGAAGCCTGCCAGGTACTGACCAGCCTGCTCACCAACGAGACCACGACCTTCGACGGCAAGTACTACCAGCTCAAGGATGCGCGCAACGAGCCGAAGGGCCCCCAGCAGCCGCACCCGCCGATCTGCATCGGCGGCAGCGGCGAGAAGCGCACCCTGCCGCTAACCGCCAAGTACGCCGACCACTGGAACTTCGTCGGCGGCACGCCGGAGGAGTTCGCGCACAAGCGCGACGTGCTGGCCGCCCGCTGCGCGGACATCGGCCGCGACCCCAAGGAGATCACCCTCTCCTCGCACGTGCGTCTCGACGTGGACCGCGATTACGCCAAGGTGGTCGATGAGGCCGCAGCGCTCGGCAAGGAAGGGCTGGATCTCGCGATCATCTACCTGCCGCCGCCGTACGACCCGGCCGTACTGGAACCGCTCGCCGAGCAGATTCGCGACTCGGGCCTGATCAAGCCGTAAGGCTCACGCGTCGCCCACGTCGACCACGTGGACATTGACGCCGCCAGCCGCGATCCGCTCCAGCTGTTGGGGATCGGCGGTGGAGTCGGTCACCAGATGATCGATCTCGCTGAGGGCGACCATCTTCGCGAAGGTGACCTTGCCGATCTTGGAACCATCGACGGCGACGACGACTCGTTGGGCGTTGGCGGCCATGGCGATCGCCGTACGGGCCTCGGCCTCGTCGAAGGTCGTCGCCCCGATCTCGGCGGACATTCCGTCGGCACCGAGAATGGCGGTGCCGACCGTGATGACTTGAAACGCGTGCTCGGACATCGGGCCAACGGCCTCAAGGGAATTCGCCCTGACCAACCCGCCTGTCACGATCACCTTCATGTGGGCGTCGACAGCGCAGTCGGCCGCGATCGTGAGCGAGTTCGTCACGATCGTCATGGTGGGCCTGCCCTTCAGCGATCTGGCCACCTCGCCGGTGGTGACACCGCCCGTCAGCGCGACGGCCTGGGGGCCGGCGGGCACCAACGCTGCGGCGTGCTGGGCGATCCTGCGTTTGATGGCGATCATCCGGTGATCGCGTAGACGTACCGGGATCTCGCTGCCACTGGGGTCCAGCGCCCGGGCGCCGCCATGGGTTCGCACCAGCAGGCCTTGATCTTCCAGCTCGCTGAGATCGCGGCGCAGCGTCGCGGCCGAGACGCGCAGTTCCGTGCGGAGCGCCTGGGAAGCCACTTCTCCGCGGTCCCGCAGGAGGGACAGCACCTCGCGCATGCGGTCGGTGCGCTTGATCGACATCGCTGACGACTCCTTGCTACGACGATGGAAACAATCAGTTTTCCTGATCGCTTCGCCGATTCGCATTGCGCGCTTTGAGCGATCTTCCCATGATCGACCCATGCTCCAGACGTTCGGACCTCAGCGCCAGTGGGTGGCACCGTGAGCTTGGCCACCACCGCCGACCTGGTCGCGTCGGCGGGTAGCGCCGTCCTCGCGTTCAACGTGATCACCATCGAGCACGCCGAAGGCGTTGCCGACGGTGTGGAGCGTGCCGGGGTCGCCGCGGTGTTGCAGATCAGCGAGAACACGGTCCGCTTCCACGGCGGCCGAATCGCACCGCTGCTGTCGGCCTGCGGGCAGATCGCCATCCACTCCTCGGCCTCGCTGGCGATCCACCTCGACCACTTTCAGGACGTCACGCTGGTCGACGAGGCCATCGAGAGCGCCGCCGAACTCGGGGCCACTTCGATCATGGTCGACGCCGCACACTTGCCCTATCGGGACAACGTCGACCGAACCCGCACGTTCACCAAGCGCGCCCACGCAGCTGGTCTGTGGGTGGAAGCGGAGCTCGGCGAGATCGGCGGGAAGGCCGGCCAGAAGAAGGATGCTCACGCGCTGGGCGCGCGCACCGACCCGGACGAAGCGGCGGCCTTCGCCGAAGAGACAGGCGTGGACGGCCTGGCCGTGGCGGTCGGCAGCTCACATGCGATGACCACCCGCGACGCGCACCTCGACCTCGACTTGATCACCAGGCTTGCCGCCAGCGTCGCGATTCCGCTGGTGTTGCACGGATCATCGGGAGTCCCCGACGATCAGCTCCGGCAGGCCGTCGACGCGGGGATCCGCAAGCTCAACGTCGGGACGGCGCTCAACGTCGCCTACACCGCCGCAATTCGAAACTTCTTGTCCGCCAACGCAGAGGCAACCGACCCGCGCAGGTATCTGGCTGCCGGGCGACAGGCCATCGGCGACACCGTCGCCGACCTGTGCCTGGCGGTTGCCGCACCGTTGCCGGAGCGGGTAGCGCGATGAGCCGGACCGCCCAGACCTACGTCAATCCCCTCACCGAGACGATTGGCCGGCACAAGGCCGGCGAACCCGTCGGTGTCTACTCCGTGTGCTCAGCGCATCCGACCGTCGTGCAAGCCGCCATCGCACAGGCCGCCGCCGACGGCAGCTACGTGCTGATCGAAGCCACCTCCAACCAGGTCGACCAGTTCGGCGGCTACACCGGTTTACGTCCAGCAGAGTTCCGCGACTTGGTATTCGGAATCGCCGATCAGTCGGGATTCGCGCGCGAGCGCGTCGTCCTCGGTGGCGACCACCTCGGCCCCAACCGCTGGCAGCGCCAATCCGCCAGTGAGGCAATGGACAACGCCGAGGTGCTGATCGCCGGCTATGTCGAGGCCGGATACAGCAAGATCCACCTGGACTGCAGCATGTCGTGCGCCGACGATCCGGCCGTCCTTCCCGACGAGGTCGTGGCGAGCCGCACCGCCCGGCTGTTGCAGGTCGCCGAAGAAGCAGCGCGCCGCCTCGACACCGATGGCCCGGTCTACGTCATCGGCACCGAGGTGCCCGTCCCCGGGGGAGCGCACGAAACGCTGAGCCACCTCACCCCGACGTCGGCCGATCGGGCCCGGCGAACCATCGGCGCCCACCGTGCGGCCTTCGCCGAGCTCGCCCTGGACTACGTGTGGCCTCGGGTCGTCGCGCTGGTTGTGCAGCCCGGCGTCGAGTTCGATCACCTGGCCGTCATCGACTATCAGCGCGGCGCCACCGCCGAGCTGCGCCACGTTCTAGACACCGAAGAGAACCTGGTGTTCGAAGCACACTCCACCGACTACCAGCGGCCTGCGCAACTGCGAGAGCTCGTGGAAGACCACTGGGCCGTCCTGAAGGTCGGTCCCGCACTGACTTTCGCGATGAGGGAGGCGCTGTTCGCGCTCGCCCGGATCGAGTCAGAGCTCGTCTCGCGGCCGTCGCGGTCAAACCTGATCGAGGTCATCGAGCGCCGCATGCTGGCTGATCCCACCCACTGGCAGGGCTACTACGCGGGCGATCCTCTCTCCAAGCGCACCGCCCGCCGCTACAGCTACAGCGACCGGCTCCGCTACTACTGGGCCGACGACCAGATCGACGCTGCGCGGCAGACCCTGCTGGCCAACCTCGACCGCACGGGCATACCGTTGCCGCTGATCAGCCAGTTTCTGCCCGTCCAGTACGACCGGATACGCACCGGCCTGCTCGAATCCGCCGCGCAGGCGCTGGTCATCGACCGAGTACGCGACGCCCTGCGCCCCTACGCCCGCGCATGCAGCACTACTGGAGAGGTCGATGACTAACATTTCCATCCCCGCCCAAGAGGACGGTGGTGCAACCATTCTCGAGATCGGGCAACAACCCGACGCATGGCGGGAAGTGGCAGGCCGCACCGATGCGCACGCCACCGGGTTCCTGCGCGACATCGCAGGCCGCCCCGACCTTCGGGTCATCCTGACCGGGGCGGGCAGCTCGGCGTTCGCCGGGGAGATCGCCGCCCCTGCGCTCAGACGCCACCTCAACCGCCGCGTCGAAGCCGTTGCGACCACCGACATCGTCGCCAGTCCCCTCGACTACCTGGAGCGCCACACTCCGACGCTGCTGGTGTCGTTCGGCCGGTCGGGTAACAGCCCCGAGAGCCTGGCGACCACTGAACTGGCCGACGAACTCGTGGACGACGTCTGGCATCTCATCCTCACCTGTGACCGCGGCGGCGAGCTGGGCCGCGCGCACAGCGGCCGCGCGAACTCGCTCGTCGTCTTCATGCCGGAACGCACCAACGACACCGGCTTCGCGATGACCTCCAGCCTCACCTCGATGCTGTTGTCCTGCTTGCTGATGCTGGGGCCTGCCGAACACAACGATGCCGAGGCCCTTGCCCTGGCCGCTGAGCACGTCGTAGATCTCCAACCCGACATCCGTGCTCTTGCGAAGTCGAAGAAGCAGCGGTTCGTCTACCTCGGTAGTGGACCGTTGGAGGGGCTTGCGCGTGAATCGGCGCTCAAGCTACTGGAATTGACCGCAGGCGAAGTGGTGACGTATTTCGACTCCCCCCTTGGGTTCCGGCATGGGCCCAAGTCGGTACTCGACGGGGACACGCTGGTCGTGGTGTACGTGTCGACGGATCCTTACACGCGTCGCTATGACCTCGACATCATCGCCGAGGTCCGCTCACAACTCGGCCCGGACAGCGTCACGGTGATCAGCACCGAACCGATCCCGTCGGCGCTCGGAGAGGCCATCGTTCTGCCCGGACTCGACGGTTTCAACGACTCGTCGGTTGCGCTGGCCTACCTGGTGTTCGCACAGTATCTCGCGCTGTTCACCGCACTGGAGTACGGCAAGACCCCCGACAATCCGTTCCCCGCAGGCGAAGTCAGTCGTGTCGTGCAGGGCGTGACCATCTACCCGATTGCGAGGTGACGCACGATGGCTCGCTATCTCGGAGTTGACGGCGGAGGGTCGAAGACCGCGTTCGCGCTCATCGACGCCACCGGCCACGTCCTGGCTCGCGCCACCGCTCCTACCTCGTACTACTTCAATACACCTGCCCACCCAGCTTCGCCCGCCCATGACGCCTTCGACGTCGTCGAACGCGTTCTGGCCCAAGGCGTCGCCGACATCTGCGGGCAGGCCGGCATCGACACGTCCGACATCGATGCGGCGTTCTTCGGGATCCCCGGCTACGGCGAGGCCAGCGGTGACATCGAACAACTCGATGCCGTGCCACGGCGCGTGCTCGGCCACGACCGCTACAGCTGCGACAACGACATGGTCTGTGGGTGGGCGGGGTCGCTGGCCGGTGAGGACGGCATCAACGTCATCAGCGGCACCGGGTCGATGACCTACGGAGAGCGAGAAGGTGTCGGACGCCGTGTCGGCGGCTGGGGCGAGCTGTTCGGCGACGAAGGTTCGGCGTATTGGGTTGCGACGCAAGGGCTGAACGCGTTCAGCCGGATGAGCGACGGCAGGCTGGCTCACGGACGGCTCTACGACCTGATGAAGGAGCGCCTGGAGATCTCCAGTGACCTCGACGTCGTCAGCCTGGTCATCGAGAAGTGGGGCGGAAACCGCGGCTCCATCGCCGCCCTGGCCACCACGGTTTGCGAGGCCGCCCACCAGGACGACCCCCTATCCGCGGGCATCCTGGCCGCCGCTGCCGATGAACTGGCGACGCTGGTCGAAACCACCCGCGTGCTCATCGGTTTCAGCGACCAGGAACCCGTGCCGGTGTCGTACTCGGGCGGCATGTTCTCCGACGACGGCACAGGTTCCCTGTTCCGCAGCGCCGTGGGCCGACTGCCCGCGAAGTACGACCTTCGACTCCCACTGCTCGACCCGGCGGTGGGCGCCGCCCTGTATGCCGCCAAACACAGCGGCCATCCGCTGACCCCCAGTTCGATTCGATGAGGTGAAATCACCATGACCGACACACCGACCGCCACGCACACCCGCAGCTGGATCTTCTACGCCACGCTGCTCGTCCTGTTCTGGGGCGTGTGGGGGGCGTTCTCCGCGCTCCCCGCGACGAAGTACGGCTATCCCGACGAGTTGATCTACAGCATCTGGGCGCTGACGATGATCATTCCGGCGGTCTTCGCGCTACGCGGCCAACGCTTCGACCGGCGGCCCCAAGCCACGATCTACGGCTTGCTCATCGGACTGACCGGCGCCGGTGGCCAACTCTTGCTGTTTCAGGCGTTGACCATGGGCCCGGCTTACCTCATCTTCCCGATCGTGTCGATCTCACCGGCGATCACGGTGGTGATGGCCATGGTCCTGCTGCGCGAGCGCATCAGCGGTCTGGCGGCCGTGGGGCTGGTCGCCGCGCTCGCCGCCATCGTGCTGTTCAGCATCACCAGCGCGGCTTCCGACGGCTCGTCGGGCCCGTGGCTGCCGCTGGCGATCCTGATCTGCGTGGCCTGGGGCGTGCAGGCGTACTTCATGCGCAAGACCGCGACGATCGGCGTCAACGAGGCCACCACCTTCGGCTGGATGGCGATCAGCGGACTGCTCCTGGTCCCCGTCGCGCTTCTTTCTCTCGGCGGTATCCCCACCGACTTCCCTTGGCAGGCACCGGTACTCACAGCGGGCACGCAGCTCCTCAACGCCGTCGGTGCGCTGTTTCTGGTGATGGCGCTGAGCCGTGGGAAGGCCACCATCGTGGCACCCACCGCCAACGCGCTGGCCCCGGCGCTCACCATCGTCATCTCGCTGATCGCCTACCAGACGTTGCCCACCCCCTATGGTGCGGTCGGCATCGTGCTGGCACTCGTCGGCTCGACGCTGATGGTCTACAGCGACGAGAAGCGCGGCGAAGCACTGACTCCCGCGGTGCTGGAATCCGTGAGGAATCAGGCATGAAGCCCACGATCGTCATCATCGGAGCCGGCAGCGTCGAATTCACCCGCGAGCTGCTCGGAGACATCTTGTCCTTCCCGGAGCTCGGCTCGGTTCGGGTCGTCCTGCACGACATCGACACCGAACGTCTCGAAACGGCGGAGGCAATCGCGCGCGCAACCTCCCGCGAAGCCGGCGCCCAGCCCGAAGTGGTCGCCACCACCGATCGCCGCCGGGCGCTCGAAGGCGCCGACTACGTCATCAACGTCATCCAGGTGGGCATGCACGAGGCCACGGTGCGGGACTTCGAGATTCCGGCGAAGTACGGGCTGAACCAAACCATCGCCGACACGATCGGGATCGGAGGCATCTTCCGCGGCCTGCGCACGTTCCCGGTGCTGGCCGCGATCGCTGCAGACATGGCGCAGGTGTGCCCGGATGCCTGGTTGCTCAACTACACCAACCCGATGGCCATGAACGTCACGTTCCTGCGCCACGTCGCCCCGCAGCTGAAGGTTCTCGGCCTGTGCCATTCGGTGTACTGGACGATGGTCGGCTTGTGCGAGTTGGTCGACGTGCCGTTCGACGAGGTGTCGTACTGGTCAGCAGGCGTCAACCACCAGGCATGGGTGCTGCGGTGGGAGCGCGGCGGCCAGGACCTGTATCCGCTGTTGGACCAGCGCATCGCCGCCGACCCGGAGCTGCGGCGACGGGTGCGGGTGGATATGTACCGTCGTCTGGGCTACTACCCCACCGAGACGAGCGAGCACTCGAGCGAGTACGTCCCGTGGTACCTGCATCATCGCGACGAGGTCGAGCGCCTGCGGGTCAATGTCGGTGAGTACGTCTCGATCAGCGAGGCCAACCTCGCCGAATACGCGCGCGTCCGTGCGGAATTGGCCGAGACCGCGACGCTCGGCATCGATACGGGGTCCACGGAGTACGCACCACAGGTCATCCACTCCCTTGAGACCGGGACGGTGCGGGTCATCTCCGCCAACGTCGTCAACGACGGGCTGATCACCAACCTGCCGAACGGTGTGGCGGTCGAAGTTCCGACGGTGATCGACGCGCTGGGCGCGCACCCGATGAGGGTGGGCGATCTGCCACCGCAGTGCGCGGCGCTCAACCGCGGCTTCCTCGGCCCGGTGGAGCTTGCGGTTCGCGCCGCCGTTGACGGGGACCCGCGCCTGGTGCGGGCGGCGGCGATGGTCGACCCCAACACCGCCGCGACATTGACCGTCGATCAGATCTGGCAGTTGTGTGA
>Ga0193743_1003297_pt1 | contig 10881 bp, 10 predicted proteins | sample L2c2metaG_FD_143038 | JGI IMG/M metagenome (GOLD analysis project Ga0193743, IMG submission 143038) | Soil microbial communities from a riparian zone of the East river system, Colorado, United States - L2c2 | ecosystem: Environmental > Terrestrial > Soil > Riparian zone | place: USA: East River...
GCTGCTCGCGGAATCGCACGAGCCATTGCGCTCGGACATGGCGGCGCGGCTGACCGACTACGACCGCATGTTCCCGCTCGGCGATCCGCCGGACTACGAGCCGGCGCAGGAGAGCTCGCTGGGCGCCCGCGCCCACCGCGAGGGCCGCGACCCGCGCGAGGTCGTCTACGACTACCTGATCGAAGGCGAGGGCAAGAACTTCATCTTCGCGCCCTTCGCCAACTTCGCCGCCTACAACCTCGATTGTTGCAGCGAGATGATGCAGAGCCCGCACACGCTGATCGGGCTGGGCGACGGCGGGGCGCATGTCGGCTTGATCTCCGACGGCTCTTTCCCGACCTCTCTCCTGTCGCACTGGGGCCGTGATCGCGCCTCAGGCAAGCTCGACGTGTCGTGGCTGGTGAAGCGCCACACGGTCGACAATGCCCGGGCGGTCGGACTGCACGACCGCGGCAGGATCGCGCCAGGCTACAAGGCCGACCTCAACGTCATCGACTTCGACAAGCTTCGCGTCGAGGCGCCGGTGATGAAGTGGGACCTGCCGGCGGGCGGCAAGCGCCTGCTGCAGAAGGCGCGCGGCTATCGCGCTACCATCGTCTCGGGCGCTGTCACCTATCGCGACGGCGAGGCGACCGGCGCGCTGCCGGGCAGGTTGGTACGCGGGCCGCAACAGGCGGCGTGACGTCTAGTTCAGGGTCACCGGCAGGGATTCCAGCCCGCGCAGGGTGAAGGTCGGGCGGCGCACCGGAGTGCCCGCCAGCTCGATGCGGCCGAAGCGGTCTAAAAGGGCCGCCAGCGCGATCTGGGTTTCCATCCGCGCCAGCACCGCGCCCAGGCAGTGGTGGATGCCGCCGCCGAAGCCGACATGGCGCCGGGCGTCGCGCGTGACGTCGAGGCGATACGGTTCGGCGAATACGGCGGGGTCGCGGTTGGCGGCACCCAGCACCAGCAGGATCTCGTCGCCGCGGCGGACCTGGCAGCCCACGACCTCCATGTCCTCGGTGGCGATGCGCTGGGTGATCTGCACCGGGCCGTCGAAGCGCAGCAGCTCGTCGACGGCCGCGCCCACCAGGTCCGGCGAGCGCTGCAACAGCGCGAGCTGCTCGGGCGCGCGCAGCAGCGCCAGCACGCCGTTGCCGATCAGGTTCACGGTCGTCTCGTGGCCCGCGACCAACAGCAGCACCGCCAGCGACAGCACCTCGCCCGACGAGATGCGATCGCCGTCGGCCTCGACGAGAGCCAGCCCGGATAGCAGGTCATCCCCCGGGTTCTTGCGACGCGCCTCCAGCAGCTCGCCGAGATAGGCGCGCAGCTCGCTTCTCGCCTGCTCGATGGCGGCGTCGATCGCAGGCGAGCGCAGAACCGTGGGATCGAGCGAGCGGGCGATGCCGCGCGACCAGCCGGTGAAGACGGCCTCGTCGGCCTCCGGGATGCCCAGCAGGTTGCAGATGACGCGGACCGGCAGCGGATAGGCGAAGGCCTGGATGAGATCGACCGGCCCGCCGTCCGAACCCATGGCGTCGAGCAGCTCCGCCGTGATCGCCTCGGTGGCGGCGCGCAGTCCCTCGATGCGCCGCGGCGTGAAGGCGCGCGCGACCAGGTTGCGCAGCCGCGTGTGGTCGGGCGGGTCCATGAACAGCAGGCTTTGCGACTTCACCGCGCCGGGCCCACTCTGGCCGATTTCGGTGGTGGCGTGTGATTCGTCGGTCGACATCCCGGGATGGCGCAGCAGCGCCGTGACATCGGCATGGCCCAACGCGAACCAGATCGTGTCGGCCACGCGCAGCAGCGGGTCGGGGCCGCGGAAGCGCTCGTAGTGTAGATAGGGGTCCTCGCGGAAGGCGGGCGACATCGCTTCGACGAAGAACCGGTCGGCCAGGCTGGGCGTGCTCATGGAAACCTCGCTGCTGCAATTCGATACAATACTGTATCGAGTTGCAATGTGCTAGATTCCGTGGCATGTCAAGAGTACGCACCCGTCCCACCCGCGACGAGACGCGGGAAAAGCTGTTCGAGGCAGCCGCCGAAGTGTTCGAGGAGCACGGCATCGGAGCGGCCAGCATCGAGATGCTCGCGGCCGCCGCCGGGCTGACGCGCGGCGCCTTCTATTCGAATTTCGACGGCAAGGACGACCTGATCATCGCCATGCTGGAGGACCACGTCGAACGGTCGCTGAAACATCATCGCGACCTGCTGGCGCGCCACCGCGATCCGGTGGATTTCGTCGCGGCGCTGCGCACCGCCGAGCGCAGCCGCCACGATCCGCTGGGCCGCGCGCCGCTCCTGCACATGGAGCTGATCCTGTTCGCGGCCCGCTCCGAACGCCGCCGGCCGGAACTGGCCAAGCGCCTGCGGGCGCGCCGCGCCCTGGTCGCTGAGATCCTTGCCGGCGTAGACGTCGCCGACCGTGCCTGGGCGAGCGCCATGGTGCTGGCGCTGGAGGACGGCTTCCGCCTTCACCGCCTGATCGATCCCGAGTCGACTCCCGCCGACAGCTTCTTCCGCGCCGTCGGCGAACTGCAGAAGCTGGTGGGCAAGCGTTAGCGAAGAGCGCACCCTGTCATCCCGAGGCCGAAGGCCGAGGGACCTTTAATCACCCTTGATATCGTTGTCCTTGATGACCTTGGTCCAGCGCTCCTGCTCGACCTTCTGGAACTCGGCGAAGGCCTCCGGCGAGGTCGTCAGGATCTCCATGTTGAACTGGTCGACGAACTTCTGCGTCACGTCGGCCGAGTGCACCGCCTTGGCGACCTCGGCGTTCATGCGATCGACGATCGGTCGCGGCGTGCCGGTGGGCGCATAGATGCCCCACCACGAGTAGGACGGAAAACCCTTGATGCCCTGCTCGATCAGCGTCGGCGTGTCGGGCAGCGCGGGCGTCCGCTTCTCGCCGGTGACGCCGATCGGCCGGACCTTGCTGGCGCGGAAATGCGGGCTGAGCGACGTCGTGCTGCCGATGGCGATGTCGGTGACGCCGGCCAGAATGTCCTGGTTGAGCGGGCCGCCGCCCTTGTAGGGGATCAGGTTGATGTCGACGTCGTTCTCCCGCTTGATGAGGGTCATCAGCACCAGCGCCTGGCTGGCGCCGAGCACGCCCATGCTGACCTTGCCCGGCCGCTTCTTCGCATCCTCGACCGCCTCGGCGAAGGTCTTGTAGGGTCGGTCGGGATGCGCAGCGATGGCCTGCGGCGTGCGGCCGATCAGCATGACGTTGATCAGCTCGGAATCCTTGTACGGCAGGTTGGACGCGAAGGCCGGATTGAGGATGTGGCTGTCGAAGGTGAGCATCCAGGTCTGGCCGTCGGGCGGAGACTTGGCGGCAACCGCCGAGCCGACCGCGCCGGTGCCGCCCGGCTTGTTGTCGACGATGATGTTCCAGCCGGTGGTCTCGATCAGCTTGGCCTGAATGATGCGCGCCACCGGATCGGTCGAGCCGCCCGGCGGGAAGGGCACGATGATCTTGATCGGTCCCTTGGGCCAATCGCCCCCCTTGTCCATATTCTGCGCGCGGACGATGGCGGGCGCGCCGAGCGTGGCGGCTGCGGCGCCGACCAGCAGCGAACGGCGTTGAAGCGTCGTCATAAAACTCCTCCCTGCACTCACGTCTTGTTGGCGACGAGTCTACTTCAGCGCCTTGCACATGGGGAAGCCGGATTGGGTGCCGAAATTGCCGCGCGGCGCGCCGGTTTCTACATAACCGTTGGCGAGATAGAAGCGCCGCGCTGTCGCCGTGCTGGCCAGCGTGCATTCGGCATTGCCGCGTTCGGCCGCGCGTCGTTCCAGGGCGGCCAGCAGGGCGCGGCTGACGCCGCGAAAACGCGCGTCCGGCGAGACGTAGTTCAAGGTGATTTCGCCGGCATCGGTCACCGACCCGACGGCCACGAGGCTGTCGCCTTCGATCGCGACGAGGACCGAGTTTCCCGCTTGCGTCATCCAGCCCCGCACGATGTCCGGCCGCTTGTTGGCCAGCCAATGCGCCAGGATCTCGGGATCGTCACGGTGATCTTCCGCGCAAAGCTCGGCAATCGACCGCCGCATTACCACGCAGGCCGCCTCGGCATCCGGCGCGACCGCATCGCGAATCTGCAACGCCGTCATCGGCGGTCGGAAATCGAAAACGGGTTACCGTCAGGGTCCTTGCCCTCGCAGCGCACGAGACCGCCGCCTGCCATCAGTTTCGACATCTTGGCGCCGCGGCCGATCAGCTCTTGTCGCGCGGCGGCAATGTCCTTGGCCCAGAAGCCGATCTTGGGCGGCCGCCGGCCAGGCGAGGAGGTGCCGTTGTGCAGGGCGATGACGCAGCCATTGGCGTCGAACTCCTTCCAGCCCTTTTCGTCCTTGCGCAGTTTCAGCCCCAAAATATCGCGATAGAAAGCGACCATTCCGGGCATGTCCTTGGTGAACAGCACGATCCGCAGCATGGACAAGGTCATGATCTGGCTCCCGAAATCGCCGCCAGCAGGGCACGGATCGTTTTTTTTGCCAAGCCCCGTCCGACCGGCTATTTAGCCCGCCATGTCGCTCATCAAAGGTGAAACCGGCGAGTGGGAAATCGTTCTGGGGCTGGAAGTCCATGCCCAGGTGATCTCCGACGCCAAGCTCTTCTCCGGCGCGCCGACCACGTTCGGCGCCGATCCCAACACCCAGGTGTCGCTGGTCGACGCCGCCATGCCCGGCATGCTGCCCGTCATCAACGAGCGCTGCGTCGAGCAGGCCGTGCGCACCGGATTGGGGCTCAATGCCCGGATCAACCTGCGCTCGGTGTTCGACCGCAAGAACTACTTCTATGCCGACCTGCCGGCGGGCTACCAGATCTCCCAGTACAAGGACCCGATCGTGGGCGAGGGCGAGGTCGAGATCGACCTGCCCGACGGCAAGACGCGCCGCATCGGCATCGAGCGCCTGCATCTCGAGCAGGATGCCGCCAAGACCCTGCATGACCAGCATCCCAGCCAGACCTACGTCGACCTCAACCGCTCGGGCGTGGCGCTGATGGAGATCGTCAGCAAGCCCGACATGCGCACCGCCGACGAGGCCGCCGCCTATCTCACCAAGCTGCGGTCGATCGTGCGCTATCTCGGCACCTGCGACGGCAACATGGATGAGGGCTCGATGCGCTGCGACGTGAACGTCTCGGTGCGCAAGCCCGGCGGCGAGCTCGGCACGCGCTGCGAGATCAAGAACGTGAACTCGATCCGCTTCGTCAAACAGGCCATCGAGTACGAGGCGCGGCGCCAGGTCGAGATCATCGAGGGCGGCGGAAAGATCATGCAGGAGACGCGGGGGTTCGATCCCGGCCGCGGCGAGACGCGCTCGATGCGCTCCAAGGAGGACGCGCACGACTACCGCTACTTCCCGGATCCCGACCTGCTGCCGCTCATCCTGACCCAGGGCTATGTCGAGAAGATCAAGGCCAGCCTGCCCGAGCTGCCCGACGCCCGAAAGAACCGCTTCACCAACGACTACGGCCTCTCGTCCTACGACGCGGGCGTCCTGGTGGCGGAGAAGGACACGGCCGAGTTCTTCGAGGCGGTGGCCAAGGGACGCGACGCGAAGCAGGCGACCAACTGGGTCACCGGCGATTTCTTCGCCATGCTGAACCGCCGGGGCGTCGGGATTGCCGAGTCGCCGGTGAGTGCCCGATCGCTCGGCAAGCTGCTGGACCTCATCGCCGACGGCACGATCTCGGGCCGCATCGCCAAGGACCTGTTCGTCGCCATGGAGGAGACCGGCAAGGATCCGGCAGCGCTGGTCGAGGAGCGCGGGCTGAAGCAGGTGACCGACAGCGGCGCCATCGAGGCCGCCATCAAGGCGGTAATCGACGCCAATCCGGGCCAGGTCGCGGCCTACAAGGCCAAACCGACGCTGTTTGGCTGGTTCGTCGGCCAGGTGATGAAGTCGACCGGCGGCAAGGCCAATCCCAAGGCGGTCAACGAGCTTTTGCGGAAGGCGCTCGACGCCTGACGTGGTGGCCGCCCGGCTCGGCCATTTTTTCGTGGCCTTTGCCGGGACGCCGCGGCTTCTTGGGTTCTTCCGGCGCCTGAACGCCCGAGCCGTTGACCCTGGCGCGCTGCTCTGCGGGGCGATGGGCGCGGGTCAGGTTGAAGGCGGTGTTGATCAGACCGACATGCGAGAAGGCCTGCGGGAAGTTGCCGATCAGGCGGCCGTTGGCCGTGTCGTATTCCTCGGCCAGCAGCCCGAGATCGTTGCGGATCGACAGCAGCCGCTCGAGCATCTTGTCGGCATCGTCCTGCCGGCCGACCGAGACGTAGGCGTCGGCCAGCCAGAAGCTGCAGGCCAGGAACGCGCCTTCGCCGGGCGCGAGACCGTCGTCGGTCTCGTGGGTGTTGTAGCGCTTGACGAAGCCGTCGACCAAGAGCTCGCGTTCGATCGCCTCGATCGTGCCGATGTAGCGCGGATCCTTCGGTGCAATGAAGCCGACCTGCGCCATCAGCAGCAGGCTCGCATCCAGGGTGGTCTCACCGTAGGCTGAGCGGAAGGTGTTGCGCTCGGCATCGAAGCCGTGCTCGCAGATCTCGGCATGGATCCTGGTGCGCGTGACGCGCCATTCATCGAGCGGGCCGGGCAGCCCGTAGCGCTCGATCGCCTTGACGGCGCGGTCGTAGGCCACCCAGGCCATCACCTTGGAATAGACGAAGTGGAGCGGCGGCCCGCGCGTCTCCCAGATGCCGTAGTCGGGCTGGGACCAATATTGATCGACATGCGTCATCAGCTCGACTTGCAGGCTCCAGCCGCTCTCGGGCGGCGCGAGGGCTCCGTTGCGCGCCTGTTCGAAGGTGTCCATGAGCTCGCCATAGACGTCGAGCTGGAACTGCAGGGAGGCGGCGTTGCCGATCCGCACCGGCTTCGACTCGAGGTAGCCGGGCAGCCAGTCGACCTCCCATTCCATCAGCCGCCGCTCGCCCATGATGCCGTACATGATCTGCATATCGGCGGGGTTGCCGGCGACGGCGCGCTGCAGCCAGTCGCGCCACGCGGTCGCCTCGTCGTAGACACCGGCGTTCATCAGGGCGAGCAGGGTGAGGGTCGAATCGCGGATCCAGCAGTAGCGGTAGTCCCAGTTGCGCGGGCCGCCGGCCTGTTCGGGCAACGACGTCGTGGGCGCCGCGACGATGCCGCCGCTCGGCGCATAGGTCAGCGCCTTGAGCGTGATCAGCGAGCGCTTGATGGCCTCCGAATGCGGGCCGTCGGTCTTGGTGGCGCCCGTCCAGTCGGTCCAGAACTGCACGCAGGTCTCGAGCGCGGCCTCGGGATCGACCGGCTCCGGCACCGGCAGGTGCGAGGGGCCATAGCTCAGCACGAAGGGCATGGTCTCGCCCTTGGCGATCGTGAACATCGCGCGGGTGATGAAATTCTCGCCCCACAGCGTGACAGGCGTGCGCAGCACGGCCATGTCGGGGCCGGCGACGGCGCGCATCGTGCCGTCCTCGAGCCGGCTGACCCAGGGGATCGTGGCGCCGTAGCCGAAGCGCAGGACGAGTTCCATGCACATGGCGACCTCGCCCTCGACGCCGCGCACCAGGCGGATCAAATCCGACGTGCGTCCGCGCGGCAGCATGAAGTCGATCAGCGTGGCGGTGCCGGTCTCGGTCTTGAAGGTGGTTTCAAGGACCAGCGTATCGGGGAGGTAGCGGCGCGATACCTCGATGATCTCGCTTGACGTCGTGATCAGCCAGCGGCCGTTGGAGGGCGTGCCGAGCAGGGCGGCGAAGCAGGCGTCCGAGTCGAAACGCGGCCAGCACAGCCAGTCGATCGAGCCGTCGAGCCCGACCAGGGCGGCCGTCTGGCAATCGCCGATCAGCCCGTAGCTTTCAATGGCAGCAGTCATGTCGATCAGTGTAGCAGCACGCGGGCTTTTGGCAGCATTCGGCGAAAACGCCGGCCGCGACACAACGGTTGCGTGACTGTGCTAGACTTGGCCCAGCACGCGAGGAAACGATGACAGCGAAGCTCTATGCCATGACCTGCGGCCGCCTGGTCGGCCGGTTGAAGGATATGATCGAAGGCGAGGACGGCCAAGTCGCCTTGCCGATCCCGTCCTACCTGATCGAGCATTCCAAGGGCCGTGCCGTGTTCGACACCGGCATGCACCCGAGTTGCCGCACCGACGCCGCGGGGCGTCTCGGCGAGCGGGTGGCGCGCATCTTCGGCTTCGAGCAATACGGCCCCGAGGACGACGTGAAGTCGCGGCTGGAATCGATCGACCGCGATCCCGGCAAGGTCGACTTCATCGTCAATTCGCACCTGCATTTCGACCACGCCGGCGGCAACGAGTTGGTGCCCAACGCCACCATGGTCGTGCAACGGCGCGAATGGCAAGCGGCGCAGGATCCCGAGATGGCGGCCAAGGTCGGCTTCTTCAAGGCCGACTTCGACCACGGCCATCCGGTGAAGCAGCTCGAGGGCGAGCACGACCTGTTCGGCGACGGCAGCGTGGTATGCATTCCCACCTACGGCCACACGCCGGGCCACCAGTCGCTCAAGGTGCGCACCGACAAGGGCGAGGTCGTGCTGACGGGCGACGCCTGCTATTTCTGCCGCACCCTGCGCGAACGTCGCCTGCCGCGCTTCGTCTATGACCGCGAGCAGATGCTGGCGTCGCTCGACCGCCTCGAAGCGCTGGAGAAGGGCGGAGCCAAGCTATTCTTCGGCCACGACCCCGATTTCTGGAAGGACGTGCCCCAGGCGCCGGTGCCGGCGTTCTAGCGCCTCATCTCTTGCCGTTACTCGGGTATGGCGATGCCCGACCCGCCCAGTTCGGCCGGGAAGTCCTTCAGCTTGGGCAGCCCGTCCTTCATCGGCAGCACGGTCTCGGAATAGTTCACATGGACGCCCGGCACGAAATCGACGCTGGGGATCGTCGCGGCATAGACGTCGACCAGGCCGAGAGGCGGATGGTCGGTCATCAGATGGCCGCCGCACTTGGTGCAGTACTTGCGGTCGCTCACCGGCGTCTTCATGAACTTGCCGACGAATTCCGCGCCCTTGGAGACCCTCACGTTCTCGGGCTTCCACAGGGTGAAGGCATTCACCGGCCCGGCCGACCAGGAGCGGCAGGAGCGGCAATGGCAGTAGCCCATCGCCTCGGGGGCGCCCGTCACCTCGACCTCCACGGCGCCGCAGAAACAGGTTCCGGTATGCTTGTCGGTCATGTCATCGCTCCTTATTTGGCGTGAATCGGACAGCCGTCGCCGCTCGGCGCCCATTTAAGGGATCGTGATGGGCTAGAAGTGCCGCCCGATGCGTGGGGAGATATTATCGGTGAGCGAGTTTCGGACAATGATCGAGACACCCCCGTCCTGTGCCGAAGCGCCGGCCTACATGGCCACGCCGCCGGAGGCCGACGCCCTCTCGGAAATGCTGCGCTCGGTTCGCCTGACCGGCGCGGTCTTTCTCAGTGCGCGCCTGACCGCGCCATTCGGGATCGTCTCGCCCAAACGCTACGACGAGCGCATGCCGATGGCGCATCTGCGCCATATCAGCGTCTTCCACCTCGTGGCCGAGGGCGACTGCGTGATCGAGACGGCGAGCGGCGCCCGGTGCCAGGTCGAAGCCGGCGACCTGGTTCTGCTGCCGTTTGCCGATCAGCACAGGTTCTACAAAGGCACCGCGCCGGACATGGTGTTCGATCCGAGCCTCATTCGCCAGGGTCCAATCGAAGGGGTGTGGACCGTGGATTACGGCGGCGGCGGCCAGGAGACACGGCTGGTCTGCGGCTTCCTCGAATCGGCCGAGCTGTTCACCCCGGTGTTCCGTTCGCTGCCGGAAATGCTCGTCGAGCATGCCGGCGGCGCCGGAACGGTCGGCGGCCGGCTTGCCTCGACGGTGGGCGAAATCGCCCACCTCGTGGAGGCGGCGACCCCCGGCACGCAGGCGATGCTCGGCCGGATGATGGAGCTGCTGTTCGTCGAAGTGTTGCGCCGCCACGCCAGCCGGCTGCCGGCGGGCAGCAAGGGATTGCTCGCCGCGCTCAACGACCCCCTCGTCGGGCGCGCGCTGCAGCTGCTTCACGGCGACCCCGCCCGGCGGTGGACGGCGGACACGCTGGCGCGCGAGGCCGGCTCGTCGCGCACGGTTTTAGGCGAGCGCTTCAACGGGCTGCTGGGACGGCCGCCGATCGACTACCTGACGAGCTGGCGCATGCAGGTGGCGGCCGACAGGTTGCGCCACGGCAAGGACGGCATCGCGAGAATCGCCGCCGATATCGGCTACGAGTCCGAGCCCGCTTTCGCCCGCGCCTTCAAGCGCGTGACCGGCATGACACCCGGCCGCTGGCGCGACGGCGGCGGCGACAGCCGCGAGCTCATGCCACTGCAGTTCCAGGAGCCGATCCCGGCCGTTTGACTCCACCCTATTTATTATAATAAATATGGTGAATAACATATGACGCCAACCCGCGCCCGCCCAATCTGCGTTCACAAAAGCGCGGCGACCTCGTGGTCGAGGAGATCAAGCGCTGGATCGCCGAGCGCCGGCTGGGGCCGGGCGACAAGCTGCCCAAGGAAGACGAGCTGCAGACCCTGTTTGGGGTGAGCAAGGGCACCGCGCGCGAGGCCCTGAAGTCGCTGGAAGTGCAGGGGCTCGTCACCGTGTCGACCGGCCCGGCCGGCGGCGCCACGATCGGCGAGGTGCCACTCGAGCGCGCCTTCCAGCTGCTGCAGAACTATCTGTTCTTCCGCGAAATGGATGTGGCGCAGATCTATGCCGTGCGCCGCCTGCTCGAGCCCGAGCTGGCCGCCGGCGCCGTGCCGCACCTCACGAAAGAGCACTTCGAGGCGCTGGAGCGCAGCATCGCGACCTGCTCGCCGCAGCCCGCGAGCAAGGCGGAGGCCCTGGCCCAGCGTCAGGAGGATCTGCATT
>Ga0193743_1003298_pt1 | contig 10877 bp, 14 predicted proteins | sample L2c2metaG_FD_143038 | JGI IMG/M metagenome (GOLD analysis project Ga0193743, IMG submission 143038) | Soil microbial communities from a riparian zone of the East river system, Colorado, United States - L2c2 | ecosystem: Environmental > Terrestrial > Soil > Riparian zone | place: USA: East River...
CCAGTCGGCAACACCACGCGTCTTACTTCCGGACACGGAATCGCAGTGCAACTCAGCATCACTGCCGATGGGAAGCGGATGGCGCTCCGCAAACACGCGCCCCAGGACGACATATTTGTCGCCGACATTCGAGAGAATAGTGAGTTGAGCCGTCCGCAGCGGCTTACGCTCGACGAACGACTCGACTACGCGATGGCATGGACGGCGGACAGCAAGACCGTCGTCTTCTACTCGAACCGGAATGGCCCCTTCCACGTCTTCAAGCAGAACATCAACTCCGCGCAGCCCGTGTTATTGGTTGGCGGCCCGGACGATCTGTACGCGCCTCGAATGTCCCCCGACCAGAGCGCCATCTTTTATATCGTGCGCGCCAGGCCAAATGGGCCCACGGACGATGCGCGGCTCATGCGCATCCCCGTGGATGGAGGGGTTTCGCAACCAGTGCTCAAGTCATCCGGTCTTTGGGATGCGGAGTGCGCCCGTGCCCCGTCGGATCTGTGCATCTATTCCACCATTCGCGACGGTTCGCAGGTCTTTCATAAGTTCAATCCTGAAAATGGAAATGTAACCGATTTTCCACCCGCGAATGCCATCGGAAACAACTTCAACTGGATCCTTGCTCCCGACGGGATACACGCTGCCTGGGCCACCCAGCCGGATTCTTCCGGGCAGATCAGCATTCGCATACTCACGTTTTCGCAAGGAAGCACCCTCGACATTGCGGTGCCCGGATGGGCAGACCTGTATGGAGTTGACTGGGCGGCGGACAGCCGCAGCCTGTGGGTCGCCGCGCGAAACTCCGCCGGCTCGAGCGCAATCCTCCATATTTGGACATCAGGCAAGGTCATCAGGACACTCAGCTTGAAGCACCAGAATCTCGACTGGACGATCCCGTCTCCAGACGGCAGGCGCCTTGCGATTGTCCTGGAGGTGAACCGCTCCAACGTCTCCCTTATCGACAACTTCTGAGTTGCCACCCTTCTTGCTTCCCAACTCCGTTGGCCCACCTCTTCGGGCGGTGGCAAGACGGTGAGGTATTCGGCCACGTGGATGCCGGCAGTGCCAAGCTCCAGCAGCTCGATCTGCTCGGTGTTCTTGCCGGCGCAGAGAATGATGCCCAGTGGCAGGTTCTCTTCGGGTTCCCGCTCGTGCTGAGCCAGCCAGCGTAGATAGAGCTCCATTTGGCCCTTGTATTCCGGCCTGAAGCTGCCCTGTTTCAGTTCCACTACCACGAGGCGCTTGAGCTTGCGGTTGTAAAACAGCAGGTCGATGTAGAAATTCATCGCCGTCAAGCTGAATGCGCTTCTGCCTAGCGACGAAAGAAAACCCGGCGCCTAGCTCTAACAGGAAAGTTTCCAGCTCTCGAAGGATGGCATCTTCGAGGTCGCGTTCCAGAAAGCGATCATTCAGCTCCAAGAAATCCAAGACGTAAGGATCTTTGAGCAACAAGGCCGGGGTGAGATCACCTTTGCTGCGCAGCAGGGCGAGTTCTTGCCGGATGAGCGCTTCTGGCTGTTTCGACAGCGCGGTACGCTCATAAAGCATGGAATCGATGCGTGCGCGCAGAGTACGCACGCTCCAGCCTTCGATCCGGGCCATCTCTGCGTAAAATTCCAGTTGAAAGGGCCGATTCAGGGGCAAAGAGCACTAAACAATCTCCTCATCAGGAATCGCCTCGGCCAACTGAATCATCCGGCGCAGATTCTTCTCGGAATAACCCCGGCCGTAGTCCGCTACCAATTGTCGTGACAGTGTCACGACAATCTGTTCGCCGTAGGCGGCGCGCTCGCTGTCCAGCACTTCCAGGCGGATACGCTTGCCGATACGCCAATAGAGGAGAGTGAGCCCCATGTTGACATTGGCCGCTGTTTGGCGGCGCGCCTGTTCGATCAAGGCACGGATCTCGATCAACAACTCGCGCGGTTCTCGGCCCTTCAGCTCCAGGTCTTGTTCCGTCATCCCTACCCTTTTCCAGGTTCATCCGGTCCAAGTTATATTCCGGGATTTGCGTGCCGCGCGACAGCGGTTCCGGGAGCGCTTCTTTTCAAAAACAAGACGCTCGAGCGGGCTCACTCCATCTCGAGCCCGAGATCGTCATCCACCGCGACTGCCAGGTTCTGCTCGGTGCCCAGATAGCGCTCGGTGGTCTGATGGACGCATGATCCGGCAGCCGCTGAATCTGATCGAGGTCGCCACCTGCCTTGCGGCAGAGCTTGGTGCAGGTCCGCCGCAGATCGTGGGGAGAGAGTCAGACTAAAGAGTAGTTGAGCACGACCTACCAGATCGCCTTCTCGTGGAGAGCGTCGCCGACAGTTTGCCGGCGCCCTTCGTCACGGGCCGGAAGAGCCTACCTTATATATGTCTATATGCCATACATGTCGGCCGCCATTCACCCACTCTCGATCCGCACCGTCACCGCAGCCGGCACCGGCACAGTTCGACGCCGCTTCCGCTGCTCGATGCCACGGCCAGGCTCGCATCCGTCCGTCGTCCGCAAGTTCCCGCGCCAACTTTCGCACCGGCGACAGCCGCCGTTAATGGCGCTGGCGACTGCTGTGGGCTTCCAGCCAGCTGCGATATTGCTCCTCGAGCTGCGGCGGAAGCAGCACCTGGGCCATCCGCGAGGACGTCAAAAATCTATCGGTGATTAACGTTTATTTTCATATATATAACCGCTGACACATAAGGTATCAGTATAAATATATTAGTTAAAGTATTAGTTTAAGCCCATCTCAATGAGTATGCTGTTTTGGATCGTGGCGTTGTACGTGTTGGTATTCAGCGCCTGGAGCCGATTGGTGCAAACGGCGGCGATCAGACAAACTCCGACGTTAGAAGAGCCTGCCGCGCGGCGAGCTGTATCGGGGCTGGACCGGCGCCTGAATCGGCAAAAGCATTACCGTGTTCCCTGCTGTCCTGGCCGAGGCGAATTCAAAATCTGGGGCAGCGCCACCCGTAGCAGTTCGACGAAGTGCTGAAGCTCACCGGACTGGTCCACAACCAGCTTCTCATCGGTGAGCATCATAGGCACGACGGCCTCCAAGAGACTTACCAAGACGGTAGACTGGGACACGCTGTGACGCTCGCAGCCTGCCTTGAGATCGCGCTGTAGCCGTGCGGGTAGGCGGAAAGTCAGGGCAGTGAGCGGTTCCTTCCCTTTCCTACTTTGTTCGATCTTCGTCTTGATTCCGGCTATGAGTTGGGACGTGAAGGTGGCCGAAGCGACCTTCGACTCAGGCGGCGTCAGATCGAGGTTCATGTCCTGCAACATATCATATTGCAGGGACATATGAAGGTTAAAATCACCTACTTTCAGTAGATTACCTAGCAATATCGTTGTGCAATACGTTGAAGCAATATGCCCGCGCCATACATCCGTGCAATACTGCTGCTAAATACAGCCTGGGCTATACAGTAGAGCGATATGTGTGCCCTATGTGTATGAATTTATTATGGTTATGTCTATGGGGGCTTCCCTTCCCTCCACCGGTGCGGAGCGCTTAGGCGTGCCCCCAGTAGATACGGGACATCCCTAGGATAGAAGAGAAGAGCTAAAAGCAAATACTAGGGCATAGAACAACGTCTTTAATATCAACGAGATGCGAGCAAGGCTGCGAGTTCTTATGCGTGAATTTGCGAGTTCTTATGCGTGGACGCAACGAGTTCTTATGCGTGGGAAATCGGAAGGCGCGAGTTCTTATGCGTGGGAAACGCAAAATCCCCAGTAAATCGAGGGTCCTCCGAAGCGAGTTCTTATGCGTGGAAATCCAGGGCCCGATGTGGAAATTCCCTGCACTGTCGATCGTGCAGTCTCACGAGTTCTTATGCGTGGGGAAGCTCAGCTTTGACCCGAGGTTAGTTCCTTAAGCTTCTTGCGGATGTGTGTTGGGCTGGGCAGCAGCCTCCAACCCTCCCTTCCCTTTTCAGTGGCTCCGGCCTGGACCTTGGCCTTTGGGTATTGTTTGAGGACGGACCACAGGGCCTTGTCCAGGTTGATCCGAAAATCGCTCGATTTGCTGTATGCAGCACCGAACTGGGCCTCCAACGCCTTGTAGGACAGGAACAGCGGATGGTCGAGGTGAAACATCCGGTACGTTAGCCAGCAGTAGACATCCAACTCCATCGGGGATCGCCGCAGCGCTTTGATTGCCCGCATGTCCACCGGATGGCTGTGCTCCAGCAGCTCCTTGAAGAGCGGATCGGTCAGCTTGATTTGCGATCGCCAGAGATTCGACTGCTTCGGATCCGCTGGTTTGTCCCACCAGAGGTCATATTCCTGAACGGCGAAAAGCCTACCCTTCGCATTATCAGCAGGATGGTAGCGAAACATGATCTGGGAGGTGAAGAGTCGCAACATCTGATTTTTCAGACTGGTGACAGTCCCCCAGCGCCCGCCGGTCGGCACAATGTCCAACTCCTGCATGAACTTACTGAGGTTATCTCCTAGAAATAGAACCTGTTGCTTCGTTCGGCGGACTTCGTCGGCAATCCATATAAGGATGAGCCTCGGAATGGTGCCGTAGGGCAAACCGAATTGCGAGTCGGGCTTCACCTCCAGAAAGAAGTTCCCTGACTCCCGCTGGTACGGCCTGAACTGGTCGATATTCCGGATCGAGTGGGGCAGGTGAACCTGGACAAAGCAGCGCCCAGCGAAGCGGACCGACTTCGCACCCCAAGCATCCTGTAGCTCGATGTCCTCGGCGGCTCGAATCAGGTCGTCAATGCGGTCCGCTGACACTGCTCTTCCGGGACGCCGCGTCCAGAGCGTAAGGCTGCCCTGCACAGGAACGGCCGGCTTCTTTGCGAGCTCCGGATTGTCGTCGTTCTCGGGAGACATCTCTCAGGTATCCACTCTAACTCGCGACGGTAGGAACCAATATAGAAGAGCCAGGATCGGGAACCAAGAGCGGTACTTGCAGATCGCGGGACGTTGACAGTGCGGCCGGTTAATAACGAGACCAGTAGTATTCGGGCTGCACGCAAGTTTGCTCGCAAGCGTGCACGCACGCGAACTCGCTGACCTGCATGCAATATTGCAGAATTTGCAAATAAAGATCCCAGGCCCCTGACTCCATAAATCGGACTGAGCACCGTAGGTTAACGATGAGAGGAAAACGAACATGAGCAGCCAGGCATCGATCCGAATCGTCACCGTCATCTAGGCGTTTCCAGGACAAAGTGAAGGGAGCTCGCGGTCGAGCTTCCCGGCATCACCTTCGGCTACTCGGCAATGTCGAGCGGTGGGACGACAACTGGTCGTAGCGATCGTCCTTCCCCACCCCGGGAGTGCGGCGCCTTTGGCGACACCGGTCCATCTGGGCGCCGCTGCGTCATTGCCCAAAACGATGCATCGTCTGGCACAAATTTGAAGAGTTGAAGAGACGGGCCGCCGTCACCCGTTTACCAAACAAGGAAGGGCGATAAAAAAGTGGCACAGCCTACCCCTTCGGAGGCCGTTCAGGCGCAGGCGGACTTTATCACCAGCCGGATTGCCGTGGCCCTCACCAAGAATCTCTTTCGGACTCACGAAGCCGATCGCTCCCTCTTCATCATGGCTGAACAGGTCGTCTTCACTCGGCAAGCGGCGAGACTCGCGATCGAGCAGGCCAACGGATCGTGATTCCAAATGTGGTCACCGGTCCTTTGAATGCTGCTGACCTTCGAGAGGCCGTTCTCTTCCCGAGGTAGAGTGTCCCTATGGCGATGCCTCGAATCTGGCTGCCGCGAGCCGAGGAGATTCTCGATGTGCTCCGGCGCATGCAGTCGAAGCAACTGGACCGTGCGGCGATCGAGGAACTCTTCCAGCTTCAGCGCCGTGCGGCCATCGAACTCATGGCCCAGGCCGGTGCGACCGGCAAGCGTGGATCCGCCTTTCTCGTCGACCGCACTTCCCTGCTCTCCTGGACCGAGCGCGTCTTCAAGGATGAGTCTTGGCAGCTTCAACGCCATCAGGAGACGAGCGCCGAGCTTTCGCGCAGCATGGCCGAGGTCCGGGCGCTTCGCGAGAAGATGGCGCGTGAGGGTCGGCAGCCCCTAGGTTTCCCGATCGATGAGGAGAGCTTCCGAACGAACTGCGATTCCCTTCCCCCGGCGATCCGGATTGAGCACGGGCGGATCACCATCGCAATCGACGACGCCGCGCCGGAGGACATGCTGACAGCTATCTGCCAACTTCTCTACAAGCTGGCCATGGCGCTCAACAACGATCCAGATAGCTTCCGCGACAGGCTGACTGCTGGTGAGCCGGCTCCGGAGCTGACTCGCGCACGCGACGTGCTGGCAGCGCTCCAGCACAAGGGCTAACTACGCTGCCCGCAGACTTGCGTGCAAACCGGCGTGCAAGCGTGCGTGCACGCCACCACGCAACCTGGCCTGTGAGTGGAACCACGCGCGTCACTCCTCTGGTGCGGGCCCGTCCTCTATAGTGACGGCATGTCGATCATTGTGACCGCTAATCAGAAGGGCGGCGTGGGTAAGACCGCGATAGCTGTACACCTCGCGCATGGGCTCCAGCGTGAGCTGGGTGGCAAGATGCTTGTCGTGGACGCGGACCCGGCAGCCAGCGTGTATAAGCACTTTCGGCGCAGAGAGCTAGGCGACCCGCCCTACACCTTGGCAGGCGGTGCGCAGCCGGATATACACGCCCGTCTGCCGCAGCTGCTGCATGCAGGAGGCTTCGACCACTGTATCGTAGACTGCCCAGCGGGGGCGTCGAATATCACGCGCTCGGCCTTGCGGATCGCCGACTTGGTGATCGTCCCGGTGCAACCATCGTTCTGCGACTTCGACTCCGCCGAGGAGCTCATGCCGATACTTCAGGACATCAGCGAAGTGCGTCGGGATCTCAAAGTCATGGTGGTCATCAGCCGAAAACTGCCTGGCAACAATGCTTATAGCAGGGAAGCGCGGTCGGCTGCGGCTCAAGTCTTCCAGTTGGAAGGTGTGAATATCAGCGTCGCCCGCCAGGAGATATCGAATCGGGCAGAGATGGTTCGAGCGTACACCGATGGGAAGACCGTTTTCGAATATGGGCGTGGCGGTGTATCGAAACTGGAATTCAACAACCTCACGGAGGAAGTAGCGGCATGTCTCAGCCTCAGCGCAGTAGCGGCATGATCGCCCATGTGGGCAAGCCGGGAACACTCGACGACGCACTCAACCGGATCATGGTCAATGACGACCCAGCCAGCCCCATTCCGGAAGAGCCCGTGAGCGCCACTGACCCGAACGTCGAGACAACCGTCGAGACCTCGAACGTCCGGCCCATCACGCGACGCTCCAGGGGAGAGAAGGTGGCGGCAGGCGTCAGCATTCTAGGGGAATTGACGGCGCTCCAGAAAATGCGCCGGAACAAGGTCACGCTTAACACCCGGATCGACGATTGGATCGACGACGCGATCAACAAGACCCTGCGGGATCTCGAAGCGAACGGTTACACGAACGTCACCAAGGAGGCGATCGTGATCCAAAGCCTCATTCGGGGACTCAATCTGACGCCGCCAGAGGGGGGGGAGGCGCTGTAGGGGTGTGCACCTTGTGTGCGGTCTCAGGGTGAGGGCTGGAAGGGCGCAAACTTTGCCCTAAATGATGGGGGATAGACAACTTGCCCGGCCCGGGCGCGATATCCACTGTGCCGTATGGGCCAACCGAGGGAAACAAGACAAACAAGAGGAATCGCCGGCATGGATCCCGATCCCCCCTGTTCTTTTGTTTTCCCTTCTCCCTGTCGTAATCCTTGGACACGCAGCCAGCGAAAGGCCATCGGCAAAGTCAGACCATGTATTCGCGGAGAGCGGAGACAGTCTGCGTGAGCCCTTGCGTCTCCAGCGAATCGAGATATTTTCCTCTACAGACTTGGGCGGATTCTTCAAACTGGTTCGATGGTTTTTGCGCCGCTTCGATGACGAGGCCGGGCGCGAGGTCGAGGAGATGAAGAATGAACTCATCGGGATGCTGGGCCTCGATGTCGAAGGTAGCCAAGGCATCTGGCGGAAAGTCGGCCAGATTACATGTGACGATCAAACTAGGTGTACAGTCCCGCATCGGATCGCGGCTGCTAATACGTGGCGGTCATTTTCATCGGGGAGGACGAGTCCTGGAATCAGGTGCTCGTAGCCTGTGACCACCGCATCCGTCGCGGCTTTGTCCATCAACTGCCGCGTGCGCTCCAGCTTTTCCCTGGTCAGGTCGGGCCGGTTCTTCAGAAGATTTCGTATCCATTCCTCATGAACATCAGCAGACCATTTCGAACGGAATACCCCTGTTAGGGCCAGATGCATCAGGAAGTTTCGCATCTCCCGCGGGGTAGAGAACATTCGCGTCATAGAAGACTGTGAATGCTGCCACGTTCAGATCTCGAGTTCCTGGTCGTAGGCCGCCAGTTCGTCCAAGGCGGCACGACGTTCCACATCAGCACGACGCTTAAATTGCATCAGCGCCTCAAACCGAACACGGCGATGGGTTCCAACCTTTCGATATTCGATCTTTCCCTCATCGAGAAGTTGAATCAGGGACGGCCGAGAGATGTTCAACATGTCCGCTGCTTCCTGGGTAGTGAGTTCCGCGTGAACAGGTATCAAGGTGATGGCGTTTCCACGCGCCATCTCCTCCAGGATACGAACCAGCATCTTGACCGCAGACGCCGGGAGTTGCATGGTTTCCTCTTTGGGAGCGTCACCGATGCGAAGACGAAGTGGAGTTTTGGAGCGCATACGCGGGGCGAGCAGACGGCTGGTTTCTCTCGCCAGAGTGGCATCCGTTTCGGTCGGTAGAGTGGGAGCTAAAAGGGCCTGAGACATCGCATCACCTCAGGATCCTTGTCTCACTCAATCGAAGCAAACGCAAATAGTCGAAGCAAACGAAAATGATCAAATTCGGCTCCATTTCCAAGAGCCCACGCCCATTCGGCGCAAAACCTAACAACTCAAAACAGACTCCCAATAGGGTGTCCAGAGGGTACTTTTCCGTACTTCCGCGTCTGCCAGCGAACCTCTCGTGTTTCCTCCGGTCCAATGTTCGGGGCGGGGCCTATTGGCCCCTAGAGAGGTTGATTGGCAGAAAAACCCGCGACCTTTGCGCCTTTAGACCGCATCGGGCCGAGGCTGCTGCGATCCAATTCGCGGTGGGCAGGCCTCCACGGCCTGTTGGCCGTCCGGCTAGACTTGATTGGAGCCGACCCAGTCGGCACTTCTAATTCGGAAGACGGGAAGACGGGCCTTGCGACTCCCCCGAGTTGCAAAGAATATCGCTGCGGTGTTTGGAATCACGCTCTTTCTCATAGCGAGCGCGTACTTTTACGCGATCATGCCCCATCACAGCTCAGCACCGCCCGAGTCGGCAGATGGCTTGCTTGATCGTGCCGACACTCTATCGTGGGGGAATCGTTTGGCTGACGCCCAACCTCTCTACCGGAAGGCACAGCACCAATTCGTTTCTCAAAACCGGTTCTCCAAGGCGCTATACGCCCAGGTCAGCAAGTGTCTACTTGGCAACAAGTCTCCTCGCTCGCCATGAAATTGCATCATTACGCGCTCGCGACTCGCGCGACGGGAGAGCAGGGAATCGCGGCCTTCATCCTTGGCGACACAGAAACCGCGAAGAGCCAAGTGATTCGAGCTTGGGCACTTTCCAAAGCTGAAAATGATTCGGCCGCAACGGCATGGGTACATTGCGCTGTTCAGCCTGATCGCCTGTACGGTTTGCTGGTTCTGTCATGGGTGTGGAGCGGCATAGCCGCGTCTTTGATCCTCGTCTGCGGTTTGGGCGAGTGGGCATATCTCCATCACCGCCCTGCTCATAATCAGAAAGCGGCGCTTGACCATGCGCTCGGCAGCCAGCACTATCACGCGCACGCCGGCACGGTGAACGAACTCAGATACCGAGCTGTGCAACTTCCTCAACGTGAAGGCATATCCGCATGCTTCCAAGATTCGCGAAACTATGGGCCAGTCGTTGGACGAACTCATAAGAGTTGGGTAGCCTTTGAGGAGTGGGCAAAAGAGCAGAAGCAGGGCCAGCTCTTTTAGCATTTTGCTAACACGCACACCTTTCATCTGCAGACAGAGCCGTTGTCCGCTATAGATAAGCCAAAACGGTTTGCCGACGGCGCAGCGGGTAGGGTTCTCAGGCTAGGTATCGGTGACGATGAAGGGTATTCGCCCAGGCCGAATCTGTTAGTTGGTAACGAACTGAAGTGACGTCTATCAAAAAGTAGACCGCAGAAGCTGGCAATTATGTTGCCGCTGCTCGTACCATACAAGGAGAGAGATTGGAGGGAGCCTGCCATGAGCACTACTCTCGTTCCACTCAGCGAGTACCTGCACGAGGTCTACCGCCCGGACTGCGAGTACGTGGACGGCGCAGTTCTGGAGAGAAACGTGGGAGAGAAGGAACATTCGGCCTGGCAATTGGCGTTGGGTCGCCTCCTCAGCAGGTTCCGCACGAGCGCCCAGGTCCGGGTTTTTCCAGAACTGAGGCTTCAGGTTGCCCCCGAGCGCTTCCGCGTGCCCGACATGATGGTCGTCAGCCGGGCCGCGCCCGACGAGCAGATCATCACGCATCCTCCTTTGCTTTGCGTTGAAATCCTCTCGCCTGAGGATCGCTTCGGAAGAGTGAACGAACGCCTGGCTGACTACGCCCGCATGGGTGTACATGCCGTATGGGTCATTGACCCTACGAAACAGATCGGCTATCAGTGTTCCGGGGATGCCTTTCAGCATTGGACACAGGCATCGGCGCTGACCGTGTCCGGCACGCCTATTTCACTCACCATCGAGGAGATTGTGGCTGATCTCGACTAGGTCGCGCCGCCGCGCTTGTTTTCGACAACGCAGGCAGGCTGTGCGGCTTCATGCCAGATTGGCCTACGGGACCTAAAC
>Ga0193743_1003299_pt1 | contig 10876 bp, 8 predicted proteins | sample L2c2metaG_FD_143038 | JGI IMG/M metagenome (GOLD analysis project Ga0193743, IMG submission 143038) | Soil microbial communities from a riparian zone of the East river system, Colorado, United States - L2c2 | ecosystem: Environmental > Terrestrial > Soil > Riparian zone | place: USA: East River...
CGAACGCGCGATGGAAGCTTTGACCTTCGTCGGCCTCGGCAGCCGCGCCAACGAGTTGATATCGAGCTTCTCCTATGGCCACCAGCGGCTGATCGAGATCGCCCGCGCGCTGGCGGCGAACCCGACCTTGCTGCTGCTCGACGAACCCGCGGCCGGTCTGAACTCGACCGAAAAACTCGAGCTGCATGAACTGCTCAAGCGCATCGCAGCGCAAGGGCTGACCATCCTGATCATCGATCACGACATGACGCTGGTCTCGGAAGCGGCCCAGCACATCACCGTGCTCAATTTCGGACGCCGCATCGCGGACGGCGAATCCATGGCGGTGCTGCGCCATCCCGATGTCGTCTCCGCCTATCTCGGAACCGAATAATGGCACTGCTCGACATTCGCGATCTGGTCGTTCGCTACGGCGAAATCGAAGCCTTGCGTGGCGTCTCGCTATCAGTCGATCCCGGGCAGGTGGTGACCTTGCTCGGCGCCAACGGTGCCGGCAAATCCACCACGCTGCGCGCGATCTCCGGTCTGGCAAAGCCAGCGGCCGGCGACATCCTGTTCGACGGCAAGTCGATCGCGGGCCTCGGGCCGGAAGCGATCGTGCGGATGGGTATCTCCCATGTGCCGGAGGGGCGGCGGATTTTTCCGGGCCTGACGGTCAAGGAAAACATCATGCTCGGCGCGTCGAACCGGCGCGTCGCGAGTTCCGAATTGTCGCGCGAGGCGGACGCGATGTTCGACCTGTTTCCCGACATCCGCAAATTCACATCCTCGCTCGGCTGGACCTTGTCGGGCGGCCAATTGCAGATGGTGGCCGTGGCGCGCGGGCTGATGGCGAAGCCGCGGCTGTTGTTGCTCGATGAACCCTCGCTCGGGCTCGCGCCGGTGATCGTGCAGGCCGTGTTCAAGATCATCTCCGAGATCCGCCGCAACACCACGGTGCTGCTGGTCGAACAAAACGCGCGGATGGGCCTTTCGGTCGCCGACCACGGTTACGTGCTGGAAACCGGACGCATCGTGCTGGGCGGCAAGCCTGACGAATTGTGGGGCAATGAGGCCATTGCCGCCGCCTATCTCGGCGGCCACGCCAAAGTCAGCGCCTAGGGACGGCGCACCCTAGCCTGACGATAGCCGGGCGGCGATAGTGCATGCCGTCCGCGAGGTCGGCAGCGAAGTCAGCATTCAGCGGGCGGCGGCTGACTCCTGACGGCCGTCATTGCAGGCAGCAGAGCAATCCAGAGCTGCAAAAATAGTGGATTGCTTCATCGCAGCACTCCTCGCAATGACGGCGGTACCAAACAGGGAAGGAACAAAGAGTGGCCAATAACGTCAAGAAGGTATGGGCTTCCGGCAAAGCCGTGGTGAACGCCTGGCTGGCGATCCCGTCGGGGTTTTCGGCCGAAGTGATCGCGCAATGCGGCTTCGACAGCGTCACCGTCGACATGCAGCACGGTGTGCAGGATTACCAGTCGATGGTGACGTGCTTCCAGGCGATGCACGCCCATCCGGTGACGCCGATGGTTCGCGTTCCCTGGAACGAGCCCGGCATCATCGGCAAGGTGCTGGACGGCGGCGCCTATGGCGTGATCTGCCCGATGATCAACACCAAGCAGGAAGCCGAAAACCTGGTGCAATATTCCAAATATCCGCCGCGCGGCACCCGCTCGAACGGTCCGATCCGTTCCGGCATGTATGGCTCGGCCGGCACCTATCAGCAGACTGCCAACGACGAGATCGTGCTGCTGCCGATGATGGAAACCAAGACCGCGATCGAAAACATGGAATCGATCCTCGACGTCGAAGGCATCAACGGCGTCTATATCGGCCCGTCCGACCTCGGCTTCTCCTACGGGTTGGTGCCGAAGCTCGATCGCGACGAGCCGGAAATCCTCAAGATCTATGAGAAGATCGTGAAGGAGTGCGGCAAGCGCGGCCTCTATCCCGGCATCCACTGCTCGGGCGCCGACGGCGCGGTGCGCGCGATCAACATGGGTTTCAAGCTCGTGACCCTGTCGAACGAAAGCGGCCTGATGGCCACCTACGCCAAGATGCAGATCGCCCAGACCCGCAAGGAATCCGGCGGCAAGGCGTAACTTTGCTTCTCCCTCGCCCCGCTCTTGCGGGGTCGAGACCAGCGAAGCTGGCTCTTAGAGGGTTGGGGTGAGGGGCTCTTCCCGCGAGTGTTGTGCTAGCATTGGGGCAGTGCCTCGCCCCTCACCCGGCGCTACGCGCCGACCTCTCCCCGTAAAAGGACGGGGAGAGGTGAAGGCAGTCAAAGCTCAGGAGATTTAAGATGACCCCAGCACCCGTCATTCGCCTGCATCCCGATGATGGCGTGCTGATCGCGCGATCGAGCCTGCCGCCGGGCATGGTGGTGGCCGATGGCGTCACCACGCTCGAACGCATTCCCGCTGGCCACAAGGTGGCGATCAAGCCGATTGCGGTGGGCGAACCGATCCGCCGCTACGGCCAGATCATCGGCTTTGCGACCACGCCGATCACGCCGGGCCAGCATGTCCACACCCAGAATTGCGGCATGGGCGATTTCGCCAAGGACTATGCGTTCGGCGTCGATGTCACGCCGACGCCGAATTTCGATCTGCCCGCGACCTTCGAGGGCATCCGCCGCGCCGACGGTCGCGTCGCGACCCGCAACTACATCGGCATTCTCACCTCGGTGAATTGCAGCGCACATGTCGCCGGCATGGTCGCCGATATCTTCAAGAAAAATCCGTTCACCGGCGATAATCCGCTGGCCGATTTTCCCAATGTCGACGGCGTGGTCGCGCTGACCCACAAGACCGGCTGCGGCATGACGCAGGATGAGCCGCTGGCGCTGCTGCGCCGGACCCTCGGCGGCTATGCGCGGCATGTCAATTTCTCCGCCGTCGTCGTGCTCGGCCTCGGCTGCGAGGTCAACCAGATCGGCGGCCTGATGCAGGAGCAGAAGCTGGCGGGCCGTCTGCGCGCGATGGACATCCAGGAAGTCGGTGGCACCCGCAAGACCGTGGAAGCGGGAGTCGCCTTCGTGCGCGAGGCGCTGGCGGACGCCAACAACGTCAAGCGCGAACCGGTGCCGGCGAGCGAATTGACGGTGGCGCTGCAATGCGGCGGCTCCGACGGTTATTCCGGCGTCTCGGTCAACCCGGCGCTGGGTGCTGCGAGCGATCTGCTGGTGCGCCACGGCGGCACCGTGATCCTGTCGGAAACGCCGGAGACCTATGGCGCCGAACATCTCTTGACGCGCCGCGCGGTCAGCCGCGAGGTCGGCGAAAAGCTGGTGGGCCTGATGCGCTGGTGGGAAGAATACACCGAGCGGGAAGGCGCCGAGATGAACGCTAATCCCAGCCCCGGCAACAAGGCCGGCGGCCTCACCACGATTCTCGAAAAATCACTGGGGGCGATGGCGAAGGCCGGCAGCACCAATCTGGTCGACGTGCTGAATTACGCCGAGCCCGTCACCAAGAAGGGTTTCGTGTTCATGGACACGCCCGGCTACGACCCGGTCGCGGCCACTGGACAGGTTGCCGGCGGCGCCAATCTGGTCTGCTTCACCACCGGCCGCGGCAGCGTGTTCGGCTGCAAGCCCGCGCCGTCGATCAAGCTCGCGACCAACTCGCCGATGTACAAGCGCATGGAAGACGACATGGATGTCAATTGCGGCACCATCCTCGACGGCGAGGAAACCGTGCAGCAATGCGGCCAGCGTATTTTCGACCTCATGCTCAAGACCGCCTCGGGTCAGCCGACCAAGAGCGAAAGCTTTGACTTCGGCGGCGCCGAGTTTGCGCCCTGGGTGCTTGGGGCTACGATGTAGACCTGCTCCGTTATTCCGGGGCGATGCGAAGCATCGAACTACGATGTGCAATTGCACATCTGAGAATCTCGAAATTCCGGGTCTGGTCCTCCGGACCATCCCGGAATGACGCTTCGACTGCCAGGCCCGGATGAGGTCACGAAAATGGCGCACTCGGATTTGAATGGCCTTCCCACAGCCGACTGTTTATTGTGCGCTGATGTCGCGCATCATGTGTCTATCCATTACTATCGTTCTGTCGCTGCTGCCGGTCGTCGCGCCGGCGGCGCCAATTCATAAGCGGCCGGCGTCACACTGGCATGGCTACGGCTTCCTGCCGGGCTATCACCAGCCGCTGAGCAACAGCCTTCCGCTCTATCGCCAGGAAGCGGCCGTGCTGCGTGGCGCACGCCGCGACCGGCGCCCCTGGTATATTGACCCGACTCCGCATTACTACGGGTACGATGGCAACAGGTACTATTTCGGCCGGCCCGGTTTTAATGGCGGCGGTCGCTACAATGGCGGCAGCTATGGGCCGTGCTGGACGCAGACACCGATCGGGCCGGTCTGGAATTGCGGCTGAGCAGCCTGTCGCTCTGCTGATTCCGTCCAATATTTCGCACACATTTCCCGGTGAGGAACGCGCTTGTCCGATGACGAGGCCCAAGCGGCTGGGTCATGGAGCCTAAGCAGATGGATGAGGTTGAGATCGTCAACTACGATCCGCGCTGGCCGGCATTGTTCGACGAAGAGGCCAAACGGCTGCGCGCAATACTCGATCCGTCCTTGATCATGGGAGTCGAGCATTTCGGAAGTACGGCCATTCCCGGTTTATCCGCCAAGCCTATCATAGACATCCTGATTGCAGTCCGATCATTGGCAGATGCGCAAGCCACCTTTATCGAAGCCCTTCGAAATCTTGATTATGTCTACTGGGCCGACAATCCGAAGAAGGATCGGATGTTCTTCGTCAAAGGCATGCCGCCCTTTGGATCGAGGCGCTCCCACCATGTGCATGTGACCGAGGTGCATGGAGAGATGTGGCAGCGGTTGGCGTTCAGGGACTATTTGCGCGCGCATCCGGAGGAAGCTGGGAGCTACGAGCGGCTTAAAAGGCGACTTGCCGCCGAACATCGGGCGGATCGCGAGGCGTATACCGACGCCAAATCCGCCTACATCGAAAGTGTGATGCGAGAGGCAATGAAGTAGGGATGTCTGTTTGCGGCAGCTTTCGAAAGTGCCGTCATGTCTGGCTTCAGTTCGGAATGCGCACCGGAACGGACATCTGTCGACAACTCCCAATTTATCGGTTCACGCTCTTAGAAAACCCGCGCCCGACGGGCTAGATTTAGTGTTGTCGGGGCTATCGAGTCCCATAGCGAAAAGCTTCAACTCGCCCCGATTCGCTCATCATTCCCGTCGCCACCTTATGGGCTCACTACCAAGGCGGCGACGTCGAGGCTGGACTGGCCGAGCTTGAGGCGCCTGCCAAGACACTGATCGATGATCTGTTGTGGTGGACGGCAGCCTTGAAGACGGCGCGCACAGGCGCGTGCAGACGCTCGTGGCCTCAAGTCATCGAGTAATCAAGCGACAGCTGACCAGGACGCATCATCGCATAGAAAATCGCGCGCGCTCGGTGTGCATTGCCGCGCAACCTTCATCTGCGTGTCACCTTGCCGCAACAACCCGCAGTTTAATTCTCCCTCGCCGGCAGCACTGCATCTTTTTATTTGTCGCCGAAAAGGGAGATAAAGAATGAAACGATTGAGATCTGGGTTGAACGCGTCAATTTCGCTGACGCTGGGCGCTTTTTTTCTGGGCTTTGCATCACCGTCGGCCATGGCAGCCTGCCAGCTGAATTCACCGGGCGGCCAGGTCAAGCGGGTGGTCAACATCGTCTTCGATAACGTGCACCTGCGGCGCGACAATCCGAACGTTCCATCCGATCTCGAGCAGATGCCGAACCTGCTCAACTTCATCCAGGACAACGGCGTCGTCAGCGGCAATCACTTCACGCCGCTCATCTCGCACACCTCCCACGACATCGTCACTGTGCTCACCGGCGTCTATGGCGACCGCTCGGGAATTCCGGTGGCCAACAGCTACGGCTTCTTCAGGCCGGACGGCAGCGTCGGCTTCACCAGTTCGTTCCTGTACTGGACCGCGCTCGGCGGCGACGGCAAGCCGGAGATGCTCAACGAGCAGGGCAAGACCGCGCCGGCTCCCTGGGTGCCCTACACCCGCGCCGGCTGCGATGTCGGCGCATTCTCGGTCGCCAATATCGAATTCGAAACCGTGCCTGGTGACGTCATCACCGTGTTCGGCGCCAACTCGCCCGAAGGGATCGAAGCCGACAATCCGGCGATGCGCGACAAGGCCAATGCCGACTTGCTCGGAATCGCCGTCCACTGCGCACAGGGCAGCCCGCTCTGCAACAACCCGCATGGCAGGGATGACCTGCTGCCCGACGAGCCGGGCGGCTACGTCGGCTACAAGGCGTTGTTCGGCAATCTGCACGTCCAGCCGGTGATCTCGCCGACCGGGCCGGTGAAGGATCTCGACGGCAACGTCATCCAGACCGCAGCCGGCAACCCCGGCTTCCCCAACACCTTCAACCCGGTGGCAACGCAGTCGCTCGGCTATGCCGCGACCATGCTGGAGGCCGGTGTGCAGGTGGTCTACGTCTATATTGCCGACGTCCACGACAACCGCTCCACCTCCGGCACCTTCGGTCCCGGCGAAGCCGGCTATGTCGCCCAGCTCAAGCAATATGACACCGCGTTTGGTAAGTTTTTCGCGCGCCTCGCCGCGCACGGCATCACCAAGGACAACACGCTGTTCACCGTGACGCCGGACGAGAATGACCACTTCGTTGGCGGTACTCCGACTCCTGCCAATTGCGACGGCGTCACCGTGCCCTGCACCTATGGTACGAATGAGAAAGGCGAGATCAACGTGTTGATCAACCGCCTGCTGGTCACCCAGCGCAGCAACAGCACGCCGTTCTCCGTGCACAGCGACGATGCGCCGACGGTCTATATCAATGGCAATCCGGCACCGACCGCTGCGGTCACCCGGATCATGGAGCATGATCTCGATAAACTGGTTGCGAACAACACCATCACGGGAAACACCGACAAGTTGTCAAGCCGCCTTGCCGACCAGGCGGAAATGAAGCTGCTGCACATGGTCACGGCGAGTGCGGCGCGCACCCCGACGCTGACCATGTTCGGCAACGAGAACTACTTCTTCGAGACCGGCAACGGCGGAGCCTGCACCAGCCAGACCGACTGCGTGTTCGTCGGCCCAGGCTTTGCCTGGAACCACGGCGACTTCCAGAAGGACATCGTCCGGACCTGGGTCGCCATGGTAGGACCCGGCGTGAAGCGACTCGGCCGCGACGATCGGCTGTTCACGGATCACACCGACGTGCGGCCCACGGTGATGGCATTGCTCGGCCTGACCGACGACTACGTGCACGAAGGTCGCGTCGTCGCCGAATGGCTGCAAGATCAATCGCTACCGAGGGGTATCGGCGAAAACCGGGAAAACTTCACGGAACTCGCTGGAGTCTACAAGCAGCTCAACGCGCCGCTCGGCGAACTCGGCCGCGCCAGCCTGGCCTGGGCGAACGGCTCGATCACCAGCACCGACAAGGAGTACGCCCGCTACCTGGATCAGATCAGCAAGATCACGGAGCAGCGTGACGAACTCGCCGGCAAGATCAAGACGGTGTTGAACAACGCCGAATTCCACAACCAGTCGGTTGAGAAGGGTTCCGCGAACGGGCTCGGTAATCAGGCTAAGGCGCTGATCAACCAGGTCAAGGATCTGGCCGAGAGGCACCACGACGACGACGACGACCATGGCCATGGCGACGACGACAACGGCCACGGCAAGAATCACTAGGATAAAGGCCCCTCTAGAGCCGCTAAAACAAACGAGCCCGCCGGTCCATCCGGCGGGCTTTTTGCTGCAGAAGAGAGCCGTTGCAGCTTCTGCCTCAATTCTTCAACGACCCCCCAGAGGCGCTGAGATGTCGTCTTATCAGTGGTGTGGGAAGCCAGCCGCCTTGCTCGTTCGATTTGGCGCTCCAGTTTGTCAGGATCTTTCATTCTGATCCATGGGGCCATCTCCATCCCAGTAACAAGCGAAAGATCGCTCAATCGTCGAGCAAGCCGCTTCGCGACGTAAAATCCATCGATCGTCGTTTGCGCTGGAGTAAATCTCTCGTTCTTTGCTCATCATGTTTGGCACCACCATACCCCTAAAAGCACAATCGATCGGACGAGTGTTCGTTCCTCATCGCCCATTTGGTATAGACAGCGACCCTAGCCGTGCTTGTCCGATCGGGACCACTAAAAACTCTGATCTATAACCTGCGCGGCTGCAGCAACGAACGCCATACGACTCTAAGAGCGCGCGACGTCCCTTACGGCGCCAACGGCATCGTTGCGGATTGTCGGCTAAAATTAGGAGTTAAGAGAATACACCTTACACCCTAGCGATCTTTGCCACGATTTTTAGAGATGTATTTTCAGGAATTAGTCGCGCACAACACTGCCGATCAATCGGTAGAACGTCGTCGCTTGGTGCCATTAGCGCAGAGTGACGCTGAGGCCCGCGCGCGAGGCTGGGACTAGCCGGTCAGATTGATCGATACAACGCACTCCTGCGTAATCGCCGCGTCAAAGAGTGAGGCCGCCTTGGCAGCCTCTTTTCGACCACCACGCGCCCTTTAGATTGGCCCCTGTCGGCATATCCTGCTTAACCTCCCTTACAGATGTTCTTGATCTTTTGGTCGACCTTCGGATCTTCGGCTCGGATCTCCGCGTCACCTGGCATTGAAGGGCCAGGGGTAGTCGTTCCGTCAATGCGTCCGGTGGTGGTGGTGCACCTCAAGCTCTGTTGCCGGCAGTCCCCGCGGTGATCGAACCGCGGGCGCCGGTGCCGCCGGTTGAGCCCGAGGAGTTTGGCGTTTGTGCCAGGGGCTTCATGCACCTTGGCGGAGTTTCCAGCGCCACTCGGGGCATTACCTGAGTTTTTCAGACCGCCAGCATTCGCTGGACCGGAGGGCACGCCACTGACACCGGCTGTTCCGGCGCCAGCCGAACCGGGCATTGGGCGAACCAACAGCACTGCCGCTACCGGCTGTGGATCCGGTGGCCGCACCGCCCGCTGAAGCACCGCCGGCCGACCCGCCTCCGGAGCCGCCGCCTCCCCCGCCCTGAGCAAATGCGGGTAGCGGCGTCAGCAGCATGGCTACACTATCAACTTAGTTGGGGATAGCTTCGGCATTGTCCTCTCCTGTTTTGAGAAGCGACGCTTGCCGTCAAAAGCTTGTTCCCATCCCAGGCCACCGCCGAATCTGCGCGAGGCCTTCCTTGGTGACGTCGTTCGGATGTTCTGACCCGGTCGGTCGGGCAACTCATCGAAACTGTCGTCGCTTCTTAAACAAAGCTTGGCTCATCCTGACCGCGGCACTACGCTTGCCCTCACGCCATAGTCGGAAGCCGGCGGGAACGATTTGTTTTGCCATCTGTTGGACGTTTTTCAACAGGAGGTGAAGAACCGATGGTTACGGAAGCAAGAGAAACAGGCTCCCTTATCGGCAGCGATAAGGTCGAAGGAACGGCTGTGTATGGAGCTGACGATACCGAGATCGGATCGATCGAGCGCGTCATGATCGATAAGGTGACCGGCAAGGTCTCGTACGCTGTCTTGAGTTTCGGCGGTTTCCTCGGGATCGGCGACGACCACTATCCCCTACCTTGGCAGTCGTTGAAGTACGACACCAACCTGGGCGGTTATCGCACCGGAATAACCCAGAAGCAGCTCGAAGGTGCGCCAAAATATAGTAATGACAACGCTTGGAACTGGGCCGACCCCGCGCGGACCCGTTCGGTGAATGACTACTACGGCGCCGCAATTTAAAGACGAAAAGGCCCGCTACACGGCGGGCCTTTTCGTTTCCGCCGACGCGCCGCCGGGTGGTCCGTGCGCGTCGATTTCGTTCTGGCGACAACCGTTGCGGCATCCGTTTTTGCCGCATCTTCTGAACCTGGGTTTTCGATCAAGAGCGGCCCGACCGGGAAACCCTGTCAGGACCGTCTCGCGTCGCAAGAATGGCCGCCTGAAGCCGGGACGGCCTTACAGGTTCTCAGGCTTCCGCAATGCCGCGCCGTCAAGCGGTCAACGCTCTCCACCCATCTGCTCTTCGAAAATGCTGGATGGAACAGCTTTGTGTTAGGCTCACTGCGGTGCCGCCGGGCCTCAAGGCGCCGGTCTCCATCGACGACGTCCTTGAAGCCCTGTGCGAACTCGACGGCGACCCCGCAATCCGCCAGGCGGCAAGGGTCGCGACCGCTGCGAAAGGATCATCGATGATTTCCTGGAGGACGTCGGCACGCTCGAAGCCATGCTGGTGCCTACCGCCAGAAGGATTGGTCTGCAAGGACAAGCGCCGCATTCCGGAATTTCATCGGCGCGCAACCGATGTCCAACGGCAGAAGACCAAGATTTTTCTGGTGGCTGACATGAGGGTGCGCGGCATAGTGCCGCGGCAGCACACGGCTTTCACTGCAAGGAGCCGTCGATGCCTTTTAGGCGGCCGCCCTCAAAAACGGGTGGCACCGATAACGGCGGGCCGGGGCTTCGCAATCCCGTCACGGTTAGTCGCAATAGCCGGGCTGAAGGTGGCTTTGCACCGAAGCGTCCAAATCAGCTAAGCCAACCCGGCTTCAGTTCTTCTTACGAGCTTCCTCGTCGCTCCGAGGATCGCCTAGCCAGACTATCGGCCCCCGCATTCGGTCGTCGACAGTCGGTCCTTCGGGCGTCGTCTTGTCCGTTCGGTCGCTCAAGCTGTTCAGGCACCGCGAAAGAAAATCGCGTATCCCGGAGATGGCGCGCAAGGCCCAGCGGCCGGATCGAGTGGTGTTGGAAGGTTCTGTCATGGCTGCTTCCGGGACCCATATCAGGGTTAAACCCGCCTAGCGCAGGTTATTCCCCGGTCGGCGAATACTTTGTGTAATCCTTCGCAAAACCACGTATGCGTCGAACACGATCTGCGACAGATCCAGC
>Ga0193743_1003300_pt1 | contig 10875 bp, 6 predicted proteins | sample L2c2metaG_FD_143038 | JGI IMG/M metagenome (GOLD analysis project Ga0193743, IMG submission 143038) | Soil microbial communities from a riparian zone of the East river system, Colorado, United States - L2c2 | ecosystem: Environmental > Terrestrial > Soil > Riparian zone | place: USA: East River...
TGAAGGAAAGCGCCTCAACGATCCGAACGACGTCGTGGTCCGCAGGGACGGGCAGGTTTACTTCACCGATCCCGCTCCGAAGGACATGCTGGAACCCTTGGATCTCGACTACGCTGGCGTTTACCATGTAGATCCTAATGGTAAGATCTCGCTCATTCGGAAGATGGTGAGGCCAAATGGAGTCGCTCTTACACCGGATGGAAAGACCCTCTACATTGCCGATACTCTAGAAAAAAAGATCATTGCTTACGACCTCGATGGTAAGGGTATACCTTCTCACGAACGCATCTTCGTTAGTGGGATTGACGGCGGTCCGGATGGTCTGCGTGTAGCCACCAACGGGAATGTTTACATTGCATGCAGGGGCGTTGCAATCTATTCGCCGGAAGGCAAATTCATTAAGATGATTGTGTTTCCAGAGACGCCGGCGAATCTGACCTTTGGAGATCCGGATCTGCATACTCTCTATGTCACCGCTCGTACATCCATCTACCGCATTCGCGTTGCGGACCGGGGCGCCCTGCAGTACTGAAAGTGGGGGCACTTCAATAAAGGGAATTCTATGTGCGCTAACGATATGTTGGCAAAGAACCCAAAGGTTTCCAAGTTCCACGAATTACCCCAAATCGCATTATGGGGTCGGACCGCGTTCCGTAGTCTTCGTGAGATATACACACAAGCCTCAGTGGGGCACCGTCAACACCGGAGCAGCAAATTTATGAAGCCTAATCGGCGCGAGTTTACCCTGATGGGAGCAGGCAGCATGATGGCGGCTCTTTCTGTCCCTTCCGCTCTGTCTACCTTAACCCTCGATCCAGTTGTTGCAGCTACAGCTCCTGCGGTGGAGATGCCGTGGTATCGCCGCATCAAGCGAGTGGGTCAGACTAATTTCAACGAGAAGGACCCGCAGTACGGCGACGTAGAAAAGTGGGCTGACTACTGGGCATCGGCCAAGGTTGATGCAGTGGCGCTTTCTGTCTCCGGCCCAGTTGCTTTCTATCCGACCGAGGTTCCCTTCTTCCATCGCAGCGTGTATCTGAACGGGCGCGATTTCTTCGGGGAGTGCGTCAAGGCCGCGAAATCGCGGGGTATTCGCGTCTACGGCCGTATGAGCCCGGACATCCAATGGACCGATCCTAAGCTGCTTGCAGCACATCCGCTGTGGTTTCGACGTAACAAGGATGGCGGCCTGCAATCCTCCGCACCGGATATCGCCTTCACCTGCCAGTTCAGTGGTCAGTTCACCGAGCAGCAGCCCGCCATCATCCGCGAGCTGAATGCGCGCTACGACATTGATGGCTTTTATATGAACGGCTGGCCGACCATGCAGGTCTGCTACTGCGATAACTGCAAGAAAATCGGCGATCCCCACTCGGAGAAATACCGTGCTGCCCTGATGGCCAGCGCCGCCGACCTGATCAGCCTCTACAAGAAAGTAGTGATCGAGAAGAGTCCGAACAATTTCTACAGTTCCAACCTCGGTGGAGGCCTGAAGGAATCCGGTCTCGATCAGTGGAAGCTCACCCGCGACGCGCTTTGGTATACCGCCGACAATCAATCGCGCTCCGGCGTATTCGCTCCCATCTGGCAGGATGCGCAGCAGGTCAAGTTCGCACGAGCACTGATGGGCGACCGTCCCGTGGCCGCGGTCACGGCAAGCTATTCACGTGCTGGACGGCTGATGTGGCGCCAGGTGACGGAGACCTCATCCGAGCCCGAATGCCGCATGGCGCAGACCGCGGCCTCGGGCGGTATCGTTTGGTACCATTGGCTGGGAATGGAGCAGGGCTTCCAGAAAGATCGTCGCTGGCAGGCTCCGGGCCGCGACTTCCTCAGCTGGCATGCCCGGCACGACAAGCACTTCCATAACACGCGCTCGCTCTCATCGGTCGCCATTATCGCTTCATCGAAGTCGGTCACTCTCTATAAGGCGCCTGGCCCGGAAGAGAAAGCAGATCATATCGAAGGTATGTACTCGATCCTGACCGAGGGCCGCATCCCATTCGACTTCGTTCACGAAGAAGACCTCAACGAGAAGCGACTCGCCCAGTACTCAGTTCTTATACTCCCCAATGTCGCGCTGCTGAGCGATGCGCAGTGCCATGCACTCGAAGAATTTGTGGAGCGTGGCGGATCGCTGCTGGCTACCTTCGAGACCAGTCTCTACGACGAAAATGGCAATCCTCGCGCAGACTTCGCCCTGGGTAAGCTCTTCGGCATTAGTAAAGCCGGAGACCGCTTCCGCGCGGAGGCTGAAGCGATCGGCCCCATTACCTCGGTGCATCTGCAATCCATTAAGCAGCGCAATGCGATCAGCGCCGGCTTTGAGCAGACGGAGTGGATCGCGGGTCCGATCTGGAGCATCCCGCTCAATCCCGTACCGATCCCGGTGATGACCTTCATCAAGCCTTACCCGGTCTATCCTCCGGAGGCGGTCTTCGCGCGTGAAGAGCCCAGCAACATGCCCTCGATCGTACTGCGCGAGACAGGCAAGTCGCGGCTCATCTACTTCGCCGGCGACATGGACGCGTCCTATTGGCGACTCGACAACCTCGATCTGGGACGACAGCTGCTGAACGCCGTAAAGTGGCTTATGCGCGATACCGATGCCGTCCAGGTGCAGGGGGAAGGCCTGATGGAAGTCATCGCGTGGGAGACCGAACCTGGCTTTGCGGTCCACATGCTGAACTACAACGGTGCGAACGCCTTCCGGGGTCACATGCGCACACCGGTCACTCTCGGTGCACAAAAAGTGCGCATCCAGCTTCCGAGGGATGTCGAGATCAAGACAGCATCCCTGCTCCGTGCGGAGACGGGTGTTCCTTTTAAACAGACCGGCCGCAGGATTGAACTTACTGTTCCATCGGTGAAGATCTACGAGGTTGTAGCCCTCGAGGTCTAAATGCCCTCTTCCGAGATCAATGCCTGCCGTCTGCAGAGGCAGGGAAGGGAAGGCCTAACCCGGTGAACTATCTCTGACAGTGAAGGAGGCCCAGTATGAAGACGACGAGACTAGAGTTCACTATCCTTGGCGGAGCAGCGATCACCACCGCAACTCTGCCATTCAACATCCTCCGCAGAAGCCGACGTAAGCGCAACGGAGCGCCAGCGCAAGCAGCGAGACCGAAACGCTCAGTGCAAAAAGAAGTGCGATTTCAGCATATTGACCCACCCGATGTCCCTAATCCGGGATCTCGGATCTGCAAAGAATCCGACGAGGACAACTAGATCGTCTACGTCGGTCGAAGTGAAAAGCACAAGAGCAAAGCCAACTGGCTGCAATGAAACCTCAAGAACGTAGACGGAATGGTGAAGACTGATTGCCCAGCGTAAGGCAAATTCGACTTATAACAGCGAACGAGGCAACGAAAGGGCCTCAACTTCAAGAATCCCGGGAGTAACGCTGCGATCGACGCAGCCATTCTTACATATCTTGTTACGTTCCACATAGATGTCCCCTTGAGCAAAGAAATACTGAAAGGTTCCCACGCGAAGATGGCTCGTCGCCGCCCTCGTCAAAACCGCCCCGGGAGAACCGTTTCCCGAAACACCGGCTGCCCCGTGGTGACCACCGCGAGCGCACGCGTCGTCGGCACACCCAACGCAGCCATTGCCTCGCTAACGATGTACTCCCGCAAGACCCGGACCAAAAGTTCATGAGAGGAAACAGACAATGTGCTTGCGGAGCAACTCGCCCGCCTGCTGACCATCTCCTTGTTCCAACGCATCGATGATGCCCCAGTGGGCTTCCTGGACTGCCATCAGATCGACCTCGCCTCTTGAAAGGCGCAATTGGAGGCGCACTTCAAAGGCAAGAGAATCCCAAGTCCGGGCCAGAATTCGGTTTGAGGCTCCTTCCACGATCAGGCGATGAAAGTGGATGTCGTGGCGCGTGTACGCCGCAATGTCCTTTTTTCGCGCTGCGTCACGGATGGACACAGCCGTTTTCTTCAAATTACCTACTGAGCCCTTGAAGCGAGGTGCGGCAAGTTGTCCTGCCATCTCTTCGAGCGCGGCGCGCACCATATACGCCTCTCGCATATCCTGCGGTGTCACCTCTCGCACTCGGCTTCCCTTATAGGGTTCTGTCACAACAAGTTCGAGCGCCTCAAGTTCGCACAGAGCCTCGCGTACCGGCCCCTGGCTGGTATTCAACTCATGGGCGATCTGCAGTTCAACGAGGCGCGATCCAGGAGGAAGATCGCCATTCATAATCCTCCGAAGAAGCTCTCGTTTGACCTGTTCGGCCATTGATTGATGCTGTACTGCGCGTTCCTTCGTTGCCATTTCCCCCAATTATAAATAATCTGCGACCAATCGCACTACAGATAATCTATAAAAATGCAGGCCATGAAATCCGATACGAGGCCTCTCGGCTGGCACCAATGGTGACAGTATTTCAACCTTCTAGCGAGTCTCTCTCGATCGAGTAGGTCGATGTAGAACAACGCTTCCAAACGCAAAGAGCGAGACGCTTCTGTACGAACACATCTCCTTATTGCACAACATTGAAGTGCTACCTTCATTCCCCAGGGAGAGGCAGTAGTCCTTTTGCAGAAAGATTTTGGTATGTGGATTGTTCGACTCGCGCTGAATCGCCCCTATACGTTCATCGTTGCTTCCATCCTGATTCTCCTTCTGGGGCTGTCGTCGATTATGACGATGCCGACTGACATCTTTCCGGCCATCGATATCCCCGTCATCACCGTTGTCTACGATTACCGTGGCCTGCAAGCGCAGGAGATGGAGCAGCGCATCACAACGTTCAGCGAGTTCATCATGTCGACGGTGAACGACGTGAAATCGATTGACTCGCAGACCGTTCGCGGCTACGCCGTGCTGATGATTTATTTTCAGCCCCAGGTGCGGATTGATGCCGCGATGGCGCAGGTGGGTGCAGCCACACAATCGATTCGCTTTCGCTTTCCTGCAGGAGTAAATCCGCCCTGGGTGCTGCGCTTTAGTGCCTCCACCGTGCCGATTTATCAGTTAGCACTCTCCAGCGACACGCTATCGCAATCCGAGTTGTATGACTATGGCATCTTCCGCATACGGCAAAGGATATCGACAATTCCGGGAACGTTGCTCTCGGCCCCGCATGGAGGAGTTGTCCGCCAGATCATGGTGGACCTGAACCAGCAGGCGCTGCTGGCAAAAGGGCTGTCGCCGATAGATGTTGAAAACGCCATCACCGCGCAGGATGTAACGATGCCCACCGGCACGATCAAGATTGGTGGGCGCGAGTATGGGTCAAGCCTGAACAACAGCCCACGCGATGCACTGGCGTTGAACGATGTGCCCGTCAAAGTGGTAAACAATTCCGTGGTCTTCATGCGCGATGTGGCGCATGTGAGAGATGGTTGGATGGTGCAGCAGAACATCGTGCGCGCAAACGGCAAGCCATCCGTGCTGACCCCCATCTTCAAAACCGGCTCTGTCTCCACGCTTACGATCATCAACGAAATCAAGAATAAGGTTCTTCCTGTCGTTCAAGCGGCTGCGCCTAAAGGCATGAAGATCCAGGGCCTCTTCGATCAATCCGTTTTCGTTCGCGCCGCCATCGAGGGCGTACTGCGCGAGGGAGCGATCGCTTCGTGCCTCACAGCCCTGATGATCCTGCTCTTCCTGGGCAGTTGGCGCAGCACCCTCATCATTGCAATCTCGATCCCGCTCTCCATCTTGAGTTCCATCATCGTCCTGAACGCACTGGGACAGACGCTGAATACCATGACGTTGGGTGGTCTGGCGCTGGCGATTGGTATTTTGGTGGACGACGCCACGGTTACGATCGAAAACATTCACCGGCACATGGGCACGCAGTCCCTCTACGATGCTGTATTGCAGGGAGCGTCAGAGATTGCGACGCCGACGTTCGTGTCCACGCTGACCATCTGCATTGTCTTCGTCTCGGTGGTCTTTCTTACGGGGCCTGCGAAGTATCTTTTTACGCCGATGGCGATGGCCGTGGTCTTTGCCATGATGGCTTCGTACATCCTCTCCCGCACTCTGGTGCCGACGCTGGTCAAATACTTTCTGGCTGGTGAGAACCACTCGTCAGCGGAAGAGCACGCCCGAACGGCAGCGGGCCATCAGCCTTCATGGTTCGAGAATTGCACCAATCGGTTCAACGCGGGCTATCTGAAGGTGCAGGAGTACTACACCCGCCTGCTTCATGGCTTCCTCAAAAATCACAGGACCGCTCTCATCGCCTGTGCCGGCGTGATGGCGACGGCGTTTCTGTTGTTGCCCTTTATCGGGCGCGACTTCTTTCCCGCAGTCGATACCGGTCAATTCCGATTGCATGTGCGTACCATGCCGGGAACCCGTATCGAGGAGACGGCGGTCCTCTTCAGTCAGGTCGAGCAGAACATCCGTCAGGTGGTTCCGGCCAATCAACTGGAATTGGTTCTCGACGATATCGGCCTTCCTCAGGATCCCATCGACTTCACCTTTGGCTTTACTCCCAATATCGGTGCCTTCGACGGAGAGATCCTCGTATCGTTGAATCAGAAGCACCATGCTTCCACGGAAGCGTACATCGAGGCGTTGCGCCGGGAGTTGCCGAAGAAATTCCCGGCCATGACCTTCTACTTCGAGCCTGCGGACATGGTTACCCAGATTCTCGACTTCGGTCTCTCCGCGCCGATCGACGTTGAGGTCCAGGGAACCGATGCCGGCAACTTCGACGTCGCCCGTTCTCTGCGTTCCAGGATCGCGGCGATACCCGGCGCGGTGGATGTTCACCTGCAACAGGTGATGGACAGTCCTAATCTGAAGATCGACGTGGATCGGACGCGGGCGGCGCAGTTCGGGTTGACCCAGCAGGACGTAGCCAATAATTTGTTTGTCTCCATGGCCTCCGGCTATGCGGTCGCACCCAACTTCTGGGTCGATCCGAATATGAACCTCACCTATACGGTTACGGCGCAGACGCCACAGTACCGTCTGGATTCGATCAACGCCTTGAAGAATACGCCGATCCCCATCAAGACGCTGCCCAACCAGACAGAGATGCTCGGCAACCTGGCCACGATCACGCCTTCGTACGAGCCGGTAGTGGTCAATCATCACAATGTGCAAAGAGCCTACGACGTACTCCTCAATACACAGGCCACCGATCTTGGCTCCATCGAGAAGAAGGTGCAGCGGGTCGTGGACGAAGAGCAGAAAAAACTTCCTCCCGGCAACGCGATCGAAATCCGAGGCCAGGTGCAGAGTATGAATGAGGCCTTCACACGTCTCGGCCTCGGTTTGGCTTTCGCTGCAATGCTCGTCTACCTGCTGATGGTGGTCAACTACCAGAGCTGGCTAGATCCGTTCATCATTATCTGTGCGCTTCCGGGAGCCTTCTGTGGCATCGTGTGGGCGCTCTTTCTCACCCAGACAACCTTCAATGTGCCCAGTCTAATGGGTGCCATCATGTCCATCGGGGTTGCGACCGCAAACTCCATTCTGCTGGTGACGTTTGCCAAGCAACAGAGTCAGAGTGGCTACTCAGCCTTTGATGCCGCGGTCTCCGCGGGTACCACCCGACTGCGCCCCATCGTCATGACGGCCTTTGCCATGATCGTTGGCATGCTGCCGATGGCCCTGGGGCTGGGCGAGGGTGGAGAGCAAAATGCTCCTCTGGCTCGTGCCGTCATTGGAGGCCTTTCGATGGCCACCTTCGCAACGCTGTTCTTCGTTCCACTGATGTACAGCCTCGTCCACGGAAATCGCAAAAATCAGCAACAGGAGAACGCATAATGACGCCAACAGGTAGCACTCTGGTTGAGTCTGAACTTTCGACTCCATCTCGCACGAAGACTATCCGAGTCGTCGCTGGAGTAGTGGTGATGATTCTCTTGCTGGCAATCGGCATCGTGCCGCGTGTCATGAGGAATCGGGAAGCGCGCGATGTGGTTCATGCCAGTACCGTCCTTCTTCCCGAAGTGATCGTGGTGCAACCGCATCTGGCACCGGCCCATACCTCCCTATCCTTGCCGGGAAGTCTTGAGCCTATGTACAGCGCCTCGGTCTTTGCGCGCACCAATGGATACATCGAGAAGCGCTTTGTCGATATTGGAGCGCATGTGAAGGCGGGCCAGATTCTGGCGCTCGTCTCGACGCCTGAAATTGATCAGCAATTGAATCAGGCCCGCGCAAATGTTCAGGAGGCTGCGGCAGCAGTGGAACAATCCAAGGCTGCCCTGCAGCAGGCCCAGGCCAATCTCGACTTGGCACGCATGACAAGGGATCGCTATGCGCCCCTCATCAAGACGCATGCGGTTACGCAGCAGTCAGTGGACGACACCGAGCAGGCATTCAACGCGCGCAACGCGGATGTGTCGGCCGCAGCGGCCAATATCGCCGTTGCGCAAGCAAGGCTGACCTCGCAAAGGGCGAATGTTGAACGGCTGCTGCAACTGCAGGGATTTGAACGCGTGGTTGCGCCCTTTGAGGGAGTCATTACCGCGCGAAATGTGGAACGTGGCGACCTGGTGAATGATGGCAGCGGCAATGGCAGCAAGAGCCTCTTCAGCATTGCGCAAAGTGATGTTCTACGGGTCCAGGTGGAGGTGCCGCAATCCGCCGCACTCGCAATCAACGCGGGACAGCAGGCGACCGTCACTGTGGAGGAAAGGCCAGGTCGTCCATACACGGCTATAGTGTCGCGTAGCGCGGGGTCGGTGGATCTGGCAGCCCGCACGATGCTGACAGAGGTACAGGTGGATAATCACGACGGATCCCTGTTGCCCGGCATGTACGGGCAGGTCAAGTTTGATCTGGCGCAAAGCCAGCCATCTCTGGTTATCCCCTCAACCGCCCTGGTGATCGATAAGAATGGCACACATGTGGTCACGGTGGCCTCGGATGATACGGTGCACTTTATTCCAGTCGATATCGGTCAGGATATGGGAGCTCAGGTTGAAATATCGCAAGGGCTCCGCGGCGGAGAGCGGCTGGTGAGCAATCCAAGTGATCTGCTAAGTAACGGGCAGAAGGTCTCCGTTGCTCAGTAAGGCTACGATGCGCTTCGAGCGCAATTTTGAAATTAGGGAGCAGCACAGTGAATAGATTTTTACCCATCTCCGGCGGCGTTGCGGTGCTGCTGCTCGCTGGCTGCATGGTGGGCCCACAGTACAAACGGCCAGCCGCCATCACCGCACCTTCGTTCAAGGAAGCCCCTGTTGACCAGACGGCGGAAAACGACCAATGGAAGCCCGGACAGCCCAGGGACCAGAAGCTGAAAGGGGACTGGTGGCTCATGTACCAGGACCCGCAACTAAGTACTCTGGAAGAGCAGGTCAATACCGCTAACCAGACGCTGAAGGCGGCGGAGGCAAACTTCCGGGCCGCGCGTGCCGCCATAGGCTATGCGCGCTCGAATGAGGCACCCACGATTGGCGTGGCACCAGGCGCGAGCTCCGTCCGCGAGTCGGCCAATCAACCCTACTTCCTCACCAACCTTGCCAACAATGGCACCGGCGACTTCGTCCTGCCCTTTGACCTGAACTATGAAGTTGATCTTTGGGGGCGCATCCGCCGCGGTGTAACCGCTGCCAGAGAGCAGGCGCAGGCGAGTGCCGCCGATATCGAGAGCGTGCGGCTGAGCTTGCATGCAGAGCTGGCCACGGACTACCTCGGTCTGCGCAGTGCGGATAGCCAGAAAAAGCTGCTGGACGATACCATCAAGGCCTACCAGAACGCATTGCAGCTTACCCAGGGCCGCTTCAACGGAGGTCTCGCGCTACGCTCCGACGTGACCCAGGCCGAGGCGCAGTTGGATCAGGCGATGGTGCAGCGCAGCGATATTGAAATGCAGCGCGCCCAGTTCGAGCACGCCATCGCTGTGCTGATCGGCAAACCGCCCGCGGCATTTACCATTGCGCCCATCCCGCTCGATCTGGCGACGACGCAAATCCCGGCGATCCCGGGTCTGCTGCCCTCCGAATTGCTGGAGCGGCGGCCGGATATCGCAGCTGACGAACGCCGCATGGCCGCTGCAAATGAGCAGATCGGCATTGCGCAAGCGGCGTACTACCCATCCCTTTCGCTCAGCGGCCTCGTCGGCATGCAGGGAACCTCCGCGTTGAACTGGTTTACCTGGCCAAGTCGCTTCTGGGCAGTGGGATCTACTTTCTCAGAAACCCTCTTCGACGCTGGCCGGCGCCGGGCCACAACCGAAAGTGCACGCGCTGGCTACGACGCGACCGTCGCCACCTACCGTCAGACGACGCTCAGTGCATTCCAGCAGGTAGAAGACAACCTGGCGGTACTGCGTGTGCTGCAGGGAGAGGCGGAGCTGCAATATCACGCAACGGATGCAGCGATCCAGTCCTTACAAACCTTTAACCAGCGCTATGAAGCCGGATTGGACCTTTACCTGGAAGTGATTACATCCCAGACCACAGTACTTGCTGATCAGCGCAATGACATCGACATTAGGCGCAGACAACTTGACGCGAGTGTTCTCTTGATCAAGGCGCTTGGAGGAGGCTGGGATATCCAGAAATCGCCAAAGCTGTAGAGGTCGAAAGGCTGATGCGCAATCTTGTCGCTGCAATTTGAGGCAATGACGCTCGGGAACAGGTATGGTTTCGAGCGTGAGCAGATGATGGCGGATTAGTACCGAGAAAACACCCTTGGCTTATCCATAACCCGGAATCGAGAGACGCGGTAGTGGTTACGGCTCCGGCAACCAGCTCGCGACCGATCAGTTGATAAATACCGAACCTAGTTGGCGAAAGTCGGGCTTATCAACAACTACGCCTGTCAATAAATCGAAGTTGCCGAAAAATGGGATGAGCAGGTCCTTCGAATCGGAGAGACTATGCCCATGAAAAAACCAGCGCAGCACTTCATCGCGGAAGTTCCACGCAGCATCACCAAGGC
>Ga0193743_1003301_pt1 | contig 10874 bp, 11 predicted proteins | sample L2c2metaG_FD_143038 | JGI IMG/M metagenome (GOLD analysis project Ga0193743, IMG submission 143038) | Soil microbial communities from a riparian zone of the East river system, Colorado, United States - L2c2 | ecosystem: Environmental > Terrestrial > Soil > Riparian zone | place: USA: East River...
CGAAAACTACGCTTCGACAACGCAGTTATGCCATGGATTGAAGGCCTTTCCAAATCTTTTTATCAGCCCCGTTTTCGCTCTATCCAATCTCCTCGTGAGAAATCCGGGCTAGTGCTTTTCTGGTCATTCCCTGACTTTAATTACGATTGAGCTATATATGCTTCCAGGAGCCAGGATCAACTGGTGCGGCGTACCAGCTGGGATGTGAACGACGTCTCCTTTGGCGATGGTCTGAGATTCGCCATTCTGAATACTGCTTCCCTTTGTTTCGCCCTCGCCGTCCGTTTTCGCATTCCCTATGATGCCGCCGGTGACCAGGTCGGCTTTCCCCTCCGTAACCAGAAATATGTCGTCGTAATGTGCATGAATTTCGGCGCCGCCGCTAGCAGTCCGTACCGATAGCTTGATTGCGTGCGATTTGTAATCGCCGAGCGTTGCTCCACTGCCGCCCGAGCCTTTGGCTGCCTGCACGAGCGCTGTCAATTGCGATGTGACGGACTGGCCGGAAAAGACCTCGACTTTGCTCTGAGTCTGCGCGCTACAGGAGATGGCCAGCGCAGCCATAGTCATAGTTACAATGAGTCTCATCGTTCCTCCTGATTTTTTTCAGCTTGCCTCAGCGAAGGCTGTTGAGCGGAGCTGGATCCATATCTCCATAGTCCTGGTTCTCTCCGCCCATGCCCCAGCAAAAACTGTATGCTTGTGTGCCCACACCTGCGTGAATGGACCAGCCGGGAGAGACGACGGCTTCGCGGTTCTTCATGACGATATGGCGCGTTTCTTCGGCTGGCCCCATCAGATGAAAGACCCGAGCCTCTTCAGAGAGATTGAAGTACATGTATACCTCGGAGCGCCGCATGTGCGTGTGAGCCGGAATGGTATTCCATGCACTCCCCGGTTGAAGGTGCGTCACGCCCATGACTAACTGGCAGCTCCGTGCGCCATCAAGATAGATGTATTTGCATACAGTCCTGCGATTGCAGGTTTCAACACTGCCTAACTCAAGCGGACTGGCCTGATCTTTGCGCACCAGCGTGGTTGGATGACTGGCATGTGCCGGATAGCTGAGGAGATAGAAAATGGCCGGTGCATTGATGTCGGCTGATTGGAATGCGATCTCTTTTGCACCGCGCCCTATATAGAGGCAGTCGAGATTCTCCAGTGCGTGAGTTTTGCCATCCACGTGAATGATGCCGTTACCACCGATGTTCAAGGCGCCGAGCTCGCGACGCTCCATAAAATAGTTTGCCCGCACCGCTTCATCAACGGCAAGCGGGACCCGCGTGGCCAGCGGTGCAGCCATGCCTACAACGGCACGATCCAGATCTACGTATACCTGGCAGAGGCTTCCGGGTTTATAGAGAGCATCGATTAGAAACGTCTCTCGTAGCTGTGCAGTCGTCATGACCGGGTACCGTACCGGGTCGGCCATTAAGTAAGTCTTCACTATGAATCCTTATCACGCGTTGGAATTGCCATGCTGTGGGGATCGGTCGCAGGCGAGATATCGCGCTGGGCCTGCTTCAGAAGCCAGCTTACGAAGTCTTTTCCTGCCGCATAGTTATCTTGCCGGGGCAGCAGCTTGCGAGGGTCGGTGTACTCGTTGTAGAGCCAGGGGTCCACTACGGCAACGACGGTGCCCTTGCCATACTTCGCCGTTGCCATCACGATGCCGGCTTTATCTTCGAGGAGCGCCTTGGCAGTGCCCTTTAGCGAAATCGCGCAGGTGTCCTTCATGTAGAGCGTATATGGATGCTGGAAAACGGGGCCGCGGCCAGACACCGGGATAAAGCCGGGAGCAAACTGATCGCCAATGACGTGGTGCTTCAGGACCTGATCGAAGTGGATGCCGAATCGATCCGCTATGAGATTGAGATGTGAAATGTCCGCATTGGCTGGATCGTTTTCCATCAGGAGGAGAACGCCGCCCTGTTTCACCCATTCGGCAATCTGATCCGCATCTTGTGGCTGTACATAGTGGGGATGCGGGTTCTTAGCTGGAATATCAGGCGAGACGATGATATAGAACTGCGCCCCGCTAAGCCGCTTCAGCGTTGGAGGCTGATAGAGCGTGTCGAGGGTTGCGCCGTGGCTTGCAAATATCTGCCCAAAGAGAGAAAAGCCGCTATCGCTATCGTCGTTCCACTTGTAGTGGAAGTATTCCTTTTGTCCGGCTGCATTCTGCCTCTGCTGACTGTTGAACCACGCATCGAGCATCACTGTTTCGCCGCGAGCCGCCCCTGAGGCCGGGAGTTGCTGCGGCCACGCCTGAGAAGCAAGAGCCACGCAGAGGACGACAGAAAGCGCCTGCAGCAGCCTGCCCCTGAAAGCTTTTGCAACTTGCACCACGCGAGAATGGAATGGAGCGATCATTTGCGCTGGCGCTGCGAAACAGTCTGAATAGCCAACGCCCGCAAGTCGATTTTTGTTTACCAGAAGTGGCGTGGCCGTGTCTGCAGGTTTATGCATGCTCGCCCCACTATATCGGATGGTTGATTCCTTCTGCTCATGGGGCGCATTACTATGGATGGAGCTTTTCGATCTCCAATTCATTGCAACGTTCGTAGCTGCGGGTAGACATTTGAATCGCTCAAGCAGGATAGGCACGAACCCACTCCCGACCGAGTCCGAGCAGCAGGAGGGCAAGAACGCGCCTCTTGGACGCGTACGCTGGACCATCTGTGCCATGCTCTTCTTCGCGACCTCCATTAATTACATGGATCGCCAGGTCATCGCGCTGCTCAAGCCGACACTCCAGCACACCATCGGTCTGACGGAACTCAACTACGGCTATATCGTGGATGCTTTCCAGGCCGCCTATGCGATTGGCCTGCTTGTCGCCGGCCGCATGGTGGACAAGATCGGCACGCGCATCGGTTACATCCTGATCATGGGCGTATGGAGCCTTTCCGCAATGGGGCACGCACTGGCCAACAGCGCCCTTGAGCTCGGTTTTGCGCGTTTCTTCCTCGGCATTGGAGAGTCCGGTAACTTTCCCGCAGCGATCAAGACGATCGCCGAATGGTTCCCGCAAAGCGAGCGCTCATTGGCGACCGGCCTTTTTAACTCTGGCGCAAATGTCGGAGCCATTCTCGCTCCTCTTATTGTGCCCTGGGTAACCATTCACTTCGGATGGCGCGCAGCTTTCCTCACTACTGGCATGTTCAGTGCGCTCTGGATTCTCTGGTGGTGGAAGAACTACCGCAAGCCCACCGATCATCCGACGCTCACAGGCGCAGAGCTGCGCCACATCTACAAAGAAGCCGCGACGCAAATGGGCCCATCGACGCCCTGGATTAGGCTGCTCGGATATCGCCAGACCTGGGCTTTCTCGATCGCGAAATTTCTCACCGACCCTATCTGGTGGTTCTACCTGTTCTGGTTGCCGTCCTATTTCAGCGCGCGGTTTCATCTCAACCTTTCCCACCTCGGCCTGCCGCTTATCCTTATCTACAACATGTCTGCCATCGGCAGCATCGGCGGAGGCTGGCTGCCCGCGCCCTTTCGCAAACTGGGACTTTCCGCCGCGGGAGCGCGTCTTGCCGCGATGCTCTTCTGCGCTTGCCTTGTCGTCCCCGTCTTCACTATCGGACACTTGCAATCCGAATGGGCTGCTATCGGGTTGCTGGGCGTTGCTGCTGGAGCGCACCAGGGATGGTCGGCGAATCTCTTCACCACAGTGTCGGACATGTTTCCGCGCACCGCTGTGGGTTCAGTGACGGGCATTGGAAGCATGGCTGGGGCGGTGGGTGGTTTTCTGATCGCCTTTTATGCAGGACATGTGCTGCAGCGAACGCACAGCTACGCTAGTCTCTTCGTGTTGGCATCCACCGTCTATCTTCTCGCACTGGCCCTCTTGACTCTGCTCGCGCCAAAACTACGGAGAGTTGAATTTTCCGAGTAAGTCCGATTTCGAGCCCGGCTCGAACGAAAAGGAGACTTTGGGCCGGATTGTCGAGCTGCAAAAGTGCGGGAGATCGTAGGCAAACCTTCTCTTCAAATCCGGAGGACCAATCTTAATATGGAATTCTTCGCGATGCCCTTCATCGGTTTCGTCATGGGTTTTGGATTCGGCGTGGGATGTGCCTTTGCGGTCCTCTATACGATTTATCTGGGAGGCTACCGTAAGGCGATGGAAGATTCCCTCCGCGAAAAAAAGTCCGAACGTTATCTGCAACTTCTTCCGAAGGTGCGAGCCAAACTCGCGAAAGAACCAGCCGCCTCAAAGCACGGCGCCGGCCTGTGAACGGCTGAAACTCGTTGGCCTTTCTTCGGTCGCCGTCCTGCCATTTCGCGGGGTCATGGGCCGGTGCTCCCGGATGTCAATCGCGCCTTCGAACGCTTCTGAGCACGGCCCATCGCTGCACCAGCCCGCCACTTCACAATCGACGGCTGGAAGCTGGCATTCGAACCCTATACGATGACCAGCGCTGCTAGTGCGTTGCAATTGCTAGCTTTTCTCCTTGTGTCCACCAAATTGAAAACGCATAGCCGACAGTAGCTTGTTGGCGAATTCTGCTTTTCCCTGGGAGGTGAATCGAGAAAACAGAGATGCAGTCAACACATCCGCGGGCACACCCTCATCGATTGCCGCGATGGCAGTCCAGCGACCTTCGCCGGAATCCGATACGCGACCGCTGTAATCCGCCAGATCCGGAGACTCTACGAGTGAGGCTGCCGTTAGATCCAGAAGCCACGAAGCGACAACGCTGCCTCTTCGCCACACTTCAGCAATCTCTGGAATCGGCAGGTCGTATTTGTAATGGTCCGGTTCGCGCATCGGAGCGGTCTCTGCGTCGATGGTCTCCTTCGCCGAGCCGGCATTTGCGTGTTTCAGGATATTCAGACCCTCGGCATATGCCGCCATGATGCCGTATTCAATCCCGTTGTGCACCATTTTGACGAAGTGTCCCGCGCCAGGAGGCCCGCAATGCAGGTATCCGTCTTCCGCAGTGGTGGACTTTGCTTTCTCTCGCCCCGGAGTACGCTCAATGGATCCAATGCCAGGAGCCAGCGTCTTGAAGACGGGATCCAGGTATCGCACCGATGCATCATCGCCGCCAATCATCAAGCAGTAGCCACGGTTTAGGCCGAATACGCCACCGCTTGTACCGACATCTACCCATTTCAACTGCTTTTTGGAGACTTCCGCGGAACGCCTCAGATCATCAACATAATATGAGTTTCCGCCGTCGATGATGATGTCGTTTGCCGTCAAGTGCTGTTGAAGTTCCTTCACTGTGTCATCGACAACGCCCGCCGGTACCATGAGCCACACCGCTCGAGGAGTCTTCAACTTCGACGCCATGTCCTGCAACGAAGACGAGCCGGTTGCGCCCTCCTTTACTAAGGCTTGTATGGCGTCCTGACTGTGGTCATACACTACGCAGTCGTGGCCCCCACGAAGCAATCGCCGGACCATATTTGCACCCATGCGTCCTAGACCTACCATCGCAATCTGCATTTGAAATCTCCTTTTCTAATGATGCCTTGCTCTCATTGGAACTGACACTCACCACTTTAGTCCGTTCAGATTCGGTGAAATTGACTGATGCGACCGCGGCGCCGGATTCTGGGTGCGAATTCTTCGCTCCCTTCGCTCGCGCCCAAGCTCTCTCTTCTCACTTGTCCCGCACTACACTCTTCTGCGATGCAGAGAATGCTACAGACGCCTCGCTCGTCAACACCCGAAACGTGAACGTCTCCTGCAGATAAAGTCGAACAATCGTATCCGTGTGGCTGAGATAACCGATGGATACGTCTGACCCAATACTGAGCTCGAAATCGCCACCACGCGTGCTCAATACGAAGGCACCGCTAATCGCCGGAGCCCAAATGATGTTGCCGTCGATTATTCGTTTCACATGCTCAAGAACGGGGTAGCCATGATCGCGGGTTTCGGCAAGTTCCGTGTATTCGTTGGCTCCCAGCAAGACAGAGTATGGACCATTGACACCGACAAGGCGCAGTTGGGTTAACGCCTGTGCGACAGCGTCGGGATAGTCGCGGACCTCATCGGGCAGATGCTTCACTGGATTACTGGTGCCTTCACGAATGCCCTGCATGCTCGCCGCCTTGTAGCCATCGAAGATCGCGCGGTCCTCGGCGAAGGCAAACGTCTTAGCGGCATCTTTGGCAGGCTGCCAATTGGAATCTTCAGATCCCCGCTCCACATCGTCAATCGCCTGCCGGGATAGTTCAAAAGGCACTCGAAACTCCACAAGCGCTTTGACTACGCGTTGATTCGCGATGATTCCTTCCGCAGGTGGAGGGATGGGCACCAAATGGCCCGTCGCAACTCCCGGAAGCGCATTGCCGCCGGGAGGAAGAACATCCACGACGCGTCGACCAGCGAGGTACCGCTTTATTGTACGCGTTGTCTCCTGTTCGATCTGTGCCCATGCTGCATCTGAAATCGGTGCCAGCTCCCGATGAAGGTTATTCATTTGGAACTCCTTTGAGTGATCCTATTCCGAGCGATGTGTCACGCACAGGCGAAGATGATGAGCGATCCGGTTCTGCCGGCGGCGCGCTGTCTGAAGTTGAAGACGGGTCTTCCTCACCGAGATTGTCGAGAAACGTCATTGATGGAGCGAAAAACAGGCTTCCCGTGACTGCCCAGCTGAAGTCCAAGAGCCGATCATAGTTGCCCGGCGGACTCCCGATGAACATGTTCTCCAGCATCTGTTCCGTAATCCGGGGAGTTCGACAATACCCGATGAAGTAAGTTCCGAATTCTCCGTGACCGGGTTTACCGAATGGCATGTTGTCCCGCAGAATTTCAACTTCTTTTCCATTCTCGACAACGGTCGTCAGCACGTTGTGGGCGAAAGGTGCCTTTATTGCATCGCTCAGTTCAATATCGGAAAGCTTCTTACGCCCTATGATTCGCTCCTGCTCCTCTGTGGAAAGGGCATTCCAGCGGCTCATGTGATGCAAGTATTTCTGAATAATGACGTAGCTTCCGCCGGCAAACTGAGGGTCTTCTTGTGCAGTAACGAGCGCGGCACTCAGCGCATCCTCACCCCGTGGATTTTCCGTCCCATCCACAAATCCGAGAAGGTCACGATCGTCGAAATAGCGGAAGCCGTGTGTCTCGTCCACGCCAGAAACAGCTCCTCCAATCCGATCCATGATCGCTGTCACCAACTCGAAGCATAAATCCATCCGCTTGGCGCGGATATGAAACAACACATCAGCAGGGGTAGAGACCGCGTGGCGTTCCCCCGATCGTATCTCGCGAAACGTATGAAGTTCGGCAGGCCGAGGCTTTCCGAAGAGCTTGTCCCAGGCATCCGATCCGAATCCTGCGACACACGAGAGCCCTCCCTCGATACGACGGAAATCGACCGCCCGAAAAATCCCCGGGAGATCGGCGCAGAGCGACCGCACGACTGCGTAGCTCTCGCTATCCGGCTTAATGCAAACAACCAGAAATATCGCTGCGCTGGTAAGTGGCGCAAGAACGGGTTGCGGTACCGGTGCTAGGTCTTCTCCGCTGGCTGTGCTCATACGAATCCTGTCGACTTTGCCTGCGTTCGCTGAACACTCAGGCTCGGTCCATCACAATACTCACGCTCGGTTGGCCGTGCCACCGAAGTCCTGGTTGGAACCGTTCCTTGGATTCCCATTCAACTCCGCAAGCCGCGTAAGCATTGGATCACCTTTTACTGCTATAGATAATAAAAGATGAGGGCGAGCGAATATGCCTGAACAGACAAATCCACCGGGTGGGCCCGGAAACACAGCACGGTGGTTGAGGAAGCCGACGCAAACTTAAACGAGGATCCCATTAACCTAACAGATGAGAGTTGAGTTCTTTCAGCTGGGGCGCGTTAGCACTATCTGAGTGCTTCGACCTCTTCATGATAGGAGGCTTCGGTCACAATGGGCGTAGGCTCGGTCACTTTAAGGCGAGCCATCACGTGCGCCTGAAGTCCTCGGTTCAATCCCAACCTGATCCACCAACAGTGGATACCGTGTGCCGCTACTCACTTGAACTTCTTACCATCTTTCATGCGTGCCGAGCCATCGCAAGGTCCACGATCTCCCCGATCATTTGGGTGTAGGAGAGGCCAGATTTCTTCGCGGCCATGGCAAACTCCTGTCCGCTGGAGAGCCAGGGGTTCGGATTCGCTTCGATGACATAAACCTCGCCCTTGCTTGATATGCGCATGTCAATGCGGCCATAGTCGCGAAGCTTGACGGCGCGATAGGCCTTGATCGCGATCTCGTTGAGCCTGGTTACGGTTTCTTCATCGAGGTCTTCGGCGATCGCCGATTTCGTCAGCTTATAGGCTTCCGAGTCTTTCTCGAATTTCACATCCTGGCTGGCGATCCTGGGCATGCCCTTCGGAAGCTTCGAAAGGTCGAGCTCCACCAGCGGGAGTGCATGTGCGTCCTCGTAGCTGCCGAGGATGGCGGCGTAGATCTCGCGTCCTTCGATGTACTCCTCGATCAACGCAGGAGAATCGAATTCCGTTTGTATGTAGTGGACGCGCTCCATCAACTCCTTCACGCTGGTGACCAGGGCAGCGGCATCGATGCCGATGGATCCATCTTCGGAGGTGGGTTTCACGATGAGTGGAAACGAGATGTCATGTGCGTGGTCGATGGTGCCGCGATAAGCTGTCGCGAAGTAGGGCGATTGAATCCCATAAAAAGCGAACATCTTCTTGGCGATCGATTTGTCCTGCGCAAGCATGTTCGCGTGCGGTCCCGCGCCGGTGTAGGGGATATCGAGCATATCCAGGAATGCAGTGACCTGCATCTCCTTGGTGTCATCGCCCGCATAGGATTCCGTGAGGTTGAAAATGAGATCGGCGCCACATTTGGCGAGTCCGAGCAGTGACTGAGTCCGTCCGTCGAGAACGTAATACGACGGCTCGTGACCGAGCTTTTCCAAGGCTTCGAAGATTTCTTCGCGATCGTGCTTTACCGGCTTCTTCTTGCGTTTCTTTTGCCCCTTGCCCTTGCCCTTGCGCGGTGCAGGAACTTCTTCCTGCACTTCAGCAGGTTCTTCTTCCCACAAGTCGTACAGCACGGTGACTTTCAACTTCGTTCCAGTCATGCGGCCTCCAATCGGAGTGACGGCAGCAGCCGGCACGCCTCAGGAATGAATGAACTTTCCACGGATCAGGTAATTCATTGAGAGTGCGGTTGTGTACACGGTGAACTCCGTGAGGTACTCGGACTCGCGTCGAATGTCCACGCGCAGGCCCAGTTCCTCGACACGTTTACAGATAGCTTCCACTAATCGCTTGACGATCGGACGTTGCACGCCGCTCCAATAGGCGACCTTGTCGACAATGGGCTTGCGATGCTGACGCAACATCTCATGGGCAGGTCGCACGCCCTTACGTCGCTTGCGAGAGATATTGAAGATGTCCGCCAGGTCGGTATCCAGCGCGAGTTCTTGCACCGGAATCTCCTCCGGCAGGCTGAGACGATAGAACTCCCCGACCGTCGATTCCATCTCATCGACGGTGATGTCGGTGCGGCCGCGACGCCGGATGGGTTCGAGATTTCCGACTTTTCTGGCCAGGCGATCGACATATTGGAGTTTGGCCAGCGCGCCCCAACCCGTGTAGCGCTTTCGCCATTGCGAGCGAGGCGTGAGCCAGACCGCAAACGTTTCTGCAAAATCTTCATCCGGATGCTTTTGCGCGTACCACCCGGCCATGTGGCGAACAAAATTCCGCGAGAACGGTATGGGACGGTAATTGTCGCGATATGCGCGGCGAAACGGGCCGAAGAGATCGCGCCACTCAGCCGACTTGTATAGCTGGTACGCATAATTGAATGCGTGTCCGGCCTCATGACGCATGTACATCATGATCTCGCGAGCGTCCTCCAGGTCGTTCATATCGCGCTCAAGCTGTGCCAGGTCCGGGTTGGCCAGATAAAACGGAATGCCGATGACCGGCTCGCCAGAGGGACATCCCCATTCATCGGTGAGATAACAAAGCGGACGGAACTTGTGGATACCCTTGGATTCCAGTTCGCGATAAAGCTGCTGAACGAATCGTTCCAGCGGAGAACCCTCGAGTTTGAGCCCGAGTTCGCGAATGGGCTTGGCGAGTAGCTCCTGGAATTCCGTTCGGGTTTTCTCGAAATTGCGCACTGGGCTATTCAGAGTTCTATACCACGGAACCGCATTTTCTCGGCATGGCGTATCGCTTATGCACATAGTATTGTGGGCACGCCTGGCTCTGGAACATCCATCCCACAAGCGCTGTTGCGCCATGCAAGGGCTCACCGCTTGGTCGTTAAATATCACCTGAATCCGGCCTGCGTAGCCATCTCAAAGCACGAACGTGGGGAGGCTTTTAGGATTTCGAAGACAAGCAGACCGTAAACTTGCGATGAGTAAAGGCAGAGCACGCCTTTCCTTAGCATCGCGTGAAGCGGCGACAGCAAAACGGGCATAAGCGAGAGATAGAAAAAGCCATTCCGGGCCAGGCAGTGCGGTATACCACGTGGCGAGCGTAAAATTCGGTACTTGCTGGCTACCATGGCGGACCTCTTGTGAGGAAACTGGTATGAACAACTAGAAGAACACAGAAGAGTTCGACCTGCTGATTCTCGGTGGCGGCACCGGGTCAACGATCGCGGCGTGGACCTTTGCTGGCGAGGGAAGGCACGTCGCAGTGATCGATCGCAAATATATAGGCGGATCATGCCCAAACATCGCGTGCCTGCCCAGCAAAAACATCATTCACAGCGCCAAAGTCGCATCGTACTTGCGTCGCAGCAGGGAGTTTGGCATCGCTCAGGACGGATTCACGATTGATATGTCAGTCGTCCGTGAGCGCAAACGCACGATGGTACGCGGCTTGAATGAGATGTATCTGGGCAATTACAAGAATACAGGC
>Ga0193743_1003302_pt1 | contig 10874 bp, 31 predicted proteins | sample L2c2metaG_FD_143038 | JGI IMG/M metagenome (GOLD analysis project Ga0193743, IMG submission 143038) | Soil microbial communities from a riparian zone of the East river system, Colorado, United States - L2c2 | ecosystem: Environmental > Terrestrial > Soil > Riparian zone | place: USA: East River...
GACTAGCCCTGTTGAGGCCATCCGGAATCTCTACTGCTCCCATCGTGTCACCCCATCCTTCTCGTCATGCTCCTGGTTGACCTTGCACCATGTCCGTCCGCAGGTCTTGCAGACATAATCGTCGGCCGTCTGGTCCCACTCGAAGCGATGCTCCCAAAACGCGCAGACCGTCAGCGCTCGGCGCGCAGGATGAGGCGATTCCGCGTCCTGTAGTCCACCAACTCGTCTTTGCATAGCAAAAACTCCCTGTAGCTCTCTGCTCTAAGAGCCTTGCGGCACAGCCTGCGAAGCTCCGCGACCTCCTCGGGCGTCGCCTCTTTCCATTCCTTGCCTTCGTTCATTGTCCATCCGCACTTCTTCCAGCTCCCGATACATCTCCTCCAGGGGATAAACCCTGCCTTCCCTTGGCGTCTCCACCACGCGGGACAGGCAAACATATTCCCCGGAAGGAGGCTTGCCGTAGACCGTTACGATGTCGATATCCACAGTGTTTGGAATGGGAAAGGAGGACCAGTTTTTATTGGTCAACATGGGCTCATTGCTCCAGTCCCTCCTCGGCCATGCACAGCACGCACTCGGTGCAGGCGATGACGTGGTTGGGATGCTTCGGCAGGAGTTCCTGGGTCGAAGGCGAAATCCAGACCTTCTTGCCACAGCCGCAGGTGACTTGCTTCGAGCCGTTGATGTCGGTCGTATAGCCAGCGGCGATCACCACCAGCTCGTCGTCGGGCAGGTCGTCCGCATTGCCCATCTTGCCCAACTGAACCAGATCGCGCAGCCAATCCGCCCTCTCCGGGTCCTCGCGCAACATCTTCCGTATCGCCTCGCGCTCGTCCATCAGTTGCAGTCCTCTTCGACCCGGCCGGTAGTCAATCTTGTTGGGGGCTGGGCTTGACACCAGCTCTCCATCTTGCTGCGTTGCACGGGCATTGTCGGAGCCTATCCGATATGAAACCCGTCCCGCTGGAGACTCTGCCGTTGATGCGTGTCCATCCACGCCGCCCCAAGGTAAAACTATGCAGGGCTAGGTCACGACATCTACCTTTGACGCTGTCACCACTGCATGTACTGCCCGTTTTTCGCCTTCAAGGCGACAATGAAGCCAACCTTATGTTCCGTCACTGGGTCAATCCTCCCTGAAAGAGCCTGTCCGCGTAGCGCTTCAGCGCCGCCTGATCCTTCTGCGCACACTCGAAGCAGACCTGCTCCCCTTTGGGACCGGCAGGACGGCACTCGTCCTCTTTGCCGCAAAGCTCACACCTGCGATCCGGCTCGCCCTCGATCACCACCACATCTCCTATCCGCTTCGTCATCCCCCTCCCTTGTCGTCTACAGGCAACACTGTACGCTTGCGCTTTTACTTGCGCAACAGGCTATGGAGTGGATGATTCTCCTTCATTCCGCACCGGAGACAATGAACGTCTCCATAGGGAGCGGGATCAACCGTGTTGGGGCGGTAGGGATGAGCCGTCTTCTTTACGTATTCTGCCATCCCTGCACCCTCCTTCGGCGTGTAGGGCGGCCCTGACGTAGGGCAGCGCGGGTCGTAGCGCTCGGCTTCATTCCTCATCTCGACATTGGCTAACCTTTCTTTGCGAGCTTCCTCAATCCACATCTCGGGCTTGTTATGTGCAGCATCGGGGGTTGCAGGAGGCATCACATCTCATCCCCAGCGCCCTCTTTGTATCCTGTAGCTCGGTTTCTAGCTTGGTTATCTTAACCTCTAGTTCTGTAACGAGGCCATCAAGGGCAATAGCTGCTTCCTTCCATTGGTCGGACGTTACAACATAGGGTTTCGACATCACTTACCTTCCTTCCCGTAGGGACCGAACTGGCATCCCGAATCGCTCGCCGCACACTCCCTCATAGGCCCTCCTCATCCGTAAACGTGACTCGTCAGAATGCCAGCGATCTTGCGAGCCTCCTGCGTGTTCAGGTTGCAGCCGCTCTTGCCATCGCCATCGGCATAGGCGTTCAGAACGTCAATCAGGACTGGAAGGTCCCGGCCGAAGTAGGGCACGCTCAATTCTTGGCTGCACTCGTCGCAGCAAGTTCGCGGATCGTCAACCCGAAGCCTGCGGCACCGTATGCATGGGTGCAAACCCAACACATCCTGATTGCACTGGTTGCAAACCTTATAAACGATGTCATCACTGAGAGGGCCGGGATCCATGTACCTGAATCCGCCATCATGCTTGCACTCACTCATAGACCCTCCAGATCAATCTCTTCGAGCTTTCGTGCCGTACACCCCTCCAAATGCCGGTTGATGCACTCGCCGCACCACCAATCGCAGATGGGATCGCCATTGCCAATGATGTCGTGATCGTTGCAGGGCTTCCCGCACTCACAGCACTTGCCATCCATCGGGCAGTCACAGGTGCCGTCCGGCCGGAAGTGCGACTCGATCCCGCTCATCGGAACCCCACGATCCACCTGCGCACCTCTTCCCGGTTATCGATCCATCCCGGCAGCAGCAGGAAGCCCAGCGCCATCCTGATTCCTACATGGCTCTCCAGCTCCGGGTGCTTGCTCAGATCACTCAGCATTGAAGTGAACGCTTGCCGAGGATCGTTTGCGTCCAGATACTCCAGCGCGCGCTTCTTCGCCCATTCCAGATGTTCGTCCTGTGTCATCGTGCCAGCTCCCGCTTGGCAGTCACGTAGGTCTCTAATAGGTCCCGGTAATGGATCAGGACGCGCGCCGTACCGTAGCGCCTCCCTGTGAACTTGCGGCCTGAACTCAGGATGTAGCGCCTTACGCTGTCGATCACATACTGTTTGTTCGGGTTTGGGTGTGTCATCAATCCCGCCTCTCCGTCTCTTCCTGTCGCTGCCTCGCGGCGTCCAGCTCCCATCCAGCATTCTCCGCTCGATCCTGTCGGATTCGCTCCCCGTCCTGAATCACCGTCTCCGCAAACAGTTCGGGAAGGAACCGGGAGACCTCTACGAAGGCAAACAGGTCCCGAAGCTGCACACTCGCCGGATCGTTCTCCGCCATAATCAGAAAGACCTGAAGGCGAGAGAGCCCGAACTTATTCCGCCACGCGTCCACCAGCTTCAGAAACGTCGCCTTCCGATGCTCGTAACCCGGATCGCTCATTTGCCCTTCCACACTTCCGCCGCCAAAGCCCTCGTCTTCGGTTCCGTGACGGTGTACCTGTCGATCTCCTCTTTCAGCTCATCGGCCTCCGCCTGCGAAAAGAACCGCCCCTGAATCTCAGCCCATACCGTCTTGTAGTGAACCGCGCTCAACCCGTCCTCGTTCATCCTGCATCCTCCCCATACACAATCACTCGCTCTTCGACCACCGACGCAGCCACGGGCTTCCTGGCGCGAATGGAGGGCATCAGGGAACGCGGCTCCCTCCACTTGTAGCTCTTGCACCGTGGGCACACCCTCGGCAACGCGTCGGGATACATCGGCTCCCAATCATGCCCGCAACGCTTGCAGTCCAATAGCGTAGTAGTAGTAGTCAACTCATTGCCCTCCAACGGGATCACCTACTACAACTACTACCACGGAGGGTCGGTCGTCTAGGGCCTGCTTTTTTATTTTTTGGTTTCTTGAAAATCGGGGCGTCGGGGGCGTCAATGCCTTCGGGTGGGGGTGGGGTGCGGACAAATAAATTAGGGCCATCAAGGGCCATCTAGAGGGCATGAGAGAGCCCATCCCCATCTCCTTAGGCCCTTCGATGCCCCCTTCATAACCCTATCTGTAGATAGAGGCGCGCAAGTGAATGAAGAGGCTTTTATATGCGTTTATTGGGCATATCTATTGGCTTCTGCAACTACACAACTATGTGCGACGCGTCACGCGTCACGCGTTATGGTTTGCGCTTGATATCCCTTTGATAGGCGTCCAAGGATTCCCCTTGCGCTTTGCAAGGACCATCGCGGGTTCGCAATGTTCCACCCTGTAATCCCGATTACTCTAAGCGTCGTAATGGCTGATAGGCGTAATGGCTGGCGTTCCTTTCCCTTTGACAGCTCGCTTGTATGTCTTTATTCGTTCCTTCTCTTCTTTCCTTTATGTCTCATGAGAGCCGGACGGAGTTGAGTCCGATTGGAAGAGGGCGAACGGAATTCTAGACAGTAAAACAGAAACGGCATCCCGAAGGATGCCGAATCTATGCCGTGTTACGTATCGGCTCCGAGTACCACCTCGGACGCTCCGCAAGATGCAGGAGACGCACCTTAGGCGCGGAGGTTAGTGTGAGTCCTCTAGTCGAGTCACACGTTTATCTAGATCGTGATGAAGATTGACCAACGTTAGGATGTCCTGATGGACCTGAACCCGGAACGCATTAAGTTCGCCTCTTAGCTGCTGAATCTCGGAACGAAACTCTCCGCGAAGACTTGTCATATCTGCGCGTATCTCGACGCGTAAATCCGCATGATTCCGATTGTTTATAAATGCCGCGAAAAGCACGGCAAGAGTGGGAATAGCGGCCGCACCTGCGGCGGTTGCAATTGCGGTAATGGTGGCATCAGTCATACGCACTCCTCAATCGTCGCTGGAACCCATGAGAATCCGCCGTAAACTCCGCCGTCGTAAACAGTGCCTTTGATGTCGTCATTGGACGATGCGCATACACCTTCATATCTAACGGTTGTGTGATTTTCCGGACGTGCCGCAATCGTATCCGTTGCCGTAGGTAATCCGCTGCGAGTTGTTGGGGTTTTCTGTACGTTGCGCGCCGTGAAAAGATGCCCTTGATTCCATATAAGCATTCCGTTTTCAAGCTCACCCAATGTAATCCGCTTAGTTGCCATTTCGTCTCCTTTAGTCCGTCTGGTTTACGGCCTAGATTCAATATACATGAAAAAAGATGTTGTGACAGACGTATCATCTGATACAGTCTCTTTAGTGGTCACCAACCACTCAAGGAGAAACACAAAATGGCACGCTACCTTTACAGCGAACTTGCAAGCACACTACAGGCCTATAAGTATCTCTCCGCAGTCAAACCGGGCCAACATGCCAGCATGGCAAACGTGAGCCTTTGGATGGATAAGCATCGCGCGCGTATCGAGTCCTTAGTGAAGGATCAAATGCCGAGTGGTTCGGGTTTTGACTCCGGAACTACCTTGGATATCGAAGCGTCTCATGCGGAAAAACTTGTCTTTTTGACATCTTTCCACCATATGAATGAGGTTGGATACTACGACGGCTGGACGGAACACTCCATAACCGTGACTCCTTCCCTTGCACACGAAATCCATCTCCGCATCAGTGGACGCAACCGAAACGATATCAAAGAGGGTATTCATCAAGCCTTTCATTCGGCTCTCACCTTCGACATCTCCGAGACGTGGGAGTTTTCCGAGAAAGAGCGAACCATTCTCAAAGCAGGCGCAATGAACCTTGACGCTGATGACGTGGCTTGGCTTGCGAGACGTAAAGCCAGACGCGCATTAGATGAGTTTGCCCTGCGTGTCGAACTAACCTAACAGGTCGAAACGGGGCATTATGCCCGTCTGACCGTTATGCTAAAACCCTTTCTCGCAACTACTCACAAAGGAGTCTTTCCAATGCATCTCTTATACTTTCCCGCTAATGCCGCTTATGCCTTCGTCTTTGGTTCCACCGTCGAAGATGCGAACCTTTGCAACCTGCACGGATTCCCAATGTTCTACCAGACCAAAGGCGAAGCCATCGAAGCTGCACGGCATCGCGGTCTGTCCGTTGACCTGAAAACAGGCCTTGTCTCAATCGATGCCCGCGCCAATGATGAGCAACCCAACAAACCCGAACCCGTAAAAATGGATGTTGCGCAATGGTACGCAATGCTCGCAGAAGATGACCGTCAACTTATGGTGCGGCCGTATGGCGGTATCTCTTATGGAACGGCCATGAGCTTTCAATCACTCTCTAAACAAGCACAGGCGGCCGTGACGCGCGCGTATACGTCTTTCGCGGCCATCATCGCAAAAACATAGGTCGAAACGGGGCATTATGCCCGTCTGGCCGTTATGCGGTCACTGATGAGACCAACGTCAGAATCTAAAGGCTGATAAGGAACCCAAAATGTTCACAAAGGGATTCGATAAATATGCAATCGCAGGCGAGACCATTACTTGCACCGTCGATGGTTTTGATTGCACCGCCACGATTCACCACGACGAAGCTACCGGAGCCCCCGACGTAAACGATGAAGGGTTTTGGCCGTCGCTTGATCCTAATGCGGCCGGATATGTTCTTCCGGAAAACTTCAGCGTGGAACTAGCGAAAGCAGTACGTGCAATGGACGCGTGGAAAAACGATGAATGGTTTTATTGTGGCATTGCCGTCACAGTCTCAAAAGACGGAGTTGAGCTGCTACAGAAATGCGAATCCGCTCTATGGGGAATCGAGTGCAACTATCCCGATTCGGATAACGCTTATTTGCTCGAAGTCGCCAATGAACAGCTAGACGAAGCACTCACGGCCGCGAGGGCAAAGCTGGCCAAGCTTTGCCCTCCTCGTGAATCTTTCAAGGGCGCATCGATTCTCCGCGATGCAATGAAGCGCAATCCATTCTTACAGGGATATGTAGAAGCGCTTTTCTTCACAGAAGTTACGCCAGACTCTGAAGAGTCAATGCAAGGTAAAGACGTGGATGATATCTCTTTCTCACTCGCGCGCCAGATGATACGCGATTGCAAAGTCTTCGGGACCGCACACGGCCGCGATATTGATTCGGCGTATGAATCGGCAGGCCATGACTTCTGGCTGACCCGTAACGGTCACGGCGCGGGGTTTTGGGATGGTGACTGGCCAAAGGAGGAAGGAGAACGCATGGATGCCACTTCTAAGGCCTTTGGCTCATGTGAGATTTACGCGGGCGATGATGGTTTGCTTTACGCGATGTAATCACTTTGATACCGAATCCAAAAGGAAAACCCTATGCCTCGCCTGACCAAAGAAGAGAACACCCACGACTAACCCAACACAAAGCCATACAGGAGACAGACGCCATGACCAAAACTGAAAAGGTGCAATTTATCGCCGACTTAACAAACAACGTCGCGCGAACGCTAACCGAGAAGATCGACCGTGTACCGGAAGAATGGAACGGTATCGAACTAAGACAATGGCTTGCAGACGCATTCGCCGACGGCGTTAGTCCTCATATGATGACCCGCACGCGGAAACGCGCGTATCGCAACGATGTCACGATCCATAACCTGTAACCCAACACAAAGCCGCACCCGCTGAAGAGACCAAAGGAGACTGTATGTATCACGTTGGCAACAAATTCAAACTGTCAAAGGACGCCATTGACAACTATGGCGAACAATACGCGGGCCAAGTATTCACAATCCGCGCGCGCTATGACCATTACGTTCCGGTAGACCGGATGCAGGATGATCCAACAGGCCACCCCGGCTTTGACCGCTCAGGCGGCCGTTTCCTGTATGGCTCAGAGCTGAATTTCGACCTATACGAATGGGAGATGGTTCCCGCAAAGGAGACAACACGATGAAGCACGCATCCCTACCAGACGGCGAATTATTGTGGATTCACAGCATTGGTAAACGGTTTCAGGTTCGCTGCATCACCACCGAAGTAGACGAAGCTAACGATTTTATGGAGCGTCACCCCGATACCGCCCTCATTGCTTGCTATGGACCTTTTAACATCATCGCCAACGTGTACGAAGGTGTTCGTACTAGCTAACCCATAACCTCAACCAACGAAGCCCGCCACCAACGGGCAAAGGAGACACAACCATGAACGCACCCATCAAAGAATCACTTGACGCTAGCAGAGCCCGCGAGAAGAAAGAGCGGGAGACGCTTTTCGCACAACTCGCACAAGCGGCCGGTCAAGTCGCGCTAAACCTCGGCCGAGAATGGAGCCTGAAGCCTCTGGCTAATAAGTTAGAGGATCAACAGCCCCATATGCGCGATGTGGTTAACCGTGATGGCCGTTGCATCTCGCTGTCAGTGCCCTACTATCCCGGTTATAACTTTGATGGAAAGGTTCACATAAGCGGCCGATTCAACTATGGTCCCTCTGAACTCGGAATCAGCTTCCCTTATAACGAAAAGCACCCGTCCATCGCGGTTACGCTCGCGCGCGGTGGAGCGGCCATCGCGAAAGAGATTCAGCGCCGTTTGATGCCAGACTATGACCGTCTGACGGCCATGATTGCGAAGACTGTGCGCAGCCATCAGGCCTACCGCGACGCGCAGCAAGGCATCTCCGCGCGTCTGGCGGCCATCTCGAAGCCCGCGCAGCATCGTTTCTCGCACTCCGGCTTTTCCACCTATAGCAGCTCGAGCCCCTACGTTGACGTACGTGTCTCCAATGGCGCGGTAGACGTAAAAATCACCAACCTGCCGGAATCCTTGGCCGCCACCATTTTGCAGCTCATCGCAGACGTACAAAAGCCGGACTAGGTGCGCCATGGTTCAGATTGTCGTTTGCCTGCTGCTATGCCTTGCCGTGACCGTAGTGCCCGTCGTCATCCGAGACTGGCACCTCCGCACGGTGCACCCTTCACACGCGCGGGAATCGACTCCCACGCCCCTTCAGTGCAACATTGCACTTGCGCATCACGCGAGACCGTTACCAGCGGTCAAGGAGAGATTCATGGTTCATAACGTTATTCAGGAGATGCAGGACAACGAAACTAAACAATACCGCTTACTCTGCGCACGTCATCGCGAGTTGAGGGCATCGCTTGAGGTTGTGACCGACGCCCGCACCAAACATGACATCCGTCTGACCATGTTGGCTTACCAGGATGCAATAGCCAACTTCCATCTCACCCGCTAGCGCCTCGGGCCGCGCTCTTTGATAGGCGGCCCAAATGTTCCCCATAGGCAACATAACCCCTTTGATAGGCAGCCCAACAGCCTTTGATAGGGAATCCAAAACCTCTTTGACAGGAGACCCAAAGACCCCATGACCCAACTCAACATCCGCGACTTCCCCGAAAAGCTCCTCGCCGATCTCAAGTCTCAGGCTGTTTACGCCAAGATGACCCTTCGCGACTATGTGATTTCCAACTTGCAGCAAATTGTGGACAATAAAGCCAAGCGGGACAATAAAACTAAAAGTCAGAGCAATAATCGCCTTTCTGATTGACTAAAGCGCAAGCGTTCTCAATGATGGCCTTGGGCAACATTTCGGAGTGGTTCTCCACCCTGGCATTGCCCCATCTCTCGCTCGCAAAAGGATGAATCCCTGTGAAGACCAAAACCCTGACTACTTCCGGCCACAAAAACGCGGCTGGCTCTGCTCGACTCTCGCCTGGAAAAGAGATTGAAGATGTCGAGATTCGCTTTGGAAACCGCCTCCATGCCTTGCGTCTAAAAGCCAATTTGAGTCAGCTCGAACTGACTCAAATCCTCGGCATCAATCGCAGCTACTACTCTCAGATCGAGAGAGGGGAAAAGGTATGCTCCCTGCAAATCCTGGAAGTTTTGTCCTTGGGCTATCGCATGTCCATGTCCGAACTCTTAGACGGGGTATAACCTCCTGACAGGAGGCCTTTTAGTCCCGTGATTGAAAACGTTTTGGTCGAAGCCCGTCGGTGTGCCTGTGAAGCCTGCTCCCATGTCTGGATTTCCATCTCTCGCGACTTGCCCGCTGTCTGTCCAGGCTGTAAATCGCGCAGTTGGAACGGGCCGAAGAAGATTGGACGGCCCGTTGGTCCACGCGATACATCCCACGCCCTTCTACCCAAACCTAAACGCACAAGAATGCTTGACTGACATGGCTACCCTATTCCGAACGATGGGGATGAACGAATGAAGACCGCCAAAAAGCAAATCACAGGGGTAGAGCTGACCTGCCCTTATTGCGATGCAATCATTCCGGCTCCCGGAGGATCGCATATATGGGACGTACTTGAATTAGGTAAGACCCTCGCCTGTGTCGAATGTAGCAAAACTTCAAAAACTCCGAAGGGGCTCTAATGAAACCCTGTTTTGCCTATCTCCGCGTCTCCGGCCTCGGCCAAGTCGATGGTGACGGCTTTGATCGCCAGATTACTGCCTGCCAAAAGTATGCCAACGAAAACAACCTGGAACTCACTGAGGTCTTCCGCGAGGAAGGCGTCTGCGGAGCCAACGAACTCGAGCACAGACCGGCCCTGCAACGCGTCTTACTCGCCCTTGAAGCCTCCGAGACCAAAATCGTCTTGATAGAGCGCCTTGATAGGCTCGCGCGCGATCTGATGGTGCAAGAGACCATCATTGGCGATCTCAGAAAAAGAGGCTACACCCTCATCTCCACCGCCGAGCCGGACCTCTGTTCCGACGATCCCAGCCGCAAACTCATGCGCCAAATCTTCGGAGCCATCGCCGAGTATGACCGGGCCATGACAGTCCTGAAACTACGCGGAGCCCGTCAACGCACCAAAGCCAAGTATGGACGCTGCGAAGGGCAGAAGCCCTTCGGCCACTACGATGGGGAGGGCCTTGTCCTGGCCGCCATCCAAACCAACCGCGAGATCGGCATGACCTACCGGCAGATTGCCGACACGCTGAACAGCCGCCACCTCTACAGCCGATCCGGCAAGCCCTGGAGCGGGCCGGTTGTCGCGAAGATTCTACGACGGCAAAGTTACCTCCATGTCACTTGCGCGTAACTTGCGCGCGTGTGTTACAGTTACCGCCATCTAAAGGAGTTACCCTGTGTCCACCAAGAAAGCCGAAGTGACGCCTACCAGCAACACTTCGGCCCAGCTTTTCTGCCCCGAATGCAAAGCGGGGCCTTACGCGACCAACAAAGGAATGTCTACGCATCGCCGCACCGCGCACGGTGTCGCGGGCATGTCCAAATCCGCCATTCTAGAGCGAAAGCAACGAGAGAACACAAAGCCGCTCACCCAGCTTCCCACCCCTGCACCTCTATCCCCGGCTTCTACTGCTGCCTCAC
>Ga0193743_1003303_pt1 | contig 10873 bp, 10 predicted proteins | sample L2c2metaG_FD_143038 | JGI IMG/M metagenome (GOLD analysis project Ga0193743, IMG submission 143038) | Soil microbial communities from a riparian zone of the East river system, Colorado, United States - L2c2 | ecosystem: Environmental > Terrestrial > Soil > Riparian zone | place: USA: East River...
CCCCAGGGACCATATACGATGACCGGATCTCCGACCGCAAACCCAGTCGCGCCAGACCCCAGCTTCTCGACCCAGCCCGCGTTCTCATGGCCGAGAGTGATGGGAAGCTTGACCGGCTTCGAGCCCGCGGCTGCTTCCATCAGATGGAGGTCGGAGTGGCAGGCTCCGGCGCCGCCAATCTTTATCAGGACCTGCCCCGGTCCGGGCTCGGGTACAGATACCTCACGGAGTTCGCACGGCTTCTGCCACTCGACCAGCTGGAATGCTTTCATGATTGCTCCTCAGTCTCTGATTCCGTCAAAATCAATCAACAGGTGTCTCGGGCCGCGGAATACGTTGCTCTGGCGATACTCTGGCGGATCCTGGACAAGCCGTGGGTTCTCCACGCGACGCAGGAAGGTCTCGAACGCGAGGTTCACTTCCAACCGCGCCAGTGGGCCGCCGAAGCAGGTGTGAATGCCGCTGCCCCATCCAAAGTGTTCGTTGTCCGGGCGTTCGGGATCGAACTTGTTCGGATTGGGGAACCGGCTCGGGTCGCGGTTCGCGGCGGCATAGATGAGGTGGACCGCCGCACCCTTCGGGATAACTGTTCCATTGATCTCGATGTCGGCAGTCGCCCACCGGCTGGGGAAGAACTGGACCGACGCCTCCAATCGCAAAACCTCCTCGATTGCGTAAGGGATTAGCTCTGGCCGGTCGCGCAGAAGCTCGAAGGACCCGGGGTTCCGCAGCGTGGTCATCACACAGTTGGAGATCGTGTTGACCGTGGAGTCATGACCGGCGACCAGCAGCAGTCCCGCATTGCCCACGGCATCGCCGGGCGCCATGGGTCCGTCCGGACCGTTATCGTTCACCATCTTCGAGAGCATGCTATCGCCGGGTTGTTTGATGAATCCCTTGACCAGATCAGTCAAGTACTGGATGAGCGCTCCAGTGCTTTCTGCGCCCTTCTTTTGGCGAAGCTTCCCTTCTTCGGTTTTTATCTCCGGCCCCATGTCCATCAAACCCGCCATAAAGTCGTGGATCCAGCCGTGAAATTGGGGTTCGTCCTTCAACGGCACGCCCAGGATCTTGCAAATGACCGCTACCGGCACTCCGTAGGCGTAATCGTCGACGACGTCGATTCTGGTCTTACCCTTGGCCTCGTCTAGCGAATCGTTGCAGAGCCGCTGAATATCCAGACCCATCTGCGGAATGAGGTCCGGCGTGTGGGGAGGTCCGAAGTGCCGCATCGCTTGGCGGCGGGATTTATCGTGAAGGGGCGGGTCTGAAGTGATCATGCTCGACCTACTCCCGTACGCATCCGCATGCTCGGCCCCGGCCGCGGGCGCGGCCCCGCCTGCCGGCTTGGCACTGATGGGGCTATGAGACATGACGGAACTTATCCGGGGGTCGTGGGCGAGAGACAGGAGCTCACGGTAGCCGGTAACAGCCCAGATGTCTTTCGCCACGCACACCACTGGTGTCTTCCGGAGCTCGTCGAAAAATGGGTACGGGTTGGGGCGGTTTTCATATGCCATAGCCTTCGCCCAGGCGGTCTCTGGTGTCATTCCGGTCGTCTCCCCTGATTTCGGAGCTTCTGCATAGGTGGTCTCTGGTGTCATGACGCTTTATCTCCTCTTTTTTCCAGTTCGAGCTATGTAATCTCGTGGTTCGTCTCGTCCAGACGTCAGCGCTTTTTCTGTCGGTATTCGGCGCTGCGCTCGGTGGGGTCGTGACCGGTTAGGACCACATCCGGATATGCCGTCGGGACGCCCGGCTCGGGGAATCGCGCAGGCATTGGCTTCATGCCGTTGGCCTGATCGTAGCCCGGCGGCGGCGGCGGAAACGGAGCGGATCGTTCGATCAATGCTCCGTAGTACTCCAGCCACTTGCCGTGATTGAAGGTGACGGCGGCCACGATGCGGCCACGCCGACCATAAGCAGCGGCGAAGCGGCGATCCTTGACGGATCCCTGTGTAATGACGATCTCGTCAGCAAACGGGCCCACGCCGACACCTTTGATGTTGACGCCAAATTGGCCGGACCAGAAGGCGGGCAGCGGGAGGTGCGGACGGCGGTCCGGTTCGAGACTCACCATGTTGTGCGCCGCGACCTTGCCTCCGAAGACGGCATTGTCCCAGTGCTCCAGCACAAGAAACTGGTATTCATACAACACGTGCGGCGCGCGTGCGATGTCCCCCGCGACGAAGATACTGTCGGTCACTACCCCGTTGACGTCGAAGACGCGGCAGCCCGCGTCGCAGGCAACGCCCCAACGGCCGCTCGCCAGCCCAGCGCCCTCCAACCATTCGGTGTTGCGGATTGAACCGAGCGACGCCACCACGACGTCGACGTCGAGGGTTGTGCCGTCGGAAAGTTTGGCACGTCGCACATGTCCGCTCGCGTCTCCCTCCAGCGACTGGACTGAAACACCCGTGCGGAGGTCGACTCCCGCCTCGCGCTGCATCTCGGCGGCGATATCGCCGATCACACCTCCGAGAGCGCCGACAAGTGGGCCTTCGGCGCGCTCGGCGACAGTAACTGCGAGACCGAGCTCGCGACAGACCGAGGCCATCTCCGAGCCGATGAAGCCGGCGCCGATGATCAGGACCCGTCCGGGCTTGGCAGCCAATGCAGCCTGCAACCGGCCCGCATCGCCAGCTGTTCGCAGCGTGAATACACCTGCCAGCGCAGCCTCCTTCGGGTTGAACCATGGCCGCGCGCGGGTGCCGGTCGCGATCAGCATACGGTCGTACGGAACCTGGTCGCCGTTGGCAAGTCGTACCTGCTTGTTGGCACGATCCAGACCTGTGGCAGCCACGCCCAGCCGCCAATCTGCATCGACCTTACGCATGCGCGGAAGCAAGGTGTGATCGGCCCGCACCCATCCCTTCAGCACCTGCTTGGAGAGTGGAGGACGATCATACGGCTCTTCCTTCTCGTCCCCAATGATGGTCAGCTTTCCGTTAAAGCCCTCGTCCCGCAAGGTTTCGGCGGCGCGGAGCCCAGCCAGGGAGGCGCCCACGATAACGATGCGGCCGTTGGTCTTAAATTCCGTTACTACGTCCGCCACCAGCGCCGCGGTTTTCACGCTTTATCCCCCTTCTCATCCAGCCGGTCCACGATGATCGCCTGTACCGGGCAGGACGCCGCGGCTCGCAGAACCTGCTGGCGCAGGGAGTCGCTAGGGTTAGGGTCGTACATGAGCGCTTCCTCACCGTTCAGTTTGAGCACAGTCGGCGCGAGCGGGACGCATTGCGCGTAGCCCTGGCATCGATTCAAATCAACGACAATTCGCATTGACCTATTCCTTTCTACTAATGCGGAGAATGACTGCCCCTCTCGAGTCACTACAACTGGCAAAATTAACAGTGCTGACCTGTCGTTTCTGCCAGTACTGAATTCAAACAAGTACACCTAGTCTGGGTTTTCGTCGTTGATTTACATCGCAGAAATGCAGAGAACTTGGTGCGAGGACTCCGCTTGCTCTCATTCACTGAACGGAAACTCAGGATGACGCTGCGGCTGCCAAAGACGCCATTGAGCATGGTTGTGGTGTTCGTGGCGTTCTTCTCGGCGACGACGAGGGCGCAATCACCGGGGCCGCGGGAATATCTAAACATTCCTGTACGTCAAACGGTTGCTTACGTTGACTACGTGTTTTCCTCAGCGGAAAGCGTCGCCGCTGATCTCCCGTTGCCAAACAACGAAACGGTCAGCCAAGTCGTTTCGCCGACATTCTTGGTGTCGTTCCCCATCGACAACAAGTACGCTGGTGTTTCGCTGAGTCTTCCCTATAGCAAAGTCCAGTTCGCGGGGCCTGGCGGCAAAATAGAAACCTGGGGACTCAACGACCCGGCCATTGCGTTCCATAAAAACATCTTTGGACTTCCGGCGTTCCGGCACGATGAGATTGCCAAGGCGATCCCACAGACCTTCATGAGCTTTCACATTACGGTCAACCCACCACTCGGGGAGTACGATCGCAATTCCGCAGTGAATACAGGAGCGAATCGCTGGGCCTTCACCCCTCTTGTAAATCTGAATATCCCCCTGAACAAAGGCGTGGCATGGGTGGAGGTGTACGCCTGGGGCCGTTTTTTTACAAGCAACGATGCGTTTCAAGGAAACAATCTGCTTACACAAGACCCGCTGGGGATAGCCGCCTTGTACTACAGTCACAACCTCGGAAAGAAAACGTGGGTAGCCATTGGCACGTACTACGACAATGGCGGCGAAACATTCGTCAATCACATACCGCAGCACGATTCTGCACATGCCTTTCGACCCAGCGTGGCCATTAACAGGCGGGTCGGTAAGGTTGCAGTCAGCTTGCGCTACGAAAACACAGGATCGAGGTCGAACGCTGCGCCGTGGAACGGGTTACTGGACTTCCGAGTGGCCCTCCCGCCTCTTTTTAACTTCTAAGTGCCGGACGCTCGTGCGACAAACCACTTCATTTGTCCCGGAATCTGCCGCTGATACCGTCTGCTCATGAGATGCGCCGACATGCTCAGCCGACCTTCTCGGAACGCTCTCTCTCAAAGACGTTCACAAACTCCCGGTAGTGTTGACCAATCTCAGCCACCGCGGCTTTAGGTGCGCTCTCCCTGGCCAACCAGCGACTGAGCGGACCCCAGAAAATACTCCGACCCGCAGCAAAACCGATAAGCCCGGGCACACCAGCGGCAGTCGTCAGCCATTCGAGTGCCTTCTCTTGCTTCCCAGCGTCGGGCAGGATGATGCAACCGACTTTGTCACGGCCGCCGCGGCGAGCAGCGGCCACAACTCTCTCGCAGTCCTCGCGGCGGTCGAGCCCTTCTATTCCCCATACGTCCGGTTCGACCTGCGCATCCTGTAGTTGCTGGATGGCTTCAACCTTCAACCGAGGCCGAATCTCCTGGTGGTAGGCATCCTTGTCGCCCTTAAGCTCCTTGAGTTGCGCCTTCTCAGGCGGCAGCAAGAGTTCAAGCAAAAACAAGCTTCGACTCTCCCCGTGCAGATAATCGGACAACCGCTTCAGGCGGCCCGATTGACGCCGGTTCAGATCCTTGTCACCTTCCGGATTGTAGCGAACCTGCACTTTGCAGAAGGTCGGGTGGAAAGCCTCGATGTGTTTGGCGAAATCCTGGCCGTACTCGAAGTCGAACTCTTCCTGCTCGCTCTTCTCGGCTGGGCATGCGGTTACGTAGCCCTTCGCTGCCGCATCGCCGAGGAACTTAGCCCCGAATTGTTCGTCCACCAGGATGCCAGCTTTGTCCTCGGGTACACCAGCCGCTAAGGCAGCCTTAAAGCCATCGTAGACAAATTGCTTCGCGGTTACGATTTCCGACACCGTGGATGCGACCTCCGCCGCATGCTCCGGCGGCAGAATGCTCTCCCATCCGAGCGCGAGGAGTGGGTTGCGGTAATCGAAGGAGAGGATGTACAGAGATCTGTCAAACCCGAGACTTGCAGTCATGCGTACCCCTTCATCATCGAGCAATGGCTTCGACTACCAACACCTTCCGGCCATTGGTTTAGAGGTCGTTATCAGGTCCGCCTTGATTGTCGAAGCATTCACGATGGCGCTCACTTCTCTGCATCGTCCAGCCGGTCGACGATGATTGCCTGCACCAGGCAGGACGCCGCGGCTCGCAAGACCTGCTGGCGCAGGGAGTCGTCGGGGTTAGGGTCGTACATGAGCGCCTCCTCACCGTTCAGTCGGAGAACAGTCGGCGCAAGCGGGACGCATTGCGCGTAGCCCTGGCATCGATTCAAATCAACGACAATTCGCATTGACCTATTCCTTTCTGCTCATGCGGAGAGAATGACTGCCCCCCTCGAGTCACTACAACTGGCAAAATTGCCAGTGCTGAACACTCGTTTGGCGATCTTGCATCCTCTTTGAGGAGTTTTCCCTGTCTGAACTAGCATGCTTGCCGCGGCGAAGGACTGGCACTTCTGCCGTACCTAATGCACCTCGCACCTTCGGTCGATATCCGCTCACGCAAAACTAAGAAGGTTCATCCACCCTGGCCGCTTGCTTGATTCCGTTGGCCGAGGTTCCTGCCATCCTGCCGGTGCGTGACAGTGGGATAGCCCTTCGGCTGGGCTTGGTGAGGTCGACAATCAGACCTCGTTAGGTGAAGACGATATGTTCGCGCATCGCGTACTGCACGACTTCCGCGTCGTTGTGCAGGCCAAGACTATCCATGATCCGATACTTGTGAAAGGCGACCGTACGAGTTGTGAGGTTGAGCACCGCAGCAGCCTCTTTCATCGATCGCCCCTCAGCGAGCAGCTGTAATACCTCTATCTGTCGGTCCGTGAGCTTATAACGTGATGATTGGAACTCATTGAGTTGCGAGAGCAGATCGGTCACCGATGTAGCAAGCGAAGGCGACAGATATGGTTTTCCTTGTAAGACACACTGAATCGCTCTCACTAATTCGGAAGCCACAGAGGTCTTCAGCAGGTAGCCGGACGCCCCAAGCCGAAATGCTTCGGCAATGATGCTTGGATCCTCGTTGATTGTCACATAGATCAGCTTCACTTCTGGCAGAACTCTCTTGATTCGTTCCGCAGCGTGCAATCCGTTTAGGAATGGCATGGCGATGTCGGCGAGAATGACATCCGGTCTCAGAGTGTTGGCTGCTTGAATGAGATTGTGCCCGTCATGCACGGTGGCAATCACATCGAAATCGGTCGCAAGAAAACGCTTGAATGCTTCCGCGATCAGAGTATGGTCATCGGCGATCAGTATTCGAGGCCGGGGTGGTTCAGACATAGTGATCTCCCAAAGCAAAATGGTGAGCAGCAGGTTCTAGTGACGGAGCCGAGGTGTGGCGCAGGAAGTTTCCCTGGCCCTACGTGGCGGCAACTTTATTGCAAGGATTTGGGGAGTGATACTGTCAATTTTGACAGTTTTCAACCAGTCCACCCTCCAACCACTCCCCTCGGGGAACTGCCATTAGTTTCAGGTACTTGCTTCAGGCGGGTGACAGAATTCCGTCATAACCCACCAAGGCCTCGGTGCAAACAGTAAATATGAGGCCAACCGCGGAGTTCTGTTGCCTGACGACCAGGTTGATTGGTTTCGACACTTCACCTCTCCGACAACTGATTTTCTCGGTTGCGTCCCAGAGGCAACCGATCACATTGAAAGAAGTTGCAGTCCCAAGGCGCCAGTTCCACGTAGAGCCCGGGAGACAGCATCTCGTCCCCTTCTCTGTCATAGGCAGCGCCCGATAAGACGTCAGTTAAGCGCCAAGTTTCCCCTCGTTCGTCCCTCCACGGCACCTGCACACGTGCTTGAACAGAGCTGTCGCTGAGATTGACCACAATAAGGCGTCGATCATCACCTTTGACCCAGCTCCAGGCCACCAGATTTTGAAAGCTTGAATTGTCAGGCCAGCCCGCGCGCTCGCACAGGCTCCAATAACCGTTGCGAAATACAGGACCGTCGATGGCTTCCAGGAGCTTATCGTAGAAGGCTTGGAGTTGCTGATCCGCAGCCTCCTGGGGACGCCGGCCCAGAAAAACGGGTGGCCTTATCTTTCGCCCCTCGAACTGTCCTTCATGGAAGAGTCTTGCTCCAGGAAGGGTGGCCATTGTTACCGCGGCAGCCCGCTCCTTTTCCGGTGAAGGTAAGAATGTGGCGGCCGCGCGGGGCTCGTCGTGATTCTCGATAAAACGAAGGAGCTTCTGCTGATAGGCAAGATCAGCACTCAGATGAAGGCGCACACTCTCTGCCTTGTCATGCTCGAGTCGATCATAGAGCCTCTTGTCGTAACAGAAGTCGAATCCCTGCTGTTGAAGCTTCCACTCCAGGTCCCAATAAGCCTCGGCGATGAAGAGGAAGCCGGGATGCGCTTTCTTGATGGCGGGGATTACATCAACCCAATACTCGGTTGCCGGCCGTTGACCCGCGCGTGTGCCCCAGGTGCGCTCGAAGATCCCAGTTAGCATAAGCATCGCCATATCGCAGCGAATGCCATCGCACTGACCGGAGATACTTGAGATGGTTTTAATCACTGCTTGCCGAAGCCCCGGCTGAAAAGCATTCAGTTGCAGCACATCTGGCCATGCTGGAAAGTTGGGATCTCGTCCGCAGGCAAAAACATTCCCTTCCACATCAATGAAGGATGCCGGATCCCTCCTAGCATCGTCAGCATTCCCCCGAATGAAATACTCGGTGTGCTCGATGGTCCACGGATGGTCCGGTGCTACATGGTTCGGTACGAAATCCAAGACCAGATTCATACCTCGCCTCGCAAGTTCCTGCCGAGCAATCCCTAGACCTTTGGGTCCGCCTAAGCGTTGATCGACCACGTAACGTCGCACACAATAAGGAGAGCCGACGTTGTCGCTGGTACGAAAATCAGGCAGGGCTCGGCGAAAATCCTCCAACAGGGTGTTATTCCGATTCGCGATGTCTATACCGGCAGAGCTGCGTTCCCAAACTCCCATCAGCCACACAGCATCGAAGCCACGTTTGGCCATAGCATCCCATTCCGCTGAAGGTACCGAACTCAAGTCCACGTTGTTTCCATACTTCTGTTCCAGATCAGAAAGCCAGACCCAGGTATTGATCTCGTAAATTGTGGGAAATCGATTCCAAGTAGACATGGTTCTCACCTCTCGTTTCTTCCATCACTCCCCATCACTTTAGGCCGAATGTCCAGCTGGGCCCCTACTTGCTGCTGTAGTCACTCCCGGATAGCGCCCGCCAGTTGTCCCTATTGCCGTAGAACGACCTGGGAACGGAATCACGGACATCGAGTTTCACAACTCCATCAAAGTAAGAAATGTTTCCGTCTCGGCAGAAGGTTCCTCCCTTCTGTGCGAGGTCGCTCTCATGGTCGCAGTCCAAACCACATGAACTGCCAGGTCACACCGATGGTGTCGAAGTTCGACCCGGTGCGTGCCGTAGCCCCCGCGCTGTACGCCACTTTCAGGGACTGGCGCTTGCTCAATGGAAGCGACAGAGTGACACCAAAGCGGGTGTTGTTCTGACTGATGCTGGGGAGACCACCGTTCACATAACCGGCACCGCCCCGGTACCATGTACCGTCGACGGCGAACCACATCTGCCGCCGGATGGAATAGCTGACGTGCCCCTGAAGAGTTGTAATCGGATCCTGCTTTCGCGAGGATTCTCCAGGGTAAAAACGCGAATTGTCGCCGAAAAACCAAGCGCCGCCGTATAAGTCGAGATAAAACATCCTCCAAGGGTATGAAATGCCCACCTCGGGTTTGAGGGCCCACCGGTTTGTGCCGAGGTTGATCAACTTGGTGGGGTCATACTGTCCGGTCGGCGCCTGAGCTGTCAGGCTTGTTCCCACGAGAATCCCGCGACGCCGAACCTGCGCGAACTCCCGGGGAGTTTGCGCAGGATTGCCGTGCAGGTTGACTGAAAACTTCAGCCGCAGGTCTGCGAGGCCCGATCGCGTAATGCGTTGCTGCTGCTCGGCCACGTTGCCTTCCAGATCTCCCCAGGCGTAGGGCATGCCTGCCGTGACCAGAGCCTGTCGGCCCCAGATGCCGAACGTGTGGCCCAGGCCAAGCGTGGGGATATTGAGATGGGCTTGCACATCCGTGACAGGAATTGTGGGATCGAAGGTGACCGCGCCCGTCGACCGAGTGAAACCAACCGCCAAAAAATTGACGCCCACCGGCGAGGCTGAGTAGGCGCGGGGTTCGAGCTCCTGCGCCGCAGCGCTACGCGGGCCGGGTGACAGCAGCAGCACCATACATGTTAACCAAGGTAAAGTGAGGACCTTCTGCAACTCTTTCTCGCGCCTTGCGGCAGGCGCAAAAACGTGCTGACTCACGAGTCGCAAGATCAGCGACCGTGCTGCGCTTTCACTTCTTGGGACAGGCGGCCTAATCACAACTGCAGCCCGAACCGCGAGAAGTGCCGCATCTGACTTGCGGCCCAACACCAATGCTCACGGCTGCTCTCCGAAACGCACATATTTAGGTACCGACCACTTCCCTCCAACCCAGTCGTAGGGGGACTCGGCATTCGAAGAGATGGTCCACAGATTCTCTGTGACTTAGGAAACGAACGGCAGCATGAATGTGCCGTTCACACCCAGCCGGCCGTCATCTCCGGCCACCGACGAGATGGTTGAAGAGAGCGCCGGATGTCCATGATGTACGAGAATCATCGTGTTGAGGACGCGGGACCTCTTGCCCAGTTCTGCTTGCTGCGTTTCAGGCTGTTGCGTCTCCACTCGATGTGCCGATTCGAGTTGGTGAATACGTTCCAAAGGATAATCCCACGATTGCCTGACCTAACGCGGCACCCTGGGCTCGCGCAAGAGTGGAAAGCCGCAAGATAGAAGAGAAGCTCAACAACAACATTTCCGGCATACGCAAGGAGCCTCTTTCTTTCTTTAAAAGGATCAAGCTCCTCTTTTGTGTATAGCGCTCGATTCAGCGTGCGGAACTGTCAACTTTGACAGCCCGATACAGAGATTCCAGAAAAGCATCCCCTCGAGCTCGGCACCCGACTGGCAGAAGCCGCCACGTGCCACGGGCCGGGTGCGCGAAGCTTGTGGGCCGATCGACGGGAATCAGCTTTAGGGGAAGTGTAGGTTCGCCGCAGTAGAACGCCTAGGACTACGATTTCGAATTAGGTTACGGTGCTCCAATCGGCCGGTAATCGAAATTCGTCGTCGTCACCTGGAGCTTCTTGGCGGTCGCGTCAAGTACGGTCTGTTGTACGTAGTTGGTGCCGTCGGGCAGGCTGTCCATCTGAACCGCCAACGTAACCGTATCCTTCGGATCATCCATGTAGGTGTTCACCTTCACCGAGCTGATCTTTTTTGCAGTCGTGCCGAAAGAAAGCGTCATCTGATCGCCGGGCTGGGCATAGTCCTTGAAGACCAGCTGCGCCACGCCC
>Ga0193743_1003304_pt1 | contig 10869 bp, 8 predicted proteins | sample L2c2metaG_FD_143038 | JGI IMG/M metagenome (GOLD analysis project Ga0193743, IMG submission 143038) | Soil microbial communities from a riparian zone of the East river system, Colorado, United States - L2c2 | ecosystem: Environmental > Terrestrial > Soil > Riparian zone | place: USA: East River...
CCTGACGGCGCGCCAGAGGGCTCAGCCGATGCGGCTTGCTGACGCTCTGTCCGAGGGGAGCCCAGGATCTCGGCCGTAGTGTTCCTTAGCCCGAAGAGCTTCTGAATGTCTAGCGGCAGGTGGACCGCAAGTCTGCTTCTAGTCATGGCGACGTAGAGCAGCCGCGTTTCAGCCCGCGCCCACAGTTCGGCGAAGGCGGGAGGGTCCTCCAATTTCGTCGCAGCAACAAGAATGTCATCCGTTGCGACCGCGGCGAGAAGGTTCACGGTGATTTCGTCTTCCGAATCGCCCGTATTCATAAAAGCCCCGTGCCACCGACCTCTGTCGTAAACGCCGGCTGATCGATGGCAAGTCCAATACCTTCCTGCAATCCAGTTGCGAGTAACTCGTGGTGTTCCGTTGCCTGGAACCGATGTGGGCTAGGTGTGTCGGCGTAGAAGATACTTGTGCTCCCCAGAGAGCACGAGTTCACCACGCTGGTTATGGATTGTGGCCCTGGTCGTTACCTGGCCGCTATCTCCCTGCGGGGTGAGAGCAATAATTTCGAGAGCAGAATAGAGCGTATCTCCCGCATGTACTTCCTTGAGAAACTTGCAGGACGCCTCAGTAAACGCGATGAACACGTCTCCGATGTACTGAGGAAAGAGTGTTGCCCCGGGAGCTGTGAACGCGAGTACCTGCAGGCCATGCACTACCGGGGCTGTGTGTCCGTGATGCCGCGCATACTCCACGTCGTAGTGAATAGGATGATTGTCAGCCGAAACGGCCTGGAAGGCCGAGGCGTGCGCATCGGTAAGCGTGCGGCTTGGTGCGCGGAAGATTTCGCCAACGCGCAGGTCTTCAAACGTTCGCGCAGGCACAACGGTGAAGTTGCTAGGGTCAAAGGTGTGCACAGTTTCCGGTATGTCTGTTGTCGAATTCATGTTGTCATCCTTTCTATCGTTGCACTTCGAAGGCTGGTCTTTCGTTGAGGGTAGCGTTGATGCCAGGCCATTCTTCGGCAGGCTTATGGCTGCTACAGCTGCTGCCGCGCCAAGAATCACGTTGCGGCGGGATAAACAGCTCGATTCTTCATCGGAGGCAGGGGATATCCTCGATTCCACATCATTCGTTTGCGTCGGTATGTTCATAGTGATTTCCTCCGTTGCGCAGCTCGGTTTTCAGGACTCCCAACGATTCGGTCCCGTGCCCGCCGACCGCCGCCCAAGCGAGCTGTTGGCGAATTCGAACTGCTGACAGTGCGAAATGATACGAAAGTATCCAAGTCAACTCCTCCACTCAGGCTTGTTCGATCCCCGCGGAACGATCGCGCTTCGATACGACGTAGGAGACCTGGATGCCGGAATACGAATCTTCCCGCCAGAGAGTAGCAATCACATCGTGCCGAAACAATCACATGTTCCTGTATGCAGCTATTTCTCATTGCAATCAGCCTTTCCAGCCTGCGAGGAAGTCGATCAGGAGACGATTGATCTCCTCAGGCTTCTCCTCATGAGGTAGATGGCCGCATTCTGGAATGGCGTGAGTGACGAGATTGCTTGCCATCTCCGCCCACACACGAGGCATATCGAACATCTCGCCGACTAACCTAAAGTCGCGCCCCCAAAGCGACATTACCGGGCAGGCGATCTTGACTGAAGCATCTTCGCTGTCTTGGGCGACGTCGAAAGAGTTGGCGCGATAATCCTCCAAGGCGCCGCGTATCGCGCCAGGTGCCCGATACGCTTTGAGATACGTCTCAAACGCTTCGCCTTGAATTGTCAGTGGGTCAAAGCACCAATCGGAGAAGTAGTAACGCAACCAGATGTCCTCACGACCAGTGATGAGTGCCTCGGGAAGGTTCGGAACTAGGTGAAAAAGGAAAAACCAACATCCCTTCGCTTTTGCGGGGTCAAGTTCTCGACCAACGATTCGGGTTGGTACATTGTCCATCACGACCAGACGGTCGAGAACTTCCGGATGATCCTTGGCGAAGCGCGTTGCGACACGAGCGCCGCGATCATGCCCCACTAGCGCGATCTTCGGTAGACTCAAGGGGTGCACGTCCGTTGCCATCGTGCGCTTGTCATAGCCTGATGAAGGTTTGTCAGTTTCTCCGTATCCGCGAAGATCTGGCGCGATCACGTGGTACTTCTTCGCAAGTTCGGGAATCTGATAACGCCATGCGTAGCTTGTTTCGGGAAAACCATGCAATAAGGCAACCGGAGGGCCCTCTCCCGCCGTAAGGTAATGCTGGCGTATCCCATTCGCGTGTACTGTCCGACTAGAGATTTTCATGACAATGTTGATTGAGATCCGTTGCGAACAGCAAGACGGATCTCGAATCGCCTCCATTTCTTTGAATAAGCACGAACTCCCTTCCCATGTCTGTTAGGGCTTGGGCGTGTGAGTTCTTCCAAGGTGAACGCAAACGACCCATAAGAGGGTCAAAAGATACAGCTGAGTGGATTGCTACCTCCTCCAGTATTCGGATGTAGCGCTTTCCCGCGACAACTCTCAAAGCTCCAATGAAACAAGCTGCATTGCCGGCGGCGAACAGTCGTTCCGGGTTGGTGCCACTCCTTTACCGCCCAATTTAACGGGACGATCAAGTTGCACGTTAATCGGTCCGTCGACCGATTGCTTTTGCACGAGCCGTGTAAAGTGCCTTCTCGATCGCCATAGTGAAGCCCCTTCGATACGTAGCACAACTCGAATCAATTTCCTGGTCGCGGCCGGATGATCAGCTGAGCACCTCGCTTGCCACTCAGATAGGTCCACACCCATTGCAGAAAGACACTGAACCTCAAACTGCTCTCAGACAGGAATTGAATGTGGATGAGAGCCCACACGAGCCAGGCCACAAAGCCGCTGAGCTGAACGCCGGCGCTCTGCAGCACTGCGAAACTCTTGCCTACAACGGCAAGATTGCCTTTATCGAAATAACGAAATGGTGGCGAGGGAGGATGGCCAATCACCTTCCGGAAGATGGACTTGGCTGCATACTTGCCTTGCTGCATCGCAACTTGAGCGACCCCGGGGAGTGGCCGTCCGTCCTGATCGAGCGATGCCGTGTCTCCAACAACAAACACATCTGGATGACCGGGCACTGTAAGGTCGGGTTGAATTCGAACGCGGCCCGCACGGTCAACTGCACACCCGAGCCATTTTCCCGCCGGCGAAGGGGCAACACCGGCCGTCCATACTACCGTCTTTGCTTGAATGCGCTCATTTCCAATCACCACGCCATCTCCGTCTATGGTCTGAACCGGCTTGCCAAGACGGACATCGATACCAAGCGACACCATGTGCTGCCTCGCGGCTTCAGATAGCTTCTCCGAAAACGTGACAAGAGGGCGCGAACCCATATCGGCAAGAACGATGTGGGCCGACTTCGGATCGATTCGACGAAAGTCTTTTCGGAATGTGGTTTGGGTCATGACCGCAATTGCGCTCGCCATCTCGACACCGGTCGGTCCTGCGCCGACCATCACAAAGGTCATCAAAGCCTGGCGCCGATCCGGATCGTCTTCGATCTCAGCTTTCTCAAAGACTTCCAGTAAATGGTTCCCAAGAGATTCAGCATCCGACAGGCTCTTGAGTCCCGGTGCGAAGGCGGCGAATTCGTCGTGGCCGAAGTAGCTGTGAGTCGCCCCGGTCGCAAGAATCAGATAGTCATAGCTGATCCGGATTCCGACCTTGTCGTCGGCATCCACGATGACCTGCTTTGAAGCGACATCGACCCCGGTCACGTTGCCCAGCATCACCGATGTGTTTGCCTGCTTAGCCAGGAGGCTGCGGATGGGCGATGCAATCTGACTGGGGGCCAAGACTGAGGTTGCCACCTGATATAGAAGCGGCTGGAAGACGTGATGATTGGAGCGATCGATGAGCAGCACGTCGACCTGAGAGCTCTTTAATCCCTTTGCTGCAGCTAGTCCGCCAAATCCACCGCCAGCAATTACCACCAGAGGAGCTTTCGTCGCCATCTGTTTGCTCTCAGATCTTTAATTCTTGAGACAGTACTTTGTTCTGGAACGCCAAGAGAGGCAGTCCACTATCATCAAGGCGTCGGGGATTGCCGGTTCAAGAGTCTTTGCCATGACTACCCGTCCCGCGACCGCCCCGGTAAGCGTCTTCACTAGTTTCGGCAACTCAGCGCCAATGAACCGTTCTGCGACTTCCAGTTGCGCAGTCTTTGCATCGTAAAGGTGTCCAGCGCCAGTGAGACAGACTTCAATATCTTTTCGAAGACTGTTTCCAGGCTCGTAATGCTTGTCCCGCATTACGAGCCTGGAGCATGTGTTGTCGACTAGGCTGAACCCGGAGTTTTCGGTTAGTGCCCGGCCGGCAACTCTACATACGCGATGCCAGTGAGGTTTCCTTCTGCATACGCCAGCGTTTTCCGGTTTGATCCGTCGAGACCGGCGCTGTAGAGCGAGCCGGCGTAATCCGTGATAAACATGCGACCGCCTTTCAGGTCTAGGGCCAGCCCAATGCCTTCCTCTAAATGGGTGAAAAGGATCTCAGGCTCCTTGCGATTTCCTGACAGCGGGTCCATGGGCGCACGATTCACCGTGTTGCCACGCGGCGGATCCCCGCGGTCGGTCCAGTAAAGGGTCCGGTTGGCGAGGTCAAAGTCCAGATCGATTGGCTCAGGCAGGTTTTCATAAAGAAGTTCAATGTCCGTGCGATTCGCGGGTGATTCACCTTTCGGGATCTCGATGTTAGCCCGAAAGATTCGACCATCACCGGCGTTGCCAGGCCCTTTCTGACTCCAATAGAACTTGCCGCCTTCAGCGTCCACCGCCATGCCGACACACCATTTCCTCACGTCCTGTCCGGGGCGTGTATCCCCCTGGCTCGTGTCCACGAGAGTTTCGATCTTCGACCCATCTAGGTTTGCTCGCATCACCCGCATGCCTTCGCGGTCTGACCAGTAGAGCTTGCCGCTCTTCTTCTCCAGTTTGAGCTGCTTGGGCGTGAATGTGCCCCCTGGAGGAACTATGGTGATTATGTTTTTGCCATCGAGATCCGAGCGGAGAATGGCGCCATCATTCTCTTTAAAATTGCCCATGTTGGTCCAGTAGATGTGTCCGGCGTCGTCGTCGACCACCACTCCGTCCGGCCCTTGTCGGCCTTCATTGATGAGGGTCCTCAAATCAGAACCGTCCGGGTTTGCGGACAATACGCGGCCAGCTCCGTTATCCAGGAAAAAGAGCCGCCCGGACGGCGTTGACTTATCAGCTCCTGCCTTGATCGGTGTTGAAGTTATCGCATTCATGTACAAATCTCCTTGTTGTGTTTTCAATGTCGTTCAAAGCAAAGGTCAGAGACCAGCCTTCGCGCGACTGCTGAGGAGCCCCGTCACAACTTCGTTCTCCTCTGCAGCAAGCTGCTCGACCGAGCGATTGCCCGCTATTTGCAGGACGGCGTTGGCCACGGTCTGCTTCAGCTCCGGCGTGATGTCAGGGGTGCCGAGAGCCTTCATCCAGCTCTCCATAGGACCCATGATGTGTTCCATAAAATGGTGAATCCCGCCCGGCCCTCCGCCGAGGTGCCACTGGAGGCTTGGTCCCATCACGCCCCATCGAGGCCCAGGGCCGTAGCTCACTGCCACGTCGGCGTCGGCGACGCTCAGTACGCCTTGCTGAATGAGGTAGAGCACTTCCTTGTAGAGCGCCGCCTGCAGCCGGTTGGCGACATGACCGGGAAGCGCCTTGAACAGACGAATTGGCTTTTTTCCAATCGACGAATAAAACGCCATGGCCTTCTCGATCGTTTCGGGCGACGTCTTGGCTCCGCCCACCACTTCCACCAACGGAATAACGTGAGGCGGATTGAAAGGATGTCCGATCACACACCGCCCGGGACGCTTGCACGCGGACTGGATAACATCCATAGTTATGCCCGAAGAACTCGAGGCAATGATCGAGCCAGGAGGTGTGGCGTCGTCCATCTCTGCGAATAACTTGGCTTTGAAGTCAGGGCGTTCGGGTCCGTTTTCCTGAACAAAGTCCGCTTTGGCGAGCGCCTGAGCCATACTTGGCGCGAAGCTCAACCGATCACGCGAAGCGCTGGGAGACAGGCCGTTTTTGCTGAGCGTTTTCCAGGCTTCGTCAACATACTTGCGAAGACTAGCCTCCGCGTTCGGCGCGGGGTCAGTTGCAATTACGCTGAATCCGCGGGACAGGTAATAAGCCGTCCAGCTTGCACCGATGACTCCTGTGCCGACTATAGCCACATTCTGAATTTCTTCGTTTTTTGCCACGATAATTCTCCTTGTTGTTTGAATTTCTCCACGAGGCCGCAAGAATCGACATTGCGGCCTCGTGAATGCCTACCAACGCCTAAACGGGCTCTTGTCAAATCGGACTAGAGGCAGTCCGATTTGAGATACACGTATCCGAATCAACTCCGCCACTCAGGTTTGTTCGATCCACGCGGAACGAGCACGGTCCGAAACGATCCAGGCGACTTGGACAGGTAGACCTGCTCGTCGAGCCCCTGGTATGTGCCGAGCGGAGTCTCTGCGGTGAACACATCCGGGGCGACATTGGTGCGTTCTTCAGTGGAGCCGGCCATCGTCTGGGCGTAGCCCTTGTCGAAGATGCCGAGCGCCAGCTGCCAGAGCACAGTGCGAGTGAGCGAGACAACAACCTTGTAACTTCCTCCCTCCACCGCGCGCCTGCGCAACGCTGCGAGAACGCCCACAGTGCCAAGCCAGCCCACAACGTTGTCGCAGATGGGCTTAATAGGCGGCTGCTTCGGACTGGCAAGAGAACCTTCGGCAGCAAAGAGTCCCGCCACCGTTGCACCAATCTCATCAAAGCCAGGCCGGTTCGACCACGGCCCTGTTTCTCCGTGAAGAACGACGGTGGCGTGGATCAGTCCGGGCTTTTTCGCACATAACTCTTCCGCATCCAGTCCGTTGGACTTCAAATAGCCAGGGCGTTTGTTTGCGAAGAAGATATCGGCATCCTTGAGTAAGGCATCGAACTTGGCGCGATCTTCTTTAGAGGAATCCAGAATTGTGGAGCGCATGCCAACCTGGACATCCCAGAAGAAGGCCTCTACTTCGGTGCCGTTGGGACTCCAGATATTCAGGACGTCGGCACCATAGAAGGCCAGATCTCGCCCAATTCCAGCGCCGGCAATCACATGGCCCATTCCGAAAGCCCGAATGCCATCAAGTGGTGCTTTGGCGTCTGGCTTGAATGGAACGGGCTCGCTTTCACCGATCTTCTCGACCGAGATTAGGGGCATCTTCGCGAGCACGTCGGTGTACTGCAACTCCTTGCTGAACTCTTCAAACGTACGAACTTTGGCAAGGACTAATCCCTCTTCGGCAGCAGCGGCCTCCAGGTCATCTGCACGCCACTGCAGAATGGCATTCTGAAGTGATTCGACGCTGTCGCTGCAACGCAAGAAGTTGAGTGCGCGTTGATGCATCTTAGGGTAGAAGCTGAGAGTCGTGATATGCCGCCCGTCGCGTGTCTCACGGAAGAGTGGAAATTTGAAGAAGGGATTATTGTCGAAAGCTCCCATTGCCGGAGAGCGCCCATTCACGGTCTCCCAGATCCCATCGAAGAAGCCGCTGAAGCGTCGAAATGCCTTGCGAATGTCGACATGAATGTCCTGACCCTGTCCGGTTCGGTCTCGCCACACCGCCGCCGCTGCAATGGTTTTGGCGGCAAGCCCTATACCTGCCGTCGTTGCAAACCGGATCCGGCTCGGAACGATGGGATCCTGTCCATAGAAAGTCAGCTTCCCACCGCTGTCCGCGGCTGACATCCCGACATCTGCCAGGACTTGATTCACTCCCTCATGGAAGTCGAATTCTGAGGAGGTCGAGGGACTGTTAAGTTTGTCGACGATGGTCTCAGTTAAATGAGCTGGGGCTTGGGTTTCTTCCTTAATCGCGGCTACAGATCGCATATGTAGACTCCTGGATGATGTGAGTGCCTCTTTTTTTTCTGAGACGCCACGCCATGAGTTCAACGTAGCCCCAGCAGTCGAGGACAGCCTCGACTTTATGAATGGACGGTATGCCATTTGGCACCCCTTGATCTATTACATGTTTATGGCAAGCATGATGTTGAGCTGATGGCGGAGATTTGCGGTTAAGAGCGGTTCAAGACAATCGCGCTTTGCACAGAGGTACGTCCAGACCCACTGGAAAGAGACGCTGAACTGCAAGCTGCCCTCAGCCAGAAACTGTATGTAGATCAAGACCCAGACGAGCCAAGCCAAGAAACCGCTCATCATCACGCACCCGCTCTGCAACACGCAAAATTCTTGACGGACGGGATGAAAGCGTTGCTGGAGTCAGTGACGCTGCATATTGGCTGACCAACGGGGCTTCACGGGCTCTTGTTTCCGCCGGAATCTCCCGAAAGCAAGCAAATGATCGTCAATTCCGATAGCGGCACACCCACACCTGCATCGGAGAACGCCATGTGAACCTGAACATTCGGAAATTTCCTTCTGAACCGAAACACGGGAAGCACCTAGGCCCTGCCAGAGGAAGCTGTCGGCAGCACCCGACCGTAGTAACAAGCAACGGAGGCGGACTATCGTCACGCAGGTAGTCGCATCAGCATCTCGCGTGCACTACGGAACCGCGGTCGCTCTCGGCGGCGCAGGTGGGCAGGCAGGGGATATTTCTCTTTTCGGAGTGAGCGCAGCGAGATCATAAAGCCAGACGAGTTGCTGATCTCAGCCAAACGACTTTACTGGTCTAAGGCGTTTGCGCTTGCAATAACAGCTGAATGAGTGACTCGGCGATTTTGCAACAATCTAGCCATCCCCGCACTATTTTGATTGACACATCGACGTTGCCTAGACTCGTCGAATGAGTGAATGGCGTCCATCAAGTTCAATTACTCGTACATCATCTCCAATAAGGCAGGAGTTTCTTCTGGAAGAGGTTGTACGGTCTCCTTGTCCAGAGAAAGAGGTAATCTCAGTGCGGTAGCAAACAGGAGAGCGTGTAATCCGCAGAGTAGAAGAAAGGCAGCGGTAAATGCACTGGAGAGACTGGCGCTCGACTGTGCCATCCCCAACCTCCATCCCAGAAAGGTCGCGCAGACCGTGGTCAGAGTCGGGCCGCCGAGACGCTGCACGATGTTGAGTGAGGTTGTCGCCATCGGCAGGTCCCGCTTTCTGACGGAAGCGTATGCAGCCGAGATGGAGGGAATGCCAACTGCGCTCAGGCCCACTCCGCGCAGGAATAGAGCACCTAAGAGCACGGCGAAGACGAGTCCGTGACTGGCCAGGTAGAGAAATGGCAGCGTGCCGGCGAAGGCCAGAAGCGCGCTTCCGGCAGATACTTTTCGTATACCAAACCGCTGTGTCAGGACTCCCATCCATGGATAGGAACAGATCATCCCCACTCCAAGCGGAGCCAGCAGCCAACCGGTCGCGCTCGGCGATTGACCACAGGCGCGGATGAGATAGATCGGAATCAGCATCTGACCCGCGAACGAGATTCCGTTCGACATGAACTGGGTGGTGGCGGACGCAGAGAAGGTTCTGCTTTTGAATAGCTGCAGGTCGATGAGTGCTCGATCTCCTTTGCGAATTGCCATTCTGAAGAAGAACGCAAGCAGAACGATGGAAATCAGGAGAGCCGTAAGACCGATGCGCTCGCCCAGATGCTCCGATCCATACAGAAAGAGCACGAGTCCGGGAGAGAGCAGGGCGAAGCCAGGAAGGTCGAGTTCTCTTGGCCTGGTCTCTTCGCGATCATTGGGCAGGAAGAGAATCGCCAGGACGATCGCCAATACACCGACCGGCAGGTTGACCAGGAAGAGCCAGCGCCATGACGCGTGTTGCAGAATGGCGCCGGCGATGACTGGGCCGAGGATCGGCCCCAGCATGACAGGCACCGCGGCATAGCCAATAATGCGCGCCATATGTTTTCCGGCAGCACGCGCCATCATCATCTGCGCCATCGGAGCCATCAGGCCGCCGCTCATGCCCTGGAGGATGCGAAATGCGATCAGGGCGTTCGCCGACCAAGCCAGCCCGCATAGAGCTGAGGAGAGCGTGAAGGCTGAGAAGCACCAGAGGTAGAGAGATTTGGCTCCAATGCGATCCACCAGCCAGCTGTTGAGCGGGAGCATGAGAGCGAGTGCCAGAAGATAGCCGCTGGTGACCCATTGAATCACCGTGAGGCTGCTGTGCAGATCCACGGCGAGACTGGAGAGGGATACGTTGACGACGGTCGCGTCGAGCTGCGCGAGAAAAGAGCCGAGTACCGCGACAGCCGTGATCTTCCAGACCAATGGGTCGAGTCCGCCGGATTCGGCAGAGACCTTAGGCAAGGGAGGCGAGGACCTCATCGGTGGAGCGAACGCGAGTGAGACGCGGGAAGATATTTTCAAAGGCGAAGCGGTGATGCTCGGCGTTCTGGCTGGAGCAGGCATCTTCGACGAGCACGAAGGCAAAGCCCAGGCCGGTACCCTGACGCGCGGTGGACTCGACGCCGGCGTTGGTGGAGATACCTGTGAGGACGACCGTGTCGATGCCGCGGGATTTAAGCTGCTGCTCGAGGTCGGTTCCGGCGAAGGCGCCCCAATGGCGCTTAGTGACGAGGATGTCGCCATGCTGGAAACCAGCGGAAGGAGTGATCTCCGATGCCGCGGCCGGCAGTGGCTTGTCGCCCAGATTGTGCGGCTGGTCGACGGGAAGCTTCATGAAGTCGTTGAGATCGACGCGCACATAGACGACAGGAGCGCCGTGAACGCGGAAGGCGTCGGCAAGTTTTTTGGAGTTTTCGACGACCTGTGCGGCGGTATGCGGCACGGGGTTCATGCCGACGATGGCATTCTGCAGGTCGATGAGGACGAGTGCGGTCTTTTTGGGGTCGAGCTGAAGTTCTGCCAT
>Ga0193743_1003305_pt1 | contig 10866 bp, 10 predicted proteins | sample L2c2metaG_FD_143038 | JGI IMG/M metagenome (GOLD analysis project Ga0193743, IMG submission 143038) | Soil microbial communities from a riparian zone of the East river system, Colorado, United States - L2c2 | ecosystem: Environmental > Terrestrial > Soil > Riparian zone | place: USA: East River...
AGAAACAGCGCTGCATTCGACATCATGTGAGAGCTCTTGGTCGATTAGGCATCAATGTCCGCTGCCGACCCGCAGGTTGAACGGTTATTTTCGGAACAGCCCGCTGATGAGTTTTATGTGACTCATATTGGTTGACTCCGCGGACCTCTAGGCCAGCTGTCAGAAGATAGGAGCCACAGGTTGGCCATTTTGTTGGAAATCCGTCAATCGCAAGGAAAAAATGTTTAGCGAGCCAAGAAATTGATTCGAATCGGGCTCTTATTCTGGTGAGGGTAGACCGGCGAAGTAATCGCACGCGCGATCGATAATCTATGCCCGATAAGCCAGTGCATCTCACGCGCCTTTGTAGAAGTGAACTGCGCTAAGATGCCCTCGGGATTGAGGTGCCGCCGCAACGAGTTGGGATGAAACACTCCAGATTACAGTACCGCATGCAAAAACTCGGGATCGTCCGTCCGGGAAAGTACTCTTGTATGCAACTTAGCCAGCTTGACGCAGACGTCTTGTGACGATCGACTCTTTCCTACACTACAGTTCTCTATGGGCGCTTGCCATTAGCCTGATAGGCCTCCTTTTCGCGGTGCGTAGTTACCGCCGGCAAGTGAGGGTCCAGATTTTGTTTCAGATTTCGGACCGGTATCACAATCTGCTGAACTCATCTCCCATGCTGATTTTGGATGTGCGGAAGGAGAGCCCCGAGGCTCAGGAGTCGAGCCTTGAATTTAGAGCATCTGTCCTTCGTTATTTGTTTATAGTTCATTTTTCGTACGTGCTCCTCGAGCTCGGATATCTTGACAGAGACCTATGGAGGATTTTGCACGCGGAACACAGAAGAACGCTGACGAGGCCAGGCGCATTGCGTGAGTGGCACACGCTCAAAGGCGAGTTTGACACGTTTCCAAACTTCATTGACTATGTGGATTGCATGAACGTGGGACCGGAAACGTCACGCCGTTTCCGCTTCAAGGCAGAGCGGCATCAGGATCGACATTGAATCGCCTTGCGTGACGAGCATGGAGAGGCTGTCAAGTGGTACGGATCGAGTACCGATATCGAGGGCCGTAAGCGCGCCGAAGAACGGCTCAGGAAAGATGCCCAAGACTGAAAAGAAGCGAGTTCTATCTCGAAGAAGGGTAGCGCCTTGGCCCTATAGGCTGTTGGGTTTTTGACCCTGCCGGAGGTTTCGACTACTGGTCGCGTGAGGTGTTTCACATACACGGCCTTGATCCGTGACCCAAAATGTATGGTCCGCCTGATCTGCAAGTGCAATTGCTGGGATAACGGGTACCGGCGAGAGCGGGACAGGAAAGGAGCTTGTAGCTCGAGCGATACACAAGCGTTCACGTCGTGCTGACCGGCCGTTCATTCGTGTCAATTGCGCGGCAATTCCGCAATCGTTGATGGCATCGGAACTCTTCGGTCATGAGAAGGGAGCATTCACAGGCGCTACTGAGCGGCGTCTTGGCCGATTTGAACTTGCCAACGGCGGGACGATTTTCCTCGACGAAATTGGCGGCATCCCCGCGCCGCGAAGGACCAAATTATCTGCCGGAGTTGCCTTACCTTTTTCGGGAGCGACTGCATTAATCATCGCATGCTAGCAAATGGGGCGGAGATGTGCCTCAGCTTAGGGACGTCATCATGGTTGACGCAAACAGACAGCTGACGCCGAATGCCAGCGTCAAAGCGATACAAATAGCGATCGCAACCCGATGTAGTACTCCCATAGCTGCTGTCTTAATAACCGGTTCCAACGGCAGGCCTGCAATTCAGTTTCCAACCGAAACCGTCGCAGCGTTCCTTGCTGGGGGTGTAATTAGAGGTGGCTGGAAAACGAAAGCTTCGATTGCAAGCTGCCCGAGCCAATCAAAACTGTCGAATTCCGACCAATTGACAGAAAGTCGCCAATCGCATTGATCCCAACCCGAGTAATGGCTTGCCTGCTTTCGGGAAGTTCCAATAATACCGGAAACCCGACAGCTAAGGGTCCTGATCGTTTTCTTTCAGCGCTGACACAGCGGCACATTCGGCCTCGTCTAGGTTTCCCCACTGAGCACTCGTTTGGAATCGCAGTTGCTGTCTATGAGCTTATGGATTTATCAAATTCTCTGAAGGTAGAAATCTAGCGCACCAGAACTAGCTATGGGAAACGGGGAGTGCATATGGCCAAGAAAAAATAGCGGAGTTGTTGGTAGCCCGTCAAGCTGCACAACATCTTGACGGCGATCGAAATCCTCACCGGCGCGTCCCGGTCGTTCTGGAATCGTTGCGCTATTCGGGATCGAACCCAACAAAAAGCGCATCGGAGAGCATCTTGATAATTGTCTGATGCTGGTGATGGCACTCAATCCGCATATTGGTTATGAGAAGGCGGCGAAGATCTCACTGACTGCTTACCACGAAGATCTCACTCTGCGTGATGCTGCCAGGAAGCTTGGTTTTGTTATAGGGGGGCAGTTTGATTCATCGATCCGCCCGGACGAGATGAGGCATCTGCTGCGAGGAGTTCGATGAGCAGCGCCTGGAAGGTGGTGATCGTCGGCGGTGGGTTTGGCGGGCTTTCTGCGGCGCAGAGCCTGAAATCAGATTGGGTGGACGTGACGTTGATCGATCGGCGGAACTATCATCTGTTCCAGCCGCTGCTGTACCAGGTTGCGACAGGATCCCTTGCACCGGGAGAAATCGCCGCGCCTCTTCGCGGAGTTTTAAGCCGGCAAAGAAATACCCGTGTGTTGCTCGGCACAGTTGTGGATGTCGATCCCGACTCGAAGCGTGTCTTTCTGGAAGACGGGGCTATTCTCAATTACGATTCGCTGATCGTTGCAGCCGGCTCACAGACGTCCTACTTCGGGCACAACGAATGGCAGGAATGGGCGCCCGGACTGAAGAGCGTTGAAGAAGCCACGACCATCCGCCACAAGGTTTTGTATGCATTCGAAGTAGCCGAGCGCATCTCTGATCCGATGCGACGGCGCGCCTGGCTCACATTCGTCATCGTTGGCGGAGGGCCTACGGGCGTGGAACTGGCTGGCGCGATTGCCGAGATCGCGCGCCAAACACTCAAGAACGATTTCCGGTCCATACATCCGGAAGAGGCGCAGATCATTCTGCTCGACGCAGCGCCCCGGGTGCTGATGAGTTTTCCGGAGAACCTTGCCGAAAGAGCAATTGGTTCCCTTCGCAAGCTCGGCGTTCAGGTCAAGTGCGGTGCGAAGGTTCAGCACGTGGACAAAGAAGGCCTGACAATCGCAACTGCCAACCAGACTGATTCGATTGCTGCGAGGACAGTGATCTGGGCCGGCGGCATCACGGCGTCCCCATTGAGCAAGATGCTGGCGACTCGCACGAAAGCGGTGACCGACAAGGGAGGCAGGGTCAACGTGAAATCGAATCTGACCATTCCGCACTATCCAGACATCTACGTGATTGGTGATCTGGCTTCGGCAACCGATGCGCATGGGAAACCCTTGCCGGGATTGGCTCAAGTAGCCATGCAAGGAGGAAGCTATGCAGCAAGGGCGATTCTGCGCAGAGCAAAAGGTCAGCCGGCGCTTCCCGCGTTTCGCTATTTCGATAAGGGCTCCTTAGCGGTGATCGGGCGTGCCGCCGCGGTCGCGAATGTATTCGGTATTCACATTTCAGGGTTCCTTGCCTGGCTCGTCTGGGCTTTCATTCACCTGATGTACCTGGTCACATTCCAGAGCCGACTTCTGGTCTTTCTTCAGTGGGCGATCCAGGACCTGACCTTCAGTCGCGGCGCTCGGTTGATCACAGGAGTTGCACCAACAGATTTCAACTTTAACCAAGAGCTCTCTGGCATGCGCAGGGCACTGGAAGTGAAATCTGAGCCAGCAAGTGCATGACGAGGAAGGTAGATGCAAATGAGCCCGACCAACATTTTTGCCCCGGTATCCACTCCCGCGGATTCAATCTTCGGACTCTCAATCTTCGTGCTTGTGACGATGGCGGCGATCTTCGTTGTTGTATTCGCTCTGCTCGCGTACGCCGTCGTGAAATTCAGGAGCAGACCTGGCGATGACCGCCGCGAGCCCGCACAGATTTATGGAAGCACTCAACTTGAGCTGGCGTGGACAGTCATCCCGGTTCTCATTGTCGTGGCCCTGTTTCTGGCGGCCGCGCGCGTGATCGCCTCAGTTCAGAATCCGCCGCGCCCTTCTGGGGCGCTCGAAGTGATCGTCACTGGCCACCAGTATTGGTGGGAATATCGCTATCCGCATCTGAACATAGTCACAGCCAATGAACTTCATGTGCCGCTGAGCGATCCGGCGCATCCGAGTCCCACATTCCTCACACTGCTGTCTGCGGATACCGATCATAGTTTCTGGGTGCCGCGACTAGCGGGTAAAACCGACCTGATTCCGAATCACCCCAATCAGATGTGGATCGATCCGCACCAAACGGGGGTATTCGTGGGGCAGTGCGCGCAATATTGCGGAACGCAACACGCCAAAATGCTGCTACGCGTCTATGTGCAACCGCGCGACGAGTTCGAGCGCTGGGTTCAACAGCAACAGCGAAGGGCGTCAGGCGCTTCACCGGGCGCGGCATCAATGAGAGGCGAGCGTGTGTTTGAGTCCACTGCTTGCGTCAACTGTCACGTGGTATCGGGCACGCCCGCAAACGGACGCTTTGGGCCAGACCTGACACACCTCATGAGCCGGGACACCATTGCCGCGGGCGCGGCTCCCAACACACCTCAGATGCTGCGGCTCTGGATCCGTAATCCGGACGCCATCAAGCCGGGATCGAAGATGCCGGCCATGGGACTGAGCGATCAGGACGTGGATGCTGTCGCCACATATTTGGAGACCCTTCGCTAATGGCTACGACGACGATCGCGATATCCGGCTATCCGGCGGCTCCTCGCCCGTTCACCCTTCGCCTCCATGATTGGGTGACCACGGTGGATCACAAGCGCCTTGGCATCCTCTATATTCTGTACTCACTCATCTTTCTCGTGTTGGGCGGCATCGAGGCGGCCATCATGCGCTGGCAGCTTATACGGCCACACAACAATCTCGTTTCGCCTGAGGTTTTCAATCGGATGTTCACGATGCATGGCACGACTATGATCTTCTTCGTCGCCATGCCGATGCTGTTCGGGTTTGCGAACTATCTCGTGCCGCTGATGATAGGCGCGCGCGATATGGCATTTCCACGCCTGAATGCTTTCAGCTTCTGGATGAGCGCGCTCGGCGGAATGCTGCTCTATTTCAGCTTTCTCGGCGGCGACGGTCTGTACGGAGCGGGGAGCGCACCCGATGTCGGATGGTTCGCCTATGCCCCCCTGACGGCGAAGACATTCTCTGTCGGACACAGCACCGACTTCTGGATACTATCCCTGCTGGTGTCCGGCATCGGCAGCGTCGGAACCGCGATCAATATCATAGCCACGATTCTTTGCATGCGCTGCCCAGGCATGACACTCGGAAAGATGCCGCTGCTCGTCTGGCTGAACCTGACGATGGCAGTCCTCGTGATTCTGGCGGTGAGTCCGCTTACGGCGGCACAGATCATGCTGTTGGTCGACCGGTACGTTGGAGGGCATTTCTTTGACACCCAGGCTGGCGGCTCGGCAGTCATTTGGATGCACTTCTTCTGGATCTTCGGCCATCCGGAAGTCTACGTCCTGGTGCTGCCCGCCTTCGCGTTTGCCTCCGAAATCATTCCTGTGTTTTCACGTAAAGCGATCTTCGGTTACTCGGTCATGGTGCTGGCGACAGTGGCTATCGCGTTTATCAGCATGAGCGTCTGGGCCCACCATATGTTCACCGTGGGTATGGGCGCGGGGGCAAACATATTCTTCGTGCTTTCCACTATGGCGATTGCCGTCCCTACGGGGATCAAGATTTTCAACTGGCTGGCAACCATGTGGGGTGGCAAAATCCATTTTGCGACGCCGATGCTGTTCTGCATCGCCTTTCTGTTTCAATTTCTGGTTGCGGGATTGACCGGCGTTACTCTGGCGGTCGCGCCCTTCGATTGGCAACTCGGGAACTCCTATTACGTTGTGGCTCACTTTCACTATGTGATTGTGGGCGGGATTCTCTTCACCGCCTTCGCCGCATTCTATTATTGGTTCCCGAAAATATCTGGCAGGATGTACAACGAAGCATTAGGGAAACTGCACTTCTGGTTGTTTCTTATCGGCTTTCATCTGACATTCGATTTCATGCATATCCCGGGGCTTCTGGGCATGCCGCGCCGGATCTACACGTATGAGCCGGGCCGCGGTTGGGATATCTGGAATCTGATCGTAACCATCGGTGTCGCTTTTCAAGCAGCAGGAGTCCTGGTCTTCGCCGCGAATCTGGTTCTTTCTTACTTCCGGGGCAGGGCCGCAGGCAACGATCCATGGGACGCCTGGACGCTGGAGTGGTCCACGAGTTCGCCGCCGCCTGAGTATAACTACGCCGTCGTGCCGTCCGTGCGGAGCCGCCGTCCTCTGTGGGACCTCAAGCATCCGGAAGATCCCGATTGGAGGTACGAATAACCGATGAGCACACCGTCTGTGGGCCTCCGCGAAGGCAACCTCAACTGGCGGCTTCCTTCGCGAGGACCCGTTGGGATGTACTGCCTGATCGGCGCCGAGTCCGCTATTTTCACGATTTTCGTCGTAGCTTACATCTTCTACATCGGTAAGAGCCTGACCGGGCCGCAACCCAAAGATGTTCTGCATGCGCCGATCTTCTATAGCATCTGCCTGCTTTCGAGCAGCCTGACAATCCACTTAGCAGTACGCAAGCTCATTGGAGGAAACACAGCGGCTTTTGCACGATGGTGGCTCCTCACGATTCTCCTTGGAGGCACGTTCCTCTTCGGGACTGCACGCGAATGGGCTCATCTGATCTTTGATGAAGGCTTGACGGTGAGCACAAATTTGTTCGGCACAACCTATTACTCGCTGGTCGGTCTGCATGCCTTTCACGTGACGGTCGGACTGCTGGCCCTGCTTACGGTGGCGCTGTTCAATTTTGCGGCGCGCCTGAAACGCGAGCACGCCGAACGCCTGGAAATCCTATCGATGTATTGGCACTTCGTGGATGCAGTGTGGGTCGTAGTCTTTACGGTTGTCTACGTGATTGGGATTTAGCAAGAGGCAGCGATGAATAGTGCATTCACAAAACATTCGGACACAGTTCCGGCCAAGATCGAAGTGCCCGCTCCTACGGCGTGGCCGATCGTGATGGCGTTTGGATTAACCCTCGCGTTCGCGGGACTGCTAACGGCGGGTTCCGTGAGTATTCTGGGCGCGGTATTGACCATCGCCGGGGCCGTTGGCTGGTTCCGGGAGGTGCTTCCGGCAGAGTCCCGCGAGGGGCTCCCCCTGGTTCAGGAAGAGGTCGCTGTTCAGACGACTCGGGAAACGGTGGAGCAGATTGCCGGCATCGGCGCTGCCTCGCGCGCCTGGTTGCCCCTCGAAATCTATCCGATATCGGCCGGAATCAAAGGCGGTCTCGCGGGCGGCGCAGTGATGGCTTTGCTCGCTATGCTGTACGGCGGTTTGAGCGGCAATGGGATCTGGCATGGCATCAATCTCCTCGCCGCGGGGTTATTTCCGGCAATGGCTACGCAGACGGCGACGCAGGTGGGAACTTTCAATCTCCATGAATTCCTGGTTGCTGTTCCTATTCACCTGGTGATCTCGCTCCTGGCTGGGCTGCTCTATGGAGCGATGCTTCCCATGACTCCGCGGCGGCCCATTCTGTTGGGTGGTTTCGTGGCTCCGTTGCTGTGGTCGGGCATGATGTATGGCAGCTTGGCGTTCATCAATCCGGTGATGAATCAGCGCATCGACTGGCCCTGGTTCGTTCTCTGTCAAATTGCGTTTGGAATTGTAGCGGGCGTCGTAGTTGTGGTTCAGGAACGAATATCGACGCGTCAAAATGTACCGCTGATGGTTCGTATGGGTGTAGAGGCTGAAGGTCTCGTACTAGAACACCAGAAAGAAAATCAGGAGGACCTGAGGTGATGAAGTATACTGCCTTGGGCTTGGCCGTCACCTTGGCCATTACCTCTTGCACAGCGCCGGGCCGCCGGGCCGCCGAGGAACCTGTCCTCCGCCCCACCGAGGTCAGCGACTTCCGACAGCTCTACGCTCAGAACTGCTCGGGATGCCACGGCGTGAATGGACAAGGCGGATTGACGGTGGCGCTCGGCAACCCGGTGTACCTGGCCATCGCGGACGACGCTACGATCCGCCGCATCACGGTAGAAGGCGTGGCTGGAACGGCGATGCCTGGTTTCGCGCGGAACGCAGGCGGCTTTTTGACAGATGCGCAGATTGACATCATCGTCCGCGGAATTCGGGCGCACTGGGCAAAGCCGGGTACCGCCGGCAAAAACAATCTTCCGGCCTATGCCGCACTCGGGCCCGGCAATGCCGCGCACGGCCAAAACGGATTTGTAACTTTCTGTTCTTCCTGCCACGGCCCGGACGGCCGTAGCGGCCGGGGCGGTTCGATCGTGGACAGTTCGTATCTCGCGCTGGTGAGCGATCAGCATTTGCGCACGGTAACAATCACCGGCATGCCGGCCCTCGGCGCGCCGGACTGGCGCGGTTACGTGCCGGGGAGGCCGCTGTCGGAGGCGGACGTTACGGATGTGGTGGCCTGGCTCGCGGCGCAGCGGCTGCCTTTAACGGCGCAAGCGCATCCCAGTGTTTTGACTCCTCGAGGAGGTTCTCAATGAGTATGTCGAGCGGCGGTGTTTCTAGACGTGAGATTTTTTTGAAGATCGCGCTTGCGTTCAACGGGGCGGTGGGCGTGCTCCTGGGCGTACCGGTCGTGCGGTATCTCCTTTCTCCCGTGACGCGCGGACGAAAGCCCGGCTATGACAGCTGGATCTCGCTTGGGTCGATCAATCAGTTTCCATCCGGCGAGACGCGCCTCGCGACGTATCGCAACCCAGTTGCAAACGTCACCGATGGAGAAACCGCGAATATTCCCTGCTGGGTGCGTAACATCAGTAACGGCAAGTTCCAGGTATTTGCGATTAATTGCGCGCACCTGGGATGTCCGGTGCGTTGGTTCCCGAAGTCCGGCCTGTTCATGTGCCCGTGCCACGGTGGAGCTTATTACGCGGACGGCTCGCGCGCATCCGGCCCGCCGGAGCGTGGCTTGTTCGAATACCGGTTCAAGATTGTCGATGGCAACCTGCACATCCAGGCGGGCGAGATGCCCACGCCCGGCCCTTCCGCATTGATTCAGATCAAGAGGCTGCCATGCGCCTGATGCAGAAGATCGGCAGCTGGTTCGATCAACGGCTTCAGCTCGGCGCTCCAATCCGCGAGACAATGGAGCACCCGATTCCGCGGGATACCGCGAGCTGGTTCTACGTCTTCGGAAGCGCTGCGATGACGGCCTTCGGCCTGCAGCTTGCCACGGGAATTCTTCTTGCGCTGATCTATGTGCCCTCCGCCAACGAGGCATGGACCAGTTTGCAGATTTTGAACCACCAGGTTAATCTTGGCTGGTTCATTCGCGCGCTGCACGGCTGGGGCTCGAACTTCATGGTGGCGATCGTGCTGATTCACATGATCCAGGTCTTTCTTTTCGGAGCATACAAATTTCCGAGAGAGCTGACTTGGATCCTTGGTGTCTTCCTGCTGCTGATGACGCTCGGCATGGCCTTCACCGGCCAGGTGCTGCGATTCGACCAGGACGCGTACTGGGGACTCGGAATCGGAGCATCGATCGCCAGCCGCGTTCCGCTGGTAGGGCCGCCTATGGTGACGTTCCTTTTAGGTGGTCCGATCATTGCGGGCGCGACGCTTTCCCGCTTCTTCGCGCTGCACGTGTTTGTGATTCCCGGTATGTTGATGCTGTTCATGGGACTGCATGTGCTGATGGTGCTGAAGCTCGGGATCAATGAGTGGCCGATGCCGGGCCGCCTGGTTCGCCGCTCCGATTATCTGGAGAAATACCACCAGCTGACGCAGGCAGACGGCGTGCCGTTCGTTCCGTATGGCGTATGGAAAGACGTGGTCTTTTCCGGGGTCATTCTACTTTGTATCGCCGCCTGCGCCTTATACTTCGGTCCCTTCGGCCCGAGCGGCCAGCCTGATCCCACGATCATCCAGACGTCGCCCCGCCCCGATTTCTTTTTCTTATGGATGTACGCCCTTCTATCGTTGCTTCCTCCAGAGATGGAGACTCCCGCTCTGCTGATCGGGCCTGTGATCGCGTTGATCGTTCTGCTGGTGCTGCCGTTTGTTTCGGGCGAGGGTGAGAAGAGTTTCAAGCGGCGCCCCATCGCCGTGCTGACCATTCTGTTGCTCGCTGTGGGGCTGGGCGAATTTACCAAGCTAGCCAACCATGCGCCCTGGAGTCCGGTGATGGACGCCTCGGGAAGCGTTCCGGTCCCCTCCAAATTTCTCAAGGGACGCACTGCGCTAGAGGTTCAAGGAGCGCTGGTTTTTCAATCGAAACAGTGCCACAACTGCCATTCGCTCGGCGCGTTCGGCGGCGAGCGAGGACCGGCTCTCGACGCCGTGGCGGTCCGGCTGACCGGCGATCAACTCGTGCGCCAAGTGATACAAGGTGGGGGTAACATGCCCGCGTATGGAAAGAATCTAAATCCGGCGGAGACCACAGCGCTGGTGGCCTTCCTCGAGACGCTTCATCCTTCGAGCCAAACCGCGGCTCAGGATGCTTCCCGTGGACTGCAGCCGTGAAGCTCTTATTCCTGGCAGTCGGAGCTGCGGCGCTATGGATTGTCGTTGCATCGCCGGTTGCCCACCTCGATCATCACCTCTTGACCGCGCACATGGCGCAGCATCTTGTTTTGATGCTCCTGGCCCCCCCGCTGGTGCTTCTCGGTGCGCCGTCCATCCTCACTCGATGG
>Ga0193743_1003307_pt1 | contig 10858 bp, 8 predicted proteins | sample L2c2metaG_FD_143038 | JGI IMG/M metagenome (GOLD analysis project Ga0193743, IMG submission 143038) | Soil microbial communities from a riparian zone of the East river system, Colorado, United States - L2c2 | ecosystem: Environmental > Terrestrial > Soil > Riparian zone | place: USA: East River...
TGTTTCGGCTGGAGAGCTTGGACGTGTGTTATTGCGACGACACTTTGGTGTTGGACTGGCTCATCCCGGCAATCTCATCGCTGCAAAAACTGCACATTTCGTACCCGGCCCCAGACCCCTCAAATTTTAGTACTACTTATGTCCCAGATCATGATCGCATCTGGCAAATCGTTGCAACATATAGAAGTAAAAGCCTTGGAAAACACCTCCAATTCCGGTCAGTTGTTCCTTTTCAGCTGCAGTCGCCGCGTCATTAACCCAGTTATCGCGTAGACCTGCGCTCATTAATGACTGCAGTACGGACACACACTACTAATATACGCTCGCTCAGGCTCACGGTCACTGAATATGCATCTGAGCATTCCCCGATACAGATGGTCGTACAGTCACTTCTCTTTATCGGTGCACAAACACATCTCCGACACCTCACCATCGGGTTCTCTCTATATGATACCTCTGTAGACGGCAGCCCATGGGGTGACTTGCAAGACCTTCTACTTGGGACGAGCTTCCCGGCGTTGGCAGGTGTTGAGTTTCATTTGTTGGGGAATCCTTCGGATTGCAATCCTGTGTCCGTTGAACCTTTCATTACCGCTGTTCCTCGACTTGCCCAGAAGGGGATGATATCTGTATGTCATTGCCCATGTTAGAGTAGTGGCCTCATTGGTTTTGAAAAGTCCTTTAATCCCCACATTATACACCAGTCACGTATTTATTTACCGTTTGTCCCCTTTGCAATTGGCAACCCTTACGAAACCCCAGAACAACTGACTTCGACAGATTCGCCCAGCCTTCATAATCATGCCACCACCCATCAGATAAGAACCTTTGAAAGATGCCCGAAGGCGCACTGAGTTCAGTGAGAACTCGTCATGCATTTTAAACACCTTTTTTCCAAAATTGACAACGGGCGAACCGCGGCGAGCAGCCTTACATATTGTACACCTAATGCACAACAGGTGCAAGCCGAATTGAAAGGGGAATCGTGAATCATCAGATTCTAACGTAACGCGCTCACATACTCACTAGAAACATTTGGCTATATCAGGAAACACAGGTGCTTCCAGCGGTGATGTCATTTACATAAGTTGAAACAACATAGTATTGCCGGACAGCAACTCCATAGTGAATTCCGGCACGGTATCTCTCGCCCAACGCCACGATAGGTAGTAGGGGCTGGATTTGTTGTGAATCTGTTAATAACAATCCGATAAATAATACGTTTATTAACATGTTATTAACAAAAATAACGAGGAGGGTCTGAAATCTGCTGTGATAAGACGTAATAAAACATGAATAACAACTTACATGGCCGGAGGCAAAATAATTTATAACGTTATTAACGAGGCCGATTGTAAAAAAAAAAAACCAGCCCTAATCGAGATTCAAAATTTTGACATGCGCTTTTGCCTCGGACCTTTTGCTTTAGTAGAGATATATTTATTTCTGACTGTATTATAAAGAATAAATAAGAGAAAGCAAAAGTTCAGAAAGGTTGGCTGGTGTAACTTTTCCTTTCCTTATCAATTTCCATTTTGAATGATACCTACGCTATTCAATATCTATCCATATTTTACAAAACTTGGTTGATAGTTGGGAGTAGTATATAAGACCTGCTGTGCTAAATTTCAGCAAAGCAGGCTTATCGTTTGTTGTCAAATGGAGAAAGGTGGAAATTGCGACAAGTCTTACGTCCCCTGCTCAAATTAAACCTCCGCTTCAAAATGCGTGTGTGGCGCGTATTTAATCGTTGATCGCCACAGTCGGCGAAGGCGGTGAGACCACCACCGCAACCACCGCAAGATCGTTTGAAACTCCCTGATTTTGAGATACAAAGAGGCGGAATCCTTCCGCCTCTTCTTCCAAATTTTTTTTTTTTTGGTATTCTAAATCTCAGGATGTATGTCAATGTAGAATCCGAGGCCAGATTCAAAAGATTTTGGGGCTCCCTGACCACAATAGTAGCGGATGGGCGTATTCAAGAACTTTTAAACCAAAATTTGATGAGAATCAGGTGAGATGTGAGCGTTCGGAAAAACCTTGGAGAGCACACAAGATCAAGAATTACCCAAATGACTTAGCGGAGCGCTGAGGGACGAGACCGCTAGTCCTTTCCGATTGCCGTAGTTCCGATTTGGTTGTTTGTTTAGCAAAATGATTATCTACTAGACCAAGCACTAGGGCTGGGGTATTTTTTTGCTAACCCGGCATGTTTGTAACGTGATGATGGATTGGGCCTTCATGTTATGTTTAGTTACTCGAGTTATTAACGGTTATTTTCCCGGGTAGTTATGACGTTTTGCCACGCAGCAGATTTATTTTTTTAATGTTATTTACCTCAAAAATATGTATTCAATGTGTTATGGACGACGGAGGGCCAAGAGCGTAATTATACATTTTTGGTCAACCTTGTCGGTACCTTCGAGTGCCAGCAGTGCAGTCCAGATTGCGAGACTACAATTGGTTGGGTGAAACAGGGTGAAAATTGGTAGTTGGAACCAACTCCTACCCAGAGATGTGACCTAGGTATCTAACAGTACGTGTCAGTGAGGGCCATCGTGTCAGAGGCACGCGGCATATATGAGTTCCTTTTTTTAAAAAGTAAGATGGATGAAAGACTTTTAATTGGCTTGACTTACCGTTATATCTAACCAATAGGACTGCATAACATTTGCCGGCTAAGGCACCGTGACGGACCCCAACAGAACGCCGTTTGGTATAAGAAACGAATTCCGTAAATGGAACTCGTAATCTAACATGTCCTTTGAGACTCCCCAAATAACGTTAAAAACATCCTAGTATTTCACACGTTGTCAACGTGTGAAATACTAGGATGTTTTTAATGTTTCAGTAAAACACGCTACCAAGCACCTTGAATGCGTTCAGGGTGGCAAACCCTTTCTCGCACGTTATGTTGAACAGGGTGACTAGCTCCAAGGATGGTTTGTGAAGGTTATGTAAAGGTGTAATCAATACGCCTGAAACGGGAGCATCAAAGCCGGTTTGGTACATCTTTAATTGATTTTTTATAGTTTTCGGCTGAGCATGGAAAAATTAATCGAATACTCGAAATAGCGGTTTGCATTGTCGCCGTGGTCTCGGAAAACATATAAATTCAAGTTCTTCTTCTCGATTTTTCTTCAGGCTGGCCCTCTAGAGTTGCTCTCTCTCACATCTTTAATCGTCCTCTGGGTCTTCTTGCATTTCACAAACCCCAAATCCTTATCCACCGCTAACAATATCATCATGCTAGCCATTACCAGCCTTTTCTCTCTTCGTCACTTCGTCGTTTCACTGGCATCCATCAGCGCTTTATCGACTGCGTATGCTGCCCCACTCGGGTCAGAGTACATGACGCTTGACCGTCGTACCGAAGTCCATGTCGGTAACAAGGTCGGAACGCTAGGCAAACAGTTAAGTCCTAAATCCCACGAAAAGTCAACGGTACATCGTCTCGGTAAGCTGCCTCTTAAATTCTCAATGAAAATAATCGCTGATGCCTAGAATTCAGACCACTGGGACGGTAAGGCCAATCCAGGCCATGTTGTCAAGCAATACAAGAGCGGAAAACTGAACGATCACGAGGTCAAGGGTCTGACGGCTGTCGGCCAACATGTCCACTCGGATTCCAAGACCGGAAAGGTCGTCATGAAGGAGATGCCAGGAAAATCGTTGGCTCATATAATAGGAGATGTGAAGGACCACGGTGAGCGGCAGAAGGAAGTGGAAAAATGGAAGCCCAAAGTCGCTGCGGCCGCAGCACATATTGCTAAGACCAAGGGCGTTTTACATGGGTAAGTTTTTGCCTTTGTTTTTTTTTTCGGTAATGTACTGAAGTCGGTATTGTTGTTGATAGTGACCTTAACATGAACAATGTATGCTTTCCATATTCTCCGGTTTAGTAACTGACACCATGCTTCAGGTCCTTGTACATAATCATCCGGTACATGGCGAGCAAATCCACTTTATCGACTGGGAGCACCACCACGCGACGGAATCGAAAGTAAGAGCCATCGCCTTCTGTCTGATCGACTGTTACTGACTCTCTAAACCTTCAGCATTTCACCGATGATGCCGCAAAGATTCACAAGGACCTGAACATGGTTTGGGACTCCACTGCCACTCCCCCTGAATCCAAGAAGTCATCATCCCCAAAACACTCATCATCCCCAAAACATTAGAGCTCTGAATGGAGCCTTGTAGGTGTGCTCGAAGTTATTACGAGTCTCCTTTAGGTAGTCGTTCTCTTATCTCAGCGATTGTTGTTGGGCAAACCCAGTAAAATTAAAGATATTCGATGGATAACAGCCACCTGAGTTGCCTGTGAGCCCCTTGCGCATGAGGCACTGATAATTCCTCTGTCGCTGTCTCGATCCTGATCCTTCTGTTTTGTAATCCCTCCCACGCCATTCTAAAAATATCGCCCGAACTTTGGTGTTTGGGATGGACGTAGGTTTCCATTGAGGAAATCCTTTCATTAGGGGTATTATAAAGCAGTCATTTAGCCGCTTGTTTTGGGTTGCAAGCATTCACTTTGAAAGTTGAGCGAGTCGACGGTCGACTTCAAGTTGCGACAGATGACCTGTCCAAGTTTCCCAACCAACGGGATTCATTTCCGCGCTGACCCATCCTGTAGCCCTCTCTCCTTTCACCCTTTCACCACCACCTCCAACCCCTCATAAAAGGTACATGGTATGTCTCGTTCATCCATTGGTAACAAGAAAAAAATACAGGTCTTCGGGCTTTGCAGCTTATTTCGAACAATGATTGATGATCCCAGACTCTTCATGTTTTTCGCAGTGTCCACCTTTCATCCACGGGGAACAGGTATTAGAGTAGAACCTGTGACCCTACCATGTGCGTAAACCCACGATACTGCGGGACGAGTCGCGCACTATGATCGAAAGTGCCATCCGAGACTCCCCCGAAGAGGACCCTAAATAGGAAGGCAGAGGGTTTCGATCCCCCCCCCAATGGATTTCAGGGCCAAAACCTCACAGGATGATAGCGGACGGAAAGGAGCCGGACGAGCCTCCAAAAAAAAATATTGGCCGTGTCTTTCGAGTTCGGGTACAGGTAGTGCAGGTAGTGCTACGAAAAAAACACAAACATAGAGGAGAGGTGGGAGGGGAAATGAAACTTTGAAAAAACTTTAACGTCTCTAGGGAGCGGTAAGCAGGCGAAAACTAAGTTCGAAAGTAAATGTACAAGGACGGTGAGCAAAAGCAAACAGGGTACTGAGACCCTTTCAGACCCTGCTTACACGTCTCCCCTGGTCTCAGCTTACAACTCAAATGACATCAACACATCCAAGTCCACAAGAGACAAACTTAGTCTGAACACTGCTAGCAGGCTGCGGCTAGCCAACATATCCAGGTTACAGTCAGGCTAAACAACAGGTAATAAATGATCCCGCCAACGAATGAGATGTGAGAGCAATGGATATACAACAAAACGTGAGAAGCAACGCTTGTGATCATGCTTCCAGCCATAGTGAGGAAGAGACCCAAATACACAGAACCTAGCAGAACCGTCCAGATAGAGACGAACAAGATGTAGCGGACACGAGTTCGACGGGAGTTTGGTAAATTGTGATTGGCATTATATTTCGCCGTTATCAAGGCTGCTATACACATCTACAAAGGTGTGTGTAAGAGGGGGAAGGGAGGAAAGGATTTGTGACGAGCAAGTGATACCTCAATGACAGAGAATCCCGAACATGACTAGTTGTCATTGAATATTGAGTTTCAAAGCAGGACTAAAGACAACAACAATGATCACACTCACTGGGGTGACCTTATTAAGTACTTACATTTCCGTTTGCGCGAGATTCACAAGCCTGGGTCCACCGCTTTGAGGAGCTGTATCGCATTTTGGATTTATTGTCCCCATATGTCATTTCCCTCGGTGTAAACCAGCGGAGGCGCAAGCCACAAAACCCCTGCTTCGATTATGCTTTGATGTCGCGGTTGAAAAGCATCCAGGAGATTTCGCTGAGGGAGGAGATGATGAGTGGTCCAGTGGCAAGCCTCGTGAACGGCGATGGTGCTTCCTCCACATTCCCTTGAACCGCTCCCCGAAGCTGAAAACACTCACTTTTTGTGCGCAACCGACCATCGACAGCAAAAGCGAAGTTGCCGCCCCGGTACTTCAGCTGGAGAACTTGGATGTGGGTTGTTGTTATGACACTTTGGTGTTGGAATGGCTCATCCCGGCTCTCTCATCGTTAAAAACACTGAACATTTCGCCTAGATCTCAATTTTCAGTAGCATTGTGTTCAGATCAGCTGGCTTTGAGTTGGCTACCGTCTATATTTTTAGAATGATCCTTTTCACAGCAACCTGTCAGTGACATGTGGGTCACGCTTTTGTTACTATAACTTATAAGGTGGCGAATCTCCTTTATTTTCTCAATGCACTCAGCGTCGTATGTTTCGAACAAGCGCAAGAAAACGTCCGGACTCACCGGGTTGGAACTGAGGATGGCCTACCAATCTCTCATCAGCGTGAAATCATTCCTGAAGACAGTTACCCCAATGAACGAAACCGGTGCCTCTGATGATCCACACCCGCAAGAGGACTTAATTACATTTGAGCCAGATTTCGAGGATACGCTAACGAAAATGCTCCAGATGATGAAGTCGAAGCTCGATGGTCCCCAGGTACGCCGCACCACGCTATAAAAAAAAGAAGACATTCCCTATGTAGTATGTATCGCCTCTTCCAGATTCTTTTATTTTCTGGCATGACGGAAGAAGATCTGTCCAAGTTGAATATCACATATGGTGGTTCAATCAAGCTGAAAACAGATTACAAAGTACGGGTGGCCGCAACTGACGAATTCGGAAAGTCTGAGCACTGGTCTTCCGACGGTCTGTATCGTCACCTTCTTGTGCTGCAAAAGCTTGTTCTGAGAACGCTGAGTGTATGCGAAATACAATGGGCACATATATTATGTTGAATTCATCAGAATGAAGCTGCCTCGCCTGCCTTGATCGATTCCTTCTTCCGCGCATCCGCGATGGTGCTACACGGCAAGCAGTTGGTACTCAGTCTCGAGCAGAGCGTCTCGGCTACAGCTGTCAAATCTTTTAGTTTTGCCACCCTTGGAGGTTACATAGACTATACCGCCATCAGGGCAAGTGTATCGGTCGCAGGTAAATTTCTTTAACGGCCATTATTCGCCTGGCTTATTTTCTTTTTCAGAAGATTTTTTGGCAAAGCCACGTCTGGGAATACTCCAGGACCTTTCCCACATGCTCTTTGTTTCGGAAGCCAAGGCAAGCAACATTTCCCTCGAGAGTCATGTCCCTCAGGCCTTGTGTGAATTGTATGCTTGTGCAAAGCAACTTGGGTCTGTGATCTGTTCGTCTCATTTTCATCACTAAATGACGACACCACGGCAGGAGGAATATTATTCGTGGCGCTGTGACCGATGGACACAATTGGATTTTCCTCGTCCTTAAAATGAACTCTAATGGCGATGGCGCCATATATGCGCAGTCTTTGTAACAGACTCGGCTTATGACCATAGTCCCTCCTGGTGATGAAGAAATTTCACACATAATGTGTGATGTGATCGCTGGAATCATCGCATATTGGGCAAGTGCCTTCTTTGTGGCCTCATTGACTTCGTTCCCGGCATGATCACACAGATAGAGCATAGCAATGAAGATATTGGAGATGATGACTAGTTCCGTGCAGAGTGGAGGTAGATGGTAGTCGGTATGTTGAGAATGACCAATATATGACTCCGACGTTCTGACAGCTACCCTCGATAACACCGAGTTGAGCAGATTGGGGTTGAAGGAACGGGCTTGAAAAGAGAGATGATGGTCAGGTGAGAGTGGACTCTCGGGAGTGGACTCTCGGCAGGAGACAGAGAGTCAAAACGAAAATCAGGTTGAAATGGACGGACGGATGTATAGGAACCTGTCTGTGAAATAGTTCATACAATGATTTTTGCTTTCACAGCCGATGATAACAAGTATGATATACACCTAAATTGTTCGGTCTTCATGTCAATTTTTATGTTCTGACATCCGAACGAAAGCTACATTAATCTACTAGTCACAGCTGCGTTTGCGTTTGCGTGAGGCTACTGTTTCCTAGTACGGCGATATCGGGAAACACAGTCCAGTGTAGGCCGAACACCAAAACGATACATATCAGATCAGCAAGTTGACAAGCCGACTCACCTTAATGAATTTTTTCATCTGGTACAACTAAGACCGGTCATGCGGGGGGGTCATTCTAATGCGGGGATTCCTCTTTGAGTGGCTCTAGCGCTATTGCTGCTGCTGATACAAAGTCAGTGAGCCGTTTTCAAGCTCACATCCTACTAATTTTACTTGGAACTTGGTTGGGCATGCACAAGAAAAAGAAGGCAAGAACGCAAAACCACTGAAAGACGCAAGACCGCCAATAATGATAATTACCACCGGGATTTTGACGTCTCAACTCTTTGCAATCGTCAATTTAGTGGAGATCTCCCAAAGCCCGAGAAAGAGATCAGTAGACCGAATTTAGAGGTGAAGGTAATGACAGGCACTTATGCCACTAGTCTGACTGAACCTCTCGATATGGTGGCCTCGTCTTCTCCTATAACTACTCGGGCTACTATTGTTATACCAAGTCTGACCCCGGTTCTTCCTTCTACCAGAGCGCCACTCTCATGGCCATTTCTCTCGAATCTCAAATGGATCTCCTCCCCCGTCCTCGCAGCATGGACGAGTGGGTGGCAACGGTCATGGTGTTGGGATGGCGGTGTAAATGGTAATGAGGGATGAAGTAGAATGTAATTGGGAAATGGTGGTCAGCCTCAGTAAACCAGACGAGTTTCGAATTTGTGTAGTATTCATTCAACAGAGAATTCTATATATCTTGGGATATTTACATAAATAGTTAGTTTCCTGCAGTGAACTCTATTGACCCAGCAAGTCCTTCGCAGACACGTGATCGGCAATTTGCGATCATTTTCCCATCACCAAGACTTGAACTTGTGAAATTGGGATGCACGCAGATGCACGTCGCTCGTCATCATCGTCGTTGTCGTCATAGCCTGTAGTTCTGGAATCAAAAAAATAGAATAGATTTTATTGACATAGTTGTGGACATCTGTTGCAATGAAATTAACAACTGAAATTTTAAACTTTCTCTAAAATTTTAAATCCCACAATCACCACTGGCACGAGAAGTCGAACAATAACTGCGACAGAAATGTATCACCAGTACTAAGTAGTGACTAAGTAAGTGACGAGTGGGCAAGATGGTTAAATGTTTTGGAATTCACTGAGTAGCTAAGTACACTCAACACTAGGGCTGCACACCGTAGCCGTACTTACGGGTCACGGGTCCAGATATATGGCTACCATTACCGTCCCGTAGAGGTCTCACAGCAATAGTTTTGGAGCCGCTTACGGGACGGCCTACAGCCGTGAGATGCCGTAGGTTTAATGCCATTGACGGCCGTTGATGGACGTGTAGGTACTGTATAGTTGTTGATCGCAAAGATCAAACTCTAAGTACACATGACACCTCAATTTCCAGTACATCACGCCAAGTCATCTGTAGCCCTTGGCACCCTGTGGCAATCCCTTGGCCTCTCTGAATCGTGCGCCACACTCTGGGACCATGCAGTCGCACAAGACTCCCAATACTTAGTGCAGCGGGTACGTTCTACTCTCATTTTGCGATGTCATTACTATATTACCTTTCTGCAAGCCAGGGAGGGACGGTATCTCCCAGTTTATGTATTTCAACTGGACTAATACAAGAATGTTACGAACAAAGCTTGAATTTATTCCCTGTTTCCAATTTGTCTTGGGTACTGAAAAAACACATGCGTTGAGTCTCCAATAAGCACAGCAATGTCAAAAAAAAAAAATCCTTTAAACCCTCGGTTACCCTCCCAGTTTTCCACCCACATATTTTATTTTTGTTGATCCTTTGGCTTATAGAATGGAATTCGGGTCCTTATGCTTGTGAAACATCGCCTTTGCCTTGTGTGTATTGCTCTCAAAAAACAGGATACATAGTTTAGCACAATTATCAATACTACCAAGTTTGCAGTGTTTTGACGGCCGTTTTACGGACGCTGTAGGCCGTCTTTGTTATACCCGTACCGTAGGCCATCTCGTAGCCCCATGACCAGTATGGGTACGGCGGTTCCATACCTGTCATCTGCCCGTCAGCTCACGGCTGTCTACCGTAATGGCACGGCATGCAGCCCTACTCAACGCTCATATTTATACCAGAGAGTAGATAGCTAAGGTAACCAAGTAATTCAACATGGGCAGAGAATAAAGGGAAAACAGAAAAAAGACGGGCGAAAGAACACGATGGGTTATCGTTCAACTTCTCGTGCCAGTGGTGATTGAGGGATTTAAAATTTTAGAGAAAGTTTAAAATTTCAGTTGTTAATTTCATTGCAACAGATGTCCATAACTATGTCAATAAAATCTATTCTATTTTTTTGATTTGCTGGGTCAATAGTGTTCACTGTTTCCTGCAGGCCTTCGCTGGCTATGATTACGGGGAGTGTCTGTGAGATCAATGTCAACCACTGTCCTCAGTGCCACAAAGGTGTAAAAATATCACTTATGATAAACATGCTTTACTGAATTGTTATTACCAAAATTTTTGGAAATAGTTGTCAAGGGGGTGGTGGGACGGGAATCCCAAACCAGACGTAAGGGGGGGGGGTCTCACCGGAGGCCAAGATTTTTTTTTGAACTTATTTATTACCTGACTCTGCGAAGCCACAATAGGCAAAGTATCTACTTGAATAACTCTCAGAAGCTATCCTACGAAGTCTCCAGTAGATACCATAGTTACCTGACAGCTGAGGATGAAACTTT
>Ga0193743_1003308_pt1 | contig 10857 bp, 9 predicted proteins | sample L2c2metaG_FD_143038 | JGI IMG/M metagenome (GOLD analysis project Ga0193743, IMG submission 143038) | Soil microbial communities from a riparian zone of the East river system, Colorado, United States - L2c2 | ecosystem: Environmental > Terrestrial > Soil > Riparian zone | place: USA: East River...
TACTCGGCGGCGGTGCGGGCCGGCAACGCGGGAGGGCAGGTCGCCGAGTTCCAGGCCATGGTGGCGTCCCTGCACCGGGCGGGGATCGAGGTCGTGCTCGACGTGGTGTTCAACCACACCGCTGAGGGCAATGAGTACGGCCCGACACTGTGCCACCGCGGCGTCGACAACGCCGCCTACTACCGCCTCGTGGACGGCGACCCGCGCCACTACTTCGACACCACGGGCACCGGCAACTCGCTCAACGTCGCGAACCTGACCTGCCTGCGGATGATCCTGGACAGCCTGCGCTACTGGGTGATCTACATGCACGTCGACGGCTTCCGGTTCGACCTGGCCGCCACGCTCGGACGCGAGGCGGGCGGGTTCGCCTCGACAGCGGCGTTCTTCGACCTCGTCGACCAGGACCCGGTGCTGTCGCAGGTCAAGCTGATCGCCGAGCCCTGGGACGTCGGGCAGGTGGACAGCTACGACCTGGGTCGCTTCCCCGCCAAGTGGTCGGAGTGGAACGGCCGCTACCGGGACACCATTCGTGACTTTTGGCGCAGTACGGACGGCACCCTCGCCGACTTCGCCCGCCGCATCTCCGGCTCCGCCGACCTGTTCGGCGGGTCCCGCCGCCGGCCGTCGGCCTCAGTCAACATCATCACCACCCACGACGGTTTCACCGTGCGCGACCTGGTCAGTTACCGCACCAAGCACAACGAGGCCAACGGCGAGGAAGGCCGCGATGGGAGCGACGACAACCGGTCGTGGAACTGCGGGGTGGAAGGCCCGAGCGACGAGCCGGGCGTGCTCGCCCTGCGCCAGCGCCAGCAGCGGGCGCTGCTGGCCACGCTGCTGCTCTCGCTCGGCGTGCCCATGATCCTCGGTGGGGACGAGATGGGCCGTACCCAGCACGGCAACAACAACGCCTACTGCCAGGACAACGAGATCTCCTGGTTCGACTGGGCGGGGGCCGACACCGAGCTGCTCGCCTGGACCCGGGAACTGGTTGCGCTGCGGCGCGCGCACCCGGTGCTGCGCCGGCGCCGTTATCTGACCGGGGCGCGCGGCGAGGACGTCGGCTGGTTCACCCCGAGCGGGAAACCGATGACCGATGCCGCGTGGAACGACCCGTTCACCCGCTCCGTCGCGGTTCTGATCGACGGCTCCGCCGAGCCCGATCGGGACGAGCGCGGTATGCCGATGCTCGACGACGACCTACTGTTCATGATCAACGGCTGGTGGGAGGAACTCGAGTTCACCCTTCCCTCGGCGGGCTCGTGGCGCCCCGTCCTCGACACCTTCGACGGCGCAATTGGGCCGGCGGGGCCGCCGACCGGGCCGGCGGTGCGGGTCGGCCCGCGATCGCTGGTTCTGCTCGTGCGCGACCGCGCCGAGTGACTCTGGCCAGCGCCCGCGCGCCCAGCCACGCGCAGCGGGCGCGGCCCACGCTGACGTCTGCTGCCCTCTCAGTCAAACGAGAACGAACGTTGGCGTAAAGCTCGTTTCGCTGGTACCGTCGTGGGCGTCCAGATGATCGTTTCCGCCCCGGTTTGTGATAGGGGAAATCGTGATCCAGCACATGGTGATGATGAAGTTCGCCGCCAGCGCCGATGCGGCGCAGCGCGCGGAGTGTGTGCGCCGAATGGCGGCTCTTCCCGAACAGATCGATTTTCTCAAGGACTACGACGTCGGGGTCGATGAGCTGAACATCGCCACCTCATGGGACGTGGGCATGCTCATTCGGTTCGAGTCGATGGAGCAGCTCACCGAATTTCGCGACCACCCCGCGCACCGGTCCGCCCAGCAGTACTCCATGCCGTACATCGCGAGCATGGCCAGCGTGGACTTCGAACTCGCCAGCGCTCCCGCCCACTGATACGGCTCCCACCAGCTCCCACCCAAGGAGAACAGCATGCCAGCCCTGCCTGCCCGTACCGATGTGCTGATCGTGGGTGCCGGTCCCGTCGGGCTGGCGCTCGCCTGCGCCCTCACCCAACTCGGCGTCGACCACGTGTTGATTGATCGCAACGACGGGCCCCAGCCGGGCACGAGAGCCGCCGGGGTACAGCCAGCGACCCTGGAGTACCTCGATCGTCTGGGACTTTCCCAGGAACTGGTCGCGGCCGGCGAACGCGGCCAGGGATTCCAACTCCACGACGGTCAACGCACCCTGCTCCGGGTGCCCTATGACGAGCTGGACACCCCGTTCCCGTACGTGCTGTTGCTGTCCCAGCAGGCCGCCGAACAGCATCTGGCCCGTCACCTCCGCCAACAGGGCGGCAGGATCTACCGGGGGCACAAGCTGCTGGACTTCGACAAGGACTTCCCGGGGGTGACCGCGACGGTCGCGGCCCCGGATGGCACCGTCCACGCGGTCAACGCCCGCTACCTGGTGGGCTGCGACGGGGTGTACAGCCGAGTCCGGGACATCACCGGCATCGGGTTCCCCGGCGATGCTCCTCAGCAGCTCTACGCCCTGGCCGACGTGCGACTCTCCACGCCGTACGGGGACGACAACGCGGACACCACGTTCTTCCTCTCCGCACAGGGCGTATTGCTGACCTCGCCGCTGGCCGGCGGCCAGTTCCGCATCGTCGCCTCGGTTCCGCCGGGCTCGCGGCCGCCGACGTTGTCCGACGTCGAGTCGTTCCTGGCCGCCCGGGGTCCGGCAGGTTTCCCCCGGGTGGCCGAGGTCGTCGCCGCCTCGACCTACCACGTGCAGGAACGCGTCGCACAGCGGCTGTCCGAGGGACCGGTATACCTGGCCGGCGACGCCGCGCACACGCACAGCCCCGCCGGTGGCCAAGGCATGAACACCGGGATCCAGGACGCGGGCAACCTCGCCTGGAAGCTGCACGCCGTCCTCACCGGCCTGGCGCCCGGCGAACTTCTGGACACCTATCACCGCGAACGCCACCCGGTCGCCGAGCGGCTGGTCGCGTTCACCAGCCAGATCGCCAGCCTGGCCCTGGTGCGTGGCGCCGAGGCAGGCCAACTGCGCAACCGGGTGCTCGCCGCGGCGGCACAGGCTCCTGGCGCGACAGAGTGGCTGGCCAAGCGCCTCGCTCAGCTCGATATCGACTACGCGCCTCGGCTCGATGCCCCGACCAGCTCCGCGCACCATGTCGGCCAGCGGGTGGCGCCGACCTTGGTGGCCCCGCACGGGCTGGACTGGACGCTCGCGGTGCCCAAGTCGAGCGGCGGACCGGACGGCGACGACCAGCGCGACCAGCTCACCGTGCGGGTACTGGACAGCCTGGACACCACCCTGCTGATCCGGCCGGACGGCTACCTCGCCGCCGTTAACGTCCCGGCGGATCCGTCGGCCGTGCAGTCCGCACTCGGTCGGTACGCGCTGGGCCAGACGTCATGACCAACCCGTTGGGACCCGACTTCGCACTACCCGCCCACGACACCCCCCGGCTGCGCCCGGTGCACTCGGCGATAGTCGCCGAATGGCCCGAGGGCACCTTCTTGGAAAACCTCGCCCCAGCGCCCACCCATCCCGGCAGCTGGCTGGTCACCATCACCTCGGACAACCGAATCGACCGGGTAGATCCGGACGGGAAACACGACACCGTCGTCGAGCTGCCGAATACCGTGACCGGAATCGCCACCACGGACCTCGGCACGTTTTTCCTCACCGGGTTGCTCGGGGCCCCGGGCTGGCAGCTGGCCCGCCTTGACGACTCGGTCGCCGGCCACGCCATAGTGTGCGACATCCCCGATCTTGTCCTCGGCAACGGACTGACCTGGGACGGGCACCGTCTGCTGGCCGTGGACTCAGGGCTGGGCCACGTGGTGGCCATCGACCCCGTGGCGCGCACCAGCTCGGTATGGCTCGCGCACGAACTACTCACCAAGCTCAACCCCGACACCCCCCTCCCCGGTGCCAACGGCATCGCGGTGCACCAGGGTTGGGTCTACCTGACCAACAGCGAACGCGCCCAGCTGCTGCGCTGCCCGGTGGCCAGCCACAGCCCATCCGGCGAGCTGGAGGTCGCGGCCGAGCGGCTGGCCGGCGACGACCTCGACATCGACCCGCAAGGCCGGATCTACCTGGCCACGCACGTCCATCACAGCGTCCTGCGGCTAGACCCGAGCGGACACCGCGAAGACATCGCCGGCATCGATCAGGGTGTGGCCGGTTCAACGTCCGTGGCACTCGACCCCCAGGATCCCACCGCCCTGTACGTCACCTCGACCGGCGGCCTGCTCAGCCCACCCGAGGGAGGAGTCCAGCCCGCCAGGCTCGTCCAGCTCACCCTCGACCAATGAGCGACCCGCTCGAGACGCTGCGACACGCCCTCCCGGCCGCGGCCCTCACCACCGATCCCGACGTGATGTCGGGTTACCGCCAGGATCGGGCTGACCTGGTGGCGGCGGGTAAGCCGCTCGCGGTGCTGAGACCGACCACCACGGACGAGGTCGTGACCATCATGCGGTGGGCCAGCTCGACCGGAACTCCCGTGGTCGCCCGGGGCGCGGGTACCGGCCTGTCCGGGGGAGCGACCGCCCTGGATGGTTGCCTGGTGGTCAGCCTCGAGCGCATGACCGCGGTCCGGGATACCGACGCACCGAACCAGACCGTTGTCGTCGAAGCCGGCGTCATCAACGCGGACGTGAGCCGGGCTGTGGCGCATCTAGGGTTGTTCTACCCACCGGACCCGGGCAGTTTCGAGATATCCACAATCGGCGGCAACCTGGCCACCAACGCGGGCGGAATGCGCTGCGTCAAATACGGCGTCACGCGCAGCTCGGTGTTGGGAATGGAGGTGGTGCTCGCGGATGGCAAAGTCCTGCGCACCGGTGGCCGGACGGTCAAGAATGTGGCCGGCCTCGACCTGACCCAGCTATTTGTCGGTTCGGAAGGCACCCTGGGTTTGATCACGTCGGCGACGTTGCGGCTGCGTCCGCTGCCGGTCAAGACGGCGACCGCGGTGGCCACATTCAGCACCCTGGAAGCCGGTTGTCGGGCCCTGGACGAGATCTTCGCCAGCGGCGTGACGCCCAGCGTCCTCGAGCTGATGGACCAGGAAACGATCAATGCGGTTGAAGACCACACCCGGATGGACCTCGATCGAACCGCGGCCCTGCTGATCATCGGCCAGGCCGACGGTGTCGACGCCCTGCGCGAGGTCAACACCATTGTCAGCTGTTGCGAGAAGGCGGGCGCGTCGCTGGCCATGGCCACCGACGATCCGGCGGAGGGCGACATGCTGATGCAGGCCCGCCGGTTGGCCGGGCACGCCACGACGGAGCGGGGCCCGACCATCATCGAGGACGTGGTGGTCCCGCGCAGCAGACTGGGGGAGCTGCTCACCGCTATCGCTCACATCGCTAAGAAAAGCGGAATCCGGATCGCCACGGTGGGACACGCCGCGACGGCAACGTGCACCCTCAACTCCTGCTGCCGGACCTGAGCGAGACCACCAAAACCACCGCGATGACCGTCGCCGAGCAGATCTGCGCGGCGACGCTGGAGCTGGACGGAAGCATCACCGGTGAGCACGGGGTCGGCCAGCTCAAGATGGGCTGGCTGGCCCAGCAGTTGGACTCCACGGCACTGGCTGTGCAGGCGGCCATCCGCGCCGCCCTCGATCCACAAGGCCTGCTCAATCCCGGCCGAGGGTATTAAGGGAGCGTCTGATGGATCATTCAGCCGGCTGCGCGGCGCCCAGACGACGCCTCGCGGCGTTCTCGTCGGGGCCGATACAACCCCGGTATCGGCCCCTCCTCGGCCTTGCGAGCCGCCGCCTGGATCACCGCTCGCTCGGCATAGATCCACCAGACGCTCCCTAGCGCAGGCCAAGCTTTCTGCTGATCACTCCCAGACTGGCCAGGCTCACCACCCCGGTGAACATCACCCAGAAGCTCGGGGCCAGGGGAGTGCCCGTGGCGGCGATCAGCCAGGTGGCGATGAGCGGGGTGAAGCCGCCGAAGATGGCCACCCCGATGTTGTAGCCGACGGCCATGCCGGTGGCCCGGGTCTCGGCGGGGAACAGGTTCGCCAGCAGGGCGGCCATCGGGCCGAAGTGGCGATCAGCAGCGCGATCCCGCCGACCAGGGCGGCGGCGAACCCGGTCGAGGCGGGCAGGTGCAGTTGCTTGATCGCATACGTCGGCATGTAACTGAGCAGGTAGTTGAGGCAGGTGGTCACGGCGAGCACACCGATCGTGAGCAGCACCCGGGACTTCTGCTCCCGCAGCACCTGACGACCCGGCGCCCGCTGGTCGGCACCCGCGCTGGCCGTGACGAACTCCGGCGCCTCCGGCACGTGACGCCTGATGTAGTAGCCGACCGGACCCACCAGCAGCCCGACGACGAACGGGATGCGGAACCCCAGGACTGCAGCTGCTCGGCGGTCAGCGTGGAGGTCAGCACCGTGCCGAGCGTCGCGGCGAGCAGGGTGGCGGCCGCCTGGCTGGTGAACTGCCAGCTTGCCGCGTATCCCCGGCGATGTGGCAGGTGCTCGACCATCAGGGCGGTCGCGCTGCCGAACTCACCGCCGGCGGAGAAACCCTGGATCAGCCGCGCGACCAGGATCCCGAGCGGGGCGAGCATGCCGACCGTGGCGTACGGCGGCATCACGCAGATCAGCAGCGTGCCGAGCACCATCAGCCAGATGGACAGGGTCAGCGCGGGCTTGCGTCCGGCCCGGTCGGCATACGAGCCGAGGACGATCGCGCCGATCGGGCGGATCAGGAACGACGCGCCGAACGTGCCCAGTGCGAGCAGCAGCGAACTGGTCGCGTCGCCGGCGGGGAAGAACGCGTGGGCGATGTACACCGCGAAGAAGCTGTAGATCGCGATGTCGTACCACTCGAGCGCGTTGCCCACGCAGGCCGCGGCGATGATCTTGACCGCTCCCGGAGGCCTTGACAGGCCGGATTCCGCTGCTCGATGTGGGACTGCCATGGGGGCACTCCGTTCCGGTCGCGATGTTCCGGTCACGTTCCAGGGCGGCCCGGGCGGGTCGGGCCCAGTTCTCCCAGGTCCCAGAACAGGCCGGCCATGATCCGCGCGGCTTCGCGGGAGAGGGAGGCGAGCAGGTGTTCGTCGGGGCCGTGCTGCGCGCAGGCCGGATAGGAATGCGGCACCCAGACCGTCGGCATGCCGATGACGTCGGCGAATACGTCGTTCGGCAGTGAACCGCCCAGGTTCGGCAGCACCGCCGCCGCGTTGCCGGTGGTCCGCTCGATCGAGGCCAGCGCCCACTGGACCCATGGGTCGTCCGGGCTCAGCCGGGTGGCCGCCATCGTGCTGGTCACCCGCACGCCGACCATCGGGTACCCGTGCGCGTCGAGGTGCTTTCGCACGATCTGTTCGAGCTCCCGCCACGGCGTGCCGACGACAAAACGGAGCTGGCAGTGGGCCCGCGCCGTCGGCGGGATCGCGTTGACCGGTGCCTGTGGGGTGCCCGCGAACAGCGTCAACACCTCGAGGGTGTTGCTGCCCAGCACCCGCTCGGCCGGCGTCAGCCCCGGCTCCCCCCAACCGCCGTCGATGTCCGGGTCGTCCGGGCCGCCGCCCGGCGAGATGTCGGCCAGCGCCGACCGCACCGCGTCCGGGATGCTCGGGGCCCGCCATCCGGGCCACCTGGATCACCCCGCGTCCGTCCACCAGCGTGGCGATCGCGTTGGCGAGCACCGTTGCCGGGTTGCGCAGCAGGCCGCCCCAGTTGCCGGAGTGGTAGCTGCCCTCGCGTAGGTCGAGGTCCAGGTCGAACCCGACCTGGCCGCGCGAGCCGAGGAACACGGTGGGCCGCTCGGCCGCGAGCCGAGGGCCGTCCGAGGCGAGCAGCAGGTCTGCGGCGAGCTCGTCCGCCCGCTCCGCGCACATCTCCCGCAGGCCGGGCGAGCCCGCCTCCTCGCCCGTCTCGACCAGCACCTTCAGGTTGAACCCCAGCCGGCCGCCTCGGGCCGACCGCACCTGCTCGAGCGCGGCGAGGTTGAGGGTGTGCTGACCCTTGTTGTCGGCGGTCCCACGCCCGTACCAGCGGTCGCCGTCAACCACGATCTCCCACGGGGAGAGGCCGGCGCGCCAGCGTTCCGGCTGGCCGAGTACGACGTCGCCGTGGCCGTACACCAGCACCGTGGGGAGGGAATCGTCCTCGTGGCCGTGCCCGATCAGGAACGGACCGGCGCCGGACACGGGGTTCTCCACGATGGCCGAGCGCGCTCCAAGGCGGTCCAGGGCGGGCGCGATCTCGTCGGTGAGGTAGCGGTGCAGGACCGGTAGGGAGCCGGGGTCCTGACTCTCCGTCCGGAGTGCCACCCGCCTCGCCAGGTCCGCCCGGAAAGCTCCCGATTCGACGTAGGCTGCTGCCTGCTCGACGGCTCTACCGCGGGTCATTTTCCTCCAGAGGCCGACGAACAGATCCGCCGTCGTCAGACGCGTCGTGAAAGCGTAAGAGGATGCCGCCCGGGAGGGCCATCACCGCTTCGGCAACGCAGCATTGCCGTACCGGCAAGGCGGAGCCGAAGGCCGGCGAATCAGGGTGCGCGGACCCGGTCGACGAGGTGGGCGACGAAGTCCTGGACGGCGTCCGGCAACGTTCGGCCGGCCATCGACTGGATTTGCAGGTAGCGCCGGTGCATGCCGCGGTCGGTCACCGGGACCGCGACGAGCCCGTCGGCGGCCAGTCTGCGGCGTACCGGCAGGTGCCCGGTGAGGGTCACCGCGTCGGCGAGCTTGGCGAACGTGTAGAGGGAGCCGGAGTAGTCGGTTTCGAAGACGGGCTCGAAGCTGAGCTGCTCGGCGCTGCAGCAGACGTCGAACAACTGCCGCACAGTCGTCCCCTCGTCGACGATCGCCAGCGGGTAGGGCAGGAGCTCGGCGAGGGACACGGTGGGCTGCTGGGCGATCGGATGAGCGGCGTTGACCACGGCGTGCACGTACTCCCGCTGCGAGTACTCCACCCGGACGTCCCGGGCCGGGGTCAGGCTGAAGGTGACGGCAAGGTCCGCGCTCCCGTCCCGGACGCATTCGGTCGCCTCCGCCGAGGACGTGACGTGCAGGTTGAAGCCGACATCGGGCCGCTCGCGGTGGAATGAGGCGATTGCCTCGGGCAGCAGGTCCCAGGCGAACCCCTCCGAGCTGGCCAGGCGTATCCGGCTGCGGTGGGCGCCGCGCAGCCGCCGGATTTCGCCGACCACCTGCTCGACGTCCACCAGGTTGCGCCGGACGAATGCGGCGAGCCGCACCCCCGCGTCGCTCAGCACCATGCCGCGCGGTCGTCGCTCGAACAGCGGTACCCCGATCTCCTGCTCGAGCCTGGCGATCTGGCGGCTGATCGCCGAACCCGCCACGTGCAGCTGTTCGGAGGCCTCGGTGATGGAGCCAGCCTGGGACACCGCGAGGAAGTAGCGCAGTCCGGTGTCCAGGAACGGGGCGGAGGGCGGGTTTGCCAGGCCGGGGCGCGGGCGGCGGCGGCCCGTGGCGGCGGTTCCGTCGTCGCCAGCTGTCACAGCTCGCGATCATGCCGGAGCATTCCCAAAACCGCCGCTCGGTCAGATTCCCCGCGGTGTGCTGCGTCTCCTCAGACCACCCTGGGTGTCAATACGGCGCTGCGCAAAATGTCGCCTCGACAGGGTTGCCATCGGGCCCCCGTCTCAGAGAACATCCAGGTCAACGCCACCTCCCAGGCACGATGCTCGCGTACGGTCACCGATCGCGAGCGGCGTACGTGGACAGCCGGTGGTTGCGCAGAGTGCCCGCGCTAGCCTGAGCGCGTGACAAGGCGCGGACCCACTTTGAGGAGGTGTGCGTGAATATCAACATCCAGCTGCTGTTCACGATCAACGCGCTGGCTCGGTCTACGCCGTGGCTGCAGCCGTTCATGGTGCTCTATGCCACGGTCGGAGGCTTGGTGATCTTCGCCGAGCTGATGTTCATCGGTTGGTGGATCGCGCGAAAGCGGGAGCATCTGCCCACGGTGGCGGCCGCACTCTGGACTCCGCTGGGAATGCTGCTGGCGTTGGGGATCAACCAGCCGATAGCGGCGGCGTTCGCCGAGCGGCGGCCCTACCTGGTGTACACGAACATCTTGACCCTGACCGAGCACAGCTGGGCGTCAGGGTTCCCCAGCGATCACGCGGTGCTGGCCGGCGCGGTGACCGCGACGCTGTTCCTGGTCAGCCGGCCGCTGGGCTGGTGCGCCGCGGTGGCCGCGGCGATCATGGCGTTCGCTCGGGTCTACGTCGCCGAGGCCTACCCCTTCGACGTGCTGGTCGGACTGGGTCTTGGCGCGGTGGTCAGCCTGATCGGCTACCTGCTGGTGCGTCGTGTTCTGGTGCGCCTGCTCAGCATGGCCGACCCGACGATCTTCCGGCCGCTGATCACCGCCACCCCACGTAAGACCACATTGCCCGACTCGGTCGCCAGAGTCGCCTGAGCAGGGCGGCGCCGCTGACGGGTCTGGCACGCCGGTTGGCTACCGATAGAGCTGTCGGTGGGCGGGGAGGTCGCTGCCGCGGTCGGGCTTGGTGGCGTTCGGGCGGTGACCCGACCAGTGGCGAGCCAGGCGCGGGGTCTTGCTCGCAACGCAGCTTGGGCCTGACGCTCGCCGAGCTCAAGCTAGGCCTGCTGGTGGTGATCGGCGTGGGTCGGATCAACGCTGACGTGCCCGGCAGAGCGCGATCACGCACCGCCGGCCCCGCATCGCCAGGAATAGCCAACATCGGTCGCGACTTGGACTCGGACATGACCGCCACACAATTCGACCCACGCGCGCTGCTCGCCCAAAGCCGACTCGGTGTCCTCGCAACGATCAAGTCGGACGGCCGCCCCCAGCTTTCCCCCGTCATGCCCTTCTACGACGCGGAGACCGGTGCCATCTACGTTTCGATGACCGAGGGACGCGCCAAG
>Ga0193743_1003309_pt1 | contig 10851 bp, 12 predicted proteins | sample L2c2metaG_FD_143038 | JGI IMG/M metagenome (GOLD analysis project Ga0193743, IMG submission 143038) | Soil microbial communities from a riparian zone of the East river system, Colorado, United States - L2c2 | ecosystem: Environmental > Terrestrial > Soil > Riparian zone | place: USA: East River...
GATTCGTAAACGATGGATGTCCAACGCAAGAAAAACACCTGAGCATCAAGAGATGAACGGTTAGGAAAAGTTGAAAATGTCATATACTGGAACGAACATGGTCATGCGTTGAACTAATAGCAGATCTTCACATCTGAACACACTGAACTACTGACTGGTTTCACAATGTTGAATCACAGCATGGTATCCATGCTGGACGGTAGCTATATAGAGCTGACAGCCCGCGTACCTCGATACTTGCACTATCTCTCCAATCATCCTCGAAAGTACATATCCCTGCCACCTTCCAGCTGGGACGATATACGCGGACGCTTCTTGGTAAAGGACGGTTTCCGCCTTGAAACGAGCCGAGCAATGTTGTGTGCCCGGTACGACAAATTGTCCAAACAAAAAAAAAGAAAAAAACCAAGAAACCTCTCACAGATGAAAAAAAAGCTCAAGCACTTGTACTCAGGAGATGGAGAATTGCAAATGAACGATTTGAGTGTACAAAATCAGCTGGAGAATGGTTGTCATCGCGGAATATCTTGCGTTGAGACTCCCTTGATGCTACTACTGTCTCCGCTGGTCTATTCTTTTCCCTCGATTTTTTGGTATGGATACGATGTGAACTATATAGCGAGCAACTTTCCGTCGTCCATGAACTGAAATAGTTTCTTTGGAATGTTATATTGGGGTATGTTTACACTCTCATCATGCTCAAACGAGAAATTGAGACGCTATTGCGAGTGGAATGCTTTCTCGTTCTGGATGGCGTGAAGGGGGAAGAAAGATCGGTCAGATACCCAGAGGAAGCACCAGATATTCTGATCCTGATGGTGTTGAAGATATAAAAGAGGTTGAGCTTGAGATCGCCTGCGATTCGGAGACTCGAAGAAAGAGTGGGACGGTTTAGGGATTAGTTACTAGGTAGGAGGATGGTGGCATTTTGTGTAATAATAAAAATAAGAATAAAAAGGTATCAAGAAGGCAACAAACCCAGACAGTGGTATGGTCGGTCAGAAAGGAAACGATAAGCACAATCGTAGGTTCCATCTGACGTCGAGAAATTTCAAACACGCATTAGACAGGCAAAACAGTCTCGATCACAAAGCAACCAAGAAAAAGAAGATATGATGATGATGGATTTAGCAACTATTTGATTTTTGACTTTCGACTTTGTGAGAAACCTAGGGGATGATTGCGGCTCTTCCCGCTCTACCACTTAGCATAAGGCAAGAATTTCCCACTAGACAGATTTCAAAATCCAATATCGTGCAGATCGGAAGCAAAAAGCTACTCACTCAAAGGTAAGAACAACACGATCGCCCTTCGGATCCGGCTTCTTGTCAAGGGTAATCTTACAGTCAATCATGGACATGATACCATCGCCGAACTAAGGACGTTGTTGAAGCATATGAGTTGGGTGAATGGATATATTTAACACACCTTCTCGTGGATGAGGGCTTTGATCGCATGCCCATAGACAAGCACGCCCTACCGGAAGTTATTGTCAGCGAACACATTAACTTCAACATCAAACGCTGCGCGTACTTCATAAAGTCGATAAATGACTGGATCTTGGGGTGGGACTGGCCCTAAGCCACGGTTTGGCCACCAATGTTCTCCCAGTGCTCCCAGGGATGTTGTCGGAGGGATCTCTAAGACCTTAGAAACTTCAACGAGTTCCTCTTCGGTAAATTTGGCCTGCACGGGTATGAAATTGATTCTTTTTTCTTTTTTCTTTTTTTTGGAATGAAAACTACAAACTTGTCCGTAAAAAGCAGCTGCTAGCCAAACTTCATTCCTCCCAATTTCCTTGGCGATCTGGTCAAAGGTTAAACCTTCACTAGCAGGAATGATGAGATCTTAGTCCGAACCATCCAGACAGTTCTACGTACCCTTGCGAGCCTTTGCCTCGAATAAGACAGAGTTCATACTAGGGAGGTCAGAGTAAGGTTGGTTGTTCGTGGGTACGCTCTAAGAATCAAGGAATGTTTTTTGGTTCAGCATGCAATTGAACACGAGACCGGGGATCTCACCGTAGAAGAAGACATTCTGACTGCTGGTGACGATGCAGTGGCCTGGTCGATGTTCACAGTGAGATGAGAATGAGGAATGGAGAGTTAGACGATGAATGACAGGCTTAAACCCATTGTCATTTTAGGCCCAGGGGGAAATAACCAAATGTCACAGATGTGACATCATGCTGGGAATGACTTTATTAATTGAGACAAAATTAAAACTGAACCATGGGATGAATATAGCCTCGGCGACCCAGCTGAGTAAACGGCATCAGGCTCAGAAGGTCGGTCATGAGTTGCCGTCTCAACCGGAGACGATTGAGCCCACGAGGACGAGAATGACAGGTTTTCCCTTTCTGTGTACTCTTTGCACACGCACTGAGGAGCATAGAAGAAGCGTGGAAAAATCTCATATACAGCGAGGTACTTATCGCACTGAAAAAGAAGCAGATGCCCAGAGCAAGATTGAGTATACGAGGAAATAGAACAGAAAAACGAGATAGCTAACCAAGCTCCCCCTTTTTTTTTTTTTGACTCGACGAATGACAAGGTAACCGTTTTGAAGAGAACAGAACGAGTATATAGCATCTTACATACAACATCACGACTTTCCCTCTGATACAGGTTTCCAAACGTCCTTGGCGGCGTGCATTAGCTCATATAATTGACCAAGCTGTTCAGGAGACATCTTCAATTCAAACAATTCAAAAAAGGGAGGTTTAGTTGCTGAAGAATCTTTTTTTTTTTTTGCAGAAATCGAACCTTTTCAAAGACAGTGGGATCTAATCTCTTCCCCGAGAAATTTCGTGTGTGCTCTCCAGGTGGCATTTGATCTAGGTACATCTTCCATTGGGATAGAAATCCAATAACATGCGCAGGGTTCGTGACTTCCCTATGTCTCCGGAACTCTGTGTAAAATTCAAGACGATGAATGAGCCTGATTATTTCGAAATGCGAGGGCAAATTGACATACCTGATTTAACATAGCTGTCACCTAAAGGACGCATATCTGGTGGCAAAACTCTATGAGCACGGAGTAGTCGTCGATATAGGCTGTGTTCATCAAGCAAAAAAAAAAAAGAGAGAAAACCAGGTATGTATCACAAGCCAAGAATCATAAGCAGGGCATACGGTATTGGAGGGTACAAAGTCGCACTAGCTTCTTGTAGATTCAGAGGCGCCTTTGACACTGACTCAGCTAGTCTGAGCATAGTAGACCGCATTTTTGAAATCTGGAACGACGGGAAAAAGGCGGTTCAACTGTCATCCAGTCACAAGATCACTTCGCGTCCGGAGGTCCGATCATTTAGGCTATTAGACCCTGCAAGATCCCCAAATGCTTTTTGAAAATTTAAAAGCAGGAGATTTGGCGGTAATATTTTGATCAATCTTACACCGATAGGGTACCACGTCTGCCAGACGGTGAGTAAAACCTTGAAGCTTCGCAAAAACCTATATATATCTTCCTCGAGTTCCTAACAGAAGTTGAATAATAATCTCTACCGATCAAAGGATGACAATCCCCGGGGTCGCATATGTTAAAAACTAAGCTTCTTGTAACCCCATCGCCCTCCTCCCGACCACACCAACAACATCGTTAACAGTCGCCACACCCACAAAGGTCGATTCGCCCTTTCCCTTTGGGAAATCAGGGGGTCTCTCACCAGATAAAAAGGTTGCTTTTTGACGTTCAACATATGCTTGGTTTTGAGGTGTCAGAGGAACAGCCGGAATATACATCACTGATTATCCAATACAAACGTCAGCCTCCAGCCTTGCAAGGTTTTCACGAACAAAGAGGTCAGATGGTGATGAATGCTTACCTGCCGAATCTCCAGACCCGGTATGTTCTTGTTCGACAGAATGAACGACATCACAGTGCCAAAATACTGTATCTCCCGGGTTGACCTTTGGCACTGAAACCATGCATTCATTTAATCGTAGGTGGGGATGTAATTCAGGCGTGGGGTGAGGACCTTCGTATCCTCCATCCTTGGGATATATTCCAGGAAAATCTGGAGTCGAAAGATCTAATAAATGTAAATGCATCATTGATGAATGGAGTATCGAAAAGAGTATTTTATGGCATAAACAGGACTTACCGAACTTCCAGTTATTGGCATCGTACACGTCTTTCGACTCAGAAGGCACTGTTGGGCTGAAGAACGGCCGCAGGATGATGTATGCATTCGAGAGTAGAACGTCAGGGAAAACACGAAGAGTGCCTTGAGTTGGAGCGGTCTCACTGAATTTAACCACTGGTCAGCCGACATATAGACGTCCAACTTGAGTTTAATAAAGTCACCTCATAGAGAGCCATCCTTGGAACGTTCTGAAGATGCTGGACTGACTTGGTCTGCCATAAAGGGAACTTCGAGCGTTCAAGCGGCCTTCAAGAGCGAATGGGTCATGATCTCTCCAATTGCCACTAAATATATCGTCGAAACATTTCCTGAATAATGGGTCTTCCCATCTTTCGATCGTTCCTCCTATACAATCATCCTGCATGAAAATAAGATTGACATTTCGTAAAATGAAAACGTACCATCAACATGGGGTGAGAGGAAGCCCCATCGTACACCTGGTTTTCTGATCCTAAATCGATCTGCATAGGTCAACGGGATATTTAAATCTACGCCTTTCATAGTGTTTGCCGATTGTTCGCTATTATCTATTTCCGGAACTTGGGCGCGATATAGATTGTTAAGCCATACGGTAGCAGAGAGTAGGTTGGGGTGCGAGCGCGCCTGAACCTGAGGCTTAGTCCAGCTAATCATCCTGTGAGTTAGTTTGAACATTTCAACAACAGAAAATAGAGCGCACTAGAGATGGAAAAATTGCTTGTCGTTGTGAGGAATACCTGATTCGCATGATTAAAAGAGGTAATTTTTATCCCTTCAAATTATGATCACCTTCAACTCCACGCTCGTCGTTGACCTTGACGAACTCTTTCAACTCATCTTTCCACTGTGCGGCCTGGGCGTCGTCCACTACATCTCTTATCACAACACTTCCACACCTCTTGATCTTTTCCACCTCATCTTGGGAAATACTGCCAAGCGAGCTGAAGTTGATCTGAGGAATGTACTATGCGAGAGTGGGTGTAAACCTCATAGAGACGCAAAGCAGTCGACGACCTACATCCACGCCTTCCTCCTTGATAATGCCCGTGACCTTGTCTAATTCTTTAAGGATTTCATGCCATGCACTTGTGGCTCGCGTTTCAAAGTCCGGGTAGGAGGAAGCAATTGAACGTTTGATATCAACAAATCGAGGTGGTAGTGCCATATTGGAACGTACAAATGCTGGTTTGCTTGCAATCTATAGAAGATATATGGCTGCTGCAGTCAAGGAGGGAGATCATTTAGCCGATATGTATGCATACTAGACTGACAGATCCTAGGTCAGGCGGTGTACACAATATGCTTCTTGTCGGAGTCCCTGCAAAAAACCCGACTCTTTTTATGTAAGTTGGGGAAGAACTTCGGAAAATTCTGCCTCAACCTGAAAAAGCCGGACCGCAAGCGCGATAACAATCATACAGAGTTCTTTACAGAAATATTCCAATGTTAACAGTGGACGAGACCATTTGGATTGATTGTAAATAAAATGGACGCAGGGGTGACTTGCATCGCTTTACATGCCAGTGCTCAGCGCTCATCGATCATCGGTGACGTAAGCCCTTACACTTCGATTCCCAGCTGCTTATGGGTAACAATATCAATTTTACCAACTTTCCAAGACAATGACAGAGAGAGTAAATGATGACGCGTTTGATAGAATCAGAAGTGTATTGAGATAGTTGAGGGCATAGTTCCATGATCGACGCTTGGGAAAACATCAGGCGAGTCTTAAAGTTTGAGTGAGCAAGAAACATTCCACTCACAAGAGCATGACGGAAAAAAAATCTTCCCAAAAAAAAGTGTGAACCCATATATACGACGGACCAAAAAAAGAGTTCACGTTGCAGCTCACTATACTTCACATCATGGCCGTATCAGAATCAGTAGAAATAATAGACTAGCGGGTGAATAATTAAAGGACCAAACTAGATACAAGACGTTAAAGAAGAGCGTGTATCAAGGGAGTCTCAACGCATGTATTCCACGATGAAAATATTCCTCCAGCCGATTTGCGCGCCTAATCTTTTTTATTTGCATTCTCCTGTTGGCTCCGAGTACAGTGCTGAGCTTTGTTTCAACTGTCGTGCGTGCCCAAACTGCTCCAAAAAGTCAATTATGACCACAAGAGAAATTCGATATACGACAAGGCATCTTCTCATGGAAGTCTGAGTATATCTTCCTGCCGGATTAAATACGAAGTGCACCAACCTTTGGGAAGTTGGTATTGATAGCTGCTATTCGTTTGAATCTATGGCTTTGCACCAGTTGCGAGTGTACCACACGTGCTTTGTTGAGTGGAAGTGGTGCCCGGAAGCGTAATAAGTCACCAATTGAAGGTTATGCGTAGGGTGGGCGACAGTGATTGTATAAGAACGATTGTCGAGATACCTATCGACAATGGGCTGGCCGTGAACAGATAAGCAATATAGATATAGCTGAAGAAGACAATTAGGATCGTAGAAAACTAGCTTGAAGGGCGTGGAGATCTGGTAATCCATTAAATGGGACCACCGTTGATAAGGCTAGAGAGGAGTCCTGTGGACGCTTTCTCGCTTTTTCTGTCACTACTACAGGATATCATTTCGTGGGATGACAAGCCTAGATGTAAGACGACCAGCTAGCTTCGAGGAGATCTGTATTAATAGGAGGGTGAACATGGATCAGCACGCCACCGAGGAATGATATAGCTGTCCCGTATCTCGTCTAAGAAGGGAATGTCCACGGCTTCTCATCCTCCAGCCAAGGGCGTTCGTGTGTTCGTGTGCATCCCCGGGGCCCAGGGAGAATCAATCAGGTAGAAAAGAGTCCATGTTATTGAGCGCAGCGTAAAATAGAAGAAATTATAATAAATAAGTAGGTATTGCAAAATGTCCGATCAAGCAATAACACATCAGCACATCGTAACTTCCCTTATCCCAACACATGCATAGCGACGTCAACGTCCAAGCTGAAGGGGCGATATTGAGGCACAAGCTTTTAGCCGGAGTCCTATCATAGCATGTCAGCTGCAAATTGTTACCAAATAGATCTGACAACCTGGGTAGTAAGTGCCCGCACTGGCAATTGTAGACGCACCCATGGATTCCAGTAGCAGTGACTCAAGGTTTGGCTTTGGCTCTCGTCTTTCACTCCCTCGGCGTGGCCGCTGACTAGCATAATTGTTAGCGCTCAGACGGAGGATCTCGAACAAGTCATCACATTCTACCGCAAAGTACTCACTGTCCAGCCTCTTGATCATCCATTTCGTCCCAGTTTCCTGAACAACCTCGCCAACGCTGTCCTTACTCGCTTTGGGCAGTCAGGCAGAATGGAGGATCTCAAAGACGCGATCGCATACAACAGTGAAGCACTCACTCTCCGTCCTCGTGGTCACCCAGATCGTTCTACTTCGCTCGTCAACCTCGCCAGTGCTGTCCTTACTCGTTATGAGCAGTCGGGCAGAATGGAGGATCTCAATAATGCGATCACATACAACAGAGAAGCACTCGCACTCTGTCCTCTTGGTCACCGACATCATCCCCAATCTCTCAACAACCTTGCCATCGCCGTTGGTGCTCGTTATAATCAGTCAGGCCAGATGGAAGATCTGGAAGAGGCCATCACATACAACATTGAAGCACTCGCTCTTTGTCCTCTTGGTCACCCAGGTCGTTCCATGTTCCTCATCAACCTTGCAAATGTAATTCGTGATCGCTATAGCCGATTGGGCAGGATGGAGGACCTGGATAAGAGCATAAAATACAACCGTGAAGCACTGGCGCTCTCTCCTCTTGGTCACCAACGTCATTCCATATCCCTCAACAACCTTGCCATCGTCGTGCTTGCTCGCTATAAACACTTGGGCCGGATGGAGGACCTGGAAGATGCAATCACATACAACAGAAAATCACTCGCTCTCTGTCCTCTGGGTCACCAAGAGCGCTCCAGTTCCCTCATCAACCTTGCCAGTGCAGTTAGTGATCGCTATGACCGCTTGGGCAGGATGGATGATCTGGATGAGGCGGTCAAATGCAACCGTGAAGCACTCAGTCTCTCTCCTCTTGGTCACCAACATCATTCAAATTCCCTCAACAACCTTGCCATTGCCGTTTTTAAGCGCTATAAGCAGTCAGGGCAGATGAAGGATCTGGAAGATGCAATCACATACAACAGAGAAGCACTCACTCTCCGTCCTCTGGATCACCCGGATCGCTCCATATCCCTCATCAACCTTGCCGGTGCACTTAGTGATCGCTATGACCAGTTGGGCAGGATGGATGATCTGGATGAGGCGATCAAATGCAACCGTGAAGCACTCACTCTCTCTCCTCTTGGTCACCAATGTCATTCCACTTCCCTCAGCAACCTCGCCATTGCTATTCTTGCTCGCTATAAGCAGTTGGGCAGAATAGAGGATCTGGAAGATGCAATCACATACAACAGAGAAACACTCGCTCTCCGTCCTCTGGGCCACCCGGAACGTTCCATGTCCCTCATCAACCTTGCCAGCGCAGTTATTGATCGCTATGACCGGTTGGGCAGCATGGATGATCTGGATGAGGCAATCAAATGCAATCGTGAAGCATTCTCTCTCTCTCCTCTTGGTCACCGATGTCATTCTACTTCCCTCAATAACCTGGCCGTTGTTATTCTTACTCGCTATGAGGAGTCAGGCCAGATTAAGGATCTGGAAGCGGCAATCACATGCAACAGGAAAGCACTCATTCTCCGTCCTCTCGGTCACCCGGATCGTTCCATGTCCCTCAACAACCTTGCTACTGCCGTTCTTTCTCGCTATCATCAGTTCAGCAGGATGGAGGATCTAGAAGAAACAATTACATTCTACCAGGAAGCACTCACTCTATGTCCTGTTGGTCACCCGTTTCGTTTCAGACCCCTCACCAACCTTGCCAATGCTGTTCTTTGTCGCTTTGCTCAGTCGGGCAATCACAAGGATCTCGATGAATCTATCATACTGCATGAACAGGCAGCAAATGACTTGGCTTCAAGCTTCAAGAACCGGCTTCATGCTGCTATAATTTGGGCAGACGCGGCACGACTTCATCACCACACCTCCGTTATACGGGCCTACTCAACATCACTTCGTCTTCTTGATCGTTGTTTGATTTCATACCCTGATGTTGAGTCACAGCAAAAGTTCCTTGCCACTGCCCAAATACCAAAATCACTCGCCTCCGATGCCTCTTCCGCAGCGATTGATGCACAAGACCTCGAGGCGGCAGTTGAATTACTTGACCAAGGCAGAGCCATACTGTGGTCAAAAATGGAGGGTTATAGATCTCCACTTGACCAACTTCGCCAGGTTGATGTACAGCTTGCTGATCAATTTGAGAGGGTAAGTGTACAACTTGAACATCTTGCATTGTCGTCAAAATCTGGGCCAATGAATAGTGAAAGCCCCACATCGCTACCTCATTTGGAGATTCAAATACAGAGATGTCGTATCCTTTCGGAAGAATGGGAGAAATTGCTCGGACAAATTCGGAAAATTGAGGGTTTCAGCAACTTTTTACAAGCTATCCCATTTGCTACCCTTCGAACAGCTGCTGCAGAGGGGCCTGTCATTCTCGTTAACATCAGCGAATACCGTTCCGATGCTATAATTCTTCACATTGACAAACCCCCGATTCTCGTGACCCTTCCTAACGTACAGCCTAAGCATCTTACCCACCTGGGAGGGCAGCTTGCTCTTGCGCGAGGCCTAGATGCTGATACCAACCCCCCGAAACTTATTTTCTCAACACTGCGCGATCTGTGGAATAATATTGTTTCTCCTGTGAATGATTCCCTGACTGAGTTGGCAGTCCCCCAACAGAGTCGTATCTGGTGGTGCCCAACATCCGAATTATGCGCCTTACCCCTCCATGCTGCAGGTCCATACCAGCCCAAGCAAAAGAATCTCCCCGACATCTACACATCTTCTTATATACCAACATTATCTGCACTAATCACGGCAAGATCCAACATGGCGGTTGGCCAATCCACTGTCCCCAAGTTACTTCTCATCGGTCAACCTGGCGAAGGACTGGAAAATGTCCAGGAAGAAATTGACGATATTCAACAACTTGGTGACTTTGTGGATGCCATAGTCGGTGAAGATGCCAGTCGCGACACCGTCCTCCGTCGTCTTCCACAACACTCCTGGGCTCACTTTGCTTGCCATGGTCATCTAGGAGACAATTCTCAACCCTTTCACGCGTCATTTCAACTTCATGGTGACAGTCGCCTCACTTTACTCGATTTGATACAGGCTAGACTTCCAAATGCAGAATTGGCATTTCTATCAGCATGTCACAGTGCGGCAGGAGATCTCACTACACCTGACGAGACCATTCATCTAGCAGCTGCTTTACAATTCTGTGGGTTCCGAAGTGTGGTAGGGACATTGTGGACAATGGCTGACAGGGATGGACCCATTATTTCAAAGGAATTCTACAAGTACATGTTCCGCAATGGAAATAAGGTGGACTTTAGAGATTCGGCGGAGGCGCTCAACGTGGCTACTCGAGCAATGAGGAAAAATCGTGTGCCTTTGAGACGCTGGATAACGTTTATTCACATTGGTGCTTGACAACTTATTTTCCCACTTCCGCGCAGATTTTCGGCGATTCACCTTTGTGATTATTTTCTAGCCACATCAGCGAATATTATTCCTTTCTTAGGTCTTGTATCTTGCTTCTTCAATCCCGGTGCTTCCATCCAGAATAACTTTCGGCGAGGCTCCT
>Ga0193743_1003310_pt1 | contig 10851 bp, 10 predicted proteins | sample L2c2metaG_FD_143038 | JGI IMG/M metagenome (GOLD analysis project Ga0193743, IMG submission 143038) | Soil microbial communities from a riparian zone of the East river system, Colorado, United States - L2c2 | ecosystem: Environmental > Terrestrial > Soil > Riparian zone | place: USA: East River...
ACAGGTGAAGCCGTTGACGTGCAGTTGGAGTCTAAACTGTAGTCAGGTGAGAGAACCTATTCGCAAGTTGGACCAACATATCGACGTAGTGGTTTCCAAGCCTTTACGGCTCGTGGTGGCGGCGCTTATCCTGCGAGAGGCTGGCGAAGCCGGATCCGGGGTGGAGGTGCTGATCTGTCAGCGAAAACCGGATCAGCCGATGAGCCTGAAGTGGGAGTTTCCCGGGGGCAAGATCGAGCTGGGAGAGACTCCGAAAGACGCTCTGGCGCGTGAGTTGAACGAAGAACTGGGGATTACGGCAGTCATTGGCCGACAGGTGGCACAGGTTCGGCACAAGTACCGGAATGGCGGGGCCATCGATCTGCAGTTCTTTATGGTGCATGAGTTCAGTGGAGAGCTGGAGAACCGTATTTTCAATGAGATACGATGGGCTCCACTGCCAACACTGCCGGACTACGATTTTCTCGCCGCGGACCTGGGTTTGATCCGGGATCTGTCGGAAGGGAAGCTGCTTTAGTAGTGGATGCAAAAGCGGTTAAGGCCAGACTATTGCAAGCAAAAGAGTTATTAACTTTATGGCTTTTTATGAGAGCTAAGTGAAGAGCCCCGGTTTTGATTGGGGCTCTTTCTTTGCTTCTGTATCTCGAGAAACCATGTCGCTTATTTTTTAAGTGGGTTGAGGCCTTGACGGGTTGGGGAGAACAGCAGGTCCTCCGCTTCGCGAAGGATGACAACGACAACAGCAACAGCGCAAATAGCGCAGGGGTTGAAGCTAGTTCTTCCCCCGAGGGAAGAACAAACAACAACAAGGACGGTGGAACTGGTTGTTGGAAAGGTCCGGACGGTTGTGGCGAAGCAAGGCTTTCGGGATCCTTCGCTGCGCTCAGGATGACGACGCAAAACAAACAACAACAGTAACGCAAACAAACAACGACGACGGAAGACAAGATGCGGGGCGCTGCGCAGTTCCTTAGCCGTGGAGTCCGTTCCATAGCAGGATTGCGGATAGTGCGATGACGATAAGTGTCGTGAGCCAGGCTATGACATTGAACCAGCGGGAGTTGGTGTACTTGCCCATCAGGTCGTGCTTGTTGATAAGCCGGAGCATGAAGATGAGGACGACTGGCAGAAGGACACCGTTCAACACCTGCGACAGGATACTGAACCTGACCAACGGGAAGTTGGGGATGAGGACCACGGCTGCTCCTGCGGCCAGCAGCAGGCTATAGAACCAGTAGAAGAACTTCGCTTCCTTGAACGATTTATCGAGTCCGCTCTCAAAGCCGAGCCCCTCGCAGACGGTGTAGGCCGTGGACAGGGGCAGAATGGAGGCGGCGAAGAGCGAGGCATTAAAGAGGCCGGCGGCAAAGAGGATGAAGGCGTAATCGCCTGCCAGGGGCTTCATGGCTCCAGCGGCATCGGAGGGATCGGCGATGTTGCGGATGCCGTGGGTGTAGAGGGTGGCGGCACAGGCTACGACGATGAACCAGGCGACGACATCTGTGAAGATGGAGCCGACGATGACGTCCCAGCGGGAGTGCTTGTACTGGCGGACAGTAATTCCCTTCTCCACGATGGAGGATTGCAGGTAAAACTGCATCCAGGGAGTGATCGTGGTACCGATGACACCAACGACCATGTAGACGTAGGTCTTGCTGCTCCAGACGTGGCGGGTTGGGATCTTTACGGTCTCGACGAGGGCCAGGTGCCAGTCGGGCCTGCTGAGCACGCCTGCGATGATGTAGGCGATGTAGAAGACGCTGGCTACGAGAAAGACCTTTTCGACGCTCTTGTAGTCGCCTTTGACGACGAGTATCCAGACAATAAAGGCACAGAGCGGCACACTGATGTACTTGCTGATGTGAAAGAGCTGCATGCTGCCGGCGATGCCGGAGAACTCGGCGATGACATTGCCGAAGTTGACGATGACTAGCAGGATCATCATGACGAAGGTGATGCGAAGGCCGAACTCCTCGCGAATGAGATCGCTGAGGCCTTTACCGGTAACGGCTCCCATACGGGCGCACATCTCCTGAACGACGATGAGCGCAAGGGTGATGGGGATCATCGTCCAGAGAAGCGTGTAGCCGAACTGCGCTCCCGCCTGGGAGTAGGTGAGAATACCACCGGCGTCGTTATCCACGTTTGCGGTAATAAAGCCGGGGCCAAGGACGGCGAAGAACAAGATAAGCCGGGTTCTCCATGTGCGCCACGCCGTCATTGCTGTTCCTTTGTATTGGTGTCGAAGGAGGGTATCAGCTCGCCTGTTCAGGCTAACTCGATCGAGCTGCCGTTACCCCTAGGGTATTAGTTGCAAGTTATGTTCCTGCAATAGCTTACAAGGAACCTACATCTGCAAATCATTCATTTAAAATAGTTTATCGGAAAGTATCTTCTGAAAGTGCACTTTGTTGGAGAGATAGCGCAATCATTGGAAAAGCCCGGTCGGGTCTGGCTTTTTCACCACGTATCTTTGGACGACTGTTTCACCACGTATCTTGGACGACTGTTAACGAAGAGGATGGGGCCGACCTGCGGTGGCGATGCTATGCCCTGGCCGGCAGAAGCCGGTCACGTTCGGCTTGGACCAGAGCGTAGAGCTGACGGGCGCCGGATTCGATGCTGTCGCCACCTGCTACCTGGACGTTGGCCTGAATGTGTTGCGGGCTCTTGGATGAGAAGAGGATCACGCTCGCGGGGTTCATCACGAGGGAGGCCTTCAGCATGAGGTGGGAGAGATTTTCCGCTTGACTGAGGTCCTGGCCTACCGCCGTAGACCAACGCTTGCAGACTTCGATGTTCTTCGCGAGAGCATCGTGGAGAGAGCGGAAGTTGTTGGTAAGGGCGCGGTGGTGGATACGAAAGGCTTCGCCGGGGGAGACGGGAACGTCGAGCACGGACCACTCGTATTGCAGGGTTTGGCAGTAGGCGGGGCGTTTCGAGAGGAGATCGTTTACCTTTGCGCCTTCGCTTCCGATACCGAAGGTTCCGATGCTTCCCTGCTTAACCTGGTCCTCAAGGAAGTGCAGGAGGCCGTCATCTTGAAGGTCGTGCGCTTCCACCTCATGAAGGAGCCAGACGTCGATGTGGTCGGTGCGGAGGGCGGCCAGGCTGCGCTCGAGGGAGGCCTTGGCCTGTTCGAGCGTGAAAGAGGCTCGCTGGTCGTTACGAGTAGCGGTGTTGGCTACCCTGGCGATGCGCTGCTTGATGCCGGGAAGGCTTTTGACGATGGGGCCTACGATCTTGCGGGCGAGTTTGATGAAAACGGGATTTTTAGCAGGAGGGATGCCGTATTTTGTGGTGACGGTTACGTCAGCGCGGTGACGCTGGAGAAGTTCGCCGAGGCAGCTCTCGGCCTCGCCATAGCCGTACATGGGGGCCACATCGAAGTGGCGGATTCCGGAGTCGAAGGCTCGTTCAAGGATGGCGAGAGATTCGCGGCGGCTCATGGCACCCATCAGGCTGGAGCAGCCGAAGCCAAGGCGGGTGGTTTCACGTCCTGAGTTTCCTAACGCTATCTTGTCCATTGTTCCTCCGACGCGGATTTTTCAGGCATGACTTAGATGCTCGCTTAGCCTAATGGCTAAGGCGAGGAGGGTATGGGTGGGGTTGGAGAAGCCGGAGGTCGGGAAGACGGCACCGCTGCAGATGTAGGTGTTGTCGAGACCGTAGAGGCGCAGGTTGGGATCGACGATGCCTGTGTCGCGAGAGGTTGACATGCGCATTCCTCCCATATGGTGGTTGCTGTCGTCGCAACGGGAGAGAAAGGCGGGGCTGTCGACGATTAGATCGGGATCTGGGACGATGCGGGCGAGGCGGGAGAGGGATTGCCGGGCCACTTCGACGTAGTGACGGATGGTGGCGAGTTCCTTTTCGGAGATCTTCCAGTCGAGGCGGGTGCGGAAAAGACCGAGGCAGTCTCGGGTCTCGGAGAGGGTGATGGTGCTGCGGCTGGTGGGCTCCTGTTCACAGTGGACGCGCAGGAGGATTTTGGCCTCCGATGGGTTGTAGGCTCGATGCTGAAGGCTGTAGCGGACGACCTGTCGAGTCAGCAGAGGCAGGTTGCGGACGGCGAAGGCCAGGTCGGATAGGCTGACTTCGCGGGCGCGGCCGCGAAGGAGATTTTTGGCGGTGTTTTTTAACTGTCCGAGGGTTTCGTCTGCATCACTGACGAAGCTTACGGTGGCGGCGACGTTGAGGAGACCGTTTTCAGCCTGTGCGGAGGGCGAGAGGCGAAGCTTGGGATGATACTTGAAGCCTCGGCTGAAGATGTTGTCAAAGGACTGATGAAAGAGGCTCTGGTTGATGGGTTCAACGACGGCGGCGTTGCAGTCGATGTGGTCCTGGAAGTGTTTACCGAGGAGACCGGAGCTGTTCCAGAGAAGGCCATATGACCTGGGCTGGAGGAAGAAGCGGGAACTTTCGATGGTTCCGAGGCAGAAGACGAACCGGTTGGCGCGAAAGACCGCCTCGATGCCGGAGAGGGTACGGCAACGCAAGCCGCGCATCGTCTCGTCTTCAAGGATTGGTTCGACGGCATTGGCGTGGAGCCAAACGGTGAGACCGGGATTGTCTTCAAGGCCTTGGCGATGGAGGCGGGCAAAATTGGGTTCGGGGCACCAGCGGGAGAGGTAGGAGTCGAGGTTGGGGAAGGCTGGTATTGTGAGGCCGATCTCTTGCCAGACGGCTTCGTTCTGACGAGTTACTCCGGCGAGGCCTTCGAGCTCGAGGGCTCGCTCGTAGTGGCGAGTGAGTTCGGTCTTGTGGAAGGGCCAGCCGCTGGCTTCTATGCCGGGGCGCGGCTCAAAGTCGATGGGATCGAACTCGAGGATCTGGCCGCCCCATTTGGTGGTCGTGCCTCCCTTGGCACGAAAGCGGCCGGTGTGAATGCCATTGTGGGGAGCCCGACGATCTCACTGCGGTATGGCTCCTGGGATGGCTCTTCGATTCCAGGGCCACCGGCTTCGAGCAGGATGACGTTTTTGCCGCGATGTATGAGGTCGACGGCGAGAACAATGCCGGCGGCACCGGCTCCGACGATGCAGATGTCGGCGATGGCATTGGGCTCTGGGTGTCGTGGAGGAGGTCCTTGATCATAACCGGCCCGCTCTGGCGGCGCGTTGGCTTTCGACGATCTGCTGGGCACGTTCGGCGATTATGGAGACCTGACAGTCATTGTGGTAACCGTCACGCTCGGCACGGGCATGGCCAGCGGCGGCGATGCGGTTGCGAGCGGCTTCGTCGGGGAGGTAGCGGCGAATCTTTTCAACGCACTCCCCGATGGTGGAGAAGAAGACGGCTTCTTCATCTTCGCGAAAGCGCTGGAGATGGCCCTGGGATCGTTCGGCGAGAAGGAACCCCCCGCAGCCGGCTATCTCGAAGCTCTTGTGGACGAATTCGTCCTGATTTGCGTGAGTGATGAAGCTGAGGTTGATCTTCGACTTCCATATGCCTTCGCGGTACTCGTCACGATAGAGTCCGCCGTGGCCGCGGTAGATGGCAGCTGTAACTTCGGCGCCGAGGGCGGGTTTCCAGACGAGTTCCCCGGAGACGGTTATGGGGAGTTTGAACTCCTTCCAGAGACGGGTTAGAAAGCTGGCGCGGTCGTCATAGGGGGTACCGATGAAGGAGACACCACGGTCGCGATCCTTGTCGGACCAGCCAAGGGAAGGCGGGTAGTGGATGGTGGGCTCGTAGGCAGTCTGTATCTTGATGACATCGCGGGCTCCGCGGCTGCGATAGTCGGCGATATTCTTGTCGCGCTGAACGACGTGAAGATCGTAGTGGGGGATGTCTTTCATGTAGAGACGCCAGCCGGGATCCTGGCGTGTGCCGAAGGGATTGTCGATCATATAACTAACAGTGGCGATTCCCATGGCTCGCATGCGATCGAGTGTGGCGGGGCGCATCCAGAGGAGCTTATCGGTCCAGAGGAGATCGGGCTTTTCGGCTGCGGCGACACGGAGGAGATCGCGGTTGAGACGGCTGACAGAGGGACCTGTGGCAAGACGGAAGACGATCTTGTGGAGGAGCGGGTTGTGGGGCACGTACTCGTACGCATTGAAGGGGATGAGCAGATGGCCGAGCCGCTCCAATGCCCAGAGGCGATAGAGAGACGAGTCGTTAGGGGAGAGACCTGCAGCGTAGAGAATCTTCATTCGTCTTTGATTATCGCGGAGGCCTCTCAAAAACAGCAAAGGCAGAGCAGCAGCAAAGGCCACATTTTAGTGGTTGGCGCGGAGGAGGGCGATGACCTGTTCGGCGTGAACGATGCCTACGAGATGCTTTTCCTGGTCGACGACAGGGAGAGAGCGCAGGTTGTATTTGTCAAAGAGCTCGGCTACCTTGCGACCGTTGGCGTTTGTGTCGCAGCATACGAGATGGCCGTGCGGGAGGTCTGATAGGGCGGTCTGAGGATCTGCGAGCAGGAGCTGGACGAGAGGGATGAGGGTGGTGATCCTTTCCTCTTCGTCGAGGAGGTAGATGTCGGTGATGGCCTCGATGTCGCCTTCGAACTCGCGAAGGGCATCGATGACCTGGGCTACTATTGCCGTGGCTGGAAGAGCGATGTATTCGGTTGTCATGCGGCCGGCGGCGGAGTCTCCGGAGAATTCGAGGAGCTCCTCGACCTCCTGGCGCTCTTCCGGGTCCATCTCGTCGAGGATGGCCTCGGAGCGCTCATCGGGTAATTCGGCGAGAAGATCAGCGGCAGCTCCGGGGTCCATCTCCTCCACGATGCCGGCGACTTGCTCGGAGTCCAGGGATTCGATCAGCGACTGCTGCATCCTGGGTTTGATCTCTTCGAGGGCCTCGGCGGCGACCTCCTCGTTGAGGCTCTGGAAGAGGGCCTGACGCTCGGGCGGAGCGAGATCCTCGAGGATGTCGGCGATGTCGGAGGGGTGCATCTGAGACAGGTGATCCTGATCGACCTTGAGTCGTACACGACGTGAGGGATCGATGAGGTCGACGAAGTCCCAGGGGATGACGCTGGGATTGAAGCGGTTGGCAAGACTGTCTATGGTCGATGACGGCAAGCCCTTCAGGAGGCGCCGGACTGCGCCGCGGAGACCAACCTCTACCTCGGTGATACGGAGGGCAAGACCATCTTTTTCTTCAGCTAATGGCTCCCATATTAGATTTACGTCATTGACACGAACTACTTTACGTCCGTGGACGTCGATGATTTGCTGATCGAGAAGATCGTGTTCGAGGAACAGATAACCCTCGTCATCGGGCAGGATGGAGGGACGAGCGCCTTCGCGCAACTGCATCTCTCCGTTCGGCGTAAGCTGGATTTCCGTGGCGAGGACCAGAGAGGATTTGTCGCCTCGTCTGGTGGAGACAAGCTTGATTACGAGGCCGTGGACATGGGAGGCGTCCAGTGCCGGCGCGACGACAAATTCGCGCACATGCCCGACTGCGGCTCCCTGCGCATCGATGATAGCCGCTCCCATCAGAGCGGCGACGCTCGTCTTCTGATTTCCAGGCTTCGTCATAATCGGACTTAAGTGGTGAACTATAAAACCTTACATGCTTGCGCTTTTGTTATGGATTGTCCAGTCCTGGCAGCCGAAGGAGCCTTTTTACGCGTGACATCCATGCAAGAGACGATCAGCCGAAACAAGGGCCTAAAGGTCGGCATTCGATATCCTCGTCTCCGCATGTTAGCTTACATGCCTGTCGATATAGTCAAGTTGTGACATGCTGGGAACAAAGACGCGATAAATGGAGAACCGATGAGAAGAAGGCGTGACCGGTCGTCCTTGACATTCCGAGCATCCACAAGCACACTGCCATCATCGCTGTTGTCTGCCGTTGACGACTGGCATATGAGTAATGCAAGGACTGCTTTGGCCGACTCAACGACAAGCCGCGTCAGCTTCACACTTGACTCGACCTTGGATAGCGTCAACAAGATAGAGCAGACAGCAGAACAATCTGCACAACGGGCCGGGTTCGACGAAGACACAATTCCGCATATCGCCATGGCGGTGCGCGAGGCTGCAGTAAATGCCGTACTGCATGGAAACGCCTATGACACAAACAAGCACATTACCGCCTCTTTCGAAACTACGTCCGATTCGCTGATTATCCGTATTGCAGACCAGGGCCCAGGACTTGACCCAAGCACGATTCCCGACCCACTGGCACCGGAAAATATTCTTCGGGGCTCGGGTCGCGGCATCTTTCTCATTCGCGCCTTCATGGATGAGGTAAACTTTCGGCAGTTGCACCCCGGGACAGAATTGACTCTTATCAAGCATCGAACACCCGCGCAGCCGGGGACTTAAGGAGAAGACTACAATGAGCATGAAAGTACAGACTCGCCAAGTGGACGGCATCACCATTCTGGACCTCAGCGGTCGCATTACCCTCGGCGAAGGCAGCGTTACAATTCGCGACGCGGTTCGCGATGTGCTCGCAAAAGGTACCAATAAGATTTTGCTCAATCTGGGCGATATCACCTACATCGACAGCTCGGGCATCGGCGAGCTTGTCAGCGCCTTCACAACGGTACGGAACAGCGGCGGCGAACTGAAGCTGCTGAACCTGACCAAGAAGGTCCACGACCTGCTGCAGATCACAAAGCTCTACACCGTCTTCGACATCAAGGACGATGAGGCTTCTGCGATCTCTTCGTTTGCGAAGTAAATACCTTCTGATTTTCATAAGGAAAGGCCGTCGCGATTGCGACGGCCTTTCCTTTGCCGAGGTTCAGTTCGCTTCGCCTACTTCGAGAAGTCGACCTTCGGCGCAACATTGTTCTCCGGGTTGCCCTTGAAGTACTCGTCCCGGTAGTGGAAGCCGGCGAAGTTGGCCCAGATGCTGTTGGGGAACTGCCGCACATAGACGTTATAGTCCTCAAGCGTCTTGTTGTAACGCTGGCGTTCGACGGCGATCCTGTTTTCGGTTCCGGCCAATTCATCAGTGAGGCGGGTGAACTGCTCGTTGCCCTTCAAGTTGGGATACTGCTCCTGCAGGCGGAAGAATGGCCCGAGGGCGACGTCGAGCTTGGTATTGGCGTTAATGTTGCTCGCGCGATCGGAGCCTGCCGCAAGGACGCCAGCGCGGGCGTTGGCGATATTGGTCAAAATAGTGGACTCTTCCGCGACATAGCCTTTGACCGACGCCACGAGATTGGGAATCAGGTCGAGACGACGCTGCTGAACGACGTTGACCTGAGAAAAGGCCTGATTGACAGCCTCATTCTTCTGGACCAGCGTGTTCTTCGCGCCGATATAGCTGCCTCCGGCAAAGAGCAATACAAGGATAAGAAGACCCACGATACCAAGCACAATCCATAAAGATTTCATGTTTTCTCGAACTTCCCTTCGTCTAGATTTCGATGCGATTCATGGCAGGTCTATCCGGCTGTACTTTATCACTATGCGGAATGGCACTGCCCTTCTTTGCAGCAAACTCATTTACATTTCTGCCCTCAAAAGTCTCCGCTCGCTCCACCACCACCGGAGCTGCCGCCGCCAAATCCCCCAAAGCCGCCACCGCCATCTCTGCCGCGGCCTCGACCACCGCCACGGTCTCTTCCGCCACCACCCATCAGATTTCCCAGCAGGAAGAAGATCAGACCAACATTCCCGGTCTTGATGAGGAAGAAGAGGATCAGCAGGATGGCGCCGCCACCGAGGAGAAGCTGAAAGAAGCTCAGATGGATGGGTTCCTGCTCGGGCACCCTATGGTACTGGTGCTGGAGTTGCGGCTGAGACAGGGTGACGCCTGCATCTTTGGCGATAACCTGTGCAATCTGCCCAACCCCCAGCGGAATGGCTGTGTTGTAGTCTCCCTGCGTGGCAGCGGGCACCATGGAACGGCCTATGTCGCCAACCTTGGCGTCGTTCAGGATGCCCTCGAGACCGTAACCCACTTCGATACGGCCCCGCCTGGGCGTCATCACGAAGATCATCAGGACGCCCCGGTCGGTGCCCTTGGCTCCAACCTTCCACTTGTCCTGAAGCTCCGTTGCGAACTCTTCTATCGACTGATCGTCGTCGAGGGTCTTGATGGTAACGACGGCGATCTGGGCGTGCGCCTGGCGGTCGACCTGGACGCAGAGCTCTTCTACGTTCTGCTTTACGGATGGCGATAGGACGCTGGCGAAGTCATTGACGTAACCCGACGGAGCCGGGAGCGAGCTGACCTTTTCCGCAGTAAGGAAGGCTGCCGGTGTGAGCACCAGAAGAACAACAGCTAACCAGCGTGAAATGTACTTCATTGTCCGTCATTCTACGCTGTACGCTTGTGTGAAGTGGTAAACGGCTTGACGTCCGTTCTCGGCTGGACTGGCGCACTTGGGACGAGCCAGACTGGTAAATACGACAGGGCACAAGCTCATGGTGCCCTGTCCTTCCGTATCTATTCACGAGGAACCGGCTATTGGGTAGGAGGAACCTCCTGCTTGCTCTTGTGTTCCGGCATGGATATACCTTTATCCTTAGCGAGCTTATTAATCATGGTCGTGTGCTCACTGATCACCTTGACGCCCTTCTCGACGGCCGCCTTCAAGGTAGGGTCAGAGGCACTTGTCGCCTCGTCCCGAAATTCGCGCAGGTCTTTGTGGTGATCCTTGACCATAGCGGTGATGTACTCCTTATCGAAGTCGTCGCCGGACAGTCCATTGAGCTTGTCGTATTCAGCCTGATGCTGTTTATTCAGTTTCTTGGGTACCGTGACGCCCATGGACTGCGCGATTGGCGCCATATCGTTGTTGAGGGCGGTGTGGTCGGTCACCATCTTCTGCCCAAAGTCCTTGACGTCCTGGCTGCTGCCCTTCTCCGCAGCAAGTTGGCCAAGCTGTACCTCGGCCATTCCGCCCTCAGCCGCATTCCGCAGGAA
>Ga0193743_1003311_pt1 | contig 10850 bp, 11 predicted proteins | sample L2c2metaG_FD_143038 | JGI IMG/M metagenome (GOLD analysis project Ga0193743, IMG submission 143038) | Soil microbial communities from a riparian zone of the East river system, Colorado, United States - L2c2 | ecosystem: Environmental > Terrestrial > Soil > Riparian zone | place: USA: East River...
AGAGCAAAACCTCTGGTAGGAGGCCTGTCCGCTAGCTGCCGGGGTGAGGCGCTAGCGCGACGATGCGCTCTGCTCGCCGCAGCACTGGGGCATCTACCATTATGCCTTCGAACTGGAAGACACCGCGTTCGTTCCGCGCCGCGTCCAGCACGTGTCGCGCCCACGTCACCTGTTTCTCGGTCGGCGCGTAGCCGGCCCGGATGACCGCCACCTGGGTGGGGTGGATGGCCACCTTGGCGTCGAACCCCACGGCCACCGCGTCGTCGGTCTCGGCGCGCAGGCCGTCGAGGTCCTTGATGTCGAGGTACACCGAGTCCAGGGCCATCCGCCCGTACGCCTTGGCTGCCAACAACGTCTGCGACCGCACGTGCTTGGCCACGTCGCGGTAGCTGCCGTCGCCGTTGCGGTTCGCCGTGCCCCCAAGCACCGCGAACAGGTCCTCGGCGCCCCACATCACGGCGAAGGCGTTGTCGACCCGCGCCAGTTCGGCGACCACCAGCGCGGCCAACGGCGTCTCGATCAACACCACCACGTCCAGCGGCGCCAGAGAGACGACCTGCTCTGGGGTTTCGGCCTTGGCCAGCATCACGGTGGTGTACCCGGTGCGCGCCAACGCCTTCAGGTCGAGTTCGTGGTCGGGCGTGGTGACCGGGTTGACTCGCACCACGGTCCGGCCGGGGTCGAGCGGCCTGTCGATCAGCGCACCGCGGGCAGCCTCCCGATCCTTGGCCGCCACGCCGTCCTCCAGGTCGAGGATCACCACATCGGCTGCGGCGACGGCCTTTTCGAAGCGTTCCGGGCGGTCGGCGGGACAGAACAGCCAGCCGGGGCCGGTCTGGTCGAGCGCCATCAGAACTCCTCGGCATCAGCGGGGCGTTTGCGCACCATCGTCTTTCGGGACGCGGTCGCGACCACGTCACCGTGCTGATTGCGACCGACGTGGGAGAAGGTGACGATACCCTCCCGCGGCCTGCTCTTGGACTCCCGCTTGTCGGTCACCTCGGTCTCGGCATACAGCGTGTCGCCGTGGAAGAGCGGCTTGGGGAACGCCACCTCACCGAAGCCGAGGTTGCCCACGATGGTGCCCTGCGTCAGTTGTGCCACCGACAGGCCGACCAGCGTGGACAGCGTGAACATCGAGTTCACCAGGCGTTGCCGGAACGGCTCCTGCGACTCGGCGAACGCCGCATCCAGATGCAGCGCCTGGGTGTTCATCGTCAGCGTGGTGAACAGCACGTTGTCGGCCTCGGTGACGGTGCGACCGGGGCGGTGCTGGTAGAGCACGCCGGGCTCGAACTCCTCGAACCACAGCCCGCGCTGGACGACAACTCTCTTGTCCACGGCGCTTTCTCCAGTCACAGACCGGCCTCCCGCGCGATCAGCATCAACTGCACTTCGGTTGTTCCTTCGCCGATTTCGAGGATCTTGCTGTCGCGGTAGTGCCGGGCCACCGGGTATTCGTTCATGAAGCCGTAGCCACCGAACACCTGGGTGGCGTCCCTGGAGTTGTCCATCGCGGCCTCGCTGGCCACCAGCTTGGCTATGGCGGCGGCCTTCTTGAACGGCTTGCCAGCCAACATCAACGCGGCGGCGTCGTAGTACGCGGTGCGGGCGGCGTACGCGCGCGCCTCCATCCTGGCGATCTTGAACGAGATGGCCTGGTAGGTACCGATCGCCGCGCCGAACGCCTCGCGCTCCTTGGCGTACTTGACGCACTCGTCGACGCAACCCTGGGCGGCGCCCACCGACAGCGCGGCGATCGCGATCCGCCCTTCGTCGAGGATCCGCAGGAAGTTGGCGTAGCCGCGGCCCTGCTCGCCCAGCAGGTTCTCCCGCGGCACCCGCACGTCGTCGAAGCTCAGCGGATGGGTGTCCGAGGCGTTCCAGCCGACCTTGTTGTATGCGGGCTCGGCGGTGTAACCCTCGGTGGGCACCGGCACCAGAATCGACGAGATCTGCTTCTTCCCGTCGACCTCGCCGGTGACCGCGGTGACGGTCACCAGCTTGGTGATATCGGTGCCCGAGTTGGTGATGAACTGCTTGGATCCGTTGATGACCCAGTGCCCGTCGTCGAGCTTGGCGGTGGTCTTCGTGGCGCCCGCGTCGGTGCCGCCGCCTGCCTCGGTGAGACCGAACGCGCCGAGCGCCTTGCCGCTGGCGAGCAGAGGCAGCCACTCCTGCTTCTGCTCGTCGTTGCCGAAGCGGTACACCGGCATCGCACCCAGCGACACACCGGCCTCCAGCGTGATGGCCACGCTCTGGTCGACCTTGCCCAGTTCCTCGAGTGCCAGGCACAACGCGAAGTAGTCACCGCCCATGCCGCCGTACTCCTCGGGGAACGGCAGGCCGAACAGTCCCATGTCGGCCATCCCCGACACGACTTCGTACGGGAACGAGTGCTCGGCGTCGTGCTTGGCGGCGACCGGCGCCACGACGCTCTGGGCGAAGTCGCGGACCGTCTTGGCCAACTGCTCGTAGTGATCCGGCAGGGTGCCGGTGGACAGGCTATTGCTCATGCGCGATTCACTCCGCTACTCGCTTGATGCTCATGACTGGACTCCTCGGTTGAAACGGTGATCCGGGCCAGCGCCTGGCCCACCTTGACCTGGTCGCCGACGGCGACGAGTAGTTCGACGACGCCGTCGACCGGCGCCGAGAGTTGATGTTCCATCTTCATCGCCTCGACGGTGATGACGACGGTGCCCGCCGCGACCGTCGACCCGTTCTCCATGCCCACGGCCACCACCGAACCCGGCATGGGGCTGACGAGTTCCGCGTCGCCGCGGTGTTCGTCGTCGGGGCGAACCGGTGCCTCCCGGACCTCCTCGACCACCGTCGTACGTCCGTTCCCTGCCAGCCATGTCTGCCCGTCGGCCCCCGCGACGACGTATTCGGTGCGAAGCCCGTCGAGGGTGACGACGAGGGCGCTGCCGTCGAGAGTCGCGGTGAGCGTGCGGGTTTCGCCGTCCTCGATCTGGGCCGTGGCGGCCGTGGGCGTACCCGTCAGGTGGACGTGATCGGTGCGCTCGCCGGCCCTGTAGCGGACGGTGGTGGGCGCGCGCTCCCCCATCCGCCAACCCGACGGCAGGTCCCACAGGTCGCCGGACGTGGCGGGCGTCGGCCAACGGCACAACCAGCGGTAGGCGGCGGCCGCGATGAACTCGTCGTCACCAGCGTCGCCACCGGGGTAGTCGGGGGTGCGCCGGTCGAGCAGCCCGGTGTCGAGCCGGCCGGCCGCGACGTCGGGGTCGGCCAGAAGGAAGCGCAGGAAGTCGACATTGGTGGTGACACCCAGCACGGCGGTCTCGGCGAGCGCGCGGTCCAACGCCTTCAGTGCGGCGGGCCGGTCGGCGGCGTGGGCGATGACCTTGGCGAGCATCGGGTCATAGTCGCTGCCGACGACGGTTCCGGCGTAGATGCCGGAATCGACGCGGACGCCGGACCCAGCCGGTTCCACCACGTCCAGCACCGTTCCGCCGGTCGGCAGGAAGTCGCGGGCGGGATCCTCGGCGTAGACACGCGCCTCGATGGCGTGACCGGTCATCACGACGTCGTCCTGGGCAATCGGCAGCTTCTCCCCGGCCGTGATGCGCACCTGCTGCTCGACGAGGTCGACACCGGTCACCATCTCGGTGACGGGGTGCTCGACCTGCAGCCGCGTGTTCATCTCCATGAAGAAGAACTCATCGGGCCGGTCGGCGGAGACGATGAACTCGACCGTGCCTGCACCGGCGTAGTCCACGCTGCGCGCGGTGTCGCACGCCGCGGCCCCGATCCGTGCACGGGTCTCGGCGTCCAACAGCGGTGACGGCGCCTCCTCGATCACCTTCTGGTGGCGGCGTTGCAGGCTGCACTCGCGCTCGCCGAAGTGCACGACGTTTCCGTAGCCGTCGGCGAGCACTTGAACCTCGATGTGCCTGGGGTTCAACACGAACCGTTCCAGGAAGAGCGTGTCGTCACCGAACGCCGAAGCGGCCTCGCGGCGCGCACTGACGAGGGCAGCCGCAAGGTCAGCGGCCTGGTGCACCACTCGCATGCCCTTGCCTCCGCCACCGGCCGACGGCTTCACCAGCACCGGATAGCCGACCTCGGCGGCTCCGCCGATCAGGTCGTCGTCGGTCAGGCCCGGCCGCGAGATACCGGGAACCACCGGCACCCCGAACGCCGACACCGCGGCCTTGGCGGCGATCTTGTCGCCCATGGTGCGAATCGCCGCGACGGGCGGGCCGATGAAGGCGATGCCCGCCGCCTGCAGGGCCGCCGCGAATGTGGCGTTCTCCGAAAGGAATCCGTAGCCAGGGTGCACGGCCTGCGCACCGGTGCGGCGGGCGGCGGTGACGACGGCCTCGATGTCGAGATAGCTCTGGCGCGCCGGTGCCGGACCGATGCGCACCGCGACGTCGGCCTCGGCGACGTGCCTGGCGCCTGCGTCGGCGTCGCTGAACACCGCCACCGAGCGAATGCCCATGGCGCGCAGCGTGCGGATCACCCGCACGGCGATCTCGCCGCGGTTGGCGACCAGAACGGTGTTGAAAGTCATTGCGTCACATCCTGAAGACGCCGTAGGACACCGACTCCAGCGGAGCCTGTGCGACAACCGAGAGTGCCAGTCCCACGACGGTTCTGGTGTCAGCGGGATCGATGACACCGTCGTCCCACAGCCGTGCGGTCGAGTAGTACGGGTTGCCCTGGTGCTCGTATTGCTCGCGGATCGGCGCCTTGAACCCTTCTTCCTCGGCGGCGGTCATGTCGCCGCGGACGGTGGCCAGGACTGAGGCGGCCTGCTCGCCACCCATCACCGAGATCCTGGCGTTCGGCCACATCCACAGGAATCGCGGCGAATACGCCCGCCCACACATCGAGTAGTTGCCCGCGCCGTAGGAGCCGCCGATCACCACCGTCAGCTTGGGTACGCGCGCGCAGGCGACGGCGGTGACCATCTTGGCGCCGTGCTTGGCAATGCCACCCGCCTCGTAGTCGCGACCCACCATGAAGCCCGCGATGTTCTGCAGGAACAGCAGCGGTGTCTGACGCTTGTCGCACAACTCGATGAAATGGGCGCCCTTCAAGGCGGATTCGCCGAACAGCACGCCGTTGTTGGCAACGATGCCCACCGGGTGGCCGTGAATGCGCGCGAACCCGGTCACCAGAGTCGAGCCGTACTCCGCCTTGAACTCGGCGAAGTCGCCACCTTGGGCAAGCGAAGCGCCGGGGGAAGGCCCGTCGACGATGCGGGTGACCACCTCGTGCACGTCATAGGGCACCTTCGAGTCGATGGGTACCACGTCGTACAACTCGGTCTGGTCGGCAACAGGCTCGACGGTTGGCGTGACGTCCCACGGCGTCGCGGTCCGCGGGCCCAACGTCGCGACGATCCGTCGCACGATGCGCAACGCGTCGCGGTCGTCGTGCGCCAGGTGGTCGGTGACGCCGGAGACCTTGGAATGCAGGTCGCCGCCGCCGAGTTCCTCGGCCGTCACCACCTCGCCGGTGGCGGCCTTCACCAGCGGTGGCCCGCCAAGGAAGATGGTGCCCTGGTTGCGCACGATGACGGCCTCGTCGCTCATGGCGGGCACGTATGCGCCACCCGCGGTGCAGGATCCGAGCACTGCGGCGATCTGCGGAATGCCGTCGGCGCTGAGGTTGGCCTGGTTGTAGAAGATCCGGCCGAAGTGCTCGCGGTCGGGGAACACCTCGTCCTGGCGTGGCAGGAACGCACCGCCGGAGTCGACGAGGTAGATGCACGGCAACCGGTTCTGGCCCGCGATCTCCTGTGCGCGAAGGTGTTTCTTGACGGTGATCGGGTAGTAGGTGCCGCCCTTGACGGTCGCGTCGTTCGCCACGATCATGCACTCGCGACCCGACACCCGGCCGATGCCGGCGATCAGTCCGGCGCCGGGGCACTCGTCGTCGTACATGCCGTCTGCGGCAAGGGGGGTCAGCTCCAGGAACGGGCTGCCCGGGTCGAGCAGACCGTCGACCCGGTCGCGTGGCAGCAGCTTGCCCCGGCTGACGTGGCGCTCCCTGGCACCGGCCGAACCTCCGAGCGAGGCGGTGGCCAGCTTGGAGCGCAACTGCGCCACCAAGGCCAGATGCTGCTCGCGATGGGATACCCGCGTAGACATCGCTGAACCCGTTCAGTTGAGTTAATCACGACTAACTGATGGTATGTTAGTGACGATTAACCGAAATGTCCACCACCGGGCGGGAGGCAGGAATGGCCACGTCGAGTCCTGCCGAGACGCGCCGGAGCAAGGCCAAGTCGGATCGCCGCTCACAGTTGATCGCCGCCGCCGAGCGGCTGGTGGCCGAACGCGGATTCCTCGCCGTCCGACTCGAGGACATCGGCGCAGCCGCCGGGGTGAGCGGGCCCGCGATCTACCGCCACTTCCCCAACAAGGAAGCACTTCTGGTGGAACTGCTGGTCGGCATCAGCACCCGGCTGCTCGCCGGCGCCAGGAACGTCGTCAAGAGCGCCGAAACCCCGGCCGACGCCCTCGACGGGCTGATCGACTTCCATCTGGACTTCGCGCTTGGCGAATCCGACCTGATCCGGATCCAGGATCGCGATCTCGGCCATCTGCCTGTGCCCGCGAAGCGTCAGGTCCGCAAGTCGCAGCGGCAGTACGTCGAGATCTGGGTACAGGTCCAGCGTGACCTCGATCCGACGCTCGGGGAAGACGACGCCCGGCTCATGGCGCATGCCACCTTTGGGCTGCTGAACTCCACCCCACACAGCGTCAGGCAGGTCACCGCGGCCGAATCAGCACGGTCATCGCGCGCCGTTCTGCGCGCGATGACCGTGGCTGCACTCGGCTCGACCGAGCGGAGTTAGTACCAGACCTTCCTGCCGCCGACCGCGTGTCCGGCCGCACCCAGCAGCCAGAAGACCGCGCCAACGACGAGCGCGACCACACCGATGTAGGTGAGAATCGGGACGCCGAAGATCAGTCCCAGAATGAGCAAAATGGCTCCAATGGCAATCATGGTGACCTGCTTTCGTGAATCGGATCAGTACCGGGCGGTTACTGACTTGGCTCGGGAATGTTGCAGCTAGTGACCTTCGGGTTGACCCCTGCGTAATTCAGCGGACCAGCAACGACGGTAAGAGCAATCGTTCCGGCTGTGGCGCAGTTGTTCTGAGACGTCTTGAAGTAGTCGCGCTGGTACGCGGCAACCACACCGATCACCAGCCACACCAGTACGACGACTCCTATGATTCCGCCACCTCGCATGTCGGCCTCCTTGGTTGGGGGCGCCCGTGTGGCGCGTGATCTTGAATTACCCGGGCGACAATTTGGCTAAACCCAGCGGCGTGAATTCGCTCGTCACGGGCTCGCGGCCGGGGGGCGACGACCGTCGCGTACCCGCGGTCCGGGCAATCGCGCGGGTACCCTGCAGCCATGAGGTGGGAATGACCGATTCGCCACGCCGCGATGTTCCGGATCCGACGCAGCCGCTGCCTTATGGCTACCCCGGCTACACCGATCCCGCGTACTCGAACCAGGCGCCGCTTGGGTCGTACTATCAGCCGCTGCCTCCGACGAACCCCACCCAGCAGCTACCCCCGTACGGCTATGACCCCAACGTCACCGACCAGTTCGGGCCCCGGTACCCACCGCCGGGCGGCGCGCCTCCCGAGCCGCCCGACCCGAACGGCCGCGGTCCGCGCACGTGGCTGTGGGCGCTGGCGGCGGTCTCGGTGGTGGTCGTCATCGGCCTGGTGATCGCACTGGTCATCGTGAACAGCTCGCAGCAGCAGACCGTCATGGCACCACCGCCTGCGCCGCTGGAGCCGAACTTCCCCACCCCGTCCACCACCACGACCCGGACGCCGACCACCACGCGCAGCACCGCCCCTGCGCCGCCATCGGCAACCACCCCGCCCAACGAATCGACGACGCCGGGCGAGACCGAGACGGTGGTCTACGACGTGGTCGGGACGGGCCGGGCGATCAACATCACCTACGTCGACGCCGGTGGCGTACTGCAGACCGAGTTCAACGTGATGCTGCCCTGGAGCAAGGAAGTCCAGTTGGCCAAGCCTGCCAACCGCTCGGCGAGTGTCAGCATCATCAACGTCGGCCGTGAGATCTCCTGCTCGATCACCCTGAGCGGCACGCAGATTCAGCAGCGCACCGGATCGGGCCTGACGATCTGCAGCGCACTGGGTTAGCGTGCACTGTGCGGCACCCGCACCGCGATCATCCCCAAGAGACCGATGGCGAGCACGGCGCAAATTCCGCCCAAACCCGCGCGGTCCGCTCCGAATACCGCGATGAACGTCCCGAAGAACCACGGCGCCAGGAATGACGCGGCGCGGCCCGTCGTGGCGTTCGGGCTGTACACCACGCCCTCCTTGCCCTCGGTCGACAGGCGCAGCATCTGCGTCCGTGCCGAGGACTGGGTGGGTCCGACGAAAAGGCACAGCAGCAGCCCGCAGATCCAGAACGAGGTGGCTCCATCGAGGGTCATCAGGACGAGCGCGGTGACGATCAGGGCGCTCAAGGACCCGACGATGACGAGCTTGGATCCGATGCGGTCGTCGAGCAGGCCACCAAGCACCGCGCCGATCGCGGCGACCACACAGGCGCACACGCCGAACAGCAGTACGTCGGCCTGCGACACCCCGTACACCGTCACACCGACCACCGCCCCGAACGTGAATACGCCCGTCAGCCCGTCGCGGAAGATCGCACTGGCGGCCAGGTAGTAGACGATGTTGTGGTCGCGGCGCCACTGGTCGGTGAGCTCTGCCCACAGGTTGCGGTACGCGCCAAAAAAGCCGATCCGAGCCCGGACGTCCTCACGTGCAGCAGACCGTCCGGTAACGAGCAGCGGCAACGCGAATAGCGTGAACCAGGCGGCGGCGAGCAACATCGCCGAGCGGACGGGCCAACCGTCGTCGGCCGGAATCGCCAGTAGCCCGCGGGTCTCGCCGTCGCCGGCGATCAAGCCGAGGTAGACCATCAACAAGAGCAAGACACTGCCGAAATAACCTGCTGCCAAACCAGATCCAGAGATCCGCCCCGACGTCTCAGGCGTCGACAGGTCACGGAGCATGGCGTTGTACGGCACAGTCGCCAAGTCGCTGCACGCCGCCGTGCACGCGAGCAGCACCAAACCCGGCCAGAGGTAGTCAGCGTCGGCGCGGATCAAGCTCATCGACGCGGTCATGACCACCACCACGCCGGTCAACACGGCCAGCACAGGGCGCCTGCGATGGGAGGCGTCGACCCAGACTCCCGTCGCCGGAGCGAGCACCGCGACCACGAGCCCCGCACCCGTCAGCGCGTACCCGAGCAAGGCAGTGGGCGTGGTGGGCCCCGGCAGGCCGGCACCGACCTGTCCGGTGAGATAGACGGAGAAGACGAACGTCACGACGATGGCGTTCACGCCCGTGGCGCCGGTGTCCCACAACGCCCACGCCACCACTCGGGACCGCCCCGCCGTGTGGGTATCCACCCCGGGGCTGCTCATGGGAGCACTCTATTGGTCCCTACGATTGGCCCCATGCCAGTACCCGCTCCCAGCCCCCACGCCCGCGCGGTGGTCACCGGCGCCTCGCAGAACATCGGCGAGGCGCTGGCCACCGAGCTCGCCGCCCGTGGGCATCATCTGATCCTCACCGCACGGCGCGAGGAGGTGCTGACCGCGCTGGCCGTCAAGCTGACCGAGCGCCACGGCGTCACCGTCGAAGTCCGGGCCACCGATCTGGCCGACCCCGACGACCGCGCAAAGCTGTGCGACGAGCTGGCCACCCGCAACGTCTCGATCCTGTGTGCCAACGCCGGCACCGCCACGTTCGGCCCGGTGGCCAGCCTCGACGTCGCCGAGGAGAAGGCGCAGGTTCAGCTGAACGTGTTGGGCGTGCACGACCTCGTCCTCGCCGTGCTGCCGGGGATGGTTGCGCGCCGGGCCGGCGGAATTCTGATCTCCGGCTCGACGGCGGGCAACTCGCCAATCCCCAACAACGCCACCTATGCCGCATCCAAGGCGTTCGTCAACACCTTCAGTGAGTCGGTGCGCGGCGAGGTGAAGAGCCAGGGCATCCACGTGACCGTGCTGGCGCCCGGCCCGGTGCGCACCGATCTGCCCGATCCGTCGCAGCAGTCGCTCGTCGAGCGGCTGATACCGGACTTCCTGTGGATCTCAACGGAGTACACCGCGAGGATCTCGCTCGACGGGTTGGACCGCAACAAGATGCGGGTGGTGCCCGGCGTGACGTCCAAGGCGATGTCGGTGGCCAGCGGCTACGCACCGCGGGCGATCGTCTCGCCGATCGTGGGCGCCGTCTACAGGAAGCTCGGCGGCGACTAGGTCGGTTGCTCGCCGCCGCGCGCGAAGTCAGCGGCGGCGGCGACCCGTGCCGAAGATGCTCCGGGTGATCTCGCGGCCGGCCACGGTGGCGGCCGATCGCAGGAAGCTCTTGAACGCCGAACTCTGCAGCGCCTCGGTGACGATTCCGGGACCTTCGACGGCATCCGGGGCCTTCACCCGTCCTTCGACCGTGGCTCCCCCGGTGTAGACGGGCGGCGGCAGCGCGTCGGTCGCCGCGGGCGGGGCCGCCACCTTGGCGGTGAGTCGCTCGTACGCCGATTCGCGGTCGATGGTCTGGCCGTACTCGGCCTGCAGCGGCGACGCCTTGGCCGCCGCGGCGGCGATCGCCTCAGGACCGATGGTGTCCATCAGCGACCGCGGAGCGCGCATCCGAGTCCACGCCACCGGCGTCGGGGCGCCCTTCTCGGAGAGCACCGTGACGATCGCCTCGCCGATGCCCAGCGATGTCAGCGCCTTCTCCAGGTCGTAGAAGTCGGTCTTCGGGTAGGTGCGCACCGTCTTGTTCAACG
>Ga0193743_1003312_pt1 | contig 10847 bp, 6 predicted proteins | sample L2c2metaG_FD_143038 | JGI IMG/M metagenome (GOLD analysis project Ga0193743, IMG submission 143038) | Soil microbial communities from a riparian zone of the East river system, Colorado, United States - L2c2 | ecosystem: Environmental > Terrestrial > Soil > Riparian zone | place: USA: East River...
CCTCCGATGTCTCGCCGCAGGCCAAGGCAGCCCGGGAGCGCGCTTCCCATGCCAGGGCCTGCCACGACTGTTCGTCGGTCTCCGCGGCCAGGTCGCACAGGCGTTTCGCGCGCGCGTGGGCGGCGGCGCGGTCGCCGTTCGCGATCAGGGCGCCGACCATTCCCCATTCCAGCGCCAGGCGCCAATACCAGTCCAGATGCACCGGTTGCCGTACCATTTCGGCTTCGGCCGTGCGCAAGGCATCCAACGCCGCGGCAATGTTTCCGAGCCCCGCCTCGGCCAAGCCGCAGAATATCAGCGCAATCCTGCGAGCGATGGGCAAGATCGGGGGCGCGGGCACCGCAGGGCACTCGACGGCGCGGACGCCGGCTGGGACACAGTCTCGCAGGACGCCCTCGAAATCCATCGCATGGAACAGCAGAGAGCCGCGATACACCTGAATATAGCCCGCCGCAGAGGGATCATCCGCCTTTTCGAACACGGCGATATTGGCGGCCAACCTCTCGAGCCCCGCCCCGAATTCCCCGAGCGAAAACAGGGACCAGGGCGCACCGATATGGCGCATCCAGACCGCGCCGGCGAGTTCGACTTCGACCATATCCAGGGCGCTGTCGCGAAGCAGATCGAAACCGTCGTCCACCAGGCTGACGACCTCGCGATAGCGCGTCGAGAACATGCACACCATGCTGAAACTGATCTTCGCCCGCGCGACGGTGAGGCTGTCCCCGCTTGTCTCGAGCCGACCCAGCGCGTTTTCACATTCGCGGGCATCCGCCCTGTTCCAACCGGACTGCCAGAGCCGCCGTGCATAGGCTGCCATCCGCGTGACGTCTCGCTGGATCGGGTCGGGCAATGTCTCGCAGAGCGCCAGGACCTCATCGAGGAACCGGGGGCTTTGGGCGATGTCGTGCCAGCTGGCGGCGTAGGCCAAGCCGATCAGAGCTCTGCACTGGGCCTCGACATCACCGGATTGGCCAGCCTTCGTCGCGAGTTCCGAATAGGTCTCTCGGGCCTGCGGATCATGAGCGATGGCTTGGATGCCGGCACGGCGCTCGAGGAACTCGATCTCTGCCGGAAGCCGGGTGGTGTCCGGCAGGTTGGCGGCCAATGCGTACGCTTGGTCGAGAACCGCCAGCGCGTCCCGCCGAGCGAACCGGCTGTTCGCGATGCGCAGGGCGGAGCGCAGATAGTCGAGCGCCCGCGACCAATCGCCGGCCAGGGCGAAATGCTGCGCGAGCCGGGTGGCCACCTCGTCGCGCTGGTCCGGCGGATAGATCTCCTCCAGCCGCTCGCCAATGGCCCGGTGCAATCGCGCGCGGCGCAGTTGACCGACTCGCTCGTACAGAACCTGACGATAGATCGAGTGGCTGAATGCGTAGCTGCAGACACGCTGGCCGTTGGGGAGAGGCAATATCCGGTCACGATGGACCGTGCAGGAGGAGAAGCTTTCGCAGATGGCCTCGAAGGCCTGCTCGTCCATCCCCGCCGCGCGCGCCGCCGTTGCGGGATCGAAGCTGTCTCCCGCCACGCTTGCCGCCTCCAGCACCCGTCGCTGTGCGTCGGTCATGGTCTCGAGCTTCGCCGCGATGGCGCGCCCGAGGCTGGGAGGCGTCTCCCCCGCCGACCTGTCGAGGGCAACGAGGGCCTGCCAGCCCCGGGCAGTCTGCTGCACGTCCCCGCGCTGCTGCAGATGTTCCAGGGCCACCCGCATGAACAGCGGGTTGCCGCCGGTGCGCGTCCGGATGAACTGGGTGAACTCCGGCGACACCGCGTCGACGTCGGCGCCGCCTGCCAGGATCTCGGCGATCGCGCCGGTCGACAAAGGGGCCAGCTCGATCTCTTCGCTGAATCTCCGCAGGGTCAGATCCTGGGTCATCTGGCGCAATGCGCGCTGAGCCGCCGTCGCGTCCTCCGGCCGATAGGTTGCGATCAGCAGCAGCTTCACCCACGACCGGCGCCGGCACAGGGCTGAGATCAGGTCGATGGTTGCGAAGTCGGCCCAGTGCAGATCCTCCAGCACTAGGATCAACGGGCGCTCCGTCGCCAGCGCCTCGAACAGGCTGCACGCCTCCCGCACCATCCGGCTCGGCGCCCCGGGCATCACTTGCTGCTGCAGCGCCACCCGCTGCGCTGCGGAGAACTGCGCCGGCATCTGGGCCGCCCAGGAGGGCGCCAGGGCTTCGAGAGTCCGAGCGGCCCCGGTGGCGGCGTCCTTGCAGAGTTCGCCCAGCACCTCGAAGATCGGATAATAGGGCTCGGCCCCCGCGAAGCTCTCTACACAATGGCCCTGAGCCACGATCGGGTCGTGGTGTGCCGGGGCCTGGGCCAGGAACTGCTGAACCAGCGTCGTCTTGCCGATCCCCGGCTCACCGCTGATGAACGCCGCCTGGGGCTCGCCTGCAGCCGCACGCTCGAGCAGCGCCAGGAGGCTTCGCAGAGCCTCGGCGCGGCCGGCGAACACGCCCAGTTCGACGGCCGGACCAGGCTTTCCGGCGCTGGATGGCGGTCCTTTCAACGTCCCGATGAAGCGATAGCCCCTGCCGCGCTGCGTCTCGATGAAGCGGGGGCTGGAGATGGCGTCGCCGAGGGCCGTCCGGATGGCGAGGATATGGCTTTTCAGCACCTCGGGCTGGACGTGCAGGTCTGGCCACAGCGCCTCCAGCAACTCATTGTGAGTGACCAGCCGACCGGCGTTCTCCGCCAGATAGCGAAGAACGTCGAACGACTTCGGCGGCAGCGCGACGCGCTCATCCTCGCCGCCGGGACGGCTGCGCCAGAGACAGAGATTTTCCCGGTCGATCCAGAACGATGATGCCTCTGCCACTTCGGTCATACCCGCGCCTCAGCATGCAAAGCCCGTGTGCCAGGCCAGCCTCCGGCAACTATACAAGCATGGATCGATTCTCCCGTCCCGGCAGGCTCTCCATACTGTCGCAAGGGTAACGAATGGCCACGGCCAGGAGGCATCAGAGCAGCCCCAGCGACCTGGCCCGGCTCACCGCCTCGGTCCGGGTGCTGGCCGCCAGCTTCAGGAAGATCCGCTTGATGTGCGACTTCACCGTTTCCGGCGAGATCGCGAGGGTTCGGGCGATCCGCTTGTTCGGGAAGCCATCGCCGATCAGGCCGAGGATGTCGCACTCCCGTGTCGAGAGCGTGTCGTTGGCAATATTCGCGCGCTGCGCGCATTGCCTCTCGGCATAGCGCAACTCCCACTGCGACAACAGGCTGCCCAGAATGGGGAGAACCTTGCGACCTGCCGAGCCGAGCGCCTCGCACCTGGCATAGGCCCGCCGCAGAAGCGTACCCGATCCTTCTCCACCCTCGAGGAAGGCCTGGTAGAGGCCCTTGGCCACACCTGCCTGAAGCGTATGGAGCATGAGCGCGTCCGCCTCCTCCGTCTCGCCGATGACGGCAAGCATCTCCGCCAGCTCGACGGCCAGCCGGCATCCGAGGGAGAGATCTTGCCGTTCGAAGGCGCGATGGAAGACCTGCCGCAGCGCCGCCACGGCGTCGACCGAGGGCGCCTCCGCCCAGGAGACGCGCCAGCGCGTCAGCGTGCGGTATCGTGTGATCTCGGCCTCGATGTGACCTGATCCCGCACGATGCGTCCTGGCGAGGCGATCGAGGTGTTCGAAGCACTGCCGGGCTTCCGTCAGCTGGCGCCTCGCCAGCAGCAGGCTGGTGCGTTCCGCGAGGCATGCCGCGACCAGCCTCGGCCAGCCGCGCCGCTCCCCCAGCGCTTCGCCTTCGTGAAGGAGCAGGGCGGCAAAATCGCGCTGCATCCTGTGCCTGGCGATCCGCGTCATGACCAGATAGGCGCGGAGGGCGCATTCGGCCGAGCCCGCCGCATTGATCATGGGGAGGCGGTCGCGCAGGATTCTGTCGGCCTGGTCCAGAAGCCCTTCCTCGTACAGCACCTGCGCCGTGAGACATGCCGGAAGGGCCGAGAGGCCCTCGAGTCCCCCGAGCGCGGCCTCGGCAATGGCCGAGGCGTCGGCCGCCAGCCGCTTTGCTGTTGAGATGTGCAGCTGATCGAGCGCCGCCGCCGCCTCGATCGATAGATCGAGCACCGCGGAGATGGCGAGGGACTTCGACCATTCCGTGCGAGGCTGAAGTCTCGGCAGCGAATGGAAGACGTCGAACTCGCCGAGCTGCCAGCATCCCAGGCGGCAGAGGGATACGGCCGCGTGGCGGCCCGAACTCCCGTCGTTTCCTTTCAGATGGGACAGGGCGATGGACAGGGCTCCGCTGCTATTGTCCTGGAAGGCGAGGCCGGCCGCCCGAAGCAGCTGCACCACCGCGCGAAACCGCTGCGCCGCCGCAGGCGGGACATCGTCGAGCTGGAGCTCGATGCGCTCGATCGCACCGAGAGCCTCATCGATCTGCGACGCCAGCATCAGACGCCGGGCCTGCGCCAGGCCCCGCTTGATCTGGGATTGCGAGCCGCCGGTCAGATTCCGCCGCGTCCTGCATCCCACGACGTAGCCGAAGGTAGAGTCGAGCCGCTCGGGGGGCTGGACGCGGGCCGCTCCCCCGCCCGAGGACGGGAGCGGCGGCGGCGAGTCCGGAATCCGGAGCATCTCGAGAGACACTGGAACGCCGCTTTCCGTCATGACATTATCCCCGCGCGTTTCGCGACCGAGACGCCCGGCAAGCTGACACCGCCGCCGGGACAGAGCATCGATCGGGAGGCTACGGTGAAAGCCCCCGGCGGTCGTGACGCCCAGGTAATCTTTGCGTAGAGATTCGGTCTTGTTCGGTGTCGGGGCGGTCTCGACAGCGATGCCGGCCGTCATCCTTCCCCACCAGGGCCGACGCGCGTCCTCCCCTGCCGCCCGGAATAAAGTCCGGCCGATCCCCCGTAAGGGGGATTTGCCGCGGCACCGGGCCGGGCGCAGCATTCTCAGCGGCACCACGGTCGTCGTGGTCCCTGGGCAGCGCACACCAGCGGCGCGGCAGATTCCGAACGAGGGTGACGGAACCTCGCCTCGGCCCTGCCGCGTCTTCGAATGCGGGTGCGGCGCACGGAGGCAATGGCGATGGCGGTTGATACCAACCTGACGGAACTGACCGCCGTCATCGTCGCCAGCTTCGTCTCCAACAATCCGACGACCGTGATCGATCTGCCGGCCCTGATCTCGACCGTGCACGCGGCGCTGCTCAGGATCGACTCCATCCAGACGGGTTCGGCGGCTGGCCGGACGCCCGCTGTGCCGGTGGAGGAGTCGATCACGCGCGACTATCTGGTGTGCCTGAACGACGGGCGGCAGCTGCGCTCGCTGAAACGCTATCTCAAGCGCAAATACGCCCTGTCGCCGGAGGAATACCGTTGTCATTGGGGGCTGCCGGACGACTATCCCATGGTGGCACCCGCTTACGCCGAGCTTCGCTCGGGGATCGCGAAACGACAGGCGGCCGGCCCTGCCGGCCGATCCCGCCCGCCCAAGCGGGACGGGTCGTAAGTCCTGCGGCGGAGCAGCTCCGGCTAGAGCTGGCCGTATGTCTCCCTGAGCGCCTTCTTGTCGACCTTTCCGACACTGGTCTTGGGGAGCGCATCGACAAACAGGATCTCGTCTGGGATTCCGTATTTCGAAACCACTCCGGCATCGGCGAAGGCTCTCAGATGCGCCTTGATCTGCGTGTCGCCGAGCTCCTCGCCTGTCCGGGCGTCCCTGACGATGAGCGCGAGCGGTCGCTCGCCCCATTTGTCGTCCTTGACGCCGATGACAGCGGCCTCCGACACGCCCTTGCATTGCGATATCAGGTCTTCGATCTGGATCGACGACACCCATTCGCCGCCGGTCTTGATGGCGTCCTTGATCCGGTCGACGACACGAAGGGTGCCGTTCGGCTCGATGACGCCGATGTCGTTGGTGTGCAGGTAGCCGCCAGCCCACAGCCGCTCGGACGCTGCAGCATCGTCGGCATATCCCTGGGTGAGCCACGGGGCGCGCACGACGATCTCGCCGGGAGTCTTTCCGTCATGAGGGACGTCGTTCAGGTCCGTGTCGACCAGGCGGATATCGACCAGCGGCGCAGGGATCCCTGCCTTGGTTCGAATATCGACCCCCGTCTCCGGGTCGCCGGCGAGGTCCGCGGATTTCACCTGCGCCAGAGACAGCAGCGGTGCGCTTTCCGACATGCCATAGCCGGCAAAGACGTCGACGCCCAGCGCGAGTGCCTGCCTGGCGAGCACCTTCGGCAGTTCCGAACCGCCGACCACCATCTTCAAGCCGGCGAGGTCGGTGTTCGCCGCCGTGGCCGCGCCGAGCAGCATCTGCAGGATCGTCGGCACCCCATGCGTGAAGGTCACGCCCTCGGTCTTGATCAGCTTGAGCAGCACGGCGGGGTCGTAGCGACCCGGATACACTTGCTTGACGCCGGAAAGCGTCGCCGTCCACGGCAGCCCCCAGGCATGCGCGTGGAACATCGGAGTGATCGGCATGTAGACGTCGTCGCGGCAGAACCGGCCTTGTTTCGCCGCGGTGCCGAGGAACGCCATTTCGGCGAGCGAATGCAGAACCAGTTGCCGATGACTGAAATAGACCCCCTTCGGCGCCCCTGTCGTTCCGGTCGTGTAGAAGGTGGTGGCGACCGTATTTTCATCGAAGTCGGGAAAGTGGTGATCGGGTGAGGCGTCGAACAGAAGGTCCTCATATTCCCCGACAAATGTAAGGCTACCGGTTTCAGGCGCCGGTCGGTCCGACATCACGACCATTCGCCTTACCTTGGGCAACGGATCTTTGATGCCCTCCAGCAGCGGTACAAATTCATCGTTGACGAGAAGCACCGAGGAGCCCGCGTGGTTGATCGTGTATGCGATCTGTTCAGGCGGCAGCCGGACATTCACCGTCTGCAAGACAGCCCCCATCATTGGGACGGCGAAGTAAGCCTCCAGAAATCGATGGCTGTCCCAGTCGAGCACGCCGACGGTGTCGCCTGCACCAACGCCGAGCCTCGTCAGGCAGGATGCAAGCCGCCCGACGCGCTCACGCAGCTGGCGATAGGTGAATCGCGTCATGTCGCGATAGACGATCACCTGGTCCGGCGCGTGCATCAGCGGTGCATGCCATAGCTGCTTTATCAGAAGCGGATATTGATATGCGGACTTGGCGACCTGCATGAACATCTCGGCCATGGCGGAGTCCTCAAGGAATGGCGGCGGGTTGGTGCTCGCCGCCGAGCACCAACTCCATCCTCCGTGCGGTGGCTTCAAGGACGCGCCGCAGTCCGGGCTTCCGGGCGACGCGTTCAGCCCGCTCCGGCTACGATCTCGCTTCGGCGGCCTTGGCGCGCAACTCCAGGAGTCCGAGCAGGACCTCGTCCCGCTCCGCGGCCAGGTCGTCGATCGAGCGCGAGCCCGCCTCGGCACGAACGCCGGCGATCAGCTTTTCCTGGAGCTCGGGCGTCAGTTGTGGCGATCCCAGGACCTTCCACCATGCCGTCATCGGGCCGGTGAATTGGTGGAGGAAGTGCTCCATGCCGCCCTGGCCGCCGCCAAGATGGTTGAGGAGGACCTGGCCCATGATGCCCCACCGGAGCCCGGGGCCCCAGCAGAGCGCGGTGTCGACGTCGGCGACGCTGACGACGCCCTCGGCCACCAGATGGTACACCTCGCGGGCCAGGGCGGCCTGCAGGCGATTGGCGACGTGCCCGGGCACTTCCTTGTTCAGGCGAACGGTCCGCTTGCCCAGTGCAGTATAGAAGTGGGAGGCGCGCCGGATCGTCTCCTCGGACGTCTTCGCGCCGCCGACGATCTCGACCAGAGGGATCAGGTGCGGCGGGTTGAACGGATGCGCGATGACGCAACGCTCCGGGTGCGACGGGCAGCCGGATTGAATCTCGCTCATCGTCAGGCCGGACGAGCTCGAGGCGATGATCACGTCGGGCGGCAGCAGCTCATCGAGTTGCCCGTACAGCGTCTTCTTGAAGTCGATCCGCTCGGGTCCGTTTTCCTGGACGAGATCGGCACCCTTGACGGCCTCGGCCAGGTTGGCCTCGAAGGCCAGCCGCAGCGGGGAGGCGCCGGGGGAGAGCCCCAGCCTCTCCAGCGCGGGCCAGGCCTCATCGACAAAGCGTCTCAATGAGGCTTCCGCATCGGGGGAGATATCCGTCGCCACGACATCGAGGCCCTTCGCCAGGAAGAATGCCGCCCAGCTCGCGCCGATGACACCCGTGCCGATGATGGCGACCGTCGAGATCGGCCTGTTGCCAGCCATGGTCAATTCTCCTGCGAGGGGATTTCAGCGTAGGCGACGCCGGCCAGATTGCCCTGCGCGGCGAGAAGCACACGCTTGTCTGAACCATCGAGCGCCGCGGAATACAGTGAGCCCCCGAGGTCGGTGACGAACATCCGGTTGGCGGGAACATCGAGCGCGAGACCGATGCCTTCCATCAGGTCCCTGACGACGAGCTCCGGGTCGTTTCCATTCCTGGTCGGCACATCGATCGATGCGCGATTGACCGAATTGCCGAACGGCGGGTTGCCGCGATCCGTCCAATAGAGAACACGGCTCTCGAGGTCGAGCTCGAGATCGATCGGCTCGGGCAAGCCGTCGAACCATACTTCGATGTCAGAGCGACCGGCGGCATCCTCTCCTTCAGGGAGGTCGATGCCTGCACGAAGGATACGGCCGCGACCGGCATTGTCCGGTCCCTTCTGCGTCCAGTAGATCTGCCGATGCTTGGGATCGATCGTGATGCCGACGCACCACTTCGTGGCGTCGCGGCGGTCGTTGTCGCCGTCGCCCGTCTTGACCAGCGTCTCGACCTCGGTGCCGTCGAGACTTGCACGCATCACACGCATGCCCTCGCGATCGCACCAGTAGAGCTTGCCTCTCCGCTTCTCCAGGTGAAGCTGCTTTGGCGTGAACGTGACGCCCTGGGGAATGATGACCTTGCGGTTGCTGCCGTCCAGGTCGGCGCGCTCGATGGAACCGTCATCGAGATTGGGCACGCCCATGTTGGTCCAGTAGATATGGCCGGCCTCGACATCGACCACGATGCCATCGGGAAGATGACAGTCGGCGACGATGACCTTCCGGTCGGAGCCGTCGGGTCTCATCGCGTGAATGCGACCGCCGCTGAGTTCAAGGACGTATAGTCGGCCGGATTCCGGTTTTGGCTTCGTCGCCAAAGCGTCAGTCATGGCTTTTCCTTTCCGAGCCCGGGCCTCGATGCGCAGGCATTGCCGCGGCATCGCTCCCTGTCCGATCGTCGGCAAATGGTTCTAGGCGGCCGGTGCGGTCTTCCCGGTCACGTGAGGCGATCGCCTTTCCAGGAATGCTGTCAGCACTTCCCTCGCCTCGTCGGAACGGACCTGCACGCTGAAGGCTTCGTTCTCGGCCATCATGGCCGCCTTGACCTGGTCGCGCAGAGAACGCTTCAGAAGTCGCTTGGAGGCCAGCAGCGCACCAGCCGGTTTCGCGGCCAGAGTCCGTGCGGCTTCGGTCGCTGCCGGCAAAAGGTCCTGATCGGACATGACCTGCGTGACCAATCCGAGCTCTGCCGCGCGCTTGGCATCGAACGGTCGTCCCAACAGGATCAACTCCGCCGCGCGAGCAGGTCCGAAGGTGAGCGGAGCGAGGCAGGTCGATCCGAATTCCGGCACCACGGCGAGGCTGGTGAACGGCATCTGGAACCGGGTGCTCTCCGCCGCATAGACGAGGTCGCAGTGGAACAGCATGGTGGTTCCGCCGCCGATCGCGGCGCCACGCACGGCGGCCACCAGCGGCTTGTCGAAATCGAGCAGCGCATTCATCAGGCGGGCCTGTGGCGACTCCCCCGGCCCTGGAGGGTTGGCCAGGAAATCCTCAATGTCGTTTCCCGCGCAGAAGGAATCGCCCGCGCCGTGCCAGAGCACGACGCGGATGTGCTCGTCGCCGGCCGCGTCACGGAAGATGTCCGCGAGCCTGGTGTACATGCTCGCAGTCATCGCGTTCAGCTTGGCCGGACGGTTCAATTCAACGCGAAGTATCCCTTCGGACAGCTCAGTGACCACGTCATCCATCGACTTTTCTCCGTCCGCTCAGCCATTGCATCGATCCGCGGGTCCGTACCGCTGCGGTGCCTCGATTCACGCGGCGCGTCCTCGCGCGTCCGGAACGGCGCCGCTGGCCTGCAGGCTGTCGATCTCGTTCGCGCTGAAGCCGAGTTCCTTCAGGATTTCCTCGTTGTGCTCGCCGAGTTCGGGGGCGCGTCTTGCCGGAGCCTTGGCGACGCCATGCACCTGGATCGGGCTGCTGATGGTCGAGACCAGCTTGCCGCCGGCGCCATCGAGCGGAACGACGATGTCGTTCGCCTTGAGCTGCGGGTCGTCGATGACCTCGCTGGGGGCGTGAACCACCCCAAAGGTGAGATGGGCCTGCTCGAAGACCTCGCGCCAATGCGCCATCGGCTGCGACGCGAAGGTCTGGTCCAGGATCGCCGTCAGCTGCGCCGAATTCGCGGCCTGCTTCGCCGGGTCGGCAAACCGGGCGTCCGACAGCAGATCCGGGCGGCCAATTCCGTTGGCCAGTGCCGGCCACCTGTCCGGTGTCAGCACGATCAGGAACCACAGGTCGTCGGCGGCGCGATAGACGTTGAACGTCGCGTTGGGCGGATTGGCCCGGTCGTGCAGCGGGAAGAAATCAGCGCCGCACAGCGCGGCCTGGGCGGAAACCGCGCAGGCCCAGATGCCGGAGGCGAGCAGCGACGTCGTGACATACGAGCCCGTCCCGGAACGCTCGCGTCGATAGAGCGCCGTGACGATCGCCGAATACAGGCTCATCGCGGTGGCATGGTCGCCGCTGCCCGACACCGGCAGCGTCGGCGGAGCCCCCGCATCGCGGGTCAGCGACAGCAGCCCG
>Ga0193743_1003313_pt1 | contig 10837 bp, 7 predicted proteins | sample L2c2metaG_FD_143038 | JGI IMG/M metagenome (GOLD analysis project Ga0193743, IMG submission 143038) | Soil microbial communities from a riparian zone of the East river system, Colorado, United States - L2c2 | ecosystem: Environmental > Terrestrial > Soil > Riparian zone | place: USA: East River...
CTTCGGGCCATTGCCCTTGCTTGCGACTTTAGCCATAACCCATTTAGATGCACGACTTTGCAGGCACATATGCACCGTAAACTATTGAATATAAATGGTTTACGCCCAGGGGTGGGGGTGGGGGGGGTAATAACTACATGGCAAGCACCAAACGAATAGCCCCCGCAAGCGGGGGCTATCCACAAAACCAGAAGACTAAAGCGACCAACCCAAAGCAAGATCGATCAGGGTCTTCTCCTCGATCTCATGCGCCTTGGCCGAGCCGGTCGCCGGTGTCGCGCTCGCGCTCCGCTTCACGCTGAGCACGGCACGGTCACCAGCCATCCGTCGCAGATGCGGCATCACGTAGAAGAAGGCGCCCATGTTCGCCGGCTCCTCCTGGACCCAGACAATGTCCTGTGCCCCCGGATGCTGATCCAGCGCAGCCTGCAGCTCCTCCTCAGGCCACGGGTACAGCTGTTCGACGAAGATGATGCCGACGCTCATGTCCTTACGCTTCTCACGCTCGACCCGCAGGTTGTGTCCGATCTTGCCGCTGCACACCAGCAGGCGGCGAGGGTTCTGCACGTCGTTGTCGGGCAGCACATTCAAGAAGTGCTCACGCGAGAGCTCGGCCAGCGACGTCGCAGCATCCGGATGCCGCAGCATGCTCTTCGGCGTGAACACGACCAACGGCTTGCGCCACGGTCGCAGCGCCTGACGCCGCAGCAGATGGAAGTACTGCGCCGCGTTCGATGGCTGACAGATCTGGATGTTGTCGTTCGCCGCGAGCTGCAGATAACGCTCGATGCGCGCGCTGGAGTGCTCCGGTCCCTGTCCCTCGTACCCGTGCGGCAGCAGCAGCACCACACCGGAGAGCAGGCCCCACTTCGCCTCGCCTGCGGCGATGAACTGGTCCATGATGATCTGCGCGCCGTTGGCGAAGTCGCCGAACTGAGCCTCCCAGAGCACGAGCGCCTCAGGGAAGTCCCTCGAGAAGCCGTACTCGAACCCGAGCACCGCAGCCTCGGAGAGCAGCGAGTTGTACACCTCGAACTTGGCCTGCTTCGGACCGAGATGAGCCAGCGGTATGTACCGCACCTCCGTCTCCGTATCCACCATCACCGCATGGCGCTGGTTGAAGGTGCCACGCTGCGAGTCCTGCCCGGTAAGCCGCACCGGAATCCCCTCCTCCAGCAACGAGGCGAACGCCACCAACTCCGCCATCCCGTAGTCGAAGGGTCGTGACCCGGCCCCCATCTCCAGTCGCTGCTCAAAAAGCTTCTTCACCTTGGGATGGATGTTGAAGCCCTTCGGATAGTTCGTCAGCGCAATCGCAAGCTCGTGGATCCGCTCGCCAGGAAGCCCAGTCGGAACATCATCCTCAGGCTGCAGCTCACCGCCCTTGTAAGGATCCCAATACTCAGGCAGCTCCGCGAGACGAGGCTTGTGATCCGCCTTCGTCGCGACCTTCTGATCGTCGAGGAACTCCTGCTGAATCTCCTGAACCTCTTTGGTCGGATCGACACCGATGCTCTTCGCATAGATCTGATACAGCGTAGGACGATCCTTGATGATCGCGTAGCGACGAGGCTGCGTCACCGTCGGATCGTCAACCTCGCTATGCCCATGCTTCCGATATCCAACCAGATCGACCACGATATCGGAGTGGAATCGCTGGCGATACTCCATAGCAATGGCAGCAACCCGGACCACTGCATCGGGATCTTCCGCATTGACATGGAAGATCGGAATCGGCAGCCGCTTAGCGATATCGGTAGAGAACCGCGAGGAGTTCGACTCCTCCGGAAGCGCGGTGAACCCGAGCAGGTTGTTGACGATGACATGGATCGTTCCGCCCACGTTGTATCCATGCAACGTAGCCATGTTCAGCGTCTCTGCGACGATTCCCTGACCCGCAAACGCCGCATCACCATGAATGATCAGTGGCAGGATCTGGTCACTTCCGCCCTTGCCGATGCGCTCCTGCTTGGCGCGCGTACGGCCAAGCACGACCGGATCAACCGCCTCGAGATGGCTGGGATTGGATGCCAGATGCAACCCGATCACATGCCCGTCGGGAGACTTGTACTCACCAGTAGCACCAACGTGATACTTCACGTCGCCACCACCCATCGTGCTGCGCGGATCGACGTCCTCGAACTTGGTGAAGATCTCCGACGCTGGTCGACCGATAGTGTTGGTCATCACGTTGAGCCGGCCCCGATGACTCATCGCGATCATGGCCTTGGTCACTCCGAGTCCCGCGCTGACTGCAAGCACGCGATCGAGGAACGGAATGAGCGCCGTAAGACCCTCGAGCGAGAAGCGCTTTGTGCCGAGATAGCGCGACTGAATCACCTGCTCGAAGATGTCCGCGCGGATCAGCTGCGTAAGGATGAGCGCCTGATCCTGTGCGGGTGGCTTCTGCTCCATGCGCTCCTGCAACCACTGCCGCTGCTCAGGGCTGGCAATATGCATGAACTCGGCTGCGATCGTGCCGCAGTAGTAGCTACGAGCCTCCGCAGCAGCCTCGCCCTCAGGCGCTGGCGTGGGAAAGGGCTCTGGAGGTAGATACTGCCCGAGGGGATCGAGCGAAGCCTGTAGATACCCCCAGCGGCGAAAGATATCGAAGGTTGTTTCACGTTCATACTGCTCTACTGCCGGAGCCGGTGGGGTGATTGCCCCTGCCTTAGTGGCCATTGCTTCCTCGCTTCAGGGTCTATTCGCGAAAAGACAAATTCGCGTGTCTCTTATATGCTAGCCCTTTCGCCGTGAGCCCGCACGTCTCTTCACAAACTTCTGCGATTACCGGACTTTACCGGACTATAGAGTTGCACTCTGCAGCCAAGGCTGAAACTCCTCTTCCCCAAAGCCATGGATCTCGCTACGGGTTGGCTTGCCAGACGCTATCGCCAGTATTTCGTGAAAGATCTGAACTCCGGTTTCCTGCACGGTCTGCGTGCCGTCGATGATGGCGCCGCAGTTGATATCCATATCATCGGCCATGCGGTTATAAAGAGCAGTGTTTGAAGCAAGTTTCAGGGAAGGGGTAGGCTTGCAACCGAAGACCGAACCTCTACCCGTCGTGAAGCAGATGACGTTTGCCCCGCTGGCTACCTGGCCGGTGGCTGAGACAGGGTCGAAGCCGGGTGAGTCCATGAAGACCAAACCTTTCTCACGGATCGGTTCGGCGTAGTGGTAGACATCGTTCAGGTTTGTTGTGCCGCCTTTTGAGATGGCTCCCAGGGATTTTTCGAGGATCGTTGTCAGACCACCCGTCTTGTTACCAGGCTGAGGATTGTTGTCGATAGAACCCTTGTGGCGGGCGGTGTACTCCTCCCACCAGTGAATGCGTTCAATGAGGCGCTGGGCTACCGCCGGGTTGGCGGAGCGGCGGGTAAGCAAGTGTTCGGCACCGTATATCTCGGGGGTTTCAGAGAGGATAGCGGTACCGCCGTTGCGGATGAGAATGTCTACCGCTGCGCCCAGGGCGGGGTTAGCGCTGATTCCGGAGTAGGCGTCAGAGCCGCCGCATTGAAGGCCAATGATCAGATTGGAGGCTGCGACGGGAGTGCGGCTGACTTGATTGGCATGATCCAGCATCTCGAAGACCGTGGCGATGCCTTTTTGAATGGAGGAAGCGGTTCCTCCTTCTTCCTGGATGGTGCTGGTGCGAAGGGTGCTTGTAGAACCAGTGAGAGCTACCAGATGATCTATCTGATTGGTCTCGCAGCCGAGGCCGAGCAGCAGGACGGCAGCGAAGTTCGGGTGCGTGGCATAGCCGGCGAAGACGCGGCGGAGGAGATCGGCAGGTTCGCCGTGTTCGGCCATACCACAGCCGGTGCCATGGGTGATGGCTACCACACCGTCAACGTTGGGATAAGAGCGGAGAATGTCAGGAGCGAAGTGGGCGGCGATGCGCCGGGCGACAGTGGCAGAACAGTTGACGGTAGTAAGAATGCCTACGTAGTTGCGAGTGGCAACGCGGCCATCGGGACGGGTAATTCCTTGAAAGCTCGCGGTTTCTAAGGGGGGCAGGAATTCTGTTGGGCGGGCCTCGGAGCCGATGGAATAGTCGCGGGCAAAGTTTCCGGTAACAAGGTTGTGGGTATGGACATGTTCACCGACAGGGATAGGATGAAGGGCAAATCCTATGATTTGATTAGACTTGCGTATGGGCTGTCCTGTGGCAATGGTGCGAAGGGCAACCTTATGTCCAGCGGGGATGTCGGAGAGTGTCGTGACGTAAAAATCCGCAAGGAACTGTTGAGCTGTGACGGGTTGGAGGGCAACCGCAACATCGTCTAAGTCGCCGAGCTTGAGCATCTGAACTATCAAGAAGTTTATTTCTCCGAGCCCAACTAGCGGCATAGAACAAACATTGGTACGACCACACTCTACCCTAAGTGCGGCTACTTTGCTGAATGCCGCTATTTTGCACGGTCAGGTTATGGTCAATTGTTGGACCCGATGTGGTGAATTGGTGGTCAATGATCCATGATTAGCGATTAGCGAACGGGCGTGATGTTGCGACAACCAGTCGGGATGACTCGAGACTCAACTATAGTGGAGAGCATGATCGTGTGGTCTTGCCGGTTCTTCAGATCATTTGTGTTGTCGCTCTTGCTAGTGGTGCTCGGTTCGGTGGCGTGGGGGCAGAACGGTGCCGGAGGAGGGACAGAGACGACACAGTCTTCACCGGAAGGTGCAGGGCAGGCTGAAGTTCCTGCCACGCACGAGGGGGCCAAGGTTGAATCAATTGAGCGGCCCTTACCGGATATTCCTGCACTGATGCATGAGGTGGAGATACGTCAGAGGGAGTCGGAGAAGCTTCTGAAGAACTACCTATATCGCGAGGTAGCGACGGCTCAGCAGAGCGACGGACACGGCGGACTCAAGAAGACAGAGACGAAGGAGTATGACGTCTTCTGGCTGAATGGAGTGCAGGTTCATAAGCTAGTGAAGAAAGACGGCAAAGAATTAAGCGCGGAGGAGCAAAAGAAGGAGAGCGACCGGATCGACAAGGAAGTGGCGAAGGCAAAGGAGAGGCGTACAAAAGCGGAGGCGAAGGGGCAGGAGACTGATTCGAATGGACACGAAGAGATTACAGTCTCGCGCTTTCTGGAGCTTGGCAGTTTTACGAACCCGCGGCGGTTGAGGTTGGCAGATAGAGACACAATCGCGGTGGATTATGCGGGAGACCCGAAGGCAAAGACACGCAACCGATCAGAAGACGTCGTCCGCGATCTTGCCGGAACAGTTTGGGTGGATGAGCAGGACCATGTGATCAGCCGGTTGGAGGGGCACTTGCTGAACACATTCAAAATAGGCGGTGGATTGCTCGTGAATATTCAGAAGGACACGAACTTTGCGATGGACCAGAAGAAGATCAACGACGAAGTGTGGCTGCCAGCAAAGATCGACGCTCGGGGAGCAGCACGGGCGATGCTGTTCTTCAAGTTTAACGGGAGCATCCGCGTGGTGAGTTCGGACTATCGGAAGTTCAAAGCTACATCGACGATTCTGCCAGTGAGCACGGAGAATTCTGAAGACGACTTGCCAAGATGAAGGATTCTGTCCTTCAGCTTTCGTAAGCTTCCCAATAAGGATGTTCGTCGCGTTAAAAGCGCAGAGGGACAGCCTGGGCCATCCCTCTCGCAACACTTTTCGCAGCCAATGAGCCGCAGCGGTTAAGCTTACAGAGGCTGAACGTCAGACGCCTGCCAGCCCTTGGGGCCCTTTACCACGTTGAACTGAACTGCCTGACCTTCTTGAAGGCTCTTGAAACCGTTCGAGTTGATCGCCGAGTAGTGCACGAACACATCCTCGCCGTTCTGACGGCTGATAAAGCCAAACCCCTTGGCATCGTTGAACCACTTTACTGTTCCCTGTTCCATGTTGATTATTTCCTTGTTTATTACTGAATTTGCCGCTGGATCCAAGATCGGGGTTCGTACATTGTCGAGCTTTGCAGAAAACCAATCTGTTTCAAACGATGATGGAAGGTTAGCACAGATGGCAAGTTTTTTTACGATAAACGCCTAAATAGTTAGATTTGCACAGTTTATGGTGCGAAAAATGTGCAAAACGGCTTCGAATGGAGGGTTTCGAGGCTGTCAGCATTCGACAATATACGTCCAGAGTGGTAGGGCACTTCTGCCTCATGCGGGGAGATGGGAACGAACGATCTGTTCGGCGCGCGAGAGGACCTCTTCGAGTGTCAGGGTTGTGGAGTCCAGGATGACGGCGTCGGAGGCGGGTTGAAGGGGCGATTCGGCACGGTTGCGGTCGCGGTAGTCGCGCTCCTTCATCTCGCGGATAATGGCCTCTTCGGCTACTTTCTGCTGCTCGGGGGTCTGCGGATCGGGGCTCTGGCGAGCGGCGCTTTGTTTGGCGGTGAGGTGTTCGGTGGGCTCTGCCTGACGGTAGCGGCGGTTGCCACGGACCTCGGGTGCGGCGTCGAGGAAGATCTTGACCTCGGCATCGGGGAAGACGGCGGTGCCGATGTCGCGGCCTTCCATAACGACTCCTCCGGCTGCACCCAGCGCTCGCTGCTGTTGGACCATCCAGGCGCGGAGGTGATGGTGGATCGAGATCTGTGAGGCTCCGGCGGTGACGTCGGTATCACGTATGCGGCGGGAGACGTCGAGGCCGTCGAGCAGGACGCGGTTGCCTTCGAGCTGAGGCTCGAGCGTGATGCGTGTTTGAGTGGCGAGTTCCAGGAGTGGAGCCTCTTCGTCGAAGGCGAAATCGTTCTCAATGGCCTTGAGGGCGAGAGCGCGGTACATCGCTCCCGTTTCGAGGTTGAGGAAGCCGAAGCGACGGGCGAGATGAGCTGCGAGCGTGCTCTTGCCAGCACCAGCGGGTCCGTCGATGGCGATGACAGGACGCTGACGTTTCGTGGACTCAGGCTGCTGCTGTGTTTCGGACGTCTGGCTCATCCTGCGGATTCACCTTCTTCGGGTTTGAATTTACGAGCCGGAGCGCGTTTGCCGAAGGGCTTCTTGTTGTCTTTGAACTTGTCGAAGGTGCTTGCCGGTTTGCCTGAGAAGGATCCTGCAGACTTGCTGTAAGGCTTTTTGCCGAAGGTGCCGCCCGTGGATTTGCCTGCGTAACTGCCTCCCGATTTGCCGGCATAGCCTCCGCTGGATTTTCCGTAGGGCTTCTTCGCTCCAAAGCTAGCAGGTTTACGTGCGTACCCTCCATCGGGTTTTCCGGCGTAACCTCCGGTGGCACCCTCCGTGCGGGCCGGACGATCGGGACGGTCGGAGGAGAAGGGACGCGCTGGGCGATCTCCCCGGGGTGCGTCGAACTTGCGGAAGGGAGGGCCGCTGGGGCGTCCGCCGCGACCTTCGCTGCGATCGTCACGATCGCGGGAGAAGCTGGGCTTGCTACCGAAGCGGGATGGGCCTGCGCCGCCCTCGCGGGGGGTGTAGGGCTTGCGGGGAGCGAAGCCGGAGGACTTGTCGCCATCGAAGCTGCGGGAGCCGCCTTGAGGGCGTGGCGTGTAGCTGCCCGGTTTGCGGGGACCGCTGAAAGAGGGCTTGTCACCGTAGGTGCGACGAGGTGGGCGGCTGTCTCCGGAGTCGCTGTCGGGGCGCGGAGTGTATTCGCGACGCGGGGGACGGGCGTCATTGTCGCGACTGAAGGACTTGCCGGCGAAGCCCTCACGCTGGCGGGTGAAGGTTCCGGGCTTGGAGAAGGGCTTGCGAGGTGGGCGGGAGTCCCCGGAGCCGCTGGTCGAATCGCCGTAGGGGCGTGGGGTGTATTCGCGGCGGGGTGGGCGGGAGTTGCTGGCATCGCTGTCGCGACGGAAGGCGGGCCGGTTGCCGAAGCTGGGGCGGTCGCTGCCGAAGCGGGGTTTACCACCGAAGGATGGTTTGGATCCGAAGGCGGGGCGCTTCCCTTCCCGGTCGAAGCTGGGCTTGCGGGTGTAGGTTCGGGGAGCTTCCTGCTGTGTGGCTTCGCCACTGGCTGTCTCTGCGGGAGGGACGTAGGATTTGGGACGGCGGACGTCCTTCTCGCGCTTCTCCTCTTCCCAGGGCTTGTTGAAGGTGGGCTTTTCCGTCCTGTCGAAGGGACGGCGCTCGCGGTCTTCGAAGCTGCGACCTGGTCTGGTTACAAATCCAGTGCCTACCTTGCGGGGCTTGGGGACGAACTTGGTGATGCGGGCGGGGGCTTCTTCGGTATCACCTTCCGTGCTGACGGCGATAGCGTCGATGTCGTCTGTCGCTGGGGTGGCTACGGCGAGGAAGGCCGGGAGTTCGCCGGTGACGTGGAGGACTGTCTTGCCTTCGATCGCTATGGTCTCGATCTGGCGAGCCGACATGAGCGCGTGGACTACGTCGCGGATACGGGAGCGCGCAGCGACGGGAGAGAGGAAGGTCTCAATCTCTTCTTCCGTTGCAACGATGGCCTGGCCGAGGTAGAGGGAGATCAGCGCGGAGAGGGCGGTGGGCTGGCCGGCGTTGGCTCCGGCTTTGATCTGCCTGGTGAAGCGGGTGGTGGTGAGCTCCCAGAGGGTGGCGGCGCCGTCGGGCTGGGGCACCGGGATGACGCGGAGGTGCTGCCAGAGCTCGGTGAGGGCGCGGAGGACGGCGGCCTCGGTGACCTCTTTGCCTAGCTGGGTCGCTAGATCGTAGGCCGACATCGTGATGCGCTCGACGAGCAGGTTGTAGGTGGCGAGGGCGAGCGGGGAGACCTTGGCTGCTCCGCTGGTGGTGGGAGGCTGCTTCCAGGCCTTGTCGCCGCGGAGGGTGAAGATGTAGGGGAAGACTGCGGCGGAGACGATGAAGTCAGGGGTCTCGGTGCCGGTGCCGGTGGGATTGCCGAGGAGGTTGAGGGGGATGGCGCCTCCGTCGGCGATGAGGCGGGCGAGGAGGCCTCGGGGCTGCTCGGTCTCGGCGATGGTGGGAGCGGTGTTGGCTGCTCCGAGGATGACCTCGACGAAGGAGGGCGCTGGGGCGGGAAGCTGCGGCGCGCGCGGTGTGAAGAGGACGAGGCCAGAGGCGTTGAGCCAGTCGCGGAGCATGTTGATGGTGAGGATGGGCTCGGCGTTGTGGTGCCAATGGGCGAGGCGGGCGGCGGCGAGCTGGTCGGCCGAGGGAGTGCTCAGATTACTCAAGGTGTTGCCTTCCTGCTGGTCGGTGCTAGGCACGACAGCAATCTTCAGCCTGGGCCGAAGGGACGATCTTCTGGTTCTCTGGTTCTGTGATTCGATGGGAGCGGCGTGCGAGTGAATCGCTCAGCTAGCCCGCTGTACGTCCTTATAAGAATAACCCAAGTCGTTGATGCTGATTCGGGGCTTCGATTACGGATGTTCACGGGTAGGCGCGGATTTTCAAAGATCTGTCGCAGAGCCTCAGCCTGCGTTTTCATTGCATGACTTCTTTAGAGGGGGTACCCCCCCCGGGGGGTACCCTGCACTAAGTTACTTTGATTCAACGATATACATGGAATCACGTCTGCAAAGTCGTCATTATAAAAGGTTTACGGCTAAATTCGTCTCCCAGCGTGAGTTACGGGTCGGTAACAGGAAAAGCCCGGGCTTTGGCCGGGGCTTTTTTTATTTCTAGTTCTATTGTAGCGGATTGACCATAACTAAAGGGCACCTCTATTCTATTTATTTTGATGGAGTTAGGAGGTTTTATGCTTGACAGGGTTTTCCACAGGCACGGCGTGGAGGAGCAACGGAAGCAGCGGTGGACAACGTCAGATTGAGAGAGTAAATATCAGGTTTACAGGGACGTAACCGGAGGCAGTCAGCATGAGATATCTCTCCCTAGCTCCTCTAGCAGTCTTTTCCATCGCGTTACAGGCACAGACGGCAAACTCGCCGGGAGCGGCAGACGCGGCCTCCCCAACCAGTGCCCAGACCGGCGCCCAGTCCGGCCCCCAATCCGGCGCCCAGACAAATGCGACTGCGGCCGCCAGGGCCAGCGCCCAGGCAAGGCAAGCTGCTATCTCTTCCGCTTACGTGGTGAATGTCTCCGCAGAGCTGACCAAGAGGATCGACACCAAAAACGCCAAGGTAGGGGACGAGGTAAACGCCAAGACCACAAGTACGGCGAACCTCGCCGATGGCACGAACCTGCCGAAGGGCACGACGCTGGTGGGTAAGGTAACGGATGTGCGTGCCAAGTCAAGCGCGGATAAGACCTCGCACCTTGCCTTCGCCCTTGACCGGGCAGTACTGCGCGATGGCCGTGAGATTCCGGTGCGTGCCGTTCTTACCTCGGTGACGGGCCGTGCCATTGCCTCCACCAGCGCAGCCGATGATATGGCAATGTCGTCAACCGCAGGCGGCGGGATGGCAGGCGGTGGGATGGCAGGCGGTGGCGCACCGGGCGGTGGCGCACCGGGCGGGATAACCGGGGCAGGTGCTCCAGTGGGTGGAGGTGCGCTCGGAGGGGCCGGTCGCACAGCTGGCGGGATGGGCGGTGGTGCAGCCAATACAGTCGGCAACGCAGGGAGGACTCTCGACTCGACGACTGAGGCGGCAACTGAGGCGGCAATGGACAGGACACGCGCTGTAGACAGCCTTGCAGGCAGGGCCGGTTCCTCCGCCTCGCTGGATCATGCTCCTGTTGCGAATTTGCCAGGAGTGACCCTCTCGAGCGCTGGCAATGCGAGCACTACCGGATCGCTGGATGCCGCAAATAAGAACATTAACCTTGAGAGCGGAACGAAGCTGACCCTCAACGTCGTCGCCGGTCAGCCTCAACAATAAGGAGAGACATCTCCTGAGTGAAGAAGAAGCGGTTCCGGATCTCCGGGGCCGCTTCTTCTTTTAGGTGTTGCTGCTTTTTAGCTATTGATGCTCCTCCAGCGTTCAGTCGGGGCCGTGTCTGCCAGA